>Ga0265339_10000329_pt1 | contig 38112 bp, 30 predicted proteins | sample 4CB219metaG_FD_202085 | JGI IMG/M metagenome (GOLD analysis project Ga0265339, IMG submission 202085) | Rhizosphere microbial communities from Carex aquatilis grown in University of Washington, Seatle, WA, United States - 4-CB2-19 metaG | ecosystem: Host-associated > Plants > Roots >... | reverse complement strand
AATTCGTCGACTTCGTGACTCACGCGCCAATGTACGTGTTCTGGCTTGCTTGTCTGGTGACGATGCGAAAGCGAAACGGTTACCGCGGTTTGCACGAGATCGTAAGCGGCACCCGCGTCGTGAGGCTCAGGTCGGCGACACAAGGACGCTGGCAGCGCGTGCCGATGATCGTGCCGGCGGTCATAGACGGCGTGAGCGAAGACTTGGGACCTTATCACGTCATAGGCCGATTGGGATTCAGCGGCCCATCGGCCGTCTTGCAGGCCCACGATGAGCGACTGTCGAGGCCGGTTTGGATTTTCGTGGCACCCGTCGGTACGGCAGGTCCTAGTGCCGCAAGGACAGCCGCGTGCCGGCCGAGCCGTCCGCATTGGTTGCAAGGCGGCCGCATGGACCATGGCGATTGGAACGCCGTCGAGGCCGTCATCGGTGCGCCCCTGACCGTGGTCGCGTCGCTCGGGGACGTGCCGTGGACCCAGGTGAAACAATGGCTTCTCGAATTGGCCGAGGAACTTGTGGCGGCAAACGCCGAGGATACTTTGCCCAAATCATCGTCACTTGAATTGATCTGGATCGACCGTGGCGGCCGCCTCAAGTTGCTCGACGCGCCGCTGGTTCCATTGGGCGCGACAAATGCCGATACGGTGGAGGTCGCGGCGAGTGCTCCCCAACGGGCAGTCGCACTCTTGCGGGCTGCGACCGAGCTTTGCACCTGCCGACTGGCACTCGCGCCCTACGCTCGGCAGTTCCTCGTCGAGCTTGGCGAACGGCCCGCTACATCGGAAACATTGAACTGGGCGGTCGAGCAGCTCCGCTCAGCCATCCACCGTCCAGCGGAGTTGAAGTGGGACGACCGGCTGGGGGTCTTGGCTGTGTCGATGTGGCTGGAATTCTGCTCGTACGTCCCGCTGGTGATGGTGTCGACCTGGTTTGTGTCGGGTTGGATCGGCCGCGCCGACCTGTTCGTCGCAGGCGCTTTGGCGGCGATCCTGCTGCTGGTACCGGCCGCAATGGGTTATGCATTTCGTGGCGGGCCAGTCTTCCGTCTAACGGGAATCGAAGTCGTGCGCGCCGATGGGCGCCCGGCCGGCCGTTGGCGCTGCGCATGGCGTTCACTTGTCGCCTGGCTGCCGACCGTCGTGTTTTATGTCATGGTCGGGACCTGGGCGCGCAGGACTGGAGCGATCGTCGACTTTTCGCTCCTGATGGCACTACTCGGCTCGGAATTTCTGGCGGTCGGGTCCTTGATCGGTGTCGCTTATGCCGTCGCCCGCCCGCAGTGCGGTGTGCAAGATCTGCTTGCAGGGACGCGCCTGGCACCGAAATGACACTTACAAGTGAGCTGGTCATCAGGTAGATCGTGAAAAAGGTCCGACAAACCGACATGAACAGTGACCCTTCCAGTGCCGACGAACCTTTGCCGGAAACAGCAAGTTGCCCGCGCTGTGCGACGTTACTGTTGGTGCGCGGGATTCAGGACGGCAGAGTCGTACTTTGCTCCGCATGTCGCCTTTCATTCGTACTCCGGCCGGAGGTGGACAAGCGAAAGAACAACCGAAAGGCAGTCTGGAGCCTTGCACTGGGCTTTTGCACGATACTGTTCGCCTGCCTGGCCGGTCTGCCCGCCATCGTCCTGGGTGTCTTGGCGCTGTATGAAATCAGTCGCAAAAGAAAACAGCTTAAAGGGGAGCTCCTGGCCGTGGCCGGGATTGTGATGGGCATCGTCTGCAACTTTCTCTGCACACCCATCGCCTGGGCGCTGCTGATACCGGCTATCCAGGCGCTTCGCGCGGCGATCAGTCCTTAGTCGCCCCACGTCCCCGATTCTTCCAGCATTTGCCCGCCCACGCATCCTGATGCTTGAATTCCTCTGGACTGCATCGGGGCTTTGTGCGAGACTCCGCCGCGCCTATCCAGCTTGTTCGTACATTCGGCAAGGGAAGTTCCGTGAAACTCAACGCTTGCACCGGGCTGCCGCGGCCTGGCCACGTCGTCCTAGGATGCCTTACGGCAGCCTTGCTTGTGGCAACTCTCAGCGGCTGCGCCAGCAAAAATAACCGTTCGCGAACACCGGGTGGATTGGGTTCCTGGTTCCGCCCCGAGGAGCCCAAACAATCCAAGACGATGGCCGATTTCCTCAAGCAACCTCGGCCCGATTTTTGATGCGCATGTTTCGACCTCCACGCGCCGTGTCGTTGGCCGTGTTCGCTGCGCCGGTCATATTGGCCGTCACGGGATGCGGCGGCAAGTCGACGGTCGTCAGCCCCTCCGGCGACCGTTTTCGGTTGCTTCCCGGCCTGACCAAGGGCCCAGGACGGACGCCGCTGCCCAAATCGTTTGGGACTATGGTCGAGAAAGACCCTTTTCCCACCGCGGCCGAGCGCGGGCTGATCGGACAATAGCTTCGGTGATGGCGTCCTGAGCGAACCGAAGGCATACTATACCCTGCGCGGCCAGCAGTAAGACGTTCCAGCGTCTGCTAAAAGTTGGCTGCTTGAAAAGATGCCATCGGCTTGCCCGATGGAGTCTCACGTTGGCAGCTACAGTCGACCGGCCCTCATTTTCGCTTCTTTCTCCCCTTTTGCCGCCTCGCTCCCCGCTGCCTCGGTAGCGGGGAACGAAGCGGCCATGATCCAAAGGGAGAGGGGCGGCTCGCGTTGTAGCAGCCAACGTCAGGGACCACCGGGCAAGCCGGTGGTATGACAGCCTGCACGCAGTGCCGGAACCCGTGATGAAATTCTCGCTCCCCCGACACGACGTCGTACTGCTTGGCATCGGCCATACCAACGCCCACGTGTTGCGGATGTGGCGTATGGCGCCCTTGGCCGATTGCCGGCTGACGTGCATTTCAGACCACGCCTTGGCGACGTATTCGGGCATGCTGCCCGGCACTCTTGCCGGACTCTACCCACCGGAAAGGATGCAGATCGATCTGGTGCGACTCTGCGCCGCCGCCGGCGCGAGGCTGATCCGCGGCCGTGTCACCGGGCTCGACCGCGAAGAGCGGCAGGTGCTCTTCGACGACCGGTCGCCGCTCCCTTACGACGTTCTTTCGATCGGCATCGGATCGGTGCCCTGCCGTGAGGGCCTGGCCGCAAGCGACGCGACGCTGCTTCCGATTAAGCCCATGCAATCGTTTCTCGATCGCCTCAGCGCGCGGATCGAAGCGCTGCGACAGACGGTGGTTGGTCGGCCGTTGAATTTGGCGGTGGTGGGGGCGGGCGCGGGAGGAGTGGAAATCTGCTTTTGCCTGCCGCACTTCCTGCGGCGAAATTGGCCCGATATGAAGTTTGAATTGCGACTGATCGACCGGCACACGGAAATCCTCGACGGCGCGCCCCCGCGCACGGTCGCCAGCGCGCGGCGCGAGCTCGCGGCGCGTGGCGTCGTGCTGGCGCTTGGTCTCGATGTTCGCGGCGCAGCCGAAGGGCGGTTGGTGCTGGCTAATGCTGTGGAGTTTGCGATTGATCTGGCGCTCTGGGCCACGTCCGCCGCCGCCCCACCGCTGCTGGCCGAACTTGGGCTTCCCTCCGACGAACAAGGTTTTTTGCTGACCCGGCCGACGTTGCAATCGATCGTCGAAGAGCGCATCTTCGTCGTTGGCGATTCGGGCACCTGTTTGCGGCGACCCACACCCAAGGCGGGAGTCTACGCGGTCCGCCAGGGACCGGTGCTTTGGCGAAACATCCAGCGGCTGCTCGACGGAAAGCCCTGCGTCGAATACTGGCCGCAGCGCGGCTTCCTATCGCTATTGGCTACCGGCGACCGCCGGGCAATTCTGAGCTACAAGGGAGTGACCTTCCACGCGGGCTGGTGCTGGAAGCTGAAGAACTTTATCGACAGCCGCTTCATGGACATATACCAGGATTATGGCCCCATGCCGGCCACGCCAAACAACGCGGCGTCGAAGGCCGCGGCGATGCGCTGCACCGGCTGCGGCGGCAAGGTGGGCGGTTCGGTGCTCAGCCGGGTACTTGCCAGGCTCGACATTCCATCTTCGCCACATGTCGTGCTCGGACTCGACCATCCCGACGACGCAGCCATCCTTAGGCCGCCGCAGGGCAGGCCCATCGTCGCCACGGTCGACTTCTTCGCCGCCTTCCTCGACGATCCGTACCTCGTCGGCCGCGTCGCGGCTCTGAACGCGCTGAGCGACGTGTTCGCCTTAGGTGCGACGCCGTTGGCGGCGCTGGCGATGGCCACCGTCCCGATGGGTTCGGAGCGACAGCAAGAACAGTTGCTCTACGAGTTGCTGGCCGGAGGGCTCGAGGAATTTCGCAAGGCGGGCGCGACATTGGTCGGAGGCCACACGATCGAGGGAGAAAACGTGACGATCGGCTTTACGGTACTGGCCGACTCGGGCGATGGACCCTCGAAGCTCAAAGGCAATCTACGGGCCGGCGACAAGCTTGTGCTCACCAAGCCGCTTGGTTCCGGAATCCTGTTGGCGGCCCACAACCAGGCCAGGCTTAGGGCGCCCTGGTTCGATTCGTTGTTGCCAGTGCTGCTGGCAAGCAACCAGAGGGCTTCCGCGATCGCTCGCGAGTTCGAGGTGCAAGCGATCACCGACGTGACCGGTTTCGGCCTGGCCGGTCATCTGCTCGAAATGCTTCGCGCCAGTAGTGTCGGGTGCGAGTTGGCGATCGATCGTTTGCCGATCATGCCAGGAGTCGCCGACCTTGTGGCGGAAGGAATTGAGAGCACGCTCGCCCCGGCTAATCGCGCCGTGGAGGCCGAAATCGACGATCGTCGTTCAACCAGGTGTTCTCACGCGGCCCACTACGCCATCTTCGATCCACAGACCTCCGGCGGGCTGTTATTGGGCGTCGCGCCTCAAAACGCCGACGCGCTTGTTTCACGCTTGCGCGAGGAGGATTGTCCCGAGGCGGCAATCGTCGGTGAGATGGTCGCGTTTCGCGAAGATCAACGGCGGCTACGGATCGTGTGATCTGTAGGTTAGGCGTTTCAGCCAGACGGGACCACGAGGTGCGCTAACAGGTGGGTACGTCCGAATGTACGTCAGGAATCCATCCCTTGAACAACGGCAATGGCGACTAGGAATTCACACCGCCGAAGGTTAAGCTGGCAGGTACGGCGATGATTTGTACGCCCGCTGGGGCAGTCACCGCCACCTGCCGATCCTCCCCGTACGCCTTCTGACCAAAAGGTCCCAGATGCAGGTCGGACACCTGACGTTCCGCGGTATATTAATGGTGTTGGCGTCACTGGCCGCGTCGGCATTGGTTGCCGCCGAGCCAGCCCAACCGTCGCCCGCTCCGCCGGCTGGACACTCGATTCATGGCGAGGTTTTCAACGAAGGTCCGCGGCAGAAGGCTTACCTGATGGGGACGACGAGTAATGTCTCGCTGCTCATCACCACCCGCTCGCCCCACGCCCAGGAGTTTTTCAACCAGGGTTTGGGACAACTGCACGGGTTTTGGTATTTCGAGGCCGAACGTTCCTTCAGGCAAGTCGCCGCGCTCGATCCCGACTGCGCGATGGCTTACTGGGGGATGGCCATGGCCAACCGTCTCAATGAGGGACGCGGCAAAAAGCTTTGCGACGAGGCCGTCCAACGCAAAGGAAGCGCCAGCCCGCGCGAGGTCCGCTGGATCGACGCCCTGGCCGACTACTTCGCCCCCGGTCCCGAAAACAAACCCCGCGACAATCATGAGCGGCGAAAGCAGTTCGTGCGCAACTTGGAGCGCATCATCCACGAATTCCCCGACGAGATCGAGGCCAAGGCATTTCTCGGGCTGTTACTCTGGGAGAATGCGAATAACGGCATTCCCAATTCGAGCACTGAGGCCGTCGATGCGCTGTTGCGCGAAGTGCATGTCGCCAACCCAATGCATCCGGCCCATCATTACCGAATTCACCTCTGGGATGGCGAGAAGCCGGAGCGGGCGCTGAAGTCTGCGTCGCTTTGTGGCCAGTCGGCGCCCGGTATCGCCCATATGTGGCACATGCCCGGCCATACCTTTACCAAGCTACAGCGTTACGCCGACGCGGCCTGGCAACAAGAGGCATCGGCCCGCGTCGACCATGCCCACATGATGCGCGACCGGGTCTTGCCCGACCAGATTCACAACTATGCGCACAACAACGATTGGCTGGTCGAAAACTTGTCGTTCATCGGCCGAGTGCGCGACTCGGTCGAACTGGCTAAGAACTTGACTGAACTTCCACGTCACCCACGCTTCAATGCTCCCAATGGCTATGGCAGCGGCCGGATGGGTCGCAATCGATTATTCCAAGTGCTCCAGCAATTCGAGCTATGGGATGAACTGATCGCGTTGAGCCAGACCTCTTATCTCGATCCGACCGAGTTGGAAGATGAACAGGTCAAGCGGCTGCGGGCCCTGGGCGCGGCCTATTTGAGCGTGGGAAAGCTCGACGACGGGAAAGCCCAAATGACGGCCCTTACGGAACTGTTGAACAAACTCAACGCCGAGCGGCAAACGGCGGCCAATGCGGCCGAAGCGAAGGCCCGCGAGGAGAAAAAGCCTGACGATCAGGTGGCCAAGGCCAAGGCCGACGCGGAGGCCGGATTCAACGGCCGCACCCAGCCCATCGAGGCGGCGCTCAACGAGCTGCAAGGGCGCTGGGCCTTGGCCGGAAACGACTTCAGCGTGGCCGTGGGACACTTCGAGAAGGCCGGCATGTCGAAGGAAATCATGTCGCGGGCTTACTTGCAGGCCGGCGACGCGGCCAAGGCCGAGCAGCACGCGCGCGAGGCCGTGGAACAGGGCCGCCAACGTGTCTATCCGCTGGCCAACCAGGTTGAGGTTCTGCAACGCCTTGGCAAAACGGCCGAAGCGAGCGAAGCGTTCCGGCAGTTGCAAGCCATATCCGGTTCGATCGACATGGCCGCACCTGTTTTCGCCCGGCTTACTGAAATCGCGCCCAAGCTTGGTCTGGCGAGCGACTGGCGGCTGCCGCTCGTCGTGCCGGCCGACGCGGGCGAGCGGCCCTCGCTCGACATCCTCGGCCCTTTCCGCTGGCGCCCCTCGTCGGCGCCTGAATGGAGCCTGGCCAACGCGCGGGGTGAGCAAATGACGTTGGCCCAATTTCGCGGCAAGCCGTTAGTGCTCATTTTCTACCTTGGATTCGGTTGCCTCCACTGCGTCGAGCAGCTCAACGCTTTCGCGCCGATGTACCAGGAGTATGCCAGCGCGGGCATCTCCGTGATCGGCATCAGCACCGAACCTTCGGCCACGTTGAAGGAGGCGCTGGCTGCCCGGGAGCAATCGTCCGCCGGCCCGCTGCCGATGCCGCTGGTTTCCGATCCCGACCTGACGGTTTTCAAGACCTATCGCTGCTTCGACGACTTCGAAGGCCTGCCGCTGCATGGCACGTTCCTGATCGACGCCGATGGGCTCGTGCGCTGGCAGGATATCGGCTTCGAGCCCTTCTCTGACGCCCGTTTTCTGCTAAACGAATCGAAACGTCTGTTATCGATTACGGTGGGACACTGAGCGAGAATGCCTTTGCCAGCTCAGGCACCTCGTGGTAGAGTAACGAGATTGGGTCGCCGTTAGCGATTGCGTTGGAATTCGCGTTCGCCACCCGGTCTGGTGTGGATTCATGGAACTCTATGTGCGTGATATTGCTCGAATTTTGCGGGTTCCGGAACGGACTGTCGACCGTTGGGTACGACAAGAGAAATTGCCCGCCGAGCTGGTCGCCGGCCAGTACCGCTTCAACCGTGCCGAGGTGTTCGAGTGGGCGATGAGCCGGCAGATGGACATTCCTCCCGAAATCGTCAACGACGGAACCGCCGAGTTGGACGAGTCGGTGAACTTGGCGACCGCCCTGAAAAATGGTGGTGACTTGCGCGACGTGGCGGGCAGCGAAAAAGAGTCGGTGCTGCGCGCAATCGTCGATCGGATGTCGCTACCCGACGCCGTCGACAGGGACTTGCTATGGCAACTGCTGGTGCAACGCGAGAGGGCGGGTTCGACCGGCATCGGAGGCGGAATCGCGCTTCCGCATCCGCGGCACCCGGTCGTACTTCCCGTGAGTGTGCCAAGTATCACGCTTTGCTTTCTGCGGCAGCCTATCGATTTTGGCGCCCGCGATGGCATTGCCGTTCACACGTTATTCGTGCTGGTTTCGCGCAGCGTGCGCAGCCACCTGACGCTTTTGGCACAGGTGGCAACGGCGCTGAACAACCAGCGGTTCCGCGAATTGATCATTGGCAAGTCGGGTTTCGATGCGATCCTGACGGAAGCACGCCGTTTTCAAAGCACTGTGAAACCTAAATTGGGCAAACCGGCGTCGGCAAAATCAGCGCCGGCGAAGCCGGCGTCGGGGAACGGTACCTCACGAAACCACGAATAGGGCGTTGGAAGGTCGTGGATTCAATTGTCGAAAGGAAGTCATTGGCATTGGCATTGCCGTTACGAGGGGTCTGGATTGATCCGCGTTATCGCCCCACTGCTGGTTTCGCTCGGAATCGTCGATTGGATTGCGCCACTCGCCGCCGCCGAGCCGATTGACTCGGCATCGGCCACGGTGGACGCCGACGGTCTGGTGCTCAACTACACCGATGGCCTTCTTATCGCGTCGAAACGCGAACGCAATGAGTCGAGCCACGCCGCATTGTGCGCCGCCCATGAACGCCTAATCGCGGCGGGCGTCGAGCATTTGCACTAACTGCCCGGCGAGCTCTTCTTGGGCGACGACGGCGAAGGGACCGTTGACAGTTCACACCCCACCGACCTGGGCTTCATGCGGCAAGCTGCCGCGTTTCACGACGTGTTGGAGCCGTTAGTCCGGTAATCACTAACCGAAGGGTGTGGGATGCTCACCGCTTTCAGTATATAATCCATCCATGGAAAGCGAAGCCGATAGCCCAATCGACGAGGTCGACCGCTTCACCGCGATTCGCGAGGAGTCGCTGGAGCTCATCGAAAGTACGCGTTCGCTGGTCGCGGAAATGCGAACGCTACTGGAGGAATGCAAACAATGGCGGCCGATCGTGCCGCGGCCGGACCACGTAGCTTCTCCCGAGTCGCCGCCCCGGTCAGAAAGGCAGTTCACCCGCCGTGGCAGGGGTGTGCCGCGCGGCAAGCAGGGACGGATCGCCAAGCCCAAGTGAATTAAGCCCGCAGCACGCCTCCGAACTTCATTCCGCACGCCGCGACGACGCGGTCGCGGATGGCGTCGGCTTGGGGGCCGGTGAGCGTCGCGTCGCGCGAGCGCAAGGCAAGGCTGAAAAGCACGCTCTTACGTCCCTGGCCGCGCAACGCATCGTCGCGGTAGATCTCCTTGAATTCGAGCCCCTCAACCGATTCGCCGCCGCTGGAGCGTACCACGGCCGCGACGTCGGCCCAGCGCACGGCCTCGGGCACATCAAGGTTGATGTCACGGCTCATCGCCGGAAAGGCGGGCAGTTCGGTGTATTGCGGCACAAGCCTGGCGATGGCCGCCAATTCCTTGACCCACAGCTCGGCGACCGTCGTTGGCCCACGAAGGTCGAATTGTTTCAGCCCGGCCGCGCTGACTTCGCCCAGGCAACCGAGCAACGTATCGCCCAAAAATAACCGGCAACCTCGCCCCACCCCGAAGAACGGATCGGACCAGTCTTCGACACGTACCTCCGCGGATGGGTTCAGCGAAGCGAGCAGCGCCTCGATGACCCCTTTTACGGCGAAATAATCGCTTCCGCTGCTCATTCCCAACATCAACTCTTCGCAGGGCAGGCCACCCTGCTGCGACAAGTAGATCTTGGCGATCTCGAAGAGCTCAATCACCGGGTTGGCCAACGACTCGTTGGTCCGCCGCGCACCCATTAGGCTCGGCACCAGGCTGCGGCGGAGCTGGTCGGCGCGGCGCAAAATCGGCGTTTGTGCGATGAGCGCCCCCTGGGTAGTCCAGGGACTGAAAGCGTTCGACCACGGTTCTTCGACCGCGCTCAAGGTCAATGCTTCGTCGTAGCCGGCCGCCGTGAGCACGTGCCGCACGTTCTGGAGCACGCGATCGAGTTGGGTGCGGGAAGAGGTCGCCATCGGCACGCTCACGTCTTCGGGGATCGCCTCGTAGCCGTGAATCCGCGCCACCTCTTCGACGAGGTCGACCTCGCGCGATAGATCGCGGCGCCAACTCGGTGGCAACACTTCGACCTCTCGCTCGTCGGCACGGCGTTCTTCGTTGCCCAGTGCCTGGAGCACGCGCCGGACCGTCGCCTGGTCGATCTCGATGCCAAGCACCCGTTTGAGCTGAGCAAAACGCAGCACGACCGGTTCGCGCTTCGGCGGTAGGTTTCCCACGTCGATCGAACCGGCCGCCAACTTGCCGCCGGCCAGCTCCAGCACCAGCTCGCAACAGCGGCGGCTGGCCCAATCGACCCCTTCCGGGTCGAGCCCGCGCTCGAAACGGTACGACGAATCGCTGTGCAGGTTCAAGCGGCGCGCGGTGGTGCGGATCGAAAGGGGATCGAACTGCGCCGCTTCAATCAACAAGTCCTTGGACGTCTCCGAAACTTCCGACTCGGCCCCCCCCATCACTCCGCCGATCGCCACGGCGCGCTTCGCATCGGCGATCACGCAGACACCCGGCCCGGTGGAGTAGGTCTTGTGGTCGATCGCCTCCAGGACTTCGCCGGGCCGCCCTTGGCGGACGATGATCTGGGCGCCCTCTAGCTTCGAGAGGTCGAAGGCGTGCAACGGCTGGCCGCATTCCATCAGCACGTAATTGGTGATATCGACGACATTGTTGATCGGTTTCAGTCCGATTGTCGTCAGCCGCCGGGCCAGCCAGGCGGGGCTGGGACCGATTTTCACATTTCGGATCACGCGGGCCGTGTAGCGGCTGCAAAGCTCAGGGCACTCCAGCCTGACCTTGGCCAGGTCGGTGACTTTTGTGCTCCCCTCGTGAGGCGAGGCGGCCGGCCGCTTGAGTTGCCGGTCCCAGAGTACGGCCACTTCGCGCGCGATGCCCAGGTGCCCCAGGCAGTCGGGTCGGTTGCTCGTCACCTCCAGATCGATCGCCAGATCGCCCCCGACTTCCTCGGTCGATTCGTGGTTCAAGCCGGCCATCATCAACCGCCGCTGGAGCTCGGCGAACGGCATATCGAGGACGACGTATTCCTTGAGCCAGTTCCAGGAGATGATCATGTCAGAACTGCTCCAGGAATCTGACGTCGTTCTTGTAGAACTCGCGGATGTCGGTCACCTGGTGCCGGCGCGCGCAGACCCGTTCGACCCCCAGGCCGAACGCGAAACCGGTCACTTGCTCGGGATCGTACCCCACGGCCCGCAGCACGTTGGGGTCGACCATGCCGGCACCACCCATTTCGATCCAGCGGTCGTGCCATTGCATGTCGACCTCCACGCTCGGCTCCGTGAAGGGAAAGAACGAGGGGCGAAAGCGAATGTGGACCTCGCCGCCGAAATAGCTCATGGCGAACAACCGCAGCACGCTCTTCAGGTCGGCCATCGTCACATGCTGGTCGACCAAGAGGCCCTCGATCTGGTGGAACATAGGGTAATGCGTGGCGTCAGCAGGATCGGGCCGGTAGACGCGCCCCAACGAAATGATCCGCACCGGCGGCTTCGTCCGCTCCATGACCCGAATCTGCACCGTGCTCGTCTGGCTGCGAAGCAAGAGCGGGCGGTCGTCCTTGGAGGTGCCGGCGGCCGCCCCAGCGGTGGCAAGATAGAAGTTCTCCAGCGGATCTCGCGCCGGGTGTTCGCGAGGGATGTTAAGGGCCTCGAAGTTGTGCCACTCGTCTTCGATTTCCGGCCCTTCGGCCACGCTAAACCCCAGCCGACCCATGATCTCCTTAAGATCCTCGATCGTCTGAGTGATCGGATGCAAGTGGCCCAGTCGCGGTCGGCGACCAGGAAGCGTGAGGTCGAATTCGCCCGGCGCGTCGGATTCACCACGGCGCCCGGCCAGGCGGCCAACGGCCGCGTCGAAAGCGGCCTCAATCGCCTGTTTGACTTCGTTGAAGTGTTTACCAGCGGCGGGCTTGTCGGACTTGTCGATCGATCCCAGGCTCTTCTGGACGCTCTTAAGCCGTCCGCTCTTAGCACCCAGGAACTCGATCCGCGCGGACTCCAATGCAGCCTCGTCGGGGGCCTTGTCGAATGCCGTCTTGGCGCCGGTCAATAGGTCGTCGAGTTCGGCCAGGAATTCGGCTAGTGCCACGTGCCTATCCGAAGATTTTGATGTGCCATTGCGCGGAACGACGGCGCGCCCCATGCGCCTGCTACTATGCGCCGCCCCACTTTACGCGGCCAACGCTTGTTTCACTTGGGCCACAACGGCATCGAAGCCGGCCGGGTCGGCCACGGCCATCTCGGCCAGCGTCTTACGGTCGAGTTCCAATCCAGCCTTGGCCAGGCCGTGGATGAACTCGCTGTAGCGCAGCCCCCGCTCGCGTGCGGCGGCATTAATGCGGATGATCCAGAGACTGCGGAAGTCGCGCTTGCGCACGCGCCGGTCGCGGAACGCGTAGACTCCCGCGCGAACCAACGTTTCCTTGGCTGTGCGATACAGGCCGCCGCGGCCCCCCACATACCCCTTAACCTTGCGGAACAGACGCTTCTTGGCTTGCGTCCGGGCCGCGCCCTTCATTGACCTCATGGCGATTCACCTTTGTTGCGAAAGCCAGGCCCTCCGCCCGGAGCCAACCGCGTTGGATGGCTTTTCGAGGGAGCGTTGAATGCCCGTTCCGCGCGTGGAGCTCGATCGGTAACTTTCAGTAACTATTTCCACAGAGCGATCGTGCAATCCGCTTGGCTTCCAAGGGCACGGTGGCCGTGGTGCCACGCAAGTTGCGACGGCGCTTTTTAGACATTCCGGCGGCCAGGTGGCTGGTGCCAGCGTGACGGTGCATTGCCTTGCCATTGGCCGACAAGCGAAAGCGTTTTTTAGTTGCCTTATGGGTTTTCTGCTTGGGCATATAGAGATCCGTGGTCGGTTTTCCGTGTGGAATCAAAGATCGCCATTATAGGTGACCAGCGAGATTCTGGAAGGGGGATCACCCCTGGAAAACCCAACGCAGGAGTTCGCGCGGGGTTGCCGCCTTTCCCTGCGTCAAGAGTCCCACACGGAAAATTCGCCCCGCGGCGCACACGCACGCCAGTATGGTTGCAAGCACGCCCGCCATCCCCAAGACCGGTTGCCACCAGGCGATGCCCGGCGGCACTGCCACCCGCACGAGCATCAACATCGGCGTCGCGGTCGGAAAGTATGACGCGACCGTCGAGAAAACGCTGTTTGGCTCGCGGACGACGTTCGTCCAGACGAACATCGGTACCATGGCCAATAACAGCCTCAATGACGACGGCGGGTTCGTTCGCGCGCGTCATTCGACTTCCTGATTGCGCGTTTCGATCTTCAGGTCGAGCGTGCCGTCCAGCGCCGTACCCATGATCGACAATTTGAGCGTTCCCTTGACCTGCAACTCGCCTTGCTCGTCGACCATGCGTCCCAATTCACGGTCGAACAGGAACGTGTACTTCGATGACGCGACTTTCAGATCGCTCTCGTTGACCTTGATCGGAATGGCGCCGGCCTCCTTGACCTTGTACTCGACCGTCAAGTCGGTGGCGGTGATCTTGTCGAGCTTGGGGCTGTCTTTCACCGTGGGGAATTTAGGCGCCGTGCCCGCGTATTCGTACTTGCGTTTGATCACGAAGAACTGTCCCTGCCCCAAGTCCATTTTTTCGGTTCGCTCCCAGGTATCGCCCTGTTTGACAGGGTCGGAGGGCAGGCGGTCGATGTTCTGCTTGTGGTTGTTTTTCAGATCCTCTTCGGCAAGCCCGGACCCCTCTTTGATCCCCTCGATCGAGGCGATCTGATTGTCTTTGCCCAGCGTGATCGTCAGCGCGGTGTCCTTCAACTTACGAAAGGCGTCGAGCACCATGTCGGCATTTGGATTCTCGCTCTTGGCGTCGGGATTGGCCGAATCGAATTTGATCTTGCCGCCCGGCACGTTCAAATCGGCCAGGATCGAGTCGAATGTCGTCGTGTAGGAAAGTTTCTTTTCCGCGTCGCGCTTGCCGATGGCCGTATGCGACGTCATGGCGACATCGGCCTTGGTTTCGATGTTCATTCCGTTGAGGCCGAGTGATTGCGTCACATTCTGCGTTTGACGGGCTTTGTAGGTCGCCCCTTCCACGATCTTTGGCTTCAAAGTGACCTGCGCCACGGCCAAGGGCGCGGTTTGGACCAAGACCACGGTGAACACGATTGCCAAGCGGCGGAACAACATGGGTTTCTCCTGAAGGGGGTCAGAGAGGGACGATCAATCGGGAACCGCTACGACGCATTCCACGGGCGGTCAGCCAAGATTACACACAGAAACGGGGCCGGTTTCAAGATTCCAACCTGTACACCGTAGCATTTCGCTTCCGGGAGCGAAATCTTGGGCCCCCCGGTCGAACGGGAGCGGCACCACGCGCGCAAGAACCAACCCGGTGTGAGTCAACTCGGTTTGCGAGGCGGATTTGGGGATCGGAAGGGGAGTTTCATTCGACGTCCTGGCGGTGCTCGTCGACCTTCAAGTCGAACGTTCCGTCGATATCCATGCCCATGACCGAGACTTTGATCGATCCCTTGACTCGCAGCTCTCCCTGCTCATCGACCACTCGCCCCAATTTGCGGTCGAAGAGAAACGTGTGTTTCGACGATTCGACTTTGAGATCGCTTTCTTTGACCTTGACGGGGGCATCCTCGTCCTTGACCACGTACTCGACGGAAAGATCGGTGGCCGTGATCTTGTCGAGCTTCGCGCTTCCCTTATCCGTCGTGCCGGCGTACTGGAACTTGCGATGGATCACGAACATCTGCCCTTCTCCCAAGTTCACTTCCTCCGTGCGCTCCCAGGTATCGCCCTTTTTTACGGGCTCGGTCGGAAAGCGGTTGATGTTCTGCACGAAGGCGGTTTTGATCTCTTCGAAATAGAGTTCCGCGCCTTGCTCGAATCCTCCCTCGACCGAGACGAATTGATTGTCTTTGTCGAGCGTGACGGTCAGCGTCGACTCCAACATCTTGCGGAAGTTTTCAAGCGCGGCCTCCAGTAGCGCATTTTCACTCTTGGTGTCGAGCTTGGCCGAGTCGAACTTGACCTTGGATCCGAAGCCTTGCAGTTCAGCCACGATCGAGTCGAAGGTGGTTTTGTAGGTCAGGTTCTTCTCCTCGTCGCGTTGGCCGCAGACCGTGGTCGTCTTCGTGGTAATGTCGCTCTTGCCTTCGATGTTCGTCGTGCCCAGGCCGATCGTCTGCGCAATCTTCCGTACTTCACGGACTTTATAAGTGGCCCCTTCCGTGAATTTGAGCTTCAACGTAACCTGGGCCAGGACCGGCGAAGCGGTTTGGGCCAGGAAAATGGTCAAAACGATGGCCAATGGGCGAAGCAACATGGAAAGCTCCAGATGGAATCAAGGGCGAGACAATTTAACCGCCGCGCCGCGACGGGAGGCGGCGCGCCGGGTCGAACAAGACTTCGATCTTACAAGATTACAACCGAAATGGGGCCGAAGTATCAAGTACCATCGGTTTAAGGGGGATTTTGCCCGACGCGGCGAAAACCCGGCGCTTCCCAGGTGCAACTCGAACCCATTGCCAGTACAATAGTTACAATACCCCCATGAATCATCCGCTTCAGACCTGCCATCGACGTGGTTTTCTGGGCGCCGCGGGCGGCCTCATGGCCGCCGCTGCCGCTGTTTCGCTGCGGGCCGATGAGCCGCCGGAAGTCGCCCACCCCAGGGCAACCTCCGGCGACGACGCCGCAGAACCCGCCTGGAACGAACGCCTCACGATCACCGTCGGTCCCCGCGACGCCGACCTGGTTGGCGGCAACGATCGCGTGTTGCAGGCCGCCGTCGATTATGTGGCCGGGCTTGGCGGCGGCACGGTGCGCGTGCTGCCAGGTACCTACCGGCTTCGCAACGCCGTCTACCTGCGGTCCCGCGTTTGGCTCGTCGGCTCAGGCGATGACACAGTGCTTATCAAGTGTCCGTCGGTCACCACCAAACTGGCCGCCGACTCCGACTGGTACGACCAGGAGATCACGCTGACCGACGCCGGTGGCTTTCGGCTTGGCGACGGCGTTTGCCTGCGGACCAAGAACCCGCACAATGGCGGCACCGACGTCGCCAAGCGGACGCTCGTCGCGCGCGACGGCAACCGCTTCAAGCTCGACCGCGCGTTGCGACAGAACTTCTGGTTGATGGGCGAATCGACTGTTTCCACCTTGTTCCCGATCCTCAGCGGCGAGGAGATTGAGCAGGTAGTGATTGAAAACCTGACGCTCGACGGCGACAAAGAGCACAACGACAATCTCGATGGCAACTACGCGGGCTGCATTTTCCTGCAAGACTGTCGCCGGATCGCCATCCGTGGCGTCACGGCCAGGAATTACGACGGCGACGGGATCAGTTGGCAAATCTGCCACGACGTGCTTGTCGAGAACTGCCACAGCCACGACAACACCGGCCTGGGGCTGCACCCCGGCAGCGGTTCACAAAGGCCGGTGATACGCGGTAACCATCTGCACGACAACGATATCGGCATTTTCTTTTGCTGGGGCGTGAAGCACGGTTTGGCTGAGCGGAACACGATCCATGATAACCGCAAGTACGGCGTTTCGATCGGCCATCGCGACACGAACAACCTGATCTGCGACAACGAAATTGCTCGAAGCGGCTCGGCGGGTGTCCTCTTCCGCCCCGAGCGAGGTAAGGATTTCGCCCCGCACCGTAACCGGCTCCAGCGGAATCGGATCGTCGACAGCGGTCCGGACGACGGTGTCGGGATCGACGTGCAGGGTCAAACGGAACAGATCACGATCGCCGACAACGAGATCCGCGAGACGCGGCAGCCGATGCGGCGAGTGGGGGTGAGGATCGGCGCGGAAACCAAGGATGTTACCCTGGTCGAAAACCAGATCGAAGGCTTCGCCACCGCCGTGGCGCGGCTCGGACGCCCGTAGGAGGGCCAAATCTCACTAGGACCGTGCCCAAATCGCTGCTACACTGGAGTATGGAACGTCGGCGGCGGAGGCTCGATGCCCAGCATTTCTTCCTGTCCAGCATGTCACCGCGACATTACCATTCCCAGCGGCGTTGGACTCCAACGGCGTCTCCGGTGCCCGCACTGCGATGTCCAGTTTCTGGGCGAGGCGGTGTTGGCTGCTAGCACCCCGGTCCCGCCCGAGGTGTTGCTCGACGACGATTCGGAAGAATCCTCTTCGCTCTTGGCATTCGGCGCTCGTCTCGACGAGATCGTCGGCGGAGCGCGGTTTTGGAATACTAGCGCCGTAGCCCCGGCGCACACCGCGGAATTTACGCAGGATGGGAAAGCCAGCGCGTCGCCTGATACGCAGGCGGAAGCCCTCGCTTCCGGTCGGTGTGAAAGCCAGGTGGAATCGAATTCCGGCGAGGTGCTTCGGGACTTAGTCGAACGATCAGGGTCGCCCTTGGAGGCTGACGCCGCCGCAGAAAGTGACGCTCCGCAATGGGACGCATCGCGCGACGAGATCTCGTCGACCGCTAACGACGATCGAGTGAACGACCGGGTTACCGGGGCCGAAGGCGAATCCGCCGCTGACGACGACGACACGATCACTGACGACGATGAGATTGCCGCCGCGCAGGACGAAGAATCGGTCGACGCTCCGGTTGAGTCGTTTAACATCGCCGCCCAGCCCAGGTCCAAGCCCGGAGGAATTGGAATCGTCGGCCAGTTCGTTGGCATGGTGGGGGGAGGTGTCATCGGCCTGGCGCTGGGCTACTACGTGTTGCTGTGCATCGGCGGCGCGCGGGCCGATTTTCTGGAGATTCGCGACAAGCTCCCGCGTTGGCTCGTACCGCACGAGCGTGGCGAAGATCCGTCGAATGACGACACATCGCAAGTACCATTGCCGCGAAATCGCGAGACACGCCGCGACCACCAGGAACCGCCTGGAGAATTCGCCGCGTCTCGGACGCAAACGTCGAAGGCGGGCCAAGGGGTCGTGCTGACTGGAGCCACAACCGACCCCGCCGCGCCGGGCTTTGACGCCGAACGGGCCATCGGCCACTCGGGGGCTCTGGCCCTATCCGAGCACACGCCATTGGGTCCAACGCAGTTTACGGCGCACACGCCCGATGAATTAGCCGCGGCTTTGAAGACGGTCAGCGGTGAATTGGGTTGCGAACATTGCGGCGGCACGGGCATTGTGCGGCGAATCGAGCGGCGAATGGCGGCGAACGGTGAATCGCTGAACGGCGAACCGGCGAGCAGTGCAAGCCAGCCCGGTTCGCCTGCGGCCCACCAACCGGCCGGCCGTCGGGCCCGCTGCGAATTTTGTGATGGCAAACCCTCAGGAAAGCTGACACTCGACCTGTTCGATCAGCTTTGCGAAATGGCCGAAGTCACCACGTTCACTCGGGTCGAGCCCTCGCAACCCGACTGGGAACGATTACGTGTTGAAGCTCAACGGATTCTGTTTCGCATTGGCAACGACCACGACAAGGCCCAGATCGCCGGCCGACTGGCGGGGCCTCGTTTGGACGACAGCCGAAGATTGTCGAACGGTATTGTGTTGGCTGGAACGGTGCATGATGCCGACGAAGAAGGCCCCTTGTTCCGCACGCGGCTGGTACTCTTCGGCCGCCCTCTCACGGTCACGGTTATGAGCCTGCATGCTTCCACTCCGCCGCTGGTCGCACATGACCGCGTGATCATGCTGGGCAGCATCATCGATAGCCCTCGCGACAATCTCAGTGGCTACACCGGCTCGCTGCCACAGGTGATTTGGGGAGGGCTGGCCCTCAAGCTCGATTGACGCGGCATCGAGTTACGGAGTCTTTGCCCGCAACGCCCGGTCGACGAACTGGTAGGCTTCCTGGCGGATTTCGGGCGGGAAATCGTGTTCGCAGTCGGGATAACGAATGACGAGCGCGTCGTCGGCGCCGAACATCTCGAATACTTCCTTGACTGCGGCGGCGGCCTTTTTTACGCCCGCCACCTCGAAGTTCGCGTCGTGCAAGGGAGAGTTCGAGAAAAATGCCCGCGGGGCAAACGATGCGACAACCTCGTAAAAGTCAAATGGCACACGGTTAGGGTCGAGGTCGTACACGTCGCGCAGCCGCGGCATGTAGCGGTCGCTGGTCCAGCCGGCAATCTTGCCCTCGTAATAGTCGTGGAACGGGGTCCAACCACAACTCGAAACGACGACCTTCAATCGTTCGTCGAAAGCCGCCACGAACATCGCATTGTGCCCGCCCAGCGAGTGCCCGATGACTCCGATCCGCTCCGGATCGACTTCCTCGCGCGTTTGCAACAAATCGACGCAGCGCATGTGGTTGAAGATGCCTTTGATGGTGCCGGAGGCACGGCCGCTGGCCTTGAAATCGTATTCGTATTCGCCGAACGACGGATAATCGGGTATCAGCACGATGTACCCCCGCTGGGCCAGTTCCAGGCCATAGTGCAAGTTGTTCATCGGCCCCCTACCGGCCGGCTCGTCCTTGCCGATTTTGGTCGTCTGATGCAACGCCAGCATGGCGGGTGAGCGGCCACCGGCCGCCCGTGCGGGCACGAACAACCATGCCGGCACGCGATCGTTCTGTTCGGCGACGAATGTCAGCTTCAGCCGGGTAAGGCCGTCTTCCTGGCTGGTTTCGGTCACGTTCACGTCCAACGGCGGCAGGCTCCCGCGGCTGGGTAATTGCCCCATGGCACGCTGCATTCCTAGCACGATGTCGGCCCGCCGGCGCGCCCAATCGTCAGGGGTTTTCACCGGGTGCTCGATTTGCTGTTCGTCGATATAGACCAGGAGCTTACTGTGGTTGGAATACGGGTCTTTTTCCGGCGGCATATCGCCGGCCAAGGCCAAAGCGCATGACAGCCCTGTTGCGAATGCAATGCGTGCGGCGCGCATCGTGAAATTCCTTGAGCAAAAGTAAATTTCCCACGGTTTCAGTATCTTGCTCAGCGTCACGGGCCACAAGGTCTCAATTTGAGATCACGGTGCGGAAACGATCGTCGGCAGATGAGTTTCTGATCTGGTTGGTATTAACCAACCATGGCGCAAAATCGTACACGCGCTAAAGTCTCTTTAGTCGCCGAGGTCAGATGTTTTCGAAGAATCCGCGAATAATCGAAGCGGCGTAAAACATTGAAGCGAATACGGTTGTGTGCTATGATCAGCTTCTCCACAACTCTTGGCTCGTGGCCACGGCACGCTTACTGCACATACGCTGGGCCATGAGCGCATTCATTGCTTCGGAGCATGGCATGAGCACGGACCAACGCCGCCTTGGCCCCTTCCAATTGGAAGAGCGGCTAGGCGCCGGCGGCATGGGTATCGTCTTCCGTGCATACCACGTCGAGACGAAACGGCACGTGGCCATCAAGGTACTTTCGGAAAAGGCGGCGGCCAGTAAGAAAATCGTCGCCCGTTTCGCCAGGGAACTGGAGATCCTCAAGGCCCTCAAGCACCCTAACATCGTCCGCTGCTATGGCAGTGGACGGGAAGGCAAAGAAGCCTACCTGGTCATGGAACTGGTCGAGGGTGGGTCGCTATCGTCGCTATTGAAGCGTCGCGGCCGGCTGTCGTGGGAGGCGACGGTCGAGTACGCCCTGCAGATCTGCGACGGGCTGGCGTACGCACATTCCTGGGGCATCGTCCATCGGGACCTGACCCCGGGAAACTTGCTGATCGGCGACGACGGAGAGATCAAAATCGCCGATTTCGGCATTGCCCGCGTGCAATTTGGTAAGCGCCTGACGGCCACCAAACACACGTTGGGGACAATGGCCTATATGGCGCCGGAGCAGATCCGCGGTACGCCGCCCGTTTCGCACAAGACCGATCTTTACACCCTCGGATGCGTGTTGTTCGAAATGTTAACCGGCCGATTGCCGTTCCAGGCCGACTCGACGGCACCGATGCTTTACGCGCACTTGGAATCGCCACCGCCGAGGGTATCGTCGATCGTGCTCGATTGCCCCGTCTGGCTCGATGCCCTGGTGAGTCAACTGCTGGAAAAAGACCCTGCGAACCGTCCCTACGACGCGGGCACGGTGGCGCAAGCCCTGCGCGAAGTACAACACAAAGTGTCGAGCGGTGCGACCGTCACCGGACAGATGCTCAAGACGGGGCCCAGCGCAATCAAACTCACGAAGCCCGACCAGGTCGATGCTCGCAAGCTGGTGGGGCGCAAGAAGCGCAAGAAGAAGAAACAGACACCGATTTTCGAAAGCGCCTGGTTTCTGGCCGCTTGTTTTTTGGGCGTCGTGGGATTGGCTTGCTGGGTCTTCTGGCCGTTGAACGAAGCTGAGCTTTTCGCGAAGGCCGAACAGTTGATGGCCAGCGAGAAGCGTGTCGACCATCAGCGGGCGGAAAGCAAGTACCTCGATGTGCTATTGGAGAAGTTTCCCGACGGCGCCTACGCGGCGCGGGCGCGCGAGCTCATTGACAAGGTTGAAATGGAGGATGCCAACGCGCGCATCATGTTTCGTATTCGCCAGGGGAAGAAGGCCGAGTCGCAGGCCGAGCAATTGTTCATGGATGCGTGGCGATTCGACCAATTTGGCGATCGCCTGGCGGCCTTGGAGAAGTACCGCGGCCTGATTCAGCTCGTGCCCGACACGGGTGACGACCGACCGGTGGTGCATCTCGCTCGTCGTGAGGTCGAACGGCTTACCAACGGCGGAGAGCAGGCCGAAGACCGCGCGCAATTTATCGAGTCGCAGCTGGCCCGCGCCGACGAGCTTTTCGAACTGGGCCAGACGGTCGAGGCCCACGAAATCTGGACCAGCATCGTCAATCTCTACCGCGACAACAAAGAACTCCGGCCGTTGGTTGAAAAGGCCCAACACCGGCTGGCCGACGGAAACGAATCGGATATCGCGAGCGGGGCGCGTAAGCCCCCAGGTGGGTCGAAAAAGCGTCGGCCGGCCGGCAGCGGCGAAACCGAAAAGGCGAACGGGGCGCGCAAGCCCCCCGGTGACTCGACCCAACGTCAACCGGCTGACAGTGACGAAGCCATCAATAACGAAACCGACACCAACGAAGAGTATCCGCAGACATCCGAAACGTCCGAGGGGGTACAGACCGAGCAGGTCGCGCCCGAGGCTGATGCGGCGCCGCGTCCAGAGCGTCGACGGCCCAAAGCTTCCAGCCGCCCGACGCGCAAGGCCGAGCGAGCGAAGCCCGTCGAGGATTCCGGAGAAGAATCGACTCCGGCGGACGATGACGCAGCCGCTCTTAGCTCTCATGAATTCCGTAACGCTTCGCGCCGGACGTAACGCCGATCGCTAGGGCTTCGGCCTCCGTGGCGGCGGGGGCGGCTGAATTCCACCGGAGCGTGGCGGGGCAGGGGGCGACGGTGGCTTGACCGCGGGGGCCGCGGGCTTCGACGGCGTAGGTGGGCTTGACGAAGGTTTGCCGGGCGTCGCCGATGGCCTCGCCGGCGGCGCCGCCATTCGCTGCGGTGGAGGGGGCGCGTCGCGGACCTGGCCCTGGAAACCGCCCGCTTGGACCGCCGGTGCGTCGCCCGTGCGTCGCTGCCGTTCGTTGAACCGAACGAAGTTGGTCGCCAGCTTGATCACGTCGCCGTCCTTGAGCACGGTGGGCGCCGAGAGCACCTGGTTGTTGAGTCGCGTTCCCAGCCGGCTGTGGTTGTCTTCGACTACATACGAGCCGTCGGCCTGCCGCGAAATGCGCGTGTGTTCCGATTCAAGTTCTGCGTTCATCGGCCCCAGGAACGGCAGCGGCAAGTGGTCGCCGCGCCCGAGGCAGGTGACGGGCTGGCTGAGGATGAGTTGCCGCCCCGCACGATAGCCATCGAGCACGGTCAACCATGCTTCGCGGAGCACGACCTGCGCCAAACCGATCAAGGTGCCCACAGCCAGGCCCAGGATAACGAAGCCCGTGGCACGGCTCGACATGCCCGAACCACCCACCATGATCCTAATCGGGTCGAAAAGGAAGCCTCCCAGAAGGCCGCCCAGCGCGCCACCAATCAAGCCGTTCCGCAGTTTGCGCGGAGCCAGATCGTAGAGTCCTTCGACGGCGCCGACACCCAGCCCCAGAATCATCCAACCGAAAGCTCGATGCAGGCCGAAGCGAAGTAGCGCTTCTCCTACGGCCGTGCCGACCGCCCCGGCCAGCGCGCCGGCCGCGAGTCCTGGTACGGCGCGGAAGACGAGCTGCTTCCACTGGCCGTTGGCCATGCCCGCCACGACGTTCAGTCCCAGGCCAATTGCCGCGCCCACCAGGCCGCCCACCACGGCCAACTCTCCCACCCCTTCCGCCATGCCGTTGCGATAGTAGAGCCATTCGGCCAGTATCCAGCCGAATAGCGCGGCCCAACCGCCGATGATACCGCTATAGTAAACCAGCCGGATGAGCGACATGGCGTTTGGTCAGGACCATGAGAGCGATTTTGAAACTACTATAACCACTCCATCACTCCACCCTGGTCTGCGAATCGGCAAAGAGTGCCCGGCTTTCCAGTTCCAACAGTGCCCGCCGTAGCGGACCTTGCACTCGCTCGAGCGAGCGGACGACGTCGCGATACTCAGTCGATTGTCGATCGAAGTCGGCCTCGCGGAACCGCCTGGCCACCATTCGCATCCGCCGGCCGGCCGTAACGGCGTCGCCGCCGGCCAAATCGGCCAACGTCCACCAATAGTAATACACGAGCTTGCGCGGCGATTCCAAAGCGGCCAACCGGAACGAACGAGCCGACTGGAGGTATTGCCCCTTCCAGAAGGCATTCAGCCCATCGGCGTAAAAAACGCGGCCGTGCGCGTCCGACGGTTCGACGACGCTTAACTCGCTAGTCTTGGGGCTGATCGCCAAAGCGGCCTCGGCTTCCGGCGATCCGCCATCTTCGGCCGGGGGCTTGAGCCAGGCTGTGTCGCCGCGCATCAGATGCCCGCAAAGGCGCTCAATCTCGACGGTCTGACTTTCCTTGGCGATGCGGCCGCGAAGGACCAGATCGAGCTTGTCGGCTTCGCCGGTATCGGGGGCATAGTAACCCCCCACGATCGCGCAGCCGCCCAAGAGTGGGTCGGTTTCGACCCGAACTCGCAACTCGGCCATCAACTCCGAGTAGGAATATTCCTGGTCGCGCGTTGTGTCGACCCAGTACGCGCCTTTGGGCAGCCAGGTTCGGATCAGCCGCTCGAATTCGCGTCGTTGCAGCGCGGCGTGGGAACGGTCGAGCACACGGTGGAACGTGACCTTCCGTGTCGCTGCCGGATCGCCGCCGTCGTCCGAAGTAACGAACAACCACGCTCCGGCGAGCCGTGGGTTGCCGCGCACGGCCTGTTTGATTCGCTCTTCGATGCGGTTGACGTCGAAAGCGGCGGTCTCTTGCGCCCGAAGCGAGCGCGACCACAAAGCCGGTACGGCCAGCGCGGCCAAGAGCCCCAGCGAGGCCAATAGCCATCGTCGCATGGTGCGCGGCACGGTCATCCTCCGTCGAAAAAAGCAAAACGCCCAGCTCTAGACTATTTGGGGAAGGGGGCGATTGCAACCATTCGGCTGAATTCCGCGTGCACTGGCTCGAATTCGGCGCACGGAAAAGGCCACGCAGGTGGGGCAGGTGCCTGCGTGGCCAAGTCTCCATCACCGTTAGGTGATTGAACTGCAGTTTACTCAAAGGCGACTGGTTTGTAAAGCAAATTCCACGAGCAACTTCCACGTTGATACCTTCGATCCGTTGGTCCAACCGCCGCTTCGGCCTCGTCACGCTCGACCGATTGCCGCAGGACGTCGAAGGAAATCGCCAGCCAGTATAGAATACCGAAATACACTACGACGCGAGCGATTTCGAGTGGAAGGGCTGGTTTAACTTGGGTTTCGCCATTTTGTTTGTGCTGGCTGCGTTGTTATTCGCCGAAGGCTCCGCTTCCGGCGCGCCTCCGGCAACCGATACGCTGGAACAGCACTTGTTGGCCGAACCGCTCACTGCCCTCGCCAATGCCGCTCGCGAGCTGGGCGATCCGGCGCGTGGGGCGCTGGTTTTCTTCCAGCCCGGCCTGGCCAGCACAAAGTGCCATGTCGGCGTTGGCGCTAGGCCAACCCTGGGGCCTGACCTGGCCAGATACGATGAGCCCCCGACCGATGAGCTACTGGTCGAATCGATCCTCAGCCCATCGAAGTCAATCAGAAAAGGGTTCGAGGCGGTTTCGCTGGTGACCGTCGACGGTGCCACGCTCACAGGATTGTTGGTCGAGGAACGCCGCGAGTCGATCGTGATACGCGACACCGCGCAGGACGGCAAGCTGGTGACGGTCGCTAAAAACGACATCGATCAGCGAGCAAACGCGGCTATTTCGCTGATGCCAAGCGGGCTGGTCAACCAAATTGCCGATCGCGGGCAGTTCCTGGATCTTGTCCGCTACCTGATGGAAGTTGCCAAAGGAGGTCCGGACCGTGCGGCCGAGTTGCGCCCCGCGGCGGCGCTCCTGGTTCCGCCACCGTTGCCGGAGTACGAAGAACGCATCGACCATGCGGGGCTCATCGGCGAGCTCGACCAGGAGAGTTTTTCGCGGGGCGAGGCGATTTTTGGCCGGCTTTGCGTCAACTGCCACGGCACGCACGACAGGCCCGGTTCCTTGCCGACGTCGCTACGATTCGCCACAGGCAAGTTCAAGAACGGCTGTGACCCCTACGCGATCTATCAGACCCTCACCAAAGGTTTCGGTCAGATGGCGCCACAGATTTGGATGGTGCCGCGGCAGAAGTACGACGTGATCCATTACGTTCGCGAGGCGTACCTCAAGAAGAACAACCCAACGCAGTACGCCCGCGTTGATCGCGATTACCTGGCAAAGCTGCCTCGAGGCGATACTCGTGGACCGGAGCCAAGCCTGGTTGAGCCGTGGGTGCAGATGGACTACGGGCCCAGCTTGATCAATACCTATGAGATTGGCGACGATGGCTCGAACTTCGCCTACAAGGGAATCGCCATGCGACTCGACGCCGGCCCCGGCGGCATCTCGCACGGCCGGCACTGGATGGTCTTCGACCACGACACCCTGCGGGTGGCGGCCAACTGGAGCGGTGAGAATTTCATCGACTTCAACGGCATCCAATTCAACGGCCGGCACGAGGTGCATTCGCGGGTCGCCGGTCCGGTTCATCTTACCAATCCGGTTGGACCCGGTTGGGCCAACCCAGCCGATGGCCGCTTCGACGACCCGCGGCTCCGCGGGCGCGATGACCGACCTTACGGGCCGTTGCCACGAGACTGGGCCCACTATCGGGGCCTGTACCACTTCGGCCAGCAAACGATCATTTCGTACACCGTCGGCGACGTCGCCGTGCTCGAATCGCCCGGTCTGGCCGGCGGCCCGACTCCGCTGCCGATATTCACGCGTACGTTCAACCTTGGCCCTCGGTCGACGGAACTGATACTGCAAGTCGCACATCAGCCGGCCGCAACATTGCAAGCGATCGAATCGGCCGGTGTTGCGAGCGGCTCCACCGTGGTGTTCGCCAAGGCGGCCAAGACCAACCTCGCGGGGCCCGCCGCGGAGCTTGCTTTCGACGGCGCCACATGCGTCGAGCCGGCCGGCAGCGACGATTTCGACCTGACGCGGAGCGACTTTACGATTGCGGCGCGGATTCGCGCTCGAAAGGGCGGGACAATCTTTGCCAAGACGGCGCCGCGTGGCAAATGGGTGCCTGACGCTCAGGCGTTTTTCGTCCGTGGCGGCAAACTGGTGTTTGACGTCGGCTGGGTCGGCGCGGTCACGTCGCGCGGCAAAGTCGATGACGATCGCTGGCATGCCGTCGCGATCGTCCACGAACAGGTAACCGGCAAGACGCGGCTGTTCATCGATGGCCGTCAGGACACCCAGGGGCAGCTTCGGCCGCACGGTGATGTCAGTGAGGAAGGGCCGCGGGGGCACATCGTTCGCCTCGGTTACGCGGCACCTGACTTCCCCGAACGGCAGAGCTACTTTCAAGGCCGTTTGGCTGAGGTCCAATTCTATCGCCGAGCGCTGGCCGCGAAGGATATCGCGGCGCTGGCCAAGGAGGGCGGCCTGGCGGAGGGACTCGTCGCCCATTGGCCGCTCGATGCGTTGGATGGTGGAATCGTCCGCGACGCCTCGGGCCAAAAGCACGACGGTACCATCGTGAGTTCGGACGCGGGTGGCAAGCCTAGCGCCGTCGTAGCGGGCGTTGCACCTTTTCCGCCAGGAGCCGAATGGCTGGCGACCGACTCGGGCAACCTGCGTCTCAAGCTGCCCGCCGGCAAAGAACGGTTGTGCTTCACGCTGTGGACCGCCGGAATCAATTCGACGATCGAGTCGGCGGTGGAGGCCGCGGCTCTCGCATCGGAGGTCGCGATCGACAACCCGGAAAGGGACCTGTTGCCTTGCACTCATGGCGGCCCACCGCGGTGGCCGGCGACGCTTGCCACGCTGAGCCAGCTCGGCACTGACGATGGTCCGTTTGCCGTCGACGTGCTGGCGCACCCGGTCGAGAATCCATGGTTCTGCCAACTGAGGTTCACCGGACTCGACTTCCTCGCCGACGGCCGCCAGGCCGCGGTCTGCACCTGGGACGGCGACGTCTGGCTGGTCGCGGGCATCGACCAGCCTGAAGAGGGACTCACCTGGCGACGGGCCGCCATCTGATGATCGGCCTACTAAAGGATGCGCTCAGATCGCTAGCGCATGCCAGGCGAAAACACCGCGATTGGACGACTTGCGCGCCGTTTTTGGACGACTTATTGGACGACTTGTACCGACGAATTCGGCATGGCGACGAAGGTTGCGGAGTTCGCAAGTCAGGTATTAGAAAAGGTTTGCGATGCGCGCAGAAGACCCCCCTATTGGTAGATGGGCGACTTGCAGAGCCGATTCTCCACTTTTTGGTTTAGAGGAATACGACGGGCACGGTGTATCCAGTCGCCCGACATGATGTTCCGTGTAGCCGACGAAGGAATTCAGACGTCGCGCAGGCAAGGCCCTGAGTTCGCGGCCGACTTCGACGCCATTGCAAAATACGAATTGCAAAGTGCAAATTGTCGGTGGACGTCGGCAGGAGGGGCCCCGTGACGATGCGTGACGATGGTGACGATGAAATACAGGCAAAACCTTTCGGTTTTACGCGTGACGGGCGTGACTTAGGGGTATTGGGGGGGTATTGGGGGTTGCGGCTACTTTCCAATGCAAAAGCGGCTGAAAATCCGGTCGAGCACGTCGTCGGTGTAGACGGCGCCGACGACTTGCCCAAGTTCGTCCAATGCCAGCCGAAGTTCGGCCGCGACAAGCTCCTCGCCTTGTCGGTATTGAGTGATTTCGAGTGCTTTAGAGAGGCCGACCGCGGCCCGCGCAAGACTCTGGTGGCAACGTGTCGCCGTGCCCGCGACGAAATGCGGGGAACTTGCCCGCGCTCCTACTGCCGCGGTGCGCAGTCGCCCGCGCAGTTCATCCAAGCCCGCGCCGGTGACACTGCTTGTGGCGATCGCATCGTTCCGGGCTTGCGCCGACGATGCCCGATCGGTTTTGGTTACAACGATCAGGCGGCTCGTTTCGGACGGCGACGATATCAGTTCTTGCTCCCAGGCATTAAGCGGGCGGGTTGCATCGAGGCAGAAGACTTCGACATCAGCCTGCGATCGCTGCTGGGCAGTCAGTAATTGAGCCAAAGCCGCGATGTCGTCGCCGCCCGCTTGGTCGGGCTCGACGCCCGCCGTATCGACCAGATCGCACAGCTGGCCATCGAGGTCAAGCCGGGCACGAAGCCAATCGCGGGTGGTGCCGGCCTGGTCGGAGACGATGGCCGGCGTGGCAGTCGTCGGACTGGGGGCGACTGGACTGTGGGCGACCAAGGCGTTGAAGAGGCTGCTCTTGCCCGTATTAGGCCAGCCGACCAGCACAGCGCGGATGGTACGGGCAACTTCGCCACGGGAAGCCATCTGGGCCGCCAGCCGATCGACTTCGTCGGCGGCCGCGGCGAGCTGCCGTTCCAAATCGGCCGCGCTAATGAACTCAATCGCTTCGTCGGCGAAATCGAGTCCAGCTTCAAGGTGCGACAGCAGATCGAGCAATCGTTCCCGCAATTGGCCGAGCGGACCACCCAGCCCGCCGGCCAGTTGCGCCAGAGCCGTATCGAGCTCGCGACGGTCGGCGGCATCGATCACGCCCAACACTGCCTCGGCCTGTGTCAGATCAAGCCGGCCGGCCAAGAATGCCCGCAACGTGAACTCGCCTGGGCGAGCCAACCGCGCCCCCGCCGCGCAGAGTTGCCGCAGCACTGCTTCCAAAAGGGGCGGCGAACCGAGCGTGTGCAACTCGGCGGTCGGTTGGCGCGCAAAGCTCCGCGACGTGGGCCAGAGCAAGAGATCGGCGGGTAGAAACGAATGGAAACCGTCGAGCCGCATATGTCCAGAAACGGCCGTGGGCAAACGAACTCGCGAGATTTCGTGTCGCTCGTATCGTTGTTCGTCTGAGTTCCGACAATGGTTGGGCTCAAAACATGCCGCCACATAGTCGACGGAGTTGGGTCCGCAAAGGCGCACGATGCCGCGCGCCGCGCCTCCCGGCGGCGAAGCAATGGCCACGATTGTGTCGTCTGGGTGAAGCAAAGGAGATTATATCATGCCAGAATCAGGTAGGAGGCGACCTCGACCATCGACAGGAAGCCGATATTAAGAGCCAACGTTAACACGATCAAGTCTCGCCGACCGTCGACGCCATTTCAAATTCCGCGATCTACGCAACTGGCCCAAGTTCCTTCGTTTGCTCTGGTTCGGTCTTGGACCAATGCCGGATTTCTGGTACGAACACGCCCCTTGATCGCCCGCCGCACTCTCGCCGAAGGCGCGAGACAAATGGCAGGCACTTGCCCGCGTAAGTTCCCAAAGGAGATACGATCATGAAGAAGACGATCCTGTTGCTGGCGGCGCTGGCCGGCGTGGCCTATTATCTGCACTGGTTCAATTTCACGACCAGCGGCACCGGCAGCAACGAGCACATCAATATCACGCTCGATAAGACGAAAATTCAGCAGGACGAGGGGAAGGCGCTGCAAGTGCTCAAGGCCGAAGAACAGCGCATCCAGCAAGACGCTGCTCAGGCTGGCCAGGCCAACGAGGACCAATCGGCCGACGGGAGGCAGAGGCAGCCGTCCTTCGGGCGCCAGCAGCCGGCATTCGATCCGAATCAACAATCGGCCGGTGCCGGGTACGAGCCCAACGCTGCGCCTGCCGGCGCGGCCGCGTACGATCCTTACGACACCAGCCCGTCCGCCGGAGCTGGTCAGCCACGAATTGCGCCGCCCCGTTCGGCAAAGCGGCCGCAACCTGCGGACCTGGACCGCGGCTTCGAGTAAATCTCTACTTCATGTGGCCGACAATGAGACAATTGCCGAGGGAAATTTGTGGCTGGCGCCAGAGCGTAAGCGATTCCCCGGTCCCTATCCACCCGGGGCTTCGCTTACGCTCTGCCCCAGCCACCGTGAACGTATGATTCCCAACCGCGTGAATTTCACTCGATCTCGATGACTTCGATCTTAAGCTGGCCCATCACCTGGGTGACCGGCAAGAAGCTGGCCAGTGCCGCTGTGCCCTTCAGGTTCGAGTGGCCAAGCTTGAGGTGCGCAGCGCCGATGCCCCCTTGTCCGAGTGTCGCGTCGAGCGGCACCCAGCGGCCACGCAAATAGATTTCGGTCCACATGTGGAAGGCGAAACCCTGCTCGCTGGCGGCATAGACAAGGCCGGTGGCCACGCGGGAGGCAAGACCGCTGGCGCGGGCCAGGGCCGCGAGCAGCATGGCATGCTCCGTGCAGTCGCCTTGTAGCGACTGGGCGACCTCGGCCGCGGTCGCCAGCGCCGTCGAAAAATCTTTGCGGCGTATCTTATCGTGGACGTACTTCTCCAGTGCGACAGCCAATCGCGCTGGGTCGGCTTCCTCGCCCGCCGCTTCGCGGGCCATCGCCACGACGAGCGGATCGCCGCTTTGCAACAGGTCGTTCGGCTCCCGTTCGGCGTCGGTTGGCCGGTCGGAAGCCGCAGGCTCGTCATCCGAATCGACCGGGGGCTCAGCCTCTGGATCGGGGGCGGGCGAATCGGGACGGATGGCGACCACGGTGACTTCCGCCGAATGCGGGCCCGTCGAGACGACCTGCTGCGTCGGCCCCGTGACAAAGGCCCGAGCCGGGTCGGCGGTGGTCAACTCCACGCGGTACTTCGCGCGGCGGGTTTGGTGCGCGTCCGCGAGCGGCCGGTCGAGCTTGACCGTGGAAGCCACACCCAGGTCAAACTTACCGGAGTCGATTTTCTCCAGGGCCTGCTCCTTGGTCGCGCGGTAGGTCACCTGCTCGATGCCTCCGGCGGCACGGGTTTTTAATATGTCGCCGGTCCGGTCGGTCCAGAGCGTCGATTCGATCCGTTGGCCTTGAATCTCAAGAACGCTATCAATATGTAACAGGTCGTACGTGCCGGTGAGGAGCTCGGTCGGTTCGTAGTCGCGGGCCACCAACTCGATCGTGCCGATGATGTTGAGTACCGGCTGCAGTGCGGACAACGTGCGACGTTCGGCAGGCTGCATCGGGCGGCGGGCCAGGTCGAGATCGACGGCGAAAAAACCACCGGCGCCGGCCGGCCACTCCTGGCGGATCTGCGATGTCTTACCGGCCGACTTGGTCTCGCTAACCAGCGTGTTCCGCTCGAGGTGGCCAGTGGTGACGACGGGTTCGGCGCCCATCGTGACTTCGCTGGTAAACGACCGCAGGCCTCTCTCGATTGATTCGAGGCTATCCAGTTTGATGCGTTGCTCGTTGATCTGGCCGAACCGCTTGATCGAAAGAAACAGCTCCCCCTCGATTCGCAGCCACTCGGCCCCGTCTTGTTCGACAGGTTGCTGCAGCGTTCGGGCATAACCGGCGCGCTCACCCTGCATGTAATAGACGTCCCAGGTTTCCTTGGATGTGGTGGGAAGCTTCGTCTGCGCCGTGCGCGAAATCTTCGCCGGGGGGCCACCGCAGCCGCCGATGACCACGACGAGAAGGCTGAAATACGCGACTCTCCGCGAGGAGGTGTCCGATCGCGAAGAAACGTGCGCAATGCCTGATGGCATGGGGGGCGATTCCTTACCTTGGAGAGCCGCGCGACCGCGGCTCAGTTGACGGTAGTATAACCAAGGGTTGGAGGAGGGGGCAGGGGAAAGCCGCGTGAACGCTCGCGGCGTGGCGTGCGTACCGAATATATGGACGGGAAGTCCTTCCAGCGGCGCAGGCAAGCGCTCGGAAGGCCTTCCCGTTTTTCGTTGGAAGGTACTTATATTGTTACATTCGTGAGTTGGAATGGTGACGGACGATCCGAGATCGACGGCCGCGCCATATGGCGCGGACGAACGATCGCCGCTCTCGATAAGGCTTGCCACGCCAGGGAGTGGTTTTTGAAGCGAAAATGTGCGCCAACGACTGCGTTTTGGGAAGGCGAGTGCTAGACTAGAACTGTGGGCACCAGACCGCCCGCAACGTGAGGCCCCGGTGCCACGCGCCAAATGCGGTCAATGGTGCTCGCGCTCACCGAAAGCGGTTGCACGGATTATTCCGTCGCCGGCGGAGGGTGAGGAGCGGGGGGATTATTACGATCGGCCGAGCGGCTCGATCACGCGGTGGTTTGTGACCTACCGTTGGTGCGGGAGGGTCGTCCGCGTGGACGAGTGTCGCGGTTGGTTCGGCGCCGGACGAGGAGAGGTACGAAGTCACTCATGGGTTTTCTGAAACGTTTCTTTCGCAATGTGTTTCGTGACGGACCCGAAACGGTCGGCACGAGCAGCTTCGAACGGCTGAGCGAGGAAGAGCTGGAAGCCCATCTCGGCGTGGTCCGCTATGGCGATTTCATTCTGACTGACGCCATCCGGCCGAGCTACGACTTGCAGGTCGTCCCCTGCCAAGGGTACCGCCACGACACCTACCACGACGAGGATTCGCGGACCAGCGTGCCGGTACTGATGGGCGTCGCTTCAAAACAGAACCTGTTTGAACTCTTTATGGATCTGCTCGATCCGTTGGGATTCGAGGTCGACGTCGTGCTCGAGACCAGCCACAATCGAGAAAGCCGCGGCCACGTCGACCTTTACCGCGAACACATCGACATGCCCGTGCTCAAAAGCATTTTGTGGGATTTCGAGGAGCTACTCCTGAATGACGGTTGCACGGGCATTGCCGTGCTCAACCCCGGCATTCCGCAGGAAGTGCAATTCGACGAACACAAGCTCTTGATCGTTTACGGCGAGCAGTTGGCGGCCTACGAGGACGCATTCCGTGAACAGAACGTGAAGTGCGACGATCAGATGAAGTTCATCACCGAAGCCGAGCACGTCCACTCGTCGAGCGACCAGTTCTATGAACAATTCGAAGAGCTGAAAATGCGGCTCGGGATGGACTCGTTTGGCGGATACGAGCGCTGAAGGATATATTGAGCCTTAAGCGATATCCGCCGCGGCGGGGAAGGTAGAAGAACTCTCTCAGCTCATTCCGTCTTCTGCCTGCTGTCCGGCCGCGTGGCGATTCCCCGGCGAATGATGGCCAGCACTTCCTCGCGTTCTTCTCCGACCAGCGGTAGCCGGGGGGGGCGGACGGTTTCGCTTCCCAGGCCGCACTCGGACATTGCCAGTTTGATCGCCTGCACGAGCTTGATCCGCGTGTCGAGGTGCAAGAGCGGCATGTACCAGCGATAGACCGCCAACGCCTCGTCGTAGCGCCCCGCCGCGGCCAGGTCCCATAGCAAGCGGTTTTCACGCGGAAAGGCGTTCACCAATCCCGAGACCCATCCCCGCGCCCCCAGCAGCACGCTTTCCAACACCAGGTCGTCGACGCCGCAAAACAGAATGTAGCGGTCGCCGACCAGGTTCTTCAGGTCGGTGATCCGCCGCACGTTTTCGGACGATTCCTTGATGGCCACGAACCGCGGCTCATCGGCCAGTTCGGCGAACATCGCGGGCGTGATGTCGACGCCATACGAGGGAGGGTTGTTGTAGCACATGATCGGCAGCTCGCTCGAGCGGGCGACGGCGCGAAAGTGGGCAATCGTCTCCCGCGGGTCCGATTTGTAGACCATGGCCGGCAACACCATCAAACCGTCGAGTCCTATTCTCTGCGCATCGGCGGCGTAGCGGCAGGCCAAAGTCGTCGTATATTCGGCGACGCCCGTAAGCACCGGAATGCGACGCGCGACGCGAGCCACGATCGCCTCGAGCACCGCCAACTTCTCCCGGTACTCGAGCGAGCAATTCTCGCCCACGGTCCCCAGCATGATCAGACCATGCACACCCGCCGATAGCAACGCGTCGATGTGCCTGCCGGTCGCTTCGAGGTCGAGCGATCCGTCGGCAAGGAACTGGGTCGTGACGGCGGGAAAAACGCCGTGCCACGTGACATTCATGATTCGAATCCTCTGTTACCAAATCCTCTGTCGCCGAACTCGCCGGAATCCAGGCCATCGCCGCTTGACATTCGAGGCAAGGTCGCATTATCTTGATTTTGTACACAATGTCAACCAGCGCCGCAAAATCTGCCGCCATCCCTGAAAGCCCGTCGCATGCGCAATTTCTTGCCAACTTTATTCGCCGCGGTCCTGATCCCGATCGCCGCGTCGGCTGACAACGTTGATCGTTTCGACCCGACCGATCACTACGTCCCGCGCGAGATCGAAGGCTGGCGCGTGCTGGTCCATCCGCGTTTGTTGAACGAGGAAGCCGAACTGGGTGAGCGGGTTCTCACTTTGCTGCGGCACCAACTGTACCAAATTGAGCGCCGGTTGCCGGGAGCGGCGGTCTGTGAGCTGCGGCGGGTGACGATTTGGGTTGAGCGCGATGAGCCACACCATCCCTGCATGGCATACCATCCCGACGCCGGCTGGCTGAGCGAACACGACATGAACCCCGACAAGGCCCGTTGCGTCGAAATCGCCGATGCCGAAGCCTTCCTCACCTGGACGATCCAACAACCGTGGATGGTGCTGCACGAGCTGGCCCACGCCTACCACCACCAGTTCTTGGAAAACGGTTTTGAGAACGCCGAGGTCGCCGCGGTTTACGAACGCGCGAAGGTCGCGGGAAACTATGAGAAGGTGCTTAGAATCAACGGCAGCAGCGACCGCCATTACGCCGCCACCAACCCGATGGAGTATTTCGCCGAAGCCAGCGAGGCCTACTTCGGCACCAACGATTTTTACCCGTACGTGCGCTCGGAACTTGCCAAGCACGATCCGGCGGTGTTCGATCTGCTCGGCAATCTCTGGGGAGACGAACCCCAATGAGAATCTCCCGTATCACCGCCTACCGCGTCGCATTGCCCCTTCATGAGGGGAGCTACCATTGGTCCGGGGGCAAGAAGGTCGACGTCTTCGACACCACGGTGGTTCGCGTCGAGACCGATACAGGGTTGGCCGGTTTCGGCGAAGCGTGCCCCTTGGGTCCAGCGTACCTGCCGGCCTATGCCGCCGGGGTTCGCGCCGGCATTGCCGAGCTTGGGCCGCACCTGATCGGTGAAGACCCGCGCGAGTTAGCCAGCCTCAACCGCCACATGGACGCCGCGCTCAAAGGGCACCCCTACGTGAAGTCGGCAATTGACATCGCCTGCTGGGACCTTTTGGGCCAGGCGACGGGCTTGCCGGTCTGCACTCTCTTGGGAGGCCGATACGGCGACGATTTCGTTCTCTACCGGGCGATCTCGCAGCAGTCACCCGACGAAATGGCCGCCAGGGTGGCCGGGTACCGCGGCGAAGGATACCGGAGGTTCCAATTAAAGGTCGGTGGCGACCCCGATACCGATATCGCCCGCGTTCGCGCCGTGGCCGCGCAGCTACAGCATGGTGACAAGCTGATTGCCGACGCCAATACAGGTTGGCTGGTACACGAGGCGGCCCGCGTCGTTCGCGCCTTGCGCGATGTCGATGTCTATATCGAGCAGCCATGCCTCTCTTACGACGAGTGCCTTGCGGTCCGCCGCCGCACCGACCACCCCTTCGTACTCGACGAAACCATCGACTCACTCGACGTGCTCCTCCGCGCTTGGGGCGATGGGGCGATGGACGTGATCAACCTCAAGATCAGCAAGTTCGGCGGATTGACAAAGGCCAGGCAAGCCCGGGATCTGTGCGTGTCGTTGGGGATCGCCATGACGATCGAAGACAGTTGGGGCGGCGACATCGTCACCGCAGCAATCGCGCAGCTGGCGCACAGCACGCCGAGCGAGCTATTGTTTACCGCGACCGATTTCAACAGCTACGTGACGGTCAGCACGGCCATTGGCGCTCCACGTCGCGTCGAAGGCCGAATGGCGGCCTCGAGCAAGCCAGGATTGGGAATCGAGCCGCGGTATGAAGTGCTGGGGAGACCGGCAGTGGAGGTCTCTTAGAAGTGCTTGGCTACTGCGTGGAGGCTCTCATGCAACCGGCTTACCCGGTGGTCCGTGATGTTGGCTGCTACAAGGCGAGTCATGCTCTTCCAGATCCTTGGTTCTTAGCGCCTCGTTCCCCGCTGCCGAAGGCAGCGGGGAACGAGGCGGTGACGGCGAAACCCGGCGCGGAATGTGGGGCGGTCGTTTGTAGCTGCCAACGTGTACCTCCATCGGGCAAGCCGATGGCAAGCTTCTTGCAGTTAGGTGTTGCGAAATAAAATCAGGTTTGGCAGCAGGCACGATTCGACCTCTACGCTGCGATCTTGAAAAGACCAGTCCCGTCGAGCCCAACGCCTTTCTTCGCACTCCATGACACTTGCCTCCTATATCCAACACGACCTCGAAAACCGCATCGAAGCGGGCAATGGCCTGCCTGAGCCGTTGACACTCGACGCCCTGGCGCGGCACTACCGCGTGAGTTTCACGCCGGTGCGGCGTGCGGTAGACGAGTTGGTATCGCGGCGGTTTATCGAGAAGGACAAACAGGGGCGATTGTCGCTCGGTTCGCGGCGCGCACGTGGCAACCAAACCGCGGTCCGTGCCGCAGTGCCCGTGCCGCCACCGAACTGCGACCAAATGATCGCCGCTGAGTTAATCCGGCGGAGCTTGCACGGCGAATCGGATTATCTCCGCGAGGAGGCCACTGCCGAACGGCATGGCGTCGGTCGCACTGTAATTCGGCAGGTCTTCAGCCGGCTGGCCGGTCAGGGGCTGTTGGAGCACGTTCCACGCTGTGGCTGGCGTGTGCGGTCCTATGACGAGGCCGACATGCGTGCCTATCTTGAGGTTCGCGAGGCGCTGGAATTGAAAGCGCTGGATTTATCGCGGCCGCGTTTGGCACGAACGGACCTCGAAGTGATGCTGGCGGGCAATCCGCCAGCGGCGCGAGGTCGCCACGCGCGGTTGGACAACCAGTTGCACCGTTACCTGATCGAGAAATCAGCGAATCATTACATTCAGGACTTCTTCGCCCGTCACGGCGTCTATTACACAACTCTCTTTGACGAGGCGGCGTTGGGGGCCTCGGTCGTGGCCGAGATGGCCCAGCAACACCGCGCCATCCTGCGTCCCTTGATAGACCGCGATTGGTCGCGCGCCCGCCGGGCGTTGGTGCATCACATTCGCTCGCAGCGGCCGATCGTAGAGCGGTTGATGGCGGATCTTGCGGCCGAGGCGAAAAAGTAGAGTGCATGACGTACGTGACATTGCAACATCAGATCATTCGAAAAGCCTCGATACTCGCAGGGCAACGTTGGGAAACAACAGCGGACGGAGTTCCTCCCGCGGGAGGAAGTCGCCTCGCGCAATGATGGCGTGGTATTCATCGAGCGAAATGCGTGCTGACGTGCTCATGGAGCCTCCTCCGCATTCAGTGTAACCAGTCTTTGCTGTGGAAGCGACAATGCTGTTTTACCGAACACGGCCAGTCATCCTTGTAACCAATCCAGCCCGACGTCGAACCACTTCGCCGAGTGGGTCAACGCCCCGACGCTGATCCGCTCGACGCCGGTGCGTGCGACTTCGCCGATCGTCGTCAGTTCGATCCCACCCGAGGCCTCAAGCTGCACCCTCGGAAAAGTCGCATCGCGTCGAGCGACGGCCACGCGAAGCTCAGCGGGCGACATGTTGTCCAATAGCACGATGTCGGGACCGGCCGGTAACACCTGCTCAAGCTGTTCCAACGTGTCGACCTCGACTTCGACGATCAAACCCGAACGCGGGTC
>Ga0265339_10000328_pt1 | contig 38123 bp, 43 predicted proteins | sample 4CB219metaG_FD_202085 | JGI IMG/M metagenome (GOLD analysis project Ga0265339, IMG submission 202085) | Rhizosphere microbial communities from Carex aquatilis grown in University of Washington, Seatle, WA, United States - 4-CB2-19 metaG | ecosystem: Host-associated > Plants > Roots >... | reverse complement strand
CCGCACCCACTTACCGCGCGTCGCATGCACCCGCCGCACCGGCACCCTCGCATCGACCTGAGCGATCACCGCTGTCACCATCTCGCCCCCCTGGTTGACCTCGGCGACGATGCAGTCCGCCCCGTGCTCCCAATAGGCATCGACCGCGCGCTTCGCCCAGTCGAGCGGCACCGCCGGCTTCAGCGTCAGGTCGCGCAGCACCGCCACCCCCTCGCCGGCCCGGCCGGCGACGATGATCCCGCACCCGTCTGAGCGGGCAGTGCTCGTCGCCGGCGGATCGACCGCGACGACGATACGTTCCGCCGACCTACTATCGAGCGGCCGGAACATGTCGCGCGTCCAGAGCGCCCCGGGTTGATCCTCGATCAGTTCGCCCTCGAGCTCCTGCCGACCGAGCAAAGTGCCGCGGTATCGAGCCACCACCGCCGTCAGGAACGAGCCCGCCAGGTGCCTGCGGTTCTCCGCCGTCGTCATCCGCGTCACCGCGGTCAGCGGGTCGGCGATCAGGCGCTTCAGCAATTTCGTCGGCCGCGGTGTCGTCGTCGCCAGCTGCCGCGGGCGCGGTCCCAGTCTCAGGCCGAACTGCAGCATGTCCCACGCCGCTTCCGCATGGGGCCACTTGCCGACCTCGTCGCTCCACGCCGCCGCGAATTGCGGTCCCCGAAAGCGCTCCGGATCGGCAGCCCCCAGGATCGTCGCCTCGATGCCGTTCGGCCAATGGAGCGTCGCTCCAGAAAGTGTCGGCCGGTGCGCCCGTGGGGTTACCGACAGGATGCCGCTCGGCCCCTCCACCATCACGGAAGCAGCCTCGGTAATGGTCTCTCCGACCAGCGCGATCGGGCCGATGCCATCGGCCACCAATTGCCTCACCCATTCGGCGCCTGCCCGCGTCTTGCCGGCGCCACGGCCTCCGAGCAGCAGCCAGGTCACCCAGTCACCCTCCGGCGGCAGCTGCGCCTGCCGCGCCCAGAGCGGCCAGTCGAACGCCAGGTCCTCGACCTCCTCATCGCTCAGCGAGGCGAGGAGTGCCGGATCAATCTTCATTCAGTTCGGCGACGCGCTGGGCGAGCTTGCTACGCAGCTCCAGCACCCGGCGCGATGGCCGCTTGCCGTCGCGGTGCTTGCGCGCTTCGGCATCCTTGATCTCGATCAGCTTGTCGAGCGTGCCCACCAGCTTGACCAGCATGCCCGCGTGCGAGCCTCCAGCGTTTGTCATCGTCGACTCCAAATCGCGCATCTGCGCATCGAGGGCTGCGAACATCCGCATGATCAAATCATCCGGATCGATCCGGTGCGGCGCCCGCGGCCGCCAGCCGTGCTGAACCACAAGCCGATGCAGCGTCGAGGCGCTGATCTCGTGCCGTATGGCCACCTCGACCGTTGAGAGCTCATCGCTCTCATAGTCGAACCGGACCGCTTCGATATTGACCGCGATGCGCGTCTTGAATCGCCCGGTCGTGGCATCGCGGGATCGGCTCGCTGGCGGCACGGCCGTCTCCATCTCTGCTGCTGGGTTCGGCGTCGGGTCTCGATTGACCGCGCCGCCGGCGAAGGCCGCCCCCTCAAGGCCCATTTCTGCGACCGTAGCCAGACTATAGGGCCCGGGCGTCACGCATGGATAAGTTGCCGCACAAATTCGGCAACGCCCTGCGCCACAAGGCTTGCGACGCATCGCTTGCGTCACATAATTTGCATCGGCCAGCCAACAGGAGAGCAGTCGCGATGAATCGGATGTGGGTCGCCGCCGGCTGTCTTGCGTTTGCCGCTGTCTGTGCCGCGGCGCCATCCCTGGGAGAGGGCACGACCAAGGCCCCGCCGCCGGCATCCGCCGCAACCACCCTGCCCCCAGAAGCCGCAGGCTTTGTCGGCCAGTGGATCCTCCAGGAGGAAGGGGCGGACAGTGCGACCTGTCCGCTCAATATGACCGATCGGCCCGCTGCGACCGGCTGGGTCGCCGAAGCGCTCGATTCCTGTCCCGCAAGCTTTCCGGTCTTTGCGAGTTGGGGGGTCGAGGACGGCGGCGCCGCGGTCGTCCTCTACGACAAGGGCCAGCACGAGGTGCTGAGGCTGCAGCCGAATCAGGACGGGGTGCTCGAGAGCTCGGGCGAAGCCCCGACCTACCAGCTCTCGCCCTTCGACGCCGGCGGCGAGCAGGACACCGACTAGGAGCATCTGAAGGCTCCTAATCCAGGCTTTGACCTGGATTTGTGGATTTATGCCTAGGTTATGACCTGGATACTTGGTACATTATCCAGGCTATGGCCTGGACAATTTTCCAGTCTTCTGCTAGGAGAGGCAGAGGTCCGAAAATGCTGAGTTCAAAGTTGAAGCGGGCTAGGCGCTCGCTGGATGGGCGTCTAGCAGTCTTGCGTCCGGCAGCAAGCATACCCATCCCGCGTGGCGGTTGGCTGCGCGCCGTTCGTGAAGCCCTTGGCATGAATGGCCAGCAATACGCAGATCGCCTGCACATCGCCTGGCAAAGCATGTCGGACTTGGAGCGGTCAGAAGCTGCCGGGACCATTACCCTCAACAGCCTGCGCAAAGCGGCGGCGGCGCTCCATTGTCGACTGGTCTACGCCATCGTTCCTGAGGATGGCACCTTGGCGGACACAGTCGATCGGCGAGCGCGAGAGGTTGCTCTGCGCGACATTGCTCGTGTGGACCAGACGATGAAGTTGGAAGATCAGGCGGTCACCTCCTCGAATCGGGACACTGACATCGAGGACTACATCGCGGAACATGTCCGTGACGGTGACCTCTGGTCGGCCGATGCCAATCGAGCTTGACCTGATCCCGGGGGCAACGCCCCTGGACCCCGACACCATCGCGGGCCTCAGGCCCGCCCACATAGCAACTCAGGCCGACCTGAATGCGGCGGAGGCCGCCAACATCCTTGCAGCCCTAAACTGGGCCAGGCGGGCGCGAACGGACACCGTCTTGAGACGCGACTATGTTCAGAGACTGCACAAGCAGATGTTTGGCGATGTCTGGCGATGGGCCGGAACCTGGCGACGACTCGAGACCACCATCGGAGTAGACCCGCTGACAATCGCGACGCGTGTTGAGCAACTCCTCGACGATGTCCGGCACTGGGTCGCCAATGCCTCGTTCGAACCACATGAGATCGCGGTGCGGCTCCATCATCAGATGGTTCTCATCCACCCGTTTCCGAACGGTAACGGTCGCCACACTCGACTGATGGCCGACCTCTTGCTGAAGCAGTTGGAGCGGGAGCCATTCACTTGGGGTGGCGGCGCCCTCTCCAGTGCAGATGACGCCCGGACTCGCTACATCGCCGCGTTGCGATCAGCCGATCGCGGCGACCTGCAGCCGCTTCTCGTCTTTGCCCGAAGCCAGCTCTAGAGCTTCTCCGGCGGCTCGTATTCCGGCCATTCGGCGACGTGCTCTTCCCAGGTTCCGGGCCTCACCTCGGTCTCCGACACAGTCATGCCGCGCACCGATACCCCCGCGTCGATCACTGTCTGCGGGTCGCCGGACACCAGCGGGTGCCACCAGGCGAGGCCCCGGCCCTCGGCCAGCCGGCGATAGGCGCAGCTCTTGGGGATCCAGTCGATCGTCCGCACGTTCTCGGGGGTCAGCTTGATGCAGTCTTTCACCTTCTCGTGACGGTTTGGGTAGTCCGAACACCTGCAGCTCTTGCCGTCGAGCAGCCGGCAACGCACGTCGGAGCGGTAGATTTCGCCGGTATCCTCGTCCTCGAGCTTCATCAGGCAACACCGGCCGCAGCCGTCGCAAAGCGCCTCCCACTCCGTGGAGGACATCTCTTCGAGCGTTTTTTCGTCCCAAAAGGCCACAGCTTTGCCGTCTTAACGCACGCGGACTATGCTGATAGTAACTCGGCCCGTCCGCCCGGAGCCTTCGTTGCAGGATCCCTTCTATCACAAAGAGAAGCGGCGCAAAAAAGCCCGCATGCTCGACGCCGATGCGTGGCTCGACTCGGCGCTCTACGAGTTCTGGAACGCGCTCGGGCGCGGCTATCAGCACGTCGAGGATTTCTTCGGCCTGTTCCGTGTCCGCGGTATCAGGCGCCTGTTCGTCGAGCTGCTTTCCGACGGCGTGACGTTCCTGGCCATCGGTGCGGTCTTGGTCATGGCGCTGGCGATGCCGGCCTTCGACGCCATCAATACCGGCCAGTTCAACCGGCCCGAGGACATCTCGGTCACCTTCCTCGACCGCTACGGCAACGAGGTCGGGCAACGCGGCATCCGCTCCGACGATTCCTATCCGCTCGACAAGCTGCCCGACTATTTCGTCAAGGCGGCGATCTCGACCGAAGACCGGCGCTTCTACGACCATTTCGGCGTCGACGTCGTCGGCACGCTGCGCGCGCTGGTCAACAACGCCCAGGGCGACAACGGCACGCAGGGCGGCTCCTCGATCACCCAGCAGCTCGCCAAGAACCTGTTCCTCAGCCCCGAGCGCACCGTCGAACGCAAGGTCAAGGAAGCCTTCCTCGCGGTCTGGCTGGAATGGCATTATACCAAGGACGAAATCCTGAAGATGTACTTCGACCGCGCCTATATGGGCGGCGGCAATTTCGGCGCGGCGGCCGCGGCGGAGTACTATTTCGGCAAGAAGATCACCGACGTGAACCTCGCCGAAGCCGCGATGCTCGCGGGCCTGTTCAAGGCTCCGACCAAATATGCGCCGACGGTCGATCTTGCCGCGGCGCGAGCCCGCGCCAACGTCGTCCTGTCCAACCTCGTCGACGCCGGCTATCTGACCGAGGGTCAGGTTGCCGCGGCGCGGCGCAACCCGGCCACGCCTGTCGATCACAGCACCGACCTCAACTCGCCCAACTACTTCCTCGACTGGGCCTTCGACCAAGTGAAGCAGATCATCGCCGACACGGGCACCACCGAGAACAATTTCGTCGTCCGCACAACCATCGATCCGGTCCTCCAGTCGTACGCCGAGGACGCCGTGAACTCGGTCATGCGTGAGCAGGGCGCGAAGTACAACGTGTCGGAGGCGTCGATGGTCGTCGCCGAGCCGGATGGGCAGGTCCGCGCGATGATCGGCGGCGTCGACTACGACCGCAGCCAGTTCAACCGCGCCGTCTCCTCGCTTCGTCAGCCGGGCTCGTCCTTCAAGGCCTTCGTCTATTCCGAGGCTTTCGAGCATTTCGGGATGACGCCCAATACGCGCATCGACGACCGGCGCGTCTGCATCGGCGACTGGTGCCCCAACAATTTCGAGGGTGAAGACTTCGGCAACATCAGCCTGACCCAGGCGTTCGCGCACTCGGTGAACACCGCGGCGGTGGCGGTGTCGATCAAGACCGGTCGCCAGCCGATCGCCGACCTCGCCCACGCCATGGGCATCACCAACGACTTCCCCGTGACGCGGTCCCTGGCGCTCGGCGTCGCGCAGGTGAGCGTGCTCGATATGACGTCGGCCTATTCGGTGTTCGCGAGCGGCGGCTACAAGACTCCAGCGTTCGGCATCCTCAAGATCGACACGTTGCGCGGCAAGAACATCTACACCAGGGATCTCAGCGCCCCGCGACCGCGTGTCCTGAGTCTGCAGACGGTCGGCTACATGGACCAGATGATGCGCGCCGTCGTCACCGGCGGCACCGGAGTCGCGGCGGCAATCCCTGGGGTGCCCGCCGTCGGCAAGACCGGAACGACGAGCGACTATCGCGATGCGTGGTTCTGCGGCTTCACCGGGAATTATGTCGCCGTCGTCTGGTACGGCAATGACGACTACCACCAGATGAACCAGATGACCGGCGGCACGCTGCCCGCCATCACCTGGCAGAAGTTTATGGCCTACGCGCACACGAACATCGCCATCAAGCCGGTCTACGATGTCGACTTCACCCCCGCCCCGTTCATCGTCGCGGCCGCGGCGGAAGGAAAGTCGGCCGCGCAGGAGCCGGAGCGGCCGCCGACCCTCAAGCCAGCGGCGGCCGACAAACTGCTCGATCTGGCCGATCAGTTGCAGGCCGCGCTGCGCTCCGCGGGTTCGGGCGGCCAGGTCGCGGCCCTTACGGTCTCCGGCGCTCCCTCTGGAAATCTCTAGCTCTTGCGCTTCCTTCTCAATCTGCTCCTGATGCTGGTCATCGCGCTGGGCATCGGCTTCGGCCTGTCCTGGTATGCTCTGACCGACGGCAGGTTCCTCGGCGCCTACCAGAGCGGACCATGGTCCACATGGCTCAGGGCCGGCTCGCCCAGCCCCGATCCCTACACCCGTGCGTATCTCACACGACGCGCCTCGCTTCAGTTCGGCCAGAGCGAAGGCGTGCAGTTCATCGCCTCCACGGACAGCGATGGGCGCCCGCTTGCCGGCAACTGCACCTACCGCGTGGATGGCACGACACCCACGGCAGCTTTCTGGACGCTTGTTCCAATGTCGCCCGATGGCGTGCCGACGGCCAAGCCGGGCGGACCGATCGGCTTTTACAGTGCCGCCCTCGCCCGCGCCAATGATGGGTCGATCCAGCTGTTCATCGGCAAGACGCTGTCGCCGCTGAACTGGCTCGAAACGGCGGGCGACGGGCCCTTCTCGCTTGTGCTGTCGCTCTACGACACGACCCTGTTTTCCGGCCTCAGTTCCAGCAAGCCAACCCTGCCCTCGATCATCCGCGTGGGCTGCGCATGATCAGGACGACGCTCTACGCGTTTGGCGGCATGCTGCTCGGGCTGCTGATCCATCTGGTGGTGATCCTGCTTCTGCCGCTGCTGGCGGAGGACAGCGTCGTGCAGCGGATCGATGCCCTCGCGCCGGCGGTCAACACCGTGGTGCAGATCGACGATCCGAAGGCCGGCCAACCCAATCCTTTGCGGCTCGATCCCGAGCTTGCCTACGCCGTCTGTCGGGTAGATCTCAGCAAGGGCCCCGGCGAGCTCGCGGGAACGCTGCCGACGAGCTTCTGGTCCGTCGCGGTCTACGACGCCTCCGGCACCGTGATCTACTCGACCACGAATCGCGATGGCATCGGCCAGTCCCTCGATCTCGGCCTGTTCGATCCGGCGCAGACCCGGCTCCTCGCCGAGAAGAAGATCGACGTCGGCGCCGGCCTCCTGATCGTCGAAGCCAACACCGACGATGTGTTCGTGCTGGTTCGGTTGCATCCGCCCGAGGAAGCCGTGCGTGCGCGCTACGAGGACGCCCTTCGCAAGCTCCAGTGCCGGACCATCAAGATCTAGCTGCCACCCACGACGTGAGCGGGCGCGTCGGCGTAGCGCGATCGAATGGCGGGTGCGGCGCGCGCGCCTCCCGTTCCCGCGCCGTCGTCGCAGAAGTCGCCCTGGCTGGCTTTCCCCGCCAGCGCGGCAAGCTGGTTCAATGTGGCGTCGGCGCCGACCGCATTGACGTGCGGCGTCTCCACGAGCAGGTGATCGAGCGCGTAACTGTAGGCGTCGTACCGTGCCGTCACGGCTGTCGCGAACCAGCCGATCATCGTCTGGTTTTCCCCGCGCCGCGTGACCACGCCCGCTTTCATCGCCGGCTCGATGTCCGTCAGCCCCTTCGCAGCGACGTCCCGCTGACTGTCCACCTTCTCTACCGCGCAGATCGCGGCAAATGTCGCAGGCATCGTGCCGATATCGGCCTTCACGTCATCGGCGAGGCGGCTGAAGCGAACCGATGAGGATGCGAATGCCTGGCCGTGGATCCACAGATAGTACCGATCTTTCGCCGGTGGCCGTAACTGCTTGACCTGGAATCCTTCTCTACTGAGTTCGACAACTGAATCGCCAAACCAGTCATAGGCTTCCGGTGCGACGAGGTAGCGCCAGATGCGGTCGCGCATCTCGGCCTCTTCATCGCTGAGGTTGAACCTCGAGAGCGGCTGATGCAGGTCTTGCAGGGCAATGCCGGTCTGGGTGATCGCGTCGTGGAGTGGATCGTCCTCGGCCCGGCCGAAATCTCCGACGGGGCGGGCGCAGCCGCTGAGCGCCAGAGCCGCAAGCACGACCGCGACGCCTCCGATCCCCGCGATACTGCTAGCCACGCTTGCGCTTCGCCCTGGACGTGGTTGTCGGCTTGGTCGGCGCTGCCGGGTCCTGCCGTTCGTAGCGCACGCCGGTGAAAATCAGGATTTCGGCGCCCTCCGACCGTCTCTGGCGATCGTGGCGGCTGTCGCGCCTTCCTTTCTCAAACTGCACGAGTTTTCCCAATTGGCACTCCGCCGATTTCGCTTGCCCCGTCGCGAGCGACATCAAGGTCCTGCTAAGTTTGATTAAGAGATCGTCAAGGTTAACAGTCCGCTAACGATTTGCTGGAAATAGTCGGGTGTCGCATTCGGGCCGAACCGGCCTGCGATCGCGGGACGCACAATGCTTGGTTTTCAGCCCTACGAGACGTTTCAGCTCCTCATCGAGACCGGCGGTATTGACCGCACCAACACGCTGCTGATCGCGGCGTGCGATGCCTTCGCTCGGCGCGGCCGCGCGACGCAGCAGGAGATCGATCAGTTTACCGCGCTCGTGACGCGGCTGTTTCCAGCGGCCGCGCCGACGGCGCGCGCCAAGGCAGCAGCTACTTTGGGCAAATCCGAAAGCCTCACCCCCGAACTCGAGGAACTGATCACCAGCAATATCGGGGACGAGCTCATCGACTATCTCGTCGGCGCTCCGCGCCTCTCCGAAGCCAGCATGCTGAAGGTGATCAACGGTGGTGACGTGATCGCCGCAGCCGCGATCGCACGCCGCCGTGACCTCACCAACGTCGTCCTCGCCAAGCTCTTCCAGCTCAACAGCCGAAAGGTTTACCGGGCGCTCGCGACCAACACCGCGATCGCGCCACGCGGACCCTATCTGGCGGCGCTCGCGCGCTCGGCGCAGATGGATCACCAGGTCGCCTGGTCGCTCGCCGCGCGAGACGACTTCGACGCCGCCCTCCTCGCCCCTGCCTTCTTCGATCTCAACGAGAGCGACCGGATCAAGGTGATCCAGTCCTTTGCCTTGCGGTCGACGCCCGAGGCGCCGATCAAGCGGACGCTCGAGCAGCTGTCCGTCGCGACCGGTGAGCTGACGCAGGCGCTGATGAAGCTGTTCGCCGAGAACCGCCGGCCGGAGGTGACGCGGCTGCTGCACCAGATCACGGCGCTCGACGAAGTCCGCTGCGGCCAGATCGCGCACGACACCAGCGGTGCGGCGCTCTTCGTCGTGCTCCGCGCCTTCGGGTGCTCGGCCTATGACGGGCTCAAGGTGCTGATCCACGCCACGTCGCACGATGAAGACCGTTCGAAGTCGCTGTCGATCTTTTCCAAGATGTTCGAGTCGGTGAGCGTCGATGCGACGGCCTACCTGATGAGCGCGTGGCGCGGCGAAGTGAACCTGCTTGATCTCGGCAAGCCCGAATACCGGCCGTTCACCGAGACCCGACGGTCGGCTGCAGCCGCCGTTGCGCAGACGCCCAATCCGGCGCTCGAGCGAACGATCGACGCCCTCGCTCAGCTCGGCGTTCGCCGGGCGAGCTAATTCGCCGAGATCGGCACGCCCGCGTCGTCGCCACGCATCTCGAGCCCGATCAGCCAGAAGTCGGGGTCGAACTCAGCCTCCCGGGCAATCCGCTGCGTGACCGTCTGGGGACTGACGTGGGCGAAGCGGCGCACGAAGGTTCTATCGCCCGTGCCGTCGGCCGAGGTCGCCGCCGGCGCCAGCAAGGAAACCGTGCCGTCGAGATGATCGATCTCGATGAGGATCTGGCCGGCCGAAGCGTCGCCCTTGCGCGCCACGACGCAGATGTGTCCGATGTTGTTGTGACGCCGCACGAACGCGGCGACCCAGAGGTCGCTGCGCAGCATTGCCGACTACACCGTTGCACCGTTCAGCTTCAGCAGGTCGACGAGTGCCTTGGTGACCCGGCCGGTCACGTCGTAATTGTAGAAGACCTCGAAATTGCGGACGGCCTTGGCGGTCGCCTCGTCGGCTATACCGCTGATATTGCCGCGCAAGAATCCGAGGCTGTTGAGGCCGCGTTGAACCGAAGCCACCACGTCGGGGTCGTTGGTCGCCTCGTTGCTGTTCTGGGGTGGGGCGAGCTGGGACGGGAGCGGCTGGGACGGCTCGGCGTGAACCGCGATCGTCTGCACCGTTCGTTTCGCTACCGGCGCGAGCGATCCGGTCTGCATTGCTGGCGCGGCGGCCGCGTCGTCTACCGCGCTCGATGCATCGGCGGGCTGTGATGGCGCAACGACCGGCTGCGAGCTTACGGCCGGCGCCAGCGACGCGGCCGATGCTGCCGACTTGTCCGCCGGTGCGAGGGGCGACGGCGCTGGCAGCGCGGGCGCCGTCGCGACTGTTTTGGTCAACGTTTGGGGCGAAGCCGGAGCGGCGGCAGATTTGGCCGGCGGGATCGACGCCGGGGGGGCGATGGCCTGCGGCAGCGGCGCGGCAGCGATCAGCGCGATTATCTGCGGCGTCAGCAGGCCCTTGGCCGGCCGCCCGACGCTTTGCTCGAACGCCTTGATCGCAGCTGAGGTCTTGGCGCCGAAAAGGCCATCGGCGTTGCCGCCGAAGAGGTTCAACGCGGCGAGCTTCTTCTGCACGGCCACCACGTCGTCGTGGCCGATGACCGACGGCGCTGTCGACGTCGAGGGGGTCGCCGTCGGGGCTGGACCGATGGTCCCGGTGGTCTCGGTTCCGTCGATCGCCAGTCTGGCCGGCCGCTCGATCGGCATCACGGGCCTCGTTTCGCGGACCGAATGCGCCGGTGCCGCGCTGTTCGCATCAGTCGACTCGAAGCTGCCGAAGAGCGGAGCAGGAAGATGATGCTGACGGTAGAGGGCGTTACCGCCTGCCAGAACGCACAGGCCGATCAGCCCGACAATGGCGCTGTTACGGAGCGGCTGGCGCATAAACACACCGGCCCCCGACAGGGCCGAGCGATACACCGCTCCCGCGAGGGCGCCGCCGGCCGTAAACGGCAGCGACGAATAGGTTTCGACAGTCATCAGGCCCGCTTCTTGTCGTCTTGCCATTGTTCGGCAGCCGCGCTCGGTTCCGGCGTCAGCTGTGCGATTTCGCCAGTTTGCGCCGTGATGGTTGCCGGACCGTTTAGAGGCAGGAGGACCGAGACGGTCGTCCCCTCGCCCGGCGTGGAGACGGCACGGAGCGATCCCCCGTGCAGGTCCACGAGCCCCTTGACGATTGAAAGCCCGAGGCCGGTGCCTTCGTAGCGACGGGCGAGGCCGTCCTGGACCTGGAAGAAAGGCTCGCCGATGCGGCTGACCGCATCGTGATCCATGCCGATGCCCTTGTCGGTGACGCCGATGTTCAACATCGCGCCCTGCCGCTTCAGCGTCACGGTCACCGTGCCACCCTCGTGGCTGAACTTGATGGCGTTCGACAGCAGGTTGATGAGGACCTGCCGGCAGGCGCGCTCATCTGCCACGAGCTGCGGCAGCATCCGCGGCAGGTCGGCGACCAGCGAGACGCGGCGGAGCTTGGCCAGCGGCTCGACCATCTTGAAGCAAGGCTCGATCAGCCGCTGCGGTTCGAACGCCTCGGTCTGGATCTCGAACTTGCCGGCGTCGAGCCGGCTCATATCGAGCAGCATCTTGACCACATCGAGCAGGTGATGCCCGCTGCGATGGATGATGTCCGCATACTCGCGATGCGCCGGGCTGAGCTCGCCCACGACGCCGCTGGTCATCATCTCGGAGAAGCCGACGATCGCGTTGAGCGGCGTGCGCAGCTCGTGGCCGATGGTCGCGAGGAACCGCGACTTGGCGTTCGAGGAATCCTCCGCCAGCCGCCGCGCCTCGCGCATCTCTGATTCGAGCGTGTGGCGCTCGGTTACGTCGCGCAGCAGCGCCACGACCTCGTTACGGCTATCGCCGGCGGGGCCCTCGAAAATCGGGCTCAGCGCAATTTCGGTCCAGAAGAACTCGGGAACGCTGGCCGGCGCCGCCGGATCGTCGCGGCGCATCCGCACCTCGACCGTCCGCGCCTTGCCGTCATGGTTCGCGTCGGAGAACGCCTTCATATAGGCGGGGCGGTCGAGCACGTGGATGCGATCGATCAGGCCGCTTCCCGACAGCTCATAGCGATGGCAGCCGAAGAGCTTCTCGGCCGATTTCGAAGTGAACAGCACGGAGCCGTCGCTGGCGAAGCGCATCACCGCGTCCTGAACGTGCTCGACCAGATGCCGATAGGCGTTGACCTGGCCCCGCTCATAGACGGCGAAGGCGGTGTTGAGCCGGCTAGCCGCAAACGCCACCATCAGCGCGGTGATGACGAACGCGAGCGCCGCCACGAGGCCATATTCGGGGCGGTTGAGCTCGGGCCACGAGACGAGACCGAGTGAGCCGAGGCAGCCGATCGCCACGACGATCAGCAGCAGCACCCAGGCACGCTTCTTTGCCGGGGTCCGGCTCAGCAGAGACGCCTGCACCGGGGCAAGCAATGCGACCGCGAGGCCGAAATCGACGATATTGGGATCAACGAGGGTCAGCGCGAGGCCGACCAGCAGCGTGCCGTACACCTGCCCGAAGGCGGCGCGTTCGTATTGCCCGCGCCGATGCAGCGCGAGGGTCATGAAGCCCGTGCAAAGGCCGATCACGTCGAGAACGAACGGCATCAGGCCGCCACCGACCAGCATATAGAGCGCAGCCGGCAACCCGACCATTGAGGCGGCGAGGATGATACGCGCGTTGGTCGCGAGGACGGCACGACGCAGCGCTTCGGGGCGTCCCTTGGCGAGGTCGCCGCGGCGAAGGCCGGTGTCTCTGCCAAAGAGCAAGGTCAGTGGGCTACGCATTACATTCCGCTATCGGGATGCCCGTGATCGCCCCACCCTTCCATCCAGACCTAAAGACCCGCTTAAGGGACGGGACGCCCAAGCGAACCGGCGCGGCGAATGGCGGCCAGAAGGCTCGGCTTTTACCGACAGCGTAAACAATCGGTTTGCATAACGGGTGCCGGCGCCGCGCCCCATTGCGGCCGATCGGTGCAATTTTATCGAATTTCCGGAGCGTAGTTTAAAGGCCGGCGCGTAGCCTCCGAACTCGACGCCGTTTTTGGTCGTTGAGGTCGAAGATGTTCATCCTGCGCTCGGCATTCTGGCTCGCCATCGGGTTTGCGCTCGTCGCGCCGCATGGCACGAACCTCAGCGCCGCGGCCGGCAGCATCGGGCAGCAGGCCGTTGCCGCGGGCGTGCAGATCGGCCAGCAACTGATCGTCTCGCAGCTCACCGGCTCGCTCACGACGACCACCACCACCAAGGCAGCGCCGGACACCTCTTCCACCCCATCAGTCGGTCTCCCCATGCAGGATTCGCCGACACCGCCGTTCGTGTTCCCCCGACCACGCCCGGCGGCGATGGGTTAACCCGGGAACGCCTCTCTCCCCGCGACCTCCGCAACAGGCGTTTCCGACTGAGCCGCAAGTCCGCTGCCCCGGACTTGCGGCTTTCTTCTGCCACTCACTGGTCGACGCGGCGACGGCGCCCTAAATAGGGCCGATGCCAGAGCCAGCCGCCTTTCGCGAAATCGCCGACAACCTCGCCTTCCTGAGCGACTGGGAAGACCGCTATCGCTACATCATCGAGCTCGGCCAGGCCTTGCCGCCACTCGCCGAAAGCGAGAAGACCTCGGCGACCAAGGTCAATGGCTGCGTGTCGCAGGTCTGGCTGGTGACCGAACGCTCTGGCGCGACGCTGAGCTACCGGGGCGAATCGGACGCGGCGATCGTGCGCGGCCTCGCCGCGATCCTCATCGCGCTCTACTCGGGACGGCCGGCGAAGGAAATCGCGGACACCGACGCCATCGCCATCTTCGACGCGATGGGCCTCCGCGAGCACCTGTCGTCGCAGCGCTCCAACGGCCTCGCCGCGATGGTCGTGCGCATCCGCAGCGAAGCGCGGGCCCTCGCCGCCGCCTGAGGCTAGTCCCATGAGGTCGGCCGCGCGTCCTCGGGCACCCAGGCGCGGTTGCGGCCATGAGCTCTGCCCACCGCGACGGCGGACAGCCCGTAGTGAAGCGCCAGCTGCTCGAGCCCGATGCGGAGCACGAGCTTGGCGCTGCGCCGGGGCCAGCCGCGCTCGAACTCGACCTGCTGCAGCCCCTTGAGGAAGCCGCAGACATCGAGCACGACCCCGGCGCAATCGGCGGGCAGGACCCGGTGCATCTCGGCGAGCGCCCGGCGCGCGTCCACCGCCATATCCGAAATGTCGTTCTTGTGGTGCGCCAAGCCGGCAACGCGCGAGGCGCTGTAGGTCATCGTCATGCGCGGCTGGAGCCCTGCCCGCTCGACCAGGCGGCGCACCCGCTCGCCGGCCTCGACATGATGCGGCTCGAGGAACGGCGCCTTGCCGATGGCGAGTCGCGCGAGCGGGCTTTCGGCAGCATCGACCTCGCGGCCCGCAAGATCGACCAGCACCCGGTGACTTGCCGCCTGTGCGTTCTGCTCGAGTTGCCCGCGCCTGAGCCACGCCCTCGCCTCAGCCCCTGCCCGGCAGGTGTGCGCGTCGGCATTGAGGGCTCCCGCCTCGACAGCGGGCCCGACCAGCCTCGCCTCGATCCGGCGCCCGTCGGCCAGCGTGAAATGCTCGCCCGCACGCGACGCGACGAGGCCGCCCAGCAGCGCGCGCACGAAGCTGCGCAGCGAAAGATCAGCCGGCATGCCGCAACTCCTCCGCCTCAGGCGACGACAGCAGTGCCTCGAGCCGGGCAATCTCTGCCTCGAAGTCAGGATCATCGCGCCGGTCTTCGACGATGTGGCACGCGTAGGACACGGTGCTAGGGTCGCGCCGAAAAATCCTGCCGACGTCCTCCTGCGGCCGCCCCAGGCTCACATGCAGCAGATACATGGCGATCTGCCGCGCCGCGGCGACGCTCGCGGCTCCGCGGGTGCGGGACAACAGCTCGCGCGTCGTCACCCGATGCGCCCGGACCACCTCGGCGACCGCCGCCGCGGCAAGCGGATCGCGCGCCAGGCGCTGCAGGTGCAGGCCCGCCGCGGGCCTTGCCGGCCTGCCGGTCTCGAAACTTCCGCGCGCTGTGCGTTCTTGGCAACGCCGCATGTCGCCCCCCGATATAGGAACATATTCCCAATATTGCACTTGACGGACCCACGTTTGCGGACCATATTCCTATCAACAGCGGCGGCGAACGGCGTTATAGAGCCCGCCCTTTGATGAGGTCCGACAAATGGCCAACACTCTTTCAGCCCGTCACCTTCAGAGCGAAGAAGCGGCCTATGCCTACCTAAAGGCGCGGGTCTGGCCGAATGGCCCTGTGTGCCCGCATTGCGGGGGCGTGGAGCGGATCGGCAAGATGGGCGGCAACTCCACCCGGATCGGCGTCTATAAGTGCTACCAGTGCCGCAAGCAGTTCAGCGTCAAGGTTGGGACCGTGTTCGAGTCCAGCCATGTGCCGCTCAACGTCTGGCTTCAGGCGGTGGCGCTGCTGACCAGCTCCAAGAAGGGCTTCAGCTCTAACCAGCTTTCGCGGATGCTCGGGGTTACCCTCAAAACCGCGTGGTTCATGTCGCATCGGATTCGCGAGGCCATGCGTGATGGCGTCATGTCGCCGCTCGGTGGCAATGGCGGCATCGTGGAGGCGGATGAAACCTACATCGGACGCCAGAAGAACCCGGAGCCGTCGCCACAGCGCCGTGGCCGTCCTTACAAGCAACCATCGCGCGCCAAGCGCAAGATTGCCGTGGTCTCTCTGGTCGAGCGCGGCGGCAAGGTGCGGTCGTTCCACGTCGAGAACGCGGACAAGGCAACCGTGACCGGGATTGTGCGCGAGAACATCGCCGCTGAGACCCGCATCCATACCGATGAGTCCCGCCTTTACACCGGCTTGGAAATGAGCTTTGCGGACCATGAGACCGTGAACCACGGCGCTCGCGAGTATGCCCGTGGCGACGTGACCACCAATTCGGTCGAGGGCTTCTTCTCCATCTTCAAGCGCGGCATGACTGGCGTCTATCAGCACTGTGCGGAAAAGAACCTGCACCGCTATCTGGCGGAGTTCGACTTCCGCTATAACAACCGCGTCAAGCTCGGGGTCGGTGACGCGCTCCGCGCCGACATTGCGTTGCAGGGCATCGTCGGCAAGCGCCTCACCTATCGAACGACTGCTAGAGGGTGACCCGGCATGGCCGATAGAAAGCCCAAAGCTAAGAGCGTTTCGCCTAAGCCGGAAAAAGCGGCTCTGGAGAAGGCTCAACATCAACATTTTGTAGAGAGCGCACGCGCGGCGGGCGTTGAGAATCGGCTGAGCCCCGATTTCGACCGCGTAGCCGAGACGGTCGCGCGAGCTAAGAGGCCGCCCAAATCATGAGGAACTACCGAACCCCTGAATTTGTCGAGTGGCTGAATCGGGTGACCGCCGAAGAGGATGCCCGTCTAGAGAAGTTCAAGCCGATGATTGATGCGGCATGGGCGGCGGCCCGTATCCAGCGGAAAGAAGCAAGCCGCAAAGCTCGCGGGCACAAACCGCGTTCAGCAGTATCGGCTCGGACGGCCCATCGCCCGTCGCCAGCACCACAATGAAGGCGTCAATCGCCGTAGGCTTGCCGTTCAGGCTAAGCACTTGGTGACCCGCTCCCCACATCTGCGCAGCCTTCGTGACGGTCACCTCGGTCACTGCCGGACGGTATTTCACGAAGTCAGATTTCTCGGTCACGTTCGCTCCTAGATCTGGTTGGCACCGTCTAGGATAGCGATGGAGGGTCGGGCTACGAGTCGGCACTCGGCGGTTTAGGAGCGCCGCCGTGGACTCGCGCCAGTTCCTCTTTCAGCACGCGCTTGAGTTGAGCGAGGCGAACCGGGTCTGTCTCGGTCTCGATCTGTTGAGTGAATCTCTTGATGTTTTCGTCGTGGACGAACTGGTCGAAACGGTTGGGCATAGCGATGCCCCCTTTCGGTTAGGGGCGGACGCTATGCTTATTGCGGTGTCGAGTCGATGACTGCCGGGGAGCCGGGCTACGAGTCCGGCCCCTCCAACCGAATTGTAACTAGCCGCCGATCAGGCCTTGATTTTCTTCAGTGAACCGAAGCACCTTGACGGTGATGTCCACTTGCAGGCGAACAGCGTGCTTCTTTTGAGCGGGTATGCCCAAAAGGCGACCGCTTCTAACCGAGAAATCCGAAATCATCGCGTCGTCTTCCATCACCACATAGAGCGGGTCGGCGGTTGGCGTGTCACCCACGTACTCGTGCCTTGGGTCGGGCATTCTAAGTGCACCGAATAGCGTCTTGATACGCCCATCGAGATCGCCGCCGTTTTTCATGAGATTGAATGGCTCTTCATGGCGAAGGAACAGCACGTCCACCGTGCAGGCCAGGTAGAGCGATTTCCTGATGAGCGGTGTGAATCCGCCGACTCCGGGAACCTGTATGGGACCAGCTAGATCGATGTAACCATCCTCAACCGGCGGGATCGGGTCGTTGAACTCAGGAAGTTTGGGAACGCTTTTGGTGACGCCGATATCGACCGCGGCGTCTGCCCTGACCCTTGCGGTTCTTGCAATCTGCCGCATGACCACATGACTAGACCACAAATCGGCTAGTTGATCGTGGAATGCATTGCGGATGAAGCTAGCCGGTATCGGCTTCGGTCCATTGCCGGCAGACGGCAAGTCGCCGTCGTAAATCAGCGTAAATTTCATCAGTTCCAACGGCTCGGCTAGACGCCGAAGCGCTTCCCAATAGCTACGCGGCAATGGGGCGTTCTCGGCCCATACCTCACTAGCGCTCATTCAGCGCCACCCACGAAATAGGTCTTGGGTCCGCGAAGTGCAATATTGGGAACATATTCCTATATCGTCGCAGAGCGCCAGTCGGGATGGATAAGTCGGGGGCGTGGCCTGAAACTCCTCGGCGCCGCAAGCGCTTACCCAAAACAAAACGGCCGCCCTTCGGCGGCCGGATGCGGTGGATCTCGGTGTCGGCTTACTTGCCCGACTTGCGGCCGAGGCCGTTGTCCTTGGCGAGGCGCGAGCGCGTCGCGGAGTAGTTCGGGGCGACCATCGGGTAGTCGGCCGGAAGGCCCCATTTCTCGCGATATTGCTCGGGAGACATGTCGTAATGCGTGCGCAGATGCCGCTTCAGCGACTTGAACTTCTTGCCGTCCTCGAGACACACGATGTAGTCGGGCCCGACGGACTTGCGCACCGGGACCGCCGGCTTCAGTTCTTCCATCGGCGCGGCCGCCGAGTCTGTCTTCAGGCCCTTCAGCGCGGTGTGGACGTCGGAAATCAGCTTGGGCAGGTCGGTTACGCTCAGCGCGTTGTGGCTGACATAAGCGCTGACGATCTCCGTGCTCAGATCGATGAGATCGTTGTCAGAGCCGCCGGCGGCGCTGTTCTGTTCAGTCATTGCGTTTCCTGTTCGTTGATTGAGCAGCAGGGCGGGACGCAGTCCTGCGGCTGAGCGATGACTTTAGGGCGATCGAATTTCGATTGCAACTTGGCATTTCGGTTGAGAACAGGTCGCCGAGTCTGAGCAAATGAGCTCATCGATCGCGAGCATACTCATCAATACTCAATTGTGCTGGCCGGCTATTGCCGCTGCGCAGGCTCGCACGGGCGAGGAGATGGGCGGCGACCGGACCGGAAACGAGCAGCACGGCGACCCCCAGAATCGCCCACACCAGTGCGGCTAGATCGCCTGACGCAAGTGCAGCGCCGACCACGACCAGCCCCGCGCCCAGGATCCCGGCCTTGCTGACTGCGTGCATTCGGGTCAGGGCATCGGGGAACCTCAATATCCCGATCGCCGCGAGGAGGCAGAACACACTGCCGACTAGGACAAATACTGATCCGGCGATCGTCATGGACGCGCGCTCCCGATGAGGTAGCGCGCGAAGGCCAGCGTCGACACGAAGCCGACGGCGCAAAGGCCCGCCGCGACCTCGACATAGAGCGAAATTCCAGCGCGGAACGCGAAGGCGGCGATGAGCGCGATCCCCAGCAGCGTCAGCAGGTCGAGGGCGACGATGCGGTCGGCGGCCGTCGGGCCTCGCACAAGACGGACGAGCGTGATTGCCACGGCGACGCCCAGAAGCGCCAGGGCGATGTCGGAGACGATCTCGATCATCGCAGCACCCGCAGGATCAGCGTCTCGAAGCCGGCGGCGGTGCGGCCGATGAAGCGCTCGCGGTCGGCAAGATCGAGGATGTGAACGTAGAGGGTCGTGCGGTCATCGGCGACGTCGACGCTCAGTGTGCCCGGCGTCAGCGTGATCAGGTTGGCGAGAAGCGTGATCTGGCTATCGCGCGTCAGCGTGAGCGGATAGGCGACGATCGCCGGACGGAGCCGAAGGTTCGGGCGCACCGCGAGCACCGCGACACCCACCGCGCCGCTGATGAGCTCCAGGATGAAGTAGCCGATGAGCCGGAGCCAGTTCATGGCGCGAGGCCCACCGCTGCAATGTATCCGGCCGGCGCCAGCAGGAGTCGGCCGGCGGCGAGCGACGTCTGCAGAAGGATCCCAGGCGCCAGCCCTAGAAGCACAATGGTACCGGTGAGCAGCACGGCTCCGCCATAGCCACGCGCCTGGGCCACCGGTTCGGCCCGCGGCCGCCAGAAGATGCGCGACCAGAGTCGCGCCCCAATGACGATGGTCAGCAGCGAGTTGACCAGAACCGTGAAGGTCAGCGGCCAGTCCGCCTGCTCGATCAGGCCCTGCAGCAGCAGCAGCTTCGGCCAGAAGCCGAGGAACGGCGGAATGCCCGCGAGGGAGAGAACGAGGGCTCCAAACAACAGCGAGAGCGGTGTGTTCGCCGCGTAGAGGCCGCCCATCCCGCCGATATCGACGGCGCCGGCCGCCTGCTCGATCAGCCCGGCGACGAGATAAAGGCCGGCGATCACGAGCATCGAGCTGATGGCGTAGGAAATCGCACCGGAAAGCACCAGATCGTGGTTTTGTGCGATGCCAATGAGCGCAATCCCGATGCCGCCGACGAGCAGGAAGCCGATGGCGCGTCGCAGCCGCGTTTCGCCGAGCGCCATCAACGGGCCGACGAGCGCGGTGAGGATGGCGACGCCATAGATCACCGGGCCAAGCGTCTCGCGCGCGGTGGGCAGCAGCATCACCACCACCCGGATCAGCGCATACACCGCGATCTTGGTCGGGATACCGCCGAGCAGCGCGCTGATGGCGGCCGGTGGCGCGTGATAGGTCGCGGGCAGCCAGGCGTTCACCGGAAACGCCGCGGCCTTGATCGAGAGCGCCAGCACCAGCAGCGCAGCGACGGCAGTCAGCGCGGCGCCATCGGCCTTGCCCGACGCCATCGCGATATCGGCCATGTTGAGCGTGCCGAGGAGGCCATACAGCAGGCCGATCGCCGCGAGCAGCAGCGTCGTCGCGACGAGGTTGATGATCCCGTACTTGAACGCCGCTTCTATCTGCAGCGGCCCGCCCGCGAATGCGACCAGCCCGATCGCGGCGGCCAGCATCACCTCGAACCAGACGTATAGGTTGAAGAGGTCGCCCGTCAGCGCCGCGCCGCTCGCGCCGGCAAGCAGCAGCAGCAGCAGTGGGTAGATGCCGGCGCGCTTGGCGACCGCCTCGGCGCCACCCTGCAGCGCGACGAGGACCGCGAAAGCGACCATCGCGCTCGCCAGCGCAAAGCCGGTCCCCACCGCATCGGCGACAAAGCTGATCCCGAACGGGGGCAGCCAGTTGCCCATGGTCATCGCCAGCGGCCCGTCGGCCAGCACATGCGCCAGCAGAGCGACGTCTGAGGCCAGAACAGCGACGAGGATGACGCCGCACACGATCGCCTGCAGCGCAGAACGGCGATTCAGCAGCGGCAACAGCGCCGCCCCGGCGATGCAGAGCAACACCGGCAGGACGTCGAGCCAGGCCACGAGCGGGATCGGCTGCGCGGCCACCTCAATACTCCAGCGGCGGGCGCGCGACGATGACGCGCGGCTCGGTCGATCGCAGATCGTCGCTGGTGTCGGCCTTGAACGCACCCCAGGCGCGCGTGGCCAGCACCGCGAGCGCCACGAACAGCGCGAAGCCGATGACGATGGCCGTGAGGATCAGCGCCTGCGGCAGCGGGTTGGCCGGCGGCGCGGCAGTCGGCAGGATCGGGGGCACGGTGGAGCGGAGGCGGCCGGCGACGAGGATCATCAGGTTGATGCCGTTGCCGATGAGGACGACGCCGATGAGCATGCGCAACAGAGCGCGCGACAGCAGCAGATAAAAGCCGGCGGCAAGGAAGAGTCCGGCAACGATGGCGACGACCGTCTCGGTCACGAGGCGCCCTCGCCGTCCGCCTCGAGTGCCAGCGCGAGGCCGGTGACCGCGCCGAAGACCACCAGATAGATGCCGATGTCGAACAGCCCGGGCGTGCCGAAGACGCCGATGGGCAGCCACAGGCCGGTGAGGAACGGCCTTCCAGTGGCAGGGCCGCTCAATCCGGACAGGACGGCGATGAGACCACCGACACCGGCGATGCCGAGCGGCTCGATCCGCAGCAAGCGACGCACCGCCTCGCTGCCGCGCGCCATAGCATAGACGATGGCTGCCGCGGCAGCGATCAGGCCGCCGGCGAAACCACCGCCGGGCGCGTTATGGCCGCCGAGCAGCACCAGCAGCGAGACCACCATGAGCGCCACGCCGAGCACGGGCGCCATGCTCCGGAAGATCAGCGTGCTCAAGGCGCGACCTCTTGCGGCGTCGGAGCATCGGCCGCCGCGGCTGGCACCGGCGCAATCGTGCGCGACGGGCGCAACAGCGCCACCGCCGCGATGGCCGCGGCGAAGACCACGGTGATCTCGCCCAGCGTGTCGAGCCCGCGGAAGTCGACGAGGATGACGTTGACGATGTTGCGGCCGTGCGCGAGCGCGGCGCTGTTGGCTTCAAAGAAATCGCTGAGGCGCGCGTTGAACGGCGCCGCCAACACCCGCATCAGCAGCAGGGTGACGCCGCCTGCCGCGACAACTGCGATGACGGCGTCGCGGCCCACCGACAGCGGCGGGCGCCGGTCGAGCGGCGCGAGGTCGAGCCGGATCATGATCAGCGCCAGGATCGCGACGGTCAGCACCTCGACGATGAGCTGCGTCAGGCTCAGGTCGGGCGCGCCGAGGACGAGGAAGATCAGCGCCAGCGCCAGGCCCTGAACGCCGAGGGCGAAGATGGCGGCAAGCCGGCTGCGCGCGAGCACCACCATGCCGATGCCGACGACCGCCAGGACGAGCGTTCCCCATTCGGGCAGCGACGGGCCGGAGAGCGCCCCGGACCGCAGAGCCGGCCAGGCCGACACCCGCCACAGGGCACCGAGGACCGACAACGCCAATATGCCCACGATGGTCGCGAGGTAGGTCTCGAGCCTTCCGTGCTGGAGGAGTCGAGAGAGCGCCGCTCCGAGCCGAATGAGACCCGACAACAGCGCATCGAGACCTTTGTCCATGCTCCAGCTGAATCGCTGTTCCAGCAGCCGCAGCATCTCGCGGATAGAATCCAGCTGCCAATAGACCAGGCCGGCGAGAGCCCAGCTCGCAATCGACAGCCAGAAGGCCAGCGCCAATGGATTGGCCGCGAGCTCGAGATGCTGGCTAACGGGCCGGCCGGCAATCGCCGCCGCGGCAGGGGCAAGCATCGCGTCGCCAAACGGCGTGAGCGCGAACACCACCACGAACCCGGCGAGCCCGAGGAGGACCGGGCCGATCCAGAACGCGAAGGACGGGTCACGCGCCCTGTCGAGGCCCGGCTTCGGCGGTCCCATGAACGGGCGGATGACGAGCGCCAGTGCGGAGGCTCCGAGCAGCGCATTGCCGATAACCAAGATCGCGAGCAGGCCGATGGACCAGCCAGTCGTCGCAAAGCCGCTATAGCCGAGCTCCTTGCCGAACCAGCCCATGAACGGCGGTACCCCGAGCATCGAGAGCCCCGCCAGCGCGACGGCGATGAAGGTAATGGTGAGGTGATCGCGCAGCCCGCCGAGCGCCGTGATGTCGCGCGTGCCGGTTTGCTTGTCGATGATGCCGGTGAGCAGGAACAGCCCGGCCTTATAGAGCGCGTGGGCGATGAACACCGCGGCCACCGCCATTGCCGCCGAAGGTCCGCCGATGCCGAGCAGGAACACCATCAGGCCGAGCGCTGCGACGGTGGTCTGGGCGAGCAGCTGCTTGAGATCGGTCTGAGCCAGCGCGCGGACGGCGCCCCAGAGCAGAGTCGCGCCGCCCAGGCCACAGAGCAGAGCCTGCCAGAGCGGCGTTCCAGAAAGCAGCGGCGACAGGCGCGCGAGCAAATAGATGCCGGCCTGCACCATGGCGGCCGCGTGAAGATAGGCGGAAACGGGCGTCGGCGCCTCCATCGCCCGCGGCAACCAGAAGTGGAAGGGCAGCTGCGCCGACTTGGTGAAGGCCGTGACCACGAGAAAACCGACGATCCACGGATAGGCAGGGCTGAACGGCAGCGCGCCGGCGAAGCCCCCCATCGCGGAAAGGTCCCAGGTCTGCGTCACGAGGCGAAGAAGGACGCCGCCGGCCATGAGCGACAGACCGCCAAGTCCGGTGACGATCAGCGCCTGGGTCGCGGCGCGTCGCGCGGCGGGGCGCTCGTGATCGAAGCCGATCAGGAGGAACGAGATGACCGCGGTGAGCTCCCAGAAGGTGAAGAGCGCGACGAGGCCATCGGCAAGAACGAGCCCCAGCATCGCGCCGATGAAGGCAAGCATCAGTGCAAGGAAGCGACCGCGCTGCGGATGATCGCGAAAATAGGCGTCGGCATAGACGAGCACGATCGCGCCGACGCCGGTGATGACCAGCGCGAACAGCAGCGACAGGCCGTCGACGGCAAAGCCGAGCCGCACATCGAGCGCCGGCACCCAGTCGAGAGCCAGCAGCACCGGCTTGCCCGACGCGACCGAAGGCAGCATCGCCCCCAGCATCAGGAACAGTCCGGCGGGAACGATGGCGAGGATCCATCCGGCGGCGGCGCCGGTCTCGCGCGCGATCAACGGCGCGAGCAGCGCAGCAGGAAACGGCGCGAGCAGCAGCAGGATGGCGAAGACGTCAAAATCGAGGGCCAAGGTGCCCCTGCCCTCCCCCGGGACTCAACACGCCGATGTTAACGGCGAGCGTCGCGATTGCCACTGATATGTGAATGGCGGAGGGGCGCCCGAATACCCATATCCAGCGGGCAAAAGGAGGGTTTCATGGACGTAAAGACCGAGACGATGCGCAAGTCCGATGCGGAGTGGCGCAAGAGCCTTACCCCCGAGCAGTACCACGTGATGCGCGAGCACGGCACCGAGCGGCCGTTCACCAGCCCGCTCAACGTCGAGCACCGGGACGGCAAGTTCGTCTGCGCAAGCTGCGGGCAGGAATTGTTCTCCTCGGACGCGAAGTTCGATTCGGGCACCGGCTGGCCGAGCTTCTTCAAGCCGCTCAGCGCCGGCGCAGTGGGCGAAACCAGCGACCGTTCGCTCTTCATGACGCGCACGGAGGTGCACTGCAGCCGCTGCGGCGGGCATCTCGGGCACGTCTTCCCGGACGGGCCGCGGCCGACCGGGCTGCGCTACTGCATGAACGGTGTGAGCCTGAAGTTCGAGCCGTTATAAGGACTTAGCACTTGGGTTGGCGGGACCGGGGCGACACGCCTATATCGGTCTCGCCATGCTCAAATCCCTCCCCCAGCCGCCGGTCGCGGCACGCCGCTCCAAAAAGACCACCCAGTTCAACGTCACGCGCGACGATCCGTATGCCTGGCTGAGGGCGCCGAACTGGCAGGAGGTCATGCAGCAGCCCGACACGCTGCCGGCCGAGATCCGCGCCTATCTCGATGCCGAGAATGCCTACACCGCCGCCGCCTTCGAGCGGCCGCAGGCGGAGCTGATCGATACGCTCTGTCGGGAAATCCGCGGGCGTATCGAGGAAGACGAAAGCGACGTCCCGACCCCGGATGGGCCGTGGGCCTACAATTCGCGGATGGTCGACGGCCAGCAATACCCGCTGATCGTGCGGACGCCACGCGCGGGCGGTCCAGAGACGGTGCTGCTCGACTGCAACGTCGAGGCGGGTGACGGCTATTTCGGCTTCGGCGGGGCAGATCACTCGCCCGACCACACGCTGCTGGGCTGGGCGGCCGACCGCGCCGGCTCGGAGTTTTTCACCATCCACATCCGCGACATCGCGGCCGGCAAGGACACCGGGGAGACCATCGAGAACGCGGCCGACGAGGGCACGTGGTCGCTCGACGGCAAGTCGATCTACTATACCGAGTTCGATGACAACCACCGGCCGTTCCGGGTGCGGCGGCACGTGCTTGGAACGCCGCAGGCCGAAGATGCCATCATCTTCGAGGAGCCCGATCCCGGCTTCTTCGTGGGGGTCGGCGAGACACAGAACCGCGCGTTCCTGACCATCGACATCCACGACCACCAGACCTCGGAAATCTGGCTGATCGGCCCCGATAACGGCCCCCCTCGGCTGGTCGCGCCGCGGGTGACCGACCGCGAATACGATCTCGAAGAGCGCGACGGCCGCTTTTACCTTCTGACCAACGCCGACGGAGCCGAGGACTACAAGATCGTCACCGCGCCGGTCGAGGCACCGGGCGCCGAGAGCTTGGTCGATTTCATCCCGCACCAACCGGGCGTGCTGATCCTCGACCTCATCGTCCTCAAGCATCACATGGTGCGGCTCGAACGGGTCGAGGGGCTGCCACGCATCGTCGTGCGCGATTTCGCCGATGGTCGCGAGTGGACCGTCAAGTTCGACGAGGAGGCCTACTCGCTTGGCGTCTCGGCAGGCTACGAGTTCGACACGCGCTCGGTTCGGGTCACCTATTCCTCGCCGACGACGCCGCAGCGCACTTACGACCTCGATCTCGACACCGGCGAGCGGACGCTGCTCAAGGAGCAGCAGGTGCCGAGCGGTCACAACCCTGCCGACTATGTGACACGCCGAATCTTCGCCACCGCGCCGGATGGCGAGACCGTGCCGATCACTCTGCTCTATCGCGCGACCACGCCGATCGATGGCACGGCGCCGGCGCTGCTTTATGGTTACGGCGCGTACGGCATTTCACTGCCGGCGGCGTTTTCGGTCTCGGCGCTGTCGCTCGCCGATCGCGGATTTGTCCACGCCGTGGCACATGTTCGCGGTGGCATGGAGAAGGGCTATCGCTGGTATCGGCTCGGCCGGCGCGAACACAAGCCCAACACCTTCAGCGACTTCATCGCCGCGGCTGAGACGCTGGTCGAACGCGGTTACGCGGCACCCGGCCGGATCGTCGCGGAAGGCGGCTCTGCCGGCGGCCTGCTGATGGGCGCCATCGCCAATATGCGGCCAGAGCTCTGGGCCGGAATCCTCGCCATCGTCCCGTTCGTCGACGTGCTCAACACCATGAGCGACGACACCCTGCCGCTCACCCCGCCGGAATGGCCGGAATGGGGCAATCCGCTCGAGTCGGAAGCCGACTTCGCGCGGATCGCGAGCTATGCACCGTACGAGAACATCGCGGCGCACGATTATCCTCCGATCTTCGCGCTCGCGGGATTGACCGACCCACGCGTGACCTATTGGGAGCCGGCCAAATGGGTCGCAAAGCTCCGCGCCACCAAGACCGACAGCAATCCGCTCTATCTCAAGACGCACATGGATGCCGGGCACGCCGGCGCCTCGGGGCGGTTCGAGCACATCAAGGAGACGGCGCTGAGCTATGCATTTGCGCTGGCCGCGGCGGGTTTGGCATAGCCATCTCACACCCGCGGTTGGCGGGGTGGTGCAAAAGGCCTATACCCATCGGCGACGACCGATGCTTGGTCCAATAATCCATAAATTGGAGCGATCCTCATGGCACTTACCCTCCCCGCCCTGCCCTACGCCTACGACGCCCTGCAGCCCTACATGTCGAAGGAAACGCTCGAGTTTCACCACGACAAGCACCATCAGGCCTATGTTACGAACGCCAACAAGCTGATGGAAGGCAAAGGTCTCGAGGTGCTCGAGCTGCCCGACCAGGTGAAGGAGGTGTTCGGCAAGGATCCGGGCCTCTTCAACAATCTGGGCCAGCACTACAACCACACGCATTTCTGGAACTGGATGAAGCCCAATGGCGGCGGCGGCGCGAGCAAGGTGCCGGGCGAGTTGCTCAAGCGGATCGACTCCGACCTTGGCGGCTACGACAAGTTCCGCGGCGATTTCATCAATGCCGGCACGACGCAGTTCGGCTCGGGCTGGGCCTGGCTCAGCCTCAGGGACGGCAAGCTGCAGGTGACCAAGACCGCCAATGGCGAGAGTCCGCTGGTCCATGGCAACGCCACCCCGCTGCTGGGCGTCGATGTGTGGGAGCACAGCTATTACATCGACTACCGCAATGCGCGGCCGAAATACCTCGAGGCGTGGTTCGACAACCTCGTGAACTGGGACCACGTCGCCTTCCTTTTGAGCGAAGCTCCCTGAGGTTTTGGATCTCCTAGAGCCAAAGCCCGCCGCCGAGGCGGGCTTTTTTCTATCGGTGTGTCCTCGATGCCTTCAACGCAACCCCGCCACGTGTTAACCATTGGTTAACCGTAGGTGGGGAACCGATGGCAGAGCCGATCAAGACGGTTGCGGTGCTGGTCGCCAACCAGGCGTTGTCCTCGATCCTGTCGATGACGCTGGCGGGGTCGCCGTCGTTGCGTGTCCGACCCTTCGATACGCGCTTGGCGCTCACGACCTATCTGCACCTCGCGCCCGCCGACCTCGTGGTGACCGACTTCGACAGCACCAATGCGCGGGCGGACCTGCTTGCGTCCGACATCCGGCACGACGCCGCGATTCACTACCCCGGATTGCAGATTATCGCGCTTGCGAGCTCGCTGACGGCAGACGCCAAGGCCGCGTCGATCCATGCCGGGATCGACGAGATCATCATGAAGCCGATGTCACCGAGATATCTGGTGGAGCGCGTGCTGGCGCGGCTCGCCAAACGCGATCGCAAGAGCCCGCCAAAGCCGGAACGCCGCCTCTCCAAGATGCGGGACTGGACGAGCTTCGGCGACAATGTGGTGGCGCTTCGGCCGCGCACCGGCCAGGTCGCGGCACAGCATTAGACGGCTACAGCGCCGTCGCCCCCTGGTCGATCAGCCAGACGGCCTTGTTCCAGATGTCCTCGACGGAATCGGCGAACTGTAGATAATGGTCGTGGTTGGCCACCGAGTTCGACAGCACGTCGCTTGCATAGCCCCGGATGACCTTGAAGGCGCCATTGCGGTCGTAAAACACCACTGGCTTGCGGCCTATGCCGCCCCCGCCTCGCACCCACGTGCGATAGAGGCTGGTCGCCGAGGCAAGCGACCCCGGTAGCGCGATGTAGAGGTTGGAAAGCTCGGCCATCCTGGCGAGCCGCGCCTCGACGCCTGGCAGATGCTCGACGCTGACCCCGCTGAGGGCCGAGGGTTCGTCATAGCTTGGATCGGCGATGAGGGTGACTTCGCCGCCGACGCTGCGAGCGCTCGTCACCAGCGGCACTGGCACGACACCGTCCTCTGCAAGGCAGACGAGCCGCGCGCCCTTGCGGGCGAGATAGCTGCCGGCCTGGGACATGATCGCGGCGCGTTCGGCATCGCCGGGGCCGATCTCAGACGAAAAGACTCCCAAGGTAGGGTGCGCGTCGGGGGACATCAAAGGCCTTTGGCGATGCCGCCGAGAATGCCACGAACCAGCTCGCGGGTCACCGAGCGCGTGAGCTGGCCGGTGACGTTGCGGGCGACCGATTTGAGCATCGCCTCCCCGACAGATTCGCGATTGGAATGACGGGCCGCCGGCGGCGTTTCCTGCGCGCGAGGGGGAGCCGCGGGCGCGGCTTGTGCGTCGGACTTGGCCTGCGCCTTCTTCGCCAGCACTTCCGCTGCGGATTCGCGGTCGATCAGCCGGTCGTAGATGGCGCCGACAGGCGATGCAGCCATGACCGCCTTGCGCTCGTCGGGCGTGATGGCGCCGACACGCGACGACGGTGGGCGGATGAGCGTGCGATTGACGATTTCGGGCACGCCGCCGTCTTCGAGCATCGAGACAAGGGCCTCTCCGATCCCCAGCTCGCTGATGACCTTTTCGGTCGAGAAGGCGGGATTGGGACGGAAGGTGTCGGCCGCAACCTTCACGGCCTTCTGGTCGCGCGGCGTATAGGCGCGGAGCGCGTGCTGCACGCGATTGCCGAGTTGCGAGAGCACGTCATCTGGAATGTCAGCTGGATTCTGCGTGCAGAAATAGACACCGACACCCTTGGAGCGGATGAGCTTGACCACCTGCTCGATCTTGTCGACCAGAGCTTTGGGCGCACCATCGAACAACAGGTGTGCTTCGTCGAAGAAGAAGACGAGCTTGGGCTTGCCGGGGTCGCCCACCTCGGGGAGTTCCTGGAACAGCTCCGACAGCATCCAGAGGAGGAAGGTCGCGTAGAGCCGGGGCGAGCTGATCAGCTGGTCGGCGGCGAGGACCGAGATGACGCCGCGACCATCGCTAGACATGCGCATGAGGTCGGAGATCTTGAGCGCCGTCTCGCCGAAGAAGCCGCCGCCACCCTGTTGCTCGAGGACGAGGAGCGCGCGCTGCACCGCGCCGATCGTGGCGCTCGCGATGTTGCCGTAGGTCGCCGAGATCGTGGCGCTCTGCTGGTCGACCTCGACGAGCAGCGCACGGAGGTCCTTGAGGTCGAGGAGCAACAGGCCATTGTCGTCGGCGTATTTGAAGGCGACGTTGAGCACGCCTTCCTGAATGTCGTTGAGATCGAGTATCCGCGACAACAGAAGCGGCCCCATCTCGGAGATGGTGGTGCGAACCGGATGGCCTTCGCGGCCGAAGAGGTCCCAGAAGATGGTCGGGAACTTCTCGAAGCTCCAGTCGTCGAAGCCGATGTCCTTGGCGCGCTTGGCAAAGACGTCGCTGGCGGTACCGGGCTGGCTCAAGCCTGCTAGGTCGCCTTTCACGTCCGCGAGGAACACCGGCACGCCAGCCCGGGAAAAGCCTTCGGCAATCCCCTGCAGGGTCACGGTCTTGCCGGTGCCGGTGGCGCCGGTGATGAGGCCGTGGCGGTTGCCGTATTTGAGCAGCAGGTACTCGGGCTTGGTGCTGACGCCCAGGAACAGGCGGTCGGCGGCGAGCATGTTGGGCATGGGCGCAGTCCCTCGGTCTCGTGGAGTAAATCTTATAGCCGCGGGATTCTCGCGCCGCCAACCGGCTTGTCAGTCGGGGCGGGAATATCCATGTGACCGGCGGAACGGAGGGCGTCCTCATGCTAATCGCGACGACAGAAGAGCTGCACGGATTTGAAGTCACGGACTATCTGGGCCTGGTACACGGCGAAGTCGTCTCAGGTGCGAACATTCTGCGCGACATGATGGCGACGGTGACCGACTTCGTCGGCGGGCGATCGGCCGCCTATGAGGAGGAGCTCAAGACGTCCCGCGAAGCAGTGATTCAGGAACTCAGCGACCGGGCGCTGCGCATGGGCGCCGACGCGGTCATCGGGGTCGGCATCGATTTCGAGGTCTTGGGCGGGCGCGGCGCCATGATCATGGTCACGGCGATCGGGACCGCCGTGCGGCTGCGCAAGCTCTAGCGGACGGACGGTTCACCACGCCGGATGCGCCAGGTGGCAGACTCTGCCAGCATCGGTCACAATCGGGCATGCGCAAAATGCTTACCCGCCGGACGGTGCTCAGTGGACTGGCCATCAGCCTCACGCTTCCGGCCTTCCGCGCCGGCGCAGCGCCGATCGACGCAGGTACCGAATTCAAGCTGGTCGACGGATCCGATGCCGACCAGAGCGCGAAGCTAGCGGCGGCACTGAACCGAGCCGCATCTCAGGGGCGGCTACTGCTGCTGCCGGCGGGGACATTCACTGTCGCGGATATAGCGATACCGGGCGGCGTGCATATGATCGGCGTGCCCGGCCGGACGATCCTCATGACGCCGGGTGACAAGCGGCTCGCGCATCTGAGCAAAGCCGACGGGGTGCTCATCGAAGGTATCACCCTCGCCGCCAAGTCGCAGCAGATCGCGACGGGGGTCAATGGATTGCTCGAAATCGAGGCGAGCACCGCCATCACGTTCCGGCAATGCGACTTCCGTAACGCAGCCGGCAATAGCCTCGCTGCCGACGGCTCGGCCGTCACGATCGAAGACTGCGTTTTCGACGGCGCTACCGCAGCCGCAATACATTCGCAGAATGGGCTCGGACTGATGATCCGCGGCAACCGCATCTCCAATTGCGGCAATGCGGGGATCCGCATCTGGCGCGACGATGACGGCCCGGACGGCACGATCATCACCGGCAATCGCATCGACAAGATCGACTGGCGCGACGGCGGCAACGGCCAGAATGGAAATGGAGTGTCGATCTACAATGCGGACGGCGTGGTGGTCAGCGACAATGTGATTTCGAGCTGCGCCTTCTCGGCGATCCGCGTCAATGCCGGAAAGGATACGCAGATCCACGGCAACACATGTCTGCAGTCCGGCGAGGTTGCGATTTTCTCCGAGTTCGCGTTTTCGGGATCCGTCATCGCGGACAACATCGTCGACGGAGCGGCCACCGGGATATCGATCACCAATCTCGACAAGGGCGGCCATCTGGCGACGTGTACGGGCAACATCGTGCGCAATATTGCACCGAGCTCCGCGACCAATCCGGACACGCGGCCCGTTGGCATCTATGCCGAGGCCGAGACGGTGGTCGCCAACAACACGATCGAGAACGTACCGGGCGTGGGGATCGCAGTGGGTACCGGCCCCTATGTGCGGGACGTGACGGTGGCAGGAAACATGCTGAGCCAGGTGCAGACCGGAATTGCGGTCAGTGTGGTGAGCGACGCTCCGGCCGGACCCGTGACGATCAGCGGCAACACCATCGGCGCCGGTGCCCAGCGCGGCATCGTCGGCATGCGCTGGGACGTTATGGCGAGCGACGATCTGGTGCGTGACGCGCGGAAGTACCCGAACACCAGCATCGCGAACAACACCATCGGCTAGAGCGCTGGCGACATCGCAGCTGTCGCGTGCAGCTCGCCGACGACGAGGCCCCGCACATTGCTGATCAGCTGGCGGGCAAAGCGAGCAAGGACCGCCGCCTGAGCGGCGTCCGGATCGGCGATCGCGAGGAGGAGCGTCGCAACCATCGCATGCGACGCCGCCATGTTGCCGTCGTCGACCTTGAGCGCGTATCCCCAACCCTTGTTGCGGACCGCGCCGCACTGCACGCCTTCCGCGCCACCCTTCTGGAACAGGCGACCGCCGAAGGCGCGCATCGCGTCGGTATCGAGGCTGCCGGTGCCCCCCACGAGCTCAGGGTGCCGCGTCGCGGCATCGAAGATGCGGTGCGCTCCCGCGGCGATGGGAGCGGGCAGCCCCTCGCCCGTCGCCATGCGGGCGAACCCGCGGGCGAAGGCGCGTAACGGCGCGGCCCAAGTCGGGATCGAGCAGCCGTCGGTGCCGGAGCGCTCGATGCTGAGCGGCTCGCCGATCACCGTCTCGATGCCGGCGCGCACGGCCTGCTGCACCGGATGGTCGCGATCGACATAGTGGGCGGTAGGAACGCCGAGCGCTTCGGCGACCGCGAGCATGCCGGAATGCTTGCCCGAGCAATTGTTGTGTACGGCCGAGGGCTGTTCGCCACGGGCGCGCAACGCTTCACGCGAGGCGGAGAAATTGGGCTGGTGCGCGCCGCATTCGAGGTCGCCGATCCCAAGCCCGATATGGGACAGGAACCGCGTCACGCCCTCGACGTGTATGTCCTCGCCGAGGTGACTGGCGCAGGCAAGCGCCAGATCCTCATCGCTGAGTTCGAATCTGTCGATCGCCCCCGAAGTGACGAGCGCGATGGCCTGCATCGACTTGACCGCGGAGCGCGGAAAGATCGGCCGGTCGATGTCGCCGGCCGAGGCGATGACCCGCCCTTGCGCATCGCTGACGACAAAGGCGCCGCGAAAGCGGTTCTCCACCCAGGAGCCGCGTGTGGTCTCGGCGAGAATGGGATTGGCGTCCATGACAGAAATCGGCCTCCGTTAGGGTCCGTCGCGGGACCCCAGGAGGCCGAAATAGTCGAGAAGAGGAGGTCAGTCGATACCCGACCGGCTGCATGCGCCGGGCGGTTAGATCAGCCCTTGGCGGGAAGCTGAGGCAGAAGCAGGCTCGTTGCGGGGGCGACGAGGTCGGCGCGGGCTGGAGCCGCGGGCGACGCGAAAGACGGATTGATCGCGAAGGCAGCCGCGCCGGCGATAATCAGTCCGGCAAGGACGGCGACCAACAGCTTTTCGTGGTTGCGGGTCATGGCGACCTCCGCGGCTTTGATGTTGGTGCCACCGTAGCGGCGCGCGACTGAAGCAGCAGTGACCCTTACGTTCACACTCAGTTCATGCAGATGGCGCGGATGTGGCGAGCTGCCGGTCCAGCACCTCGCTCAAGGTCTGCGCCAGCTCGCCCTTGCGATAGGGCTTCAGCAGCCGGCGAAGCTTGCCGGCGGTGGTACTGTCGCCAGCAGGCTCCAGTTCGGGGTAGGCGGTGGTGATGACGGCCTTCATCTGTGGCCAGCGGCCGAGCACCAGCCGCGCGAGGTCGAAGCCGCTCATTCCACCGGGCATGACGACATCCGTGAACAGCAGGTCCACCGGACGGGTGTTGAGGATCATGAGCGCCGCGGGACCGTCCGCGGCCTCAACGGCCACGTAGCCGAGCTCGGTGAGCTGCCGGGCGACGGCGACGCGCAGCTCGGCATTATCGTCCACCACCAGCACCGAAGCGGGAGGATGCCCCGCAAGCATCGCCGTTGTCTGGTCCGCGGACGAAGCCAGCGGTCGCTGAGAAGGGCCGCCGGGCATCAGTGTCCGCGAAAGCTCGGATGCGCGCACGGCTGCTGCGACGATCTCGGCAATGAGATTGGTGACTTGCGGATCGCCGATCAACTGTTCGGACAGCAGGTCGAGGTTGGTCACCACTACCCCGAGCAGATTGTTGATGTCGTGTGCCACCGCCTCGGCGGAGGCTCGATCACTGGCGAGGATATGCTGTTGCATCTTGGTGCTCCTTGTTGCGCTAGGTGGAACTACGAGAATGTCCGCGGCTGCTTTGCGTACTTTCCACAGGCCGATACGAAAACTGTTCTTCAGACTAGAACGTGATTGTTAGGATCATACTAAAGCAGACGTGCCGGACTCTCCTCCACTAGAACGCAACTGTACTTAGAAGTCGTACTTTAGAACCACTGATGTCGCCGCAACGCGAAGACGGCGACCTTGAGACAAGCGCACGGGCAACCATGCTGTCGACTTGGGATCATGACAAACTCATACATCCGACGGCACCTGCGGCCGGCGTGGCAGAGTCGTGGGTGGGCACTGCCATGCCGGCGCGCGACAATGCTACCTCGACCTCGCTGAGGCCGAAGCAGCGCGGCGCGGTATGACGGGGAGCCGGCATGTCGTCCCGTTCCGGTAGTCCCAACCGTATGGCGGAGCTGCAGATGCGGTTTCGCGGCCTCGCGATCGAGGACGGGTTGCGCGATGCGGCAGTTGCCTTCGCGGCCGAGTCCGGACAGCGGCGTCCTCGTCCGCGCAAGAGCGCCGCGCAGTTTCCGTTCGAGACGGCGCTGCGCGAGCACCTGATCGACGTCGAGCGGCGCCAGGATGCGCTGATCGAACAGGCGCCAGATGCGTGGATCGTCTGCACTAAGGACGGCCGTATCCTGTCTCTCAATGCCCGCGGCGAAGCGCTGTTCGGTCGGACTTGGGACAGACTGGTCGGAGAAACGCTGGCCAGCGTCCTGTCCGGAGCGTTTGTCGCCGAGGTGCTCAAGGAGGGCGCGTCAGCGGCCCTCGAGGCAGCCGGGAGCGCTTCGTTGACCGGCATCGACGTCACGGGACGGCGCGCAGACGGCAGCGAGTTTCCCGCAGAGGCCCTCGCGCAACTGATCGAGGGCGGCACGCCGATCCTGCTCGTCTCCGTGCGCGACGTGAGCCTCCGCAAGGCGGCAGAGCGACATGCCGCGGAGGACTACGACGCGCTTCGCGATCTGCTCGATGCAAGTCCCGATGTGCTGATCAAGCTGAGCCGGCGTGGACGTATCCTCTACGCCAACGAGCAGGTGAGCGCGCTGCTGGGGTACGCGCCGGCCGAGATCACAGGCGTACCGGCAACACGAATATTGCCCGAGGCACGGCTCGCCGAACTGCGTGACATCGGCGACGGGGACGGGGGGCGTGCTGTCCATGGCGATGCCCGCAAGAAGGACGGATCGACGATTGCGGTGGAGCTCCGGCTCGGCCGATACCGTGATCCCCGGCGTGGGACGAGCCTTGTCGTCATGCGCGCGCAAGCGACCGCCGACAGCAGTGCGCGCGTCGCCTCCGCTCCAGAAGCGGTGGGCAACGTGGCGACCGGCGCGAGTTCACCTGCGTCCGGCGCTCATCCGGCCGATCGTTCGCTCGCCGAACTGACGCTCGGCAGTCTTGCCGATGCCCTTGTGAGCATCGACCTTGCCGGCGCGATCCAGTTCATGAACCGAACCGCGGAGGAGCTGACGGGTTGGAGCTGGCAACGGGCGCAGGGCCGTCCGCTCGCCGAAGTCGTGCGTGCAGTCGACGCCGGAACGCAAGCCGATGCAACCAAGGCTGTTGCGGGCGTCGCGCCCGGAACAACCCAGCTTCAGGCAAACGTGGCTCTCGTGCGCGAAGACGGGCGGCTCGTGCCGATCGAAGGATCGAGCGCTCCAATCGAAGATCGCGACGGCCGGCGGATGGGACATGTGCTGTTGTTCCGCGACGCGAGCCGCGTGCGCGAGCAGGCGCAGCAGATCGCCCACAGCGCGCAGCACGATCCGCTGACGGGCCTGCCCAACCGTGTGCTTCTCAACGATCGCATTGGCAACGCCATCTCGATCGCGCCACGGCATCGCAAGAAGGTCGGCATCCTCTTTCTCGATCTCGACGGTTTCAAGCAGGTCAACGACCGGCTCGGCCACGCGACCGGCGACCGGCTGCTGCGCGCCGTTGCCGAGCGGCTGATGAGCTGCGTGCGCGGCTCAGACACGGTCAGCCGCATCGGCGGGGACGAATTCGTTGTGCTGCTGTCGGAGGTCGAGCGCGCCGAGGATTCGGCGATCACGGCGCGCCGCATGCTGGAGGCGGTGTCGGAAACCTACCGCATCGACAATCAGGATCTCAACGTGAGCGTCAGTATTGGCGTCAGTGTCTATCCGGACGACGGGACGGATGCCGAGACGCTGATCAACAATGCCGATGCGGCGATGTATCAGGCCAAGGAGAACGGCCGCCGGAACTATCAATTCTACAAGCCGGCGATGAATCTGCGCGCGATCGAACGGCAGGACATCGAGGACAGCCTGCGGCAGGCCATTGAGCGCGAGGAACTGTCGCTGCACTTCCAGCCGAAGGTGAATCTTCACACCGGCGAGATTGCCGGCGCCGAAGCACTGCTCCGCTGGGATCACCCCAAGCGCGGCTCGGTCGCCCCAGCCCTGTTCATGCCGGTGGCAGAAGCGAGCGGCCTCATCCAGCCGATCGGCGACTGGGTGCTGCGCGAAGCCTGCCGGCAGACGCAGGCCTGGCGCAAAGCGGGGCTCGTGCTGCCGATGATTGCGATCAACATCTCTGGGGCACAGTTCGCCGGCGGCCGCTTTGTCGATGGGGTCTTCGAGGCGCTGAGCGATACCGGGCTCGATCCGCGCACGCTGGAGCTCGAGCTGAACGAAGGGGCGCTGATGAAGCAGGCCGGCCAGGCGGACTCGATCCTTCAGGCCCTGCATGCCGGCGGAATTCACATGTCGGTGGACGATTTCGGCACCGGCTACTCCAATCTCGACCACCTGCGACGGTTCCCGATCCACACGCTCAAGATCGACCAGACATTTGTGCGCGAGATCAGCGCGGCGGACGCCGATGCGCGCGTAGTGACGATGGTGCTGAGCATGGCGCGGAGCCTCAATCTGCGGGTGGCGGCCGAGGGCGTCGAGACGGCGCGCGAGCTCGAGTTCCTGCAACTGCACCATTGCGATGAAGCTCAGGGTTACTATTTCAGCCGGCCGCTGGCCGCGGGGCAGTTCGCGCAGCTGCTGAAGGAGGGCTTGATGCCGACGATGGCGGCGCGAAGAATGCGGCAGAGCTTCGGGCGGCTTCGGGGGCATGCGCTGCCGCCGTCGGCCTGACCGCTAGGCGGCGTCGGCTCTCTCCAGAGCCGTATCGACCGCGGCTCTCAAGGCGGCGGGCCGGAACGGCTTGTCGATGACCCGGCCGGGACGCTGCGCCAGAAATCGCGCGGCCTCCTCAGAGAACGCCCCGCCGCTCATGAAGACCATCCGTGCCGCCTGGTCGGGGGCAGTTTGCGACAAAGTGTCGTGGAGTTCGATGCCGGTCATGTCGGGCATCATGACGTCGGACAAGATCACATCGAAGGCCGGAGAGGCCGAGATCACCGCAAGGGCCTCGCGCGCCGAGGTGACCGTTGTTACGTCGTGATCGGGCGACAGCACACGGCCAATGGTTCGGCACAGTGAGACTTCATCGTCGACGACGAGCACGCGTCCACGTCTCGAGGTCCCCCGCTGCCTATGCTCGGTGGGTGGAGGTGGCGCACTAACTGCCGCCGTGGCCGACCGCAGAGTTACGGTGAACACGGTGCCCACTCCCAAGGTGCTGTCGACTGTGATGGCGCCGCCAAGCTCCATGACGATGCGCTTGCAGATCGCAAGACCGAGGCCGGTCCCGACGCCGGCGGGCTTGGTGGTGAAGAACGGCTCGAAGACACGGCCCAGGCTGCTCGCCTCGATGCCGACGCCGGTGTCGGCGACGCGAACGACAACCGCGCCTTCCTCCAGCCGGGTGCTTACGTCGATTTCGTTGGCGGTAGCGCGGCCCGGCGGCATCGCCTGAGCTGCGTTGACGACGAGATTGAGAAACACCTGACCGAGGCGGGATTCATTGCCGCGCACCAGTGGAATGTCGCCAAAATCACGGATCAGCACGGCGCGGTGGCGCACCTCGTTGGACGCCATGCGAAACACGGATTCGAGTACCTTGTGCAGATCGACCGCCTCGGTGACGCTGTCACCGTCAGAACGCGCGAAGATGCGCAGATCCCGGACGATGGTGCGCACGCGCTCGGCCGCTTCGAGTGCGTCTCGCAAGGGATCGGCGGCGGTGCCGAGGCGATCGAGCAATTGCGATGCTAGACTCTCACCGCCTGAGAT
>Ga0265339_10000326_pt1 | contig 38178 bp, 41 predicted proteins | sample 4CB219metaG_FD_202085 | JGI IMG/M metagenome (GOLD analysis project Ga0265339, IMG submission 202085) | Rhizosphere microbial communities from Carex aquatilis grown in University of Washington, Seatle, WA, United States - 4-CB2-19 metaG | ecosystem: Host-associated > Plants > Roots >... | reverse complement strand
TGCTGGCGGCGCTCGATCGCGCCGACCGCGAATATCACGACGTGATCCTGGCCGCCATGAAGGGCGGCATCGCTCCGATCGACCAACGGACCAGGCCGCTGCTCGACATCATCGCCAAATATACCAACCTGCCGGTCGAACAGGTGGTCGGCAATTGCGCCTATATCGACGCCGAGGGCAGACTGGATGTGAAGGATGTCGACAACCAGATCAAATGGTTGCAGCAGCAGGGGCTTGTCGACGGGGGATTCGACGCCAATGCCATCATCGCCAGGGATTACGTCAAGCCGGATTGAATCATGGACCTGATCGCCGACGATGTCAGTCACAATTTCGGCGCGCTCGACGTGCTCGACGGCGTTTCCTTCACGGTCGGCGCGGGCGAAGTGGTTGCCATCGTCGGCCCCTCCGGCTGCGGCAAGAGCACGCTGTTGTCGATTCTCGGCGGATTGCTGCAGCCGGCCAAGGGCAGCGCCTGCTTGCGCGGCGCGCCGCCATCAGACAGTTTCAACCCGTTGACCTTCGTATTCCAGGATTTCGCGCTGCTGCCCTGGTGCACCGTGGAAGCCAACGTCGAATTCCCGCTTCTGCACACTGCGCTTGCGGCCCCGGCTCGCCGCGCGCTGGTCGCCGACGCGCTGCGCCGCACGGGACTTACGGATTTCCGCGCCGCCCATCCCAAGCAGTTGTCCGGCGGCATGCGCCAGCGCGTCGGCATTGCCCGCGCGCTCGCGGTGAAGCCTGCGATTCTCCTGATGGACGAGCCGCTGTCGGCGCTGGATTCGCAGACCCGCGAACTCCTGATGGAGGATTTCATCCGCCTGCTCGCGGACGGCGCGATGGGCGCGGTCTATGTCACGCATAACCTCGAAGAAGCGCTGCGGCTCGCCGACCGCATCGTGGTGCTGTCGCGCCGCCCCGGCCGCATTCGCGAGGTCGTGGCCGTTCCGGTGGCGCGTACCGAGCGCACCGACGTCAACGCGCGGGGCAAGCTGCTCGGCTTGCAGAACGAGCTGTGGTCGCTGATTCGCGCCGAGGCGATCGATGCCGAGCGCGAGGTCCAGCATGCTTGAACGCGCGGCAACGGAGAGCCCGCAAGCCCCCGTCGCCGCGACGGAGACGCGGCCGGTCGGATTTCGCGGCGCAGGCTTTACGCCGAGCACGAGCCGCCACGGTGGCTGGATCGCGCTTCTGGCGGCGATTGCGCTGTGGCAACTTGCCGGCAGCGCGGGGCTGATCAATCCGCTGTTCCTGCCGCCGCCGTCGGCAATCGCCCGCGCCATCTACCGGCTCGCGCGCTCCGGCGCACTCTGGCATCATTTGTCCTGGTCGCTGCTGCGGATCGGCGTGGGCTGGGCGCTCGGCACCGCCGCCGGCATCGTCGTGGGATTTGCGATCGGCCTCTCCCGGCTCGCCCGCAGCGTCGGCATCACCTTCATCTCGGCGCTGTTTCCGATCCCGAAGATCGCCCTGTTGCCGCTGCTGATCCTGTGGCTCGGGATCGGCGAGGAGCCCAAGATCGCAACCATCGCGCTGGGGGTGTTCTTCTCCACCGCGATCTCGGTCTATAGCGGCGTCGATGCGGTGCCGCGCAACCTGATCCGCATGGCGCAGAGCTTCAACGTGCCGTTTGCGACCATCGTGCGCCGGGTGATCTGGCCCGGCGCGCTGCCCTCCGTTCTTGCGGGCTTCCGCATCACCGCGTCCATTGCGCTGCTCCTGGTGGTGAGCGCGGAGATGATCGGCGCCGACTACGGCATCGGCGCCTTCGTGCTGCAGGCCGGCAACCTGATGCAGACCGATCAGCTTCTGGCCGGAGTGGTGATCCTGTCGCTGTTCGGACTGGCGGTCGGCAAACTGATCAATTGGCTGGAAACGCGGCTGTTGCACTGGCGGTGAGCTGCTCCCCGTCTTTGCGAGGAGCGAAGCGACGAAGCAATCCAGCCTTGTTTCAGCAATGACTGGATTGCTTCGCTTGCGCCCGCAATGACGGCTATTGGTCTCACGCGTTGCCGCGGTCCTCGCGGAACAGGTCGAGCTTCTGCTGCACCGGGCGGTCGGAGAAGCTGAACAGCACGGCATCCTCGTCCGCCTCGTGGGTCACCCAGTGCCAGCTCGGCACCACGAACAGGTCGCGCGGTCCCCATTCGAAAGTCTGCTCGCCGATCCGCGTGCGCCCCTTGCCTTCGACTGCCGTGAACACGGTGGCGTCGGTCGAGCGATAGCGCGCGGTCTCAAATCCCTTCGGCAGGAGCTGGATGAAGGTGCCGATGGTCGGCATCGCAAAGTCGCCGGTCTCGGGATTTGTGAATTTCAGTTTCAGTCCGTGGCAGGCGTCCCATTCGCTGCGCTTCCTCGCCTGCTCCAGCGCCTCGCGCGTGTAGCTGTAAGGGTAGTTGAAGATCGGCGAGGTCCTGGATTTGCGCGTCTCGTCCACCGGCAGCAGATTGTGGCCGTAGCGCGCAAAACTGTCGCCCGCGGGCTTGGTGATTTTCTGCCGGTCTTCGTCCAGCCCTTCCGCGAAGGAGACGTCGAAGAACTGCACCAAGGGAATGTCGAGCCCGTCGAGCCAGAACATCGGTTCGGAGGTGTCGTTGCCGTGGTCGTGCCAGGTCATCGACGGCGTGATCACGAAATCGCCGGGCTCCATCAGCGTCCGTTCGCCGTCCACCGCGGTGAACGCGCCCTTGCCTTCAAGGATAAAGCGCAGCGCCGACTGGCTGTGCCGGTGCGCAGGCGCGACGTCGCCGGGGATCACCAACTGGATGCCGGCAAACAGCGAGGTCGTGACCCTGGATTGTCCGCGCAAGCCGGGATTTTCCAGGATCAGGACCCGCCGCGTGGCTTCCCTGGCCGTGATGAGGCTGCCTGCCTCGGTCATATAGGCGCGGATCGCGTCGAACTTCCACAAATGCGCCCGGCAGGCGCTTTTCGGCTCCGGGGTGATCAGCTCGCCCATCACGTTCCACAGCGCGGCGAGATTTTCGCCGTCGATCTTCTTGTAGAACGCCTCGCGTTCCGGCGTCTTCTGAACGGCTTCCATGGGCAGCCTCCCTCACGTCTTGCTGCCGGCTTGTTGCCGGCTCGATTGACAGCATACTGCCGACATGGATAGCGTCAATTCAAGCACAGACAATAATTTCGGCAGGGAGGGTTCTCGATGAAGCTGCATGGCTATTTTCGCAGCAGTGCGGCCTACCGGGTCAGAATCGCATTGAACCTGAAGGGCTTGCGCGCAGACCACCTGCCGCACCATCTGCGCAAGGGCGAGCAGCGCGCGCCTGCCTATCTGGCGATCAATCCGCAAGGCCTGGTCCCGGCGCTTCAGGACGACACCGGCCACGTCCTTACCCAATCGCTCGCGATCATCGAATGGCTGGATGAAACCCACCCCTCGCCGCCGCTGTTGCCGGCCGACCCGCTGCGACGGGCCAAGGTGAGGGCATTTGCGCTTGCCATCGCTTGCGACATCCACCCGGTCCAGAACACCAAGGTGCTGGAGCGATTGCGGCAACTCGGTATTCCCGAGGCGAAGGTGACGGAGTGGGCGGCCTGGGTCATTCGCGAGGGGTTCACCGCCTGCGAAGCCCTGATTGCGGGCGAGGCCGGGCCGTTCTGCTTCGGCGATGCGCCGACGCTGGCCGATCTGTGTCTGGTGCCGCAGCTCGGCAATGCGCGGCGTTTCGGCGTGGACGTCAACGCCTTTCCGCGGCTGCTGAAGGCGGAGGCCGCGGCCAGGGCATTGAAGGCATTCGCGGACGCCGCACCGGAGCGGCAGCCCGATGCCGAGTAAGCGGCTCACGATGGACGCCGTCTACAACAAGCCGGGCTATCTGTTCAGGCGGATGCAGCAGATCGCGGTCGCGATCTTTGTCGAGGAGTGCAAGGCTTTTGATCTCACGCCGGTGCAATATGCGGCCCTGGTTGCGATCCACACCCATCCCGGCATCGACGCGACCCGGCTCTCCGCCGTGATCGCCTTCGACCGCTCCACGCTCGGCAACGTGATCGAGCGGCTGGAGACCAGGCACTATGTCGAACGCAAGCCGGCCGCAGAGGACAAGCGGGTGAAGCTGCTCTATCTCACAAGGCCGGGGGCGACGTTGTTGCGCAACATCGCGCCGTCGGCCAATCGCGCGCAGGCGCGCATGCTCCGGCCGCTGAAACCCGCCGACCGCAAGGTCCTGATGGGGCTGCTGGCGCGGCTGGTCGATCTCAACAATGAGGCATCGCGGGTGCCGCTGCGCGCCGAAGACGCGCTCGAACATCTGGGCAGATCGGGTTGATGGCGGGATCTGCGAAGGACAGGCCCGTGCTGATCGCGGGCGGCGGCATTGGCGGCCTCGCGACGGCATTGGGGCTTGCGCAAAAGGGCTTTCGCTCGATTCTGTTGGAGAAGGCCTCTTCGCTCGGCGAGATCGGCGCCGGCATCCAGCTCGGGCCGAACGCGTTTCATGCCTTCGACTATCTCGGCGTCGGCGAAGCCGCGCGCGGCATGGCCGTCTATATCGACCAGCTCCGGCTGATGGATGCGCTCACGGCCGATGAGATCACGCACATCGATCTCGGCGAGGCGTTTCGCGTCCGCTTCGGCAATCCCTACGCCGTCGTGCATCGCGGTGACCTGCACGGCGTATTCCTGAGGGCCTGCCGCGAGAGCGAGCTGATCGAGCTGCGCGTGTCCAGCGAAGTCTTGCGCTACGATCAGGACGGCACGTCGGTGACGGCGCACCTTGCCAACGGCGAGCGCGTCACCGGCTCGCTCCTGATCGGCGCCGACGGGCTGTGGTCGAATGTCCGCAAGCAGGTCACGTCGGACGGATCGCCGCGGGTGTCCGGCCACACCACCTACCGCTCGGTGATTCCGACCGAGCAGATGCCGGACGATCTGCGCTGGAACGCGGCCACGCTGTGGGCCGGCCCGAAGTGTCACATCGTGCATTATCCGCTCTCGGGCTGGAAGGTGTTCAACCTGGTCGTCACCTACCACAACGACGCGCCGGAGCCGGTCGCCGGCAAACCGGTCAGCATCGAGGAGGTGCTGCACGGGTTTCAGCACATCCATCCGCGCCCGCGAAGCATCATCCACCACGGCAGGAACTGGAGGCTCTGGGTGTTGTGCGACCGCGATCCGAACGAGCGCTGGGTCGACGGCCGCGTCACCCTGCTCGGCGATGCCGCGCATCCGATGCTGCAATATTTCGCGCAAGGCGCCTGCCAGGCGATGGAGGACGCAGTTTGCCTGTCGCATATGCTGTCGCGGTATCCGGACGACTACGCCGCCGCACTGGAACACTACCGCGCGCAGCGCTTCCCTCGCTCGGCGAGGGTGCAGTTGATGTCGCGCGCCATCGGCGAGCACATCTATCATCCCGCAGGCGAACACGCCCGCATCCGCAATGCGATCATGAGCGCGAAGACATCGGAGGACTATTACCGCGATCTCGCCTGGCTCTATGGCGGCACGGGGCTCAAGGGATAGAACCGGCTACTCCCTCGTCGTCCATTATCGCGCGACGAAGCGGGCCAGGATGCTGCGGCACTCTGGCGAAAGCGAAGCCGACTGCGCGACCAGACATTGCATCATCCGGCCGCCGCCGGGAGCAACCCCACCGCACAACGCGCGAACGTCGGCGCCGCATGCGGAGCGCAGCACGAACAACTGTTCGCGCGGCTGCATCGGCCGCAGCGCCAGCGCAGGCGCGGCTGGCGCGGCAGGCGGCGCTGCGGCTGCCGGCGCGGTACCGGCCGCTGTCGCAGCGCTGCCGGCGGCGGCGATCGCCTGCTGGCAACCGGCCGAAACCCCGGACTTGTTCTTCTGCAGGCACTGCAGCGCCGCGGCGCCTCCGGCCGGCACCCCGGCGCAGACCTTTTGATAGTCGGAGCGGCAGGCGCTGCGGATCGCCGCGACTTGCGCGCTGCTCGGTTTTTTGGCTGTCGCCTTCGCCGCCGCAGCCGGCACTGCCGCGGGCGCCACGGCGGGGCCGGCGGTCGGGGCGGCCGGCGCAGGCTCCGCGCTGGGCGCCGGCGTGGTCTCGGTCTTTGTTTCCGGTTTCGTCTCGGTCCTGGTTTCGGTCTTGGTCTCGGCCGGCGGCGCGACTGCACGAACCGCGGTCTGGCAGCCCGGCGCAAGGCTCGACAGGTTCTTCTGCAGGCATTGCAGCGATTCCATGCCCCCCGGCGGAACGCCGGCGCAATGGGCCTGATAATCGCTGCGGCATTGGGACCGGATCGCGGCGCGCTGGCTGTCGGTGATCTGCGCAGCTGCCGCTGTCGCGAAGCTGAACAGTGCGGTTGCCGACAACGCCGAAAGCAGTGCCGCCTGCCTTGATCGGTTGATCATTCGGATCGATCCCTGATTGCCGCTCAAAGCCGCCGCTTCAACCGGTCTGAAATCTCGAATGCTGGCGAGCGGCATCTTTTGCCGCTTTTGGCCCTGCTTCAAGCCGAATGTCGCGCGGCGCGACGAAAACTTCAGCGTCCCGAATCCGAACAATCCTCTTTTTGCCATGGGTCCCGGCATGCGCCGGGACGGTCGGCGTCGGTTTCGAACACCTTGTCCAGCGCGGCATGATAGGCGGCGTAAACCAGTTCGGGGTGCAGCTTGCTCAGGCTCTCCATCATCACGCCCGAATTGATTTCGAGAACCTTCCATTGACCTTCGACGGACACGAGGTCGACCGAGGCGAAGCGGATGCCGATGGCCTTTGCGGCGCGGGCCGCGAGGAGAACACAGGCGTCGCGGGTTGGGCTGTCTTCCTTTCCCTGTTCCAGAACGATCGGCCGCGCTCCCGTCTCCAGATTGTGACGCCAGTTCAAGACGCGCCGCTGCCCGGCCGGCACAATCGCATCGAGCGCGGCCTTGTCCAGCTCGGCCAGCATGCCCGGCAGGACGGTCGATCGCCGATCGGCGGGCAGCGCCGCAAGCGCAAGTTCGAGGAAGGAGTGCTTGCCGTCGCCCACCACGGCCGGGCGGTTCTTGCTGTAGACGACGGCCGGCGCGTCGTCGATCAGCACCACCCGGACCTCGTCGTCGACGACGAGATACGGCGAAATCGCAATGCTCAAACCCGACGAGAAGATCTTGTGGACCGCAAGCTCGAGCGCAGGCTTGGCGGCGACCAGGAACACCGACCTGCCCGACGTGCCCTCGTTGGGCTTGACGACGATGCCTTGCGGATTCTGCCGCAGCAGGGCGAGCATCGCCTCCCATGATCCCGTTGCGGCGATGTACTCGTTGAGCTGCGGGTTGAGAAACAGCGTGTGCGGAACGCAGGGCACGCCGGACATGTCGAGCACCTCCGCCGTCGCCGATTTGTCGTTGGCGATCCGGTGGGCGATTGCGCTGTTCAGCCCCACGTCGTAGCCGAAAGCGAAATGCCGCTTCGCGCCGCGCTGCATGACGATCATCCACCCCTGCGAGCGAATGTCGGCGATGATCCCGCGACGTGCGCAATAGGTTCTCACGGCATCGACGAAGATTCGCTGGCTGTTGAGCATCGCTGGCACGCTGTTTGGAGTCGGCAATTAAGTGCCGGGTTGAGGCCGGTTCAGGCAACGAAAGCATGCCGCCTTGGGCTTACGAATTACCACGCATCAAGCGACGGGCGAAATAAACCCGACAGCGCTTGACTTTGCTCAACTGCGCATCAATGCGGGTTGATTATCTCCGCGATTGGACTACATCAATCGTGAAAATCCGCAGGTTTTTCAGGGGTTTTTGCCGCTCGACGGCTGAAACGACCGGTTCGTTCCAACAACATCGCATTCGGAAAAACAAGTACCCATGAGCGCGTTCTATCGAGAGAAAGTTCTTTCCGTCCGGCATTGGACCGACACGCTTTTCAGCTTCAAGGCCACCCGCAATACGGGCTTCCGGTTCGTCAACGGGCAGTTCGCGATGATCGGGCTCGAGGTCGACGGCCGCCCCCTGATGCGCGCTTACAGCATGGCGAGCGCCAATCATGAGGAGGAACTGGAGTTCTTCAGCATCAAGGTCGCCGACGGGCCGCTGACGTCACGGCTGCAGAAGATCAGGGAAGGCGACATCATCCTGGTCGGCCGCAAGGCGACCGGCACGCTGATCACCGACAATCTGATTGCCGGCGAGCGGCTGTTGCTGCTGTCGACCGGCACCGGGCTTGCGCCGTTCGCCAGCCTGATCAAGGACCCGGACGTCTACGAGCGCTTCGAAAGCATCGTGCTGGTGCACGGCTGCCGTCAGGTTTCCGAACTTGCCTTTGGCGAAAATCTGGTGGCGACGTTGCGGGACGACGAACTGTTCGGCCCGCTGTTGTCCGAGAAGCTGGTCTATTATCCGACCGTCACCCGCGAACCGTTCCGCAATCGCGGCCGCATCACCGACCTGATCACGTCGGAGCAGCTGTTCAACGATATCGGCCAGCCCCCGCTCGACATCGAGACCGACCGCATCATGATGTGCGGCAGTCCGGCGATGCTGGAAGAGCTCAAGCAGATGTTTGAGGTGCGCGGCTTTGTCGAGGGCCGCCACGGCGAGCCCGGCCATTTGGTCATCGAGAGGGCGTTCGTCGAGCGTTGAGCCCGGCTGTCGTTCCGACGGTGCGGACCGGCCGGGAGGCATGCGCGCCTGCCGGGATGCGCAAAGTTCCCGAAACTGGATCGCGACCGCGCGCTCACCAATTCGTGTTCGCGTCGCTTCAGCCTGGTTGCAGCGCAAAAACAGCGTCAGCAGTGATGGATTGATTCCCCGCCGCGGGATTGGGTAGCCTCGCCCGCCGCGCCGTCATATCGATGACCGGCGCGCGATGGTATGCACGGGCCGTGTTCGGGCAAGCCGAGGCCAACAACGATAATCTGGCAGAACGACGCAAAGGGGGCCTGAGGGGATACCATGGATATGGAAACGCTGCTGCTTCCGTTCTCGCCACGCTTCATCATCCTGACGATTTGCGCCGTGGTGACGGCATTGCTGCTCGGTATCGGCATCTTCGATCACAACCCGAAGGCGTTCGACATCGTCCTCGTCCCGCTCCTCATCTTCGGCGCACTGACGCTTTTGGGCATCCGCGACCTGCTGCAGAGGAGCCACGCGGTTCTGCGCAACTATCCGATCGCAGCCCACGTCCGCTTCCTGCTCGAAGAGATCCGCCCGGAGATGCGGCAATATTTCTTCGAGAGCGAGAAGGACGGCATGCCGTTCTCCCGCGACACCCGCGCCGTCGTCTATCAGCGCGCCAAGATGGTGCTCGACAAGCGCCCGTTCGGAACCCAGGAGGACGTCTACCGCGAAGGCTACGAATGGATGCATCATTCGGTGGCGCCGAAGACCCGCTCGGGCGAACAATTCCGCATCACCATCGGCGGTCCCGATTGCGCGAAACCCTATTCGGCCTCGGTCTTCAATATCTCGGCGATGAGTTTCGGCGCGCTCAGCCCCAACGCGGTGCGCGCGCTCAATGCCGGCGCGAAGAAGGGCGGCTTCGCCCATGACACCGGCGAGGGCGGCGTCAGTCCCTATCATCGCGAGATGGGCGGCGATCTGATCTGGGAGGTCGGGTCCGGCTATTTCGGCTGCCGCCATCGCGACGGCAGGTTCGATCCGGATGAGTTCGCGCGCGTCGCCGGTGCCGAGCAGATCAAGATGGTCGAGCTCAAGATCAGCCAGGGCGCCAAGCCCGGACATGGCGGCGTGTTGCCGGCGGCGAAGGTGTCGGAGGAGATTTCCAAGATCAGGGGCGTCGCCATGGGCGAGGATTGCATCTCGCCGGCCAGCCATGGGGCGTTCTCCACGCCGATCGAGATGATGGAATTTGTCGCCAGCATGCGAAAGCTCTCGGGCGGCAAGCCCGCCGGCTTCAAGATGTGCATCGGCCATCCCTGGGAATTTCTGGCGATCTGCAAGGCGATGGTTGAGAGCGGCATCTATCCCGACTTCATCGTGATCGACGGCAATGAAGGCGGCACCGGCGCGGCGCCGCTGGAATTCATGGACCATCTGGGCATGCCGATGCGCGAGGGCGTCAGTTTCGCCCACAACGCGCTGGTCGGCATCAATGCGCGCGACCGCATCAAGCTCGGCGCGTCGGGGAAGATCGCCACCGCCTTCGACATGGCGCGCGCCATGGCGATCGGCGCCGACTGGTGCAATTCGGCGCGCGGCTTCATGTTTGCGCTGGGCTGCATCCAGTCGTTGAGCTGCCACACCGACCGCTGCCCGACCGGCGTCACCACCCAGGATCCGACCCGCGGCCGTGCGTTGTACGTGCCGCACAAGATCGATCGCGTCTACAACTATCACAAGAATACGCTGCATGCGCTGTCCGAGCTGCTCGCCGCCGCCGGGCTCGAGCATCCGAACGAGTTGCGGCCGATCCATTTCTCCCAGCGCACGGCGACGACCGAGGTCTGCACCTTCGCAAAGCTCTATCCCCGGCTGCGTCCCGGCGAGCTCATCGACGGGTCCGATGACCCGCGCTTCCGCGACGCCTGGGCGATGGCACGGGCGGAGTCGTTTCAGCCTGTGGGGTGAGGCTTGAGGGTGAGGCCTGCGCCCGATGATTCAATGCGGGTTTTCCAGGCTGAAGGTTTCGGACTGCTCGTCATAGGCGAACAGCTCGGCATAGCGGCCCCAGGACACGATGGTCTTCATCGTTTCGTCGGCGCCTTCCTCCGACATGTAATCCTCGAGTTCGTTGCGGAAGCGCGCCGCCGGCGCCGTGTGCGAGGGCCGCTCGTCGAGCACACGCTTGATCAGGCCCATGACCGGCACATAGTTGACGAGGTGATCGGCGAACAGCCGCTTGCGCGCATCGGTTTCCAGGTTGGCGAACCGCTTGCCGGACTCGGTCAGCACCAGGTCGCCTTCGCTCAATTGGGCAAACCGCAGCAGTTGCAGCGACTCGCCGAGATGGAAGATCTCGTCGGCCTCGAGCTGCAGGTTGCCGGCGAGCACCGGCAGGTCGGCGTGTCCGTTATAGGGCGGCGCCGCCAGCGTCTCGATCATGCCGGACAGCACGTTGGAGGAGACGTGGTTGAGAACCATGCCGACGCCGGTGCCCTGAATGCCCTCCAGTGACGGCGTCTTGGTCTCCGGGCGCTGGGTCATGCGGGCGTAGAGATTGTCGACGAGCTGGCGGAACGCCGGGTCGAGCCGGTTGCGCGGATGCGGCAGGTCGACCTTGAACTCGGCGGCCACGCGCCCCGGGTTCGACGAGAACACCAGGATGCGGTCGCACATCAGCACCGCCTCCTCGATATTGTGCGTCACCATCAGCACCGACTTGATCGGCAGCCGGCCTTCGATCCAGAGATCGATCACGTCGGTGCGCAGGGTCTCGGCGGTCAGCACGTCAAGCGCCGAGAAGGGTTCGTCCATCAGCAGCAGGTCCGGATGGACGACGAGTGCGCGCGCGAAGCCGACCCGCTGGCGCATTCCGCCCGACAGTTCCTTGGGGAACGCGGATTCGAAGCCGTCGAGGCCGATCAGGTCGATCGCGGCCAGCGCCCGCTTGCGGCGCTCGGCGCTGTCGATGCCGAGCGCCTCCAATCCCAATTCGACGTTCTGCAGCACCGTCAGCCATGGAAACAGCGCGAACGACTGAAACACCATGGCGATGCCGTTCGGCGGTCCCTCGATCGGCTCGCCGCGGCACCTGGCGTCGCCGGAGGAGGGGGCGATCAGTCCGGCGATGATGCGCAGCAGCGTCGACTTGCCCGAACCGGAGCGGCCGAGCAGGCCGACGATTTCGCCGGAATTGATCGTCAGGTCGACTTTCTCGAGCACCGACAGCTCTTCGCCGCTGCCCTTCGGAAACGAGCGGCAGACGCTGCGCAGATCGAGAAGCGTAGCCTGGTCGGTGCGTTCGAGCATGTGTGTCCCTCTTGATCAGCCGAGGCGAAGGCGGCGCTCGCCGAAGGCGTAGAGCGGTCTCCAGAGCAGCCGGTTGAAGATCGTCACCAGAATACACATGACGGCGATGCCGAGAACGACGCGCGGGAAGTCACCGGTCTCCGTCGCCCTGGCGATATAGGCCCCCAACCCCTCGGCCGACAGATGGGTGTCGCCCCAGCTAGCCACTTCGGCGACGATCGAGGCATTCCACGAGCCGCCGGAGGCGGTGATGGCGCCGGTGATGTAGTACGGGAAAATCCCCGGCAGGACGACCTTGATCCACCACCGCCATCCCCTCAGATGGAAGCTCGATGCCGCCTCGCGCAAATCCGTCGGGAACGCGCTGGCGCCCGCGATGACGTTGAACAGGATGTACCACTGGGTGCCCAGGATCATCAGTGGGCTGAGCCATATATTTGGACTGAGCCCGTAGCGGACGATGATCACCACGAACACGGGAAAGGCGAGGTTGGCCGGAAACGCCGCCAGGAACTGCGCGAGCGGCTGAACGCGCTCGGCAAGTTTCGGCCGCAGTCCGATCCAGACCCCGACCGGCACCCAGATCAGCGTGGCCAGTGCGATCAGCACGATCACCCGCGCCAGCGTGATGAAGCCGTCGCCGATGACGCTGTAGACGTCCGCCGGCGCCAGATGCACCGACAGGTATCGATAGGCCCTGAAGCCGGCATAACCTGTGCTCACGCCGATCAGGAGAAACCAGATCGTGTCGATCACGCGCGACGGCGGCCCGCGTCTTGCGGGAAACTGCAGGCTTTGCGGCCACTCGATATGCAGGTTGGAAAATGCCCGGTTCAGTCCCGCAAACGGATAGGTCAGCGCCCGCAACGCGCGGGTGCGGCGAAACAGGTCGAGCATCCATGACGTCGGCGCGTCGCTGGAGGCGGTTTGCTCGAAGCGGAATTTGTCGGCCCAGGCCACGATGGGACGAAACAGCAGCTGATCGTAGGCGATGATGACCAGCAGCATGGTCAGCATGGCATAGCCGATTGCCGCGAGATTCTGCTTCTCGATCGCGAGCGCGACATAGGAGCCGATGCCCGGCAGGGTCACGGTGGTGTTGCCGACGGTGATCGCCTCCGACGCCACGACGAAGAACCAGCCGCCCGACATCGACATCATCGTGTTCCAGATCAGGCCCGGCATCGCGAACGGCACGTCGAGGCGCCAGAAACGCTGCCAGCCGCTCAGGTGAAAGCTTTGCGACGCCTCTTCCAGGTCCTTCGGCACGTTGCGGATCGACTGGTACATGCTGAACGTCATGTTCCAGGCCTGGCTCGTGAAGATCGCGAACACGCAGGCGAGTTCGGCGCCCATCACCTGGCCGGGAAACAGGTTCAGGAAGAACACCACGGTGAAGGTCAGAAAGCCGAGGATCGGCACCGACTGCAGGATGTCCAGCAGCGGAATCAGCACGATCTCGGCACGCCGGCTCTTGGCGGCAAGCGCCGCATAGCTGAAGGTGAAGATGATCGAGCAGACGATGGCCAGCAGCATCCGCATCGTCGTCCGCAGGGCATAGACGGGCAGGTTGGCCGGATCGAGCGATACCGGGGCCACATCGAGCGCGGACAGCGGCAGCGTGGTCTGCTCGCCGCCATAGACGATCAGCACCAGGGCGCCGATCACCAGGACGAGCGCGACGATGTCCCAGACGTTGGGACGCAGCGCCTGGCCCAGCGCCGGCACCCGAAGATCCTGAAGAGCCATGGCGACCGTCTTCACCATCAGAATTCACCATGCAGACGGCATGCAAACATCGAAAGGGTTATTGCATGCCGTTCGTAATTGGAAGGAGGCGCGCCGAACGGCTGACCAAATGACGTTGTCGAGTGACGTTGGCGCAACACGATGGATTCGTTCGAACGGTCGAGCGCGGCCGGCCCGGGGGCGGGTGATGCTCCGGGCCGCCCGGGCCGCCTGTTTCTGATAAGGCGGCTTGAAGACAGTGTTGTGAAAGGCCCGCCCCGCCAAACTCTCGCCGGGCTCAGGCGGCGGCCGATCCGCGATGTCCTCGATGTCCCAGCGACAGCCAAGCCCGGTCCGGCCGTCCATCGGCGTCCAGCGACAGACCAGCCGCTGCGACCTGCCCGGCCGCCGTCGTTGCGGAAGCTGACGGCCCGGCCGGTTGTCGTTGGCGGGTGCGTTTTGCTGCGGGCCGGGCGTGAGACGCCAGGACGGGCGTAGCCAGGATTTTGGCTGGCGGAGCCGAAATTTTGCGAGTCGCTTCAACATCGCCCACCTCCATTTCCGCGCCGCGCGGCAGGGGTGAGCGAAAAAGGCGGTCAGCTAGGCGCGACCACCGTCCCTCACGCGGCTGCAGCCGGCGCGATCTGTCTCGATGTAGTGCGGCAACACGGATCCGATCGAACTCATCGGATTGGCGCTGCCATAGGGGGTACTGCCCATGGTCTCTTCGAAAGGGTTGAATGCGGCGCCGGGATACATGGATCCGGACGTCGCTAAAGGCCGCATACGCCCGGGGCGGAGCCAAGTCAAGCACCTTCTGCTATCCTGTGGGGAGGATCATTGCTATCCTGCCGGGAGGATAGGAGACACCAATGCCGGACCATCCGCATCTCGCGATCGCCCGCCGCCTCAAACGCGCCAACGGCCACCTCGAGACCATCATCGAAATGATCGAACAGGGCCGGTCCTGCGCGCAGATCGCGCAGCAACTGCAGGCCGTCGAGGGTGCCATTGAAAACGCCAAGAAGGCCCTGATCCACGATCACATCAGTCACGGCCTGGAACAGTCGCTGTCCGCGACGGGCGCCAAGGGCCGGGCAGCCCTGAAAGAATTCAAGCTGATCGCGAAATATCTATGAATCTTGCCGTGGATCAGCGGTCGGTCGTCGGGGGTGCTGCACCTCGACGGTGACATGGGAAAGGTCGGCGAAGGCGGCCAGTCGCTGCCGGTAATGCGCCGCTTCCCGCGGCCCGGTGGTCGCCACCGATACGATGGCGCCGAGATGTCCTGGCCCAAGCCGCCACAGATGCAGGTCGGTGACGCGATCCCCCTCGCTTTCGACTGCTTTACGAACTTTTTCGGCAATGCCGGAATCCGGCATCCGGTCGAGCAGGATGGCGCCGGTGTCGCGCAATAGCCCGAACGACCAGTTTGCGATCACCAGGGCGCCGATCAGGCCGGCCAGCGGATCCATCCAGAGCCAGCCGAAGGTCCGCGCCGCCAGCAACCCGACGATCACCAGAACCGAGACGGCGGCGTCCGCCAGCACGTGGACGATCGCGGCCCGCATATTGTAGTCGCGGTGATGGGCTGCGTCGTGATCATGCTCCTCGAACTCCGGTTCGCGCTCATGTTCGACACGGCGAGGTTGCTCGCCATGATGGTGGGCGTGACCATGGCCATGTCCATGGTCGTGACCACGATCGTGTCCCCCGGACAATAGCCAGGCGCTGGCGGCATTGACTGCCAGACCGAGCATGGCGATCGGGATCGCCTCGCGAAACGAGATCGGGACCGGGTGGAGCAGGCGAACGACGGCCTCATAGGCGATCAGGAGCGCGATCATCGCCAGAACAATAGCGCTGGTGTACCCGGCGAGATCGCCGAACTTGCCGGTGCCGAAGGTGAAGCTGGGGTCGTGGGCGTATTTGCGGGCCCAGGTATAGGCCAGGGCGGCAAGCAGCAGGGCGCCGGCATGCGTCGACATGTGCAAGCCGTCGGCAATCAGCGCGAGCGAGCCGAACAGCGCGCCGCCGATGATTTCGGCGATCATCATGACGCTGCAAAGGATGATCACGGCCCAGGTCCGGCGCTCGGCGCGCTCGTGGTCGTGGCCCAGAAAGACGTGATCGTGCGGCTGAAACGGCTGGTCGGCTTCGGTCATGATGGTCTCACCTCAGATAGGTGTGAACCACGTCGATGAGCTGCTCGGCGGCTTCCGCGTTCAGCGCGCCCGGATTCTTCTGGGGGTCGACGAGATGGGTGCGGACATGGTCCTCCACCACCTCGGCCATCAGCCCGGCAACGCCGCCGCGGATGCCCGCAATCATATGCATGATGCGGGCGCAGTCCGTCTCGTCCGCCAGGGCGCGCTCCAGCGCCTCGACCTGGCCGCGGATGCGCCCGACCCGCGCGAGCAGCTTCTTCTTCTCTTTGATGGTATGCGTCATGGGGCGACATATAGGGTACCCCCCTATGCTATGTCAATCGCGCCGGGGCGGATCGCGTGCATCCCGAAAATGGACGACCCGCCCGTGGGGACGGGCGGGTCGGGTACGACACGGCGTGGATGAGGCGCCCGTGCCGGACACGGGATCGCGCTTCAACCCTGATCAATCTGCTTCAGTAACAGGTCCGAACGCGGCCGATGTAATTGCCGTAGACGTCGAACTGGCGAACCCAGCCGCAGCGGTGATAGCCATAGGGATAAGCGTTGTTCGCGGCGATGGCGCTGCCGACGACGGCCGCGCCGATCAGGCCGGCGCCGATGCCCCAGCCGGGATGGAAGCCGTGGGCCTCGGCGGGCGTGGTGGTCGAAGCGATGCTGCCGGTCGCAGCAAGCGCGGCAAGAACGACAGCGGCAAATCGGGTCTTGATCGACATGATGAACTCCATCCGGTTGTGCGCGGAGCCGGTGTGGTCCGCATGCCCGATTGGACGGAGGCTTTTTCGTTTCGGTTCGAGGCTCAGTGCCGTAAAATTTTGGTAATGCGAAATATCCAAAAATTGCAGCAGGTTACACGGGCGGCAGGTTATCGCTTCGGGCCCTTCGACAGCATGCCCACATCGAATTTATCGACGTCTTCCAGCAATTCAACGAAGGCGCGCGCGCCGTGCTCGATGAGCCGCTTGCCCTTCTCAGCGGACGCCTGCGTGGCATCGCCGGCCGCGCCGCTTGGATGAAGATCCTGCGCCTGCCAGGCGAATGGCGCCGGGCGCTGCGTCGACAGCCGCCGATATTGTTTCTCCATGTCGATGCTGGCGGGACGGAAATTGGCGATCTGATCGGTGCGCACATGCGCGCCGAATCGCGCCAGCATGATCGATGTTTCCACGGCCCCGCCGTGAATGCCGTGGCGCAATTCCTCGTCCGAGAACAGGCCTTCGGGACTGCCGAAACGCGACCATGACGTCGTGACGACGAAAAGCCCGTCATGCGCGCGCAGGTCCTGCGCCACCAGCGTCATCGCCGCGCTGTTGCCGCCATGGCTGGTGACGATGACGAGCTTCCTGGTGCCGGCGCGCGCGACGCTCCGGCCCAGCGCCGTCCAGTCCTTCAGCGCGGTCTCGGCCGACAGGGTCAGCGTGCCCGGATAGTCGATATGCTCGGTGGAGATGCCGACCGGCTGCACCGGAAGGAACGTCGCCGGAAGGGCCGGCGGGAGCAGCTCGCGCACCCGCTCCAGATAGGCCTGCGCGATCATGACATCGGTGGAAAGCGGCAGATGCGGCCCGTGCTGTTCGGTGGCCGCCAGCGGCAGCACTGCGATCCAGCGCGCCGGTTCCGCGGCGCCGATCTCGGGCCAGTGAATGTCGGTCCAGTTGCGGGGAGGCAGGGGCGAACTCATCGAGGAGACGGTTTCTTTCGGCGGATTTGCAGGATAGTTAGTGTGCTATCCCCCATATATTGGGCCAGAACGATCGACGGAGTCCAACCATGAACCCGGCTCTTTTGCTGCGAGCGTTAACCGCGGGCCTGGCGGCTGCCTGGCTTGCCGGCTCGCCCGCGGCGGCCCAGTCCAGGCTGGACAAGGTCTCGTTCGGCACCAACTGGGTGGCCGAGGCCGAGCACGGCGGATTTTTCCAGGCCGTCGCCGACGGCACCTACAACAAATACGGCCTCGACGTCACCATCGTTCCCGGCGGCCCGAACAGCAACAACCGAATGCTCCTGACCGCCGGCAAACTCGACTTCTACATGGCCGCGAACTCGCTGATGTCGTTCGATGCGGTCGCCAACAACGTGCCCCTGGTGGCGGTTGCCGCGGTCTTTCAGAAGGATCCGCAGGTGCTTTTGACGCATCCGGAGGACAAGGCGACCAAGCTCGAGGATTTGAAGCCGTTGACGCTGTTCGTGTCCAAGGAAGGCATGACGACCTATTTCCTGTGGCTGAAATCCGAGTACGGATTTAGCGACAAGAACGTCAGGCCCTACACCTTCAATCCGCAGCCGTTCATCGCCACGCCGAAAAGCGCGATGCAGGGCTATGTCACCTCGGAGCCGTTCGCCGTCGAAAAGGCCGCCGGCTTCAAGCCGGGCATTTTTCTGCTCGCCGATTACGGCTTCAACGACTACTCGACCCTGATCGAGACGCGGCGCGACGTGATCGACAAGAACCCGGACCTGGTTCAGCGGTTCGTCGATGCCTCCATGATCGGCTGGTACAATTATCTTTACGGCGACAATTCGGCGGCGAACGCGCTGATCAGGAAGCTCAATCCGGAAATGACGGACGAGATGCTGGCCAACTCGCTCGCAAAGATGAAGGAATACGGCATCGTCGATTCCGGAGACGCCTTGAAGAACGGTATCGGCGCCATGACGGATGAGCGCGCGACGAGCTTCTTCGAGAAGATGGTGCGAGCCGGCGTGGTGCGCCCGGACATCGATTACCGCAAGTCGTACACGCTTCGCTTCGTCAACAAGGGCGTCGGCCTCGATCTGCGGCCCAAGAACTGATCAACAAGTGATCAGGAATTGATGCCAGCGCCGCCGGTTTGATCCCCTGCGCTTCCAAGATTCGTGCCGGAGAGAGTTCCAAGGAGATGACGAACGTCGGGAACGGGGGCATTGGAGGCGCGGTCTGGTCCGACGCCGGCTTGTCCGCCGGCGGCATCGCGGTGAGCCTGCGCGGCGTCACCAAGGTCTATGACAGCGGCGTCATGGCGCTGGGGCCGCTGGACCTCGACGTCCGCAAGGGCGAGTTCGTCGCACTGGTGGGGCCGTCGGGTTGCGGGAAATCGACGGCGCTGCGGCTGATCGCGGGGCTGATCGCGCCGACGTCGGGGAGCGTGCGGATTTCGCATCATGCGGGCGAGGTGCGCCCCGGCCGAGCTATCGGTTTCGTGTTCCAGGAGCCGACGCTGATGCCGTGGGCCAGCGTGCGGGAGAACGTGGGGCTGCCGCTCAAGCTTTCGCGTGTGCCCGCGCCGGAGGCCGACGCGCGCGTCCGGGAAGCGCTCGAGCAGGTCGGGCTCGCGGAATTTGCCGGCGCCTATCCGCGCGAACTCTCCGGCGGCATGAAAATGCGGGTGTCGCTGGCGCGCGCGCTCGTCACCGACCCCGATATCCTCCTGATGGACGAGCCGTTCGCCGCCCTCGACGAGATCACCCGCTTCCGCCTGAATAACGATCTGCTGGCGCTGTGGCGCAATTTGCGCAAGACCGTCGTCTTCGTCACGCATTCGGTGTTCGAGTCGGTGTACCTGTCGCAGCGGGTGATCGTGATGACGCAGCGGCCCGGCCGGCTCGATGCGGAGATCAAGATCGAGACGAGCGAGCCGCGCGAGGAGGAATTCCGGACCTCCGCCGCATACGCCGAGTATTGCCGCAAGGTGTCGGCGGCGCTAGCGCCCGCCTATGCCGGCCGGGCGGCGCTATGAGCGCCCCGCCGGACCAATCGCCCCCGATCCCTCGTCCGGCCGCGGAGGGCGGCGCGTTGCGGGCCGTGCGGATCCTGCTTCCGATCCTCGTGCTGGCCGCGGGTCTTGTGACGTGGGAGCTCGTGGTCCGGCTCAACAATCTGCCGCCCTATGTGCTGCCCGGGCCGATCCTGGTGTTCAAGACCCTGATCAGCGACTGGGGCGTGCTGTCGCGATCGCTGCTGGTGACGCTGCTCACCACGTTCGAGGGGTTCGTCGCCGCGGCCGTTGGCGGCATTGCGCTGGCACTGTTGTTCAATCAGTCGAAGTTCCTGGAATACTCGCTGTTTCCCTACGCGGTGATCCTGCAGGTCACTCCCGTCATTGCGGTCGCGCCGCTGCTTCTGATCTATCTTCCGCAGCAGACTGCGGTCGTCGTCTGCGCCTGGATCGTCGCGTTCTTTCCGGTGCTGTCCAACACCACGCTCGGACTGGCCTCGGTCGACCGCAATCTGGCCGGGTTGTTCCAGCTCTATGGTGCCTCCCGCATGCAGACGCTGCGGTATCTCAAATTGCCGGCCGCGCTGCCGCATATCCTCGGCGGTCTGCGGATCGCCGGCGGCCTATCGCTGATCGGCGCCGTAGTCGCCGAGCTTGCGGCGGGCACCGCGGGGGCGGGTTCCGGCCTTGCCTACAGAATCAACGAATCGGGTTATCGCCTCAATATTCCGCGCATGTTTGCAGCGCTGTTGCTGCTGTCGCTGGCCGGGATTGTCATCTATGGGGTGCTGGCGCTAATTTCACACCTCGCATTGCGGCGCTGGCATGAAAGTGCGCTCGGAAAGGACACCTGATGGCGGCTGGAGCTAGCTCTTCCGAAAAGATCGACCTGTTGGTCCATGGGCCGCGCAAGCCGATCGTCGATAACGGCTTTTCCGACCAGTTCGTGCTGCATCACTTCGAAACCACACACGATCTGGAGCGGCTGACGCCGGACCTTGCCGCCAAGGTGCGCGGCATGGCGATCACCTACAATACGGTGCGCGGCGACGCCAGGATGCTGGCGCGGTTTCCGAAACTGGAGATCGTCTCCTGTTTCGGCGTCGGCTACGATCACGTCGATGCGGCTTACGCGCGCGACCACGACATCATGGTCACCAACACGCCCGATGTGCTGACCGAAGAGGTCGCCGACCTTACGATGGGGCTGCTGATCGCCACCTTGCGCGAGTTCGTCAAGGCCGACAAATATCTGCGTGCCGGACACTGGACGACGCAGAATTTTCCCTTGAGCGCCGGCTCGCTGCGCGACCGCACGGTGGGCATGGTCGGCATGGGCCGCATCGGACAGGCGATCGCGCGAAGGATCGCCGCCTCGAACGTGCCCGTGGTCTATCACACCCGCAAGCCGGTCGCGGGCGTATCGTACAGGCACTATCCCGACCTGATGGAGATGGCAAAGGCCGTGGACACGCTGGTCGTCATCGTGCCCGGCGGCGCCGCGACCGCGAAGATAGTCAACGCCGACGTGATGAAGGCGCTGGGGCCGCGCGGCGTCATCATCAACGTGGCGCGCGGCACCGTGGTGGACCAGCAGGCGCTGATCGCGGCGCTGAAATCGGGAACCATTCTCGCCGCGGGCCTCGACGTGTTCGAGAAGGAGCCGAACGTGCCGGACGAATTGAAGGCGCTGCAAAATGTCGTCCTGCTGCCACACATTGGCTCCGCTTCGGTGGTAACGCGCAGCGCGATGGATCAGCTGGTCGTGGACAATCTGAAGGCCTGGTTTGCCGGAAAGCCGCCGCTGACGCCCGTGCCGGAGACTCCCGTAAAGGCCCGCTGATGAAATTTCGCGCGCTCCCAGCGTTTGCGCCATGTCTGGCGCTGGTCGTCGCATCCATGCCGGCGCGAGCCCAGGATGCCGCGAGCCTGAAGAAGGACATGATCGGCCAGTGGGAGCTTGCCACCACCGAGCGCAGCAAGACCTGCGTCGTGACGCTGAAGGGGGATTCGACGGCGCAGGGTCTCAAGCTCGAACTCGAGCCCGGCTGCGCGGCGGCGCTGCCGTTCACCAAGGACATCACGGCCTGGACCATCAAGGGGCTCGACATCGTGCGGCTGCAGGATGCGGCGGGCGAGCCGGTGATCGATTTCACCGAGGTCGAGACCGGCATCTTCGAAGGCGTGAGGAGCGGCGAGGGCGTCTACATCCTGCAAAATCTCGTGGCCGCGCGCTCGCTTGCCAAGTCGATGGACCAGATGATCGGCGACTGGGCGATGGTCCGCGGCAACGGCGCCACGATCTGCGGGCTGACGCTCACCAACAACGACGCCGGCCAGGACAATTTCCAGGTCTTCCTGAAACCGAAATGCGATCCGGTGGTTGCGGCCTTTGCGCCGACCCAGTGGCGGCTGGAGCACGGCCAGATCCTCCTGATGTCGGATCGCGGCGAAACCTGGCGGTTCGAGGCCGACGACAACGCGCAGTGGCGACTGGTGCCGGACAGCGCCGATCCCCTGATCATGCTGCGGCAGTAGAGGCCGCCTGAAATGCCTGCAGCGCGTAACCGGTTGATTGCAGCCATTGACCCGCGGCAGCGCCGGTGCGAACAAGTGCTGTGAGAAGATCGCAACAGGGGGAATTGCATAATGCTCCGAAATCTAGGGATCGCGGCGTTGCTTGGCCTGGCGGTGGCGATGCCGGCTCATGAGGCGGCGGCTCAGGACGCTCTGGGTGGCGCGCTGTTCGGCGGAGCCGCCGGTGCCATCGTCGGCGGGGCTCTCGGTGGTGGCCGCGGCGCGGCGATCGGTGCCGTGATCGGAGCAGGGACCGGGGCTGCCATTGCCAGCGAAGGCGAACGGCGCCGGGGCGGCTATTACTACTACCGGCATGGTTGCTACATCCAGCGTCCCGACGGCGCCTGGATTCATGTGCACCCCCGCTATTGCTACTAGGGGCGGCGGGGCACACTCCGCTCCTGCTGCGGCCTGCGCAGCGCATCCCATGCGGCCTGCGCCAGCACCTCGCGCGCCTCGTGCAGCGACAGCGTCGGCGATGCCAGCCAGCGCTTGACGTAGTGACGGGCGGGACCCTCGATGATCGCCATGATGTAGTCCGGAGCGATCTCGCGCAGCTCTCGCGCCTTGATCCTGTCGCGAAACCAGGCCGCGACTTCCGGCATGAATTCGGCGTTCTTACGCTCGATCTCCGCGGCGTAACGCGTCTTGTCGAGATAGGTCCGCGCTTCGATCAGAAAAGAGACCATCTGCGGATCGGCTTCCGCGCAGTCGAAATAGGCGCGCACCAGCGCCTTGGCGCCGTCGGCCGTCGTGCGTGCGCTTCGTAGCCGGTCGCGGGCCTTGCCGAAGAACATCTCCATGCCCTCGAGATAGAGCGCCGCGGCAAGCCCGTCCTTTCCCTGGAAGTGCTGGTACAGGCTGCCGACGCTGGCGCCGCTCCGTTCCAGGAGCTCCTCGACAGTCGTGCCCTCGACGCCGGATTCGGCGAAGCAGGCCCTTCCGGCTTCCAGCAGATCGCCGCGCCGCTGGCCGTGGGCCGCACGGGCGAGGCGAGGAGCGGGCTTGTTTGTCTTGACGGTCATATATGAAATATCATTATATAATATTATTCTATATTCTGCAGCCCTATCGTCCGCCAATTTGACTGTGAGCCAGAAAGCGGCGGGAAGCCAGATGGGAGCCGGGCCATGAACAGCGTGATCGTCGAGCGGCATCGGCGTCCTCCTTCCGCGCTGCATTTCATGTCGAGAGCCCTCCTCGGATCGCGCCGCCTGCCGAAGCAGCCGGAATTCCCGCCGATCGTCGAACGCTGGGAGGGCGTGCGGATCGGAACGAACCACGAGACGGGCTTTCGACAGGCGACGGGACTCGACGGGACATCCATTCTTTATCCCCATGTGCTCGGCTTCCGGCTGCAGATGGCGATGCTGACGCATCCCGCCTTTCCCCTGCCGATCTGGAACACCCTGCAAATCCGGAACCGTCTCATATCTCATCGCCCGCTGCGGCGGGACGACACCTATACGTTCGAAACCTGCATCGGCGACCATCGCTTCGTCGAAAAAGGCATCGAGGTGGATCTGAAGACGCGCCTTGTGAGCGGCGATCGCTGTGACTGGGAAAGCGTGATCACCTATTTCTACAGGGGACGCTTCAGTTCGACGGACCTGCGCAGCTCCCAGCCCGCCGCGCCCGACCTGTCGGGGGTGGCGGTGGTCGCGAGGTTCCGGACGCCCAAATCCGGCGGATGGGCGTTCGGCGGGCTCACCGGCGATTACAACGGCATCCACACCTGGCGCCCCTATGCGCGGCGCTTCGGCTTTCCCTCCGCTTTCATGCATCCGCAGCGCTCGGCCGCCCTCTGCCTGAAGGCGCTTGGGCTGGGTGATGCCGAGGCGGGAACGCTCCGGCTGTGGATCAAGGGACCCGTCTTCTACGACGCCGAGGTGACGCTGGTCGCCCGCAACGCGCCGGACGGCCGACATTTCGGGCTCTCGCTCGCAGGCGATGTCCGCCATGCCATTGTCGGCAGCTGGTCGGCGGCAACCTGGACGTCGGGCCCCGGCCCGAAGCAGAACCGGCGGCTCAAACCAGCCTTGTGCCCTTTAGACCAGACTTGCGTGCGGCGTACATGCGAACCACCGGAAGATGCGTTGTACACGTAGAACTACCGGGCTCTATCTTAATCGTACTTTAGGTATTCGGCTGGAGACTTGAATCGCCAGCTCACAGAGCGCTGTCGATGTTGTGGATCTGCACACAAGCATCGCAGCTTCTTGCTTCGAGAGACAACGTACAGAGGGAATGCCAGGACCTTTCTTATAGATCATATCTTGGCGGCTTCCCGGGATGGGAAGCTCGCAGTCGATCTGGTCACGGAACTCGAAGCGTTTTTCGGGGAGAGCCGGCCAACGGTGGAAGACACGCGCCGCTGCCCTGCCATCAAGGGCTATCGAGAACTCTGAGGGCCATTTGCCGAAAACATAGGGTGCGCGCTGCTGGCTGCGCCTATCAATCGCCGCGGCCGATCCGGACGCGCTCAAAGGACCGTCATGCGTAACGCCCTTCGCAGCATTAATGGTCGCATCCTGCTCATTCCGATCGTGGCGCTCATAGCCTTGATCCTTGCCGGCGTGGTCTCGGTGCGCACCATCGCCCACATTACGCTGGTCGAGCGCCAGTCGCGGGCGCGCGCGGTCGCCGAGGCGGCGTACTCGATCGCCGCGGCCTATGAGGCCAGGGCCGCCAAAGGCGAAATGACGGACGCCGAGGCGCAGGAGGCGACCAAGGTAGCGCTGCGCGCCATCCGCTATGACGGCAGCGAATACGTCATGGCGCGGCACGAGGACGGTGTCATCGCTGTCAACGGCCTTTTCCCCGACCGCGAGGGCGCCAAATCCTACGACAACAAGGATATCAACGGCACCTATTTCTCGCGCGACATGATCAAGAAGGCCGAGGACGGCGGCGGCTTCAGCTATTACTTCTGGCCCAGGCAGCCGCACACGCCGCCGCTGCGCAAGGCGACCTACTCGCTGCTGACGCCGCGCTGGAAATGGGTGGTGGGCTCCGGCGTCTATCTCGACGAGGTTGAGCAGGCGACCCGGAATAACGCGCTCAACACGATGGGCATGGTCGCCGCGATCGCGCTCCTGGGCTTCGCCATTGCCTTCTGGCTCGGCCGCCGCATCACTCGCCCGATCGTGCGTTTGACCGAAGCAACCCGCCGGCTTGCCGACGGCGATCACAAGGTCGCGATTCCCGGCGCCGACCGGCGCGACGAGATCGGCACCATGGCCCAGGCCGTCGCGGTGCTGAAGGAGCGCTCGGCCGAGGCGACGCGGCTCGCCGCCGAGCAGAACGGTCTCAAGGCCGAGGCGGCGGCCGAGCGCCAGCGCGCCATGCGCACGCTTGCCGACAGGTTCGAGGCATCGGTCAAAGCCGTGGTCGACGGCATGGCTGCGTCCGCCACCGAGATGGAGGCCTCCGCCAACGCCATGTCCTCAGTGGCCTCGACCGCGCGGGGCGAGGCGTCGCAAGCCGACGCCGCCGCCGAGCGGACCAGCGCCAATGTCGGCACCGTGGCCTCCGCCACCGAGGAGATGGCGTCCTCGATCAGCGAGATTGGCCGCCAGGTGCAGGAATCGGCGCGGATGGCGACCGACGCGGTCGATCAGGCGCGGGCCACCAACGATCGGGTCAGCGAATTGTCGAAGGCCGCCGGTCGCATTGGCGATGTCGTGGAATTGATCGACACGATTGCGGGCCAAACCAACCTCCTGGCGCTCAATGCCACTATCGAAGCCGCCCGTGCCGGCGAAGCCGGCCGCGGATTTGCCGTCGTCGCATCCGAAGTGAAGGCGCTTGCCGAGCAGACCGCCAAGGCCACCAGCGAGATCGGCCAGCAGGTCGCCGGTATCCAGGCGGCGACTCAGGAGTCGGTCGTCGCGATCAAGGAAATCAGCGGCGCCATCGAGAAGCTGTCCGAGATCGGCTCGGCCATTGCCGCAGCGGTCGAGCAACAAGGCGTGGCGACGCAGGAAATCGCGCGCAACGTGCAGCAAGCGGCCACCGGCACCAAGCAGGTCTCCAGCAATGTCGGCGCTGCGCGCTGTGCCGTCGCCGAGACCGAGGGGATCGCCGCCAACGTGCTCAAGGCCGGCGGCACCCTGGCGCATGAGGCCGAGCACCTCAGCACCGAAGTTGCCGGCTTCCTCTCCGCCGTCCACGCCGCGTGAGGACCGCCTTGTCGGCTTTCTCGCCGATCGCGCGCAGCCTACCGTTCCGAATACGTCGCGCCGACCCTAGTGTGGCGCGACGTTGTCAGGCAATCGGTCCGCTTGAATCGGCTGGATCGCGTCACGGAGATTCTCGATCCAATCTAGGAGTCTGTCGACCAGCCTTCCCGGGGTCAGCATCGACAAGACCCCGCCCCACCTGCGCATTGTGATCTGATTCATCATCGATCCCCTCCGTTTCGATGATGCGCCACTCTGACATACATTCCCCGCGACGAGAAGCGGATAGTTAACGAATGGTAAATGGACTGATGAATGCTAAATCAGCTTCATTCCCTTCAGGCTCGCGTGTCCGCCTCTGCCGACGATGATGTGGTCGTGCACGGCGATCCCGAGCGGGGTGGCGATGTCGATGATCGCCTTGGTCATCCGCACATCCGCACCTGAGGGCGTCGGATCGCCGGAAGGGTGGTTGTGCACGAGGATGATCGCGGTGGCCGACAATTCGAGCGCGCGCTTGATCACCTCGCGCGGGTAGACCGGCGTGTGGTCCACGGTGCCGGTCTGCTGCACCTCGTCCGCGATCAACTGGTTGCGCTTGTCCAGGAATAGCAGGCGAAAATGCTCCTTGTCCGCGAACGCCATGCTGGTGCGGCAATAGCCGATCACGTCGTTCCATGAGGACAACAGCGTGCGCTCTTTCAGTTCGCCTTTGGCGATGCGGGTCGCAGCCGCCGCGATCAGCTTGAGCTGGTTGACGGAGGCGTCGCCGATGCCGTCGACCTCCTTCAATCGCGCTTCCGGGGCGTGGACGACCTCGGCGAAGGAGCCGAATGCCTTCAGGAGCTGCTTCGCGAGCGGCTTCATGTCGCCCCTCGGCTGCGCCGCGAACAGCACCATCTCCAGGAGCTCATAGTCACTCAGTGCATCCGCTCCTGCGTTGCGAAACCGTTCGCGCAGGCGCTTGCGATGGCCGTGATAGTGTGGCGGCGCTTCATCCCGGTCCTGCGGCGTGCTGGGCTTTTCGGCCATGGCACCAATGTGCCGTGCCGGGCGACTTTTGCAACCAGGAAGTGCGAGGGACGGGTCAGCCCACCGTCAGTGGCTTTTCGCCGTTGCGCTGCGACAGCGTAAAGATCTCCACGCCGTCGGCGGTCACCCCGACCGAATGCTCGAACTGCGCCGAAAGCGAGCGGTCGCGCGTGACCGCGGTCCAGCCGTCGGACAAGATCTTCACATGCGGCTTGCCGAGATTGATCATCGGCTCGATGGTGAAGAACATGCCGGGCTTGAGCAGCACGCCCTCGCCGGGGCGTCCGACATGGATGATGTTGGGCTCGTCATGGAACATGCGTCCCAGGCCGTGGCCGCAGAAATCGCGCACCACGCTCATGCCCTGCGGTTCGACGTAGCTCTGGATGGCGTGGCCGATGTCGCCCGTGGTCGCGCCGGGCCTGACGGCGGCGATGCCGCGCATCATCGCTTCATAGGTGACCTCGATCAGCCGCTCGGCCTTCCGCGCGATCGGGGCAATCGCATACATCCGGCTCGAATCGCCATACCAGCCGTCGACAATGAAGGTTACGTCGATATTGACGATGTCGCCTTCCTTCAGCGCGCGATCCCCCGGCATGCCGTGGCACACCACATGGTTGATCGAGGTGCAGGTCGAATAGCGATAGCCGCGATACATCAGGGTTGCGGGGTAGGCGCCATGGTTGAAGGCGAATTCGCGGACGAACTCGTCGATCCGCGAGGTTGGAACTCCTGCCTTCACGATGTCGGTCAGCTCGTCGAGGCATTTCGACACCAGGTTACCGGCCTTGCGCATACCGATGAAACCGCTTGCGCCGTGCAGCTTGATCTGTCCGGTCTTGCGTAGGGAGGTATCGCTGGCTTCGACGTAGCTCATCAGGTGCAGCTCATAAAAGAGATCATATCTTTGCGGGGCATCCTAATCTAATGATTGCGCGGCTTTTCGCAAGCCGACCTTGCCCCGGGACACGCGTCAGCCGGAGGCCTCGGTCGCGGTTTCAACCGGCAGTGCACCGCCGCGGACGCGGATTTCGCGCACCGGATAGGGCACATGGATGCCCTCGCGCTTGAAGGTATCCCACAGCGCCAGCATCACCTCGCTCTTGACGTTGTCCATGCCATCCGGGTCGGCAATCCAGAAGGTCAGGGAGAACTTCATGCCGGCTTCCGCGAACTCGGTCAGGATGCAGCCCGGCGGCTTGGCCTTGAGCGCGCGTTTGGCCTCAGTTGCGGTCTCGACCGCAAGCTTGCAGACCAGCCGCGGATCGGCCTCGTAATTGGTGGCGAAATTGACCTTCACCAGCGTGTTCTTGTCGGTATAGGTCCAGTTGGTGACCTTCTGCGTCACCAGATCCTCGTTCGGAATCAGGAACTCGCGCCCGTCGCCGGCGGCGACCGAAATATAGCGGGTGTTCATCGCGCTAATGCGTCCGGAACTGTCGCCGATGGTGACGAGATCGCCCGGCTTCACCGACTTGTCGGCGAGCAGGATGATGCCGCTGATGAAATTGGAGACGATCTTCTGCAAGCCGAAGCCGATGCCGACGCCGGCTGCGCCCGAGAAGATCGCGAGCGCCGACAGGTTGATGCCGACCGCGCTCAGCGCCACCGCGACCGCGAAGATCGTCAGGCCGGTGCGGACCATCTTGACCAGCAGCACCTGGAGCGACGGTGTGAGATCGGCGGACCGGGTGATCCGGCTTTCCACGAAGTTGCTGACGACATTGCTCAGCCACAGCGCAACGATCAGCAGTACGCCGAGCTCGATCAGCAACAGCGGCGTCAGTCTCAGGCCCCCGAGCGTGATCGAAACCGAATCCAGCGCGTCGATCACCGGCGTGAGCTGCCCCACGATGCTCAGCGCCGCCACCAACCATGCAATCACCGACACCGCGCGGACGACCAAGGTGTTGCGAATTCCGGAAGCAAAGAGCCGGATGATCAGCCAGGCGAGCGCGAGCTTGGCGGCGATCGACAGGAGATAGCTGCGGCTCGGCCAGGTCGACATCGTCATCGCCGTGCGCGCCGCCACCATCGACAACGCGAACACCGCGGTCCATGTGCTGCCGGCCAGCACGCGGACAAACCGCCGCAGCGGCACCTGCCAGCCCATCCCGGGCGACGTCAGGTCGATCCGGGATCGCACGAAGGCGCTGGCGGCAAAGGCGATGCCGGCGCCGACGAGCATGAGCCCGATCTGACAATAGAACCAGGGCGAGGTGACCTCCGCGCCGACCGAGCGCGCCGCGGAGAGCAGGGAGTCCAGTATGTCGTTCAGGTTGAAGCCCATCGGCAGCATCTCATCCCATGCAGCAGCGTCCGGCGAGTGGTCCGATTCTAACATTCGCATCCCGTTGCAGCAGGCATGGTTGCGAATGTTGGGTTCAAAGGACCACTAGATCGATTCGATACCGGTGCAGATTCTCACAACGGCGGCGCCGGCGCCATGCGGGAGCCAGGCCTGTGCTGTGAGTTCATCCCGGAAAGCCGGGCAAATCGACGCTCCTGCCAGAAATGGGTTGGCGGCGAAGTGTGGCGACGATAAGGATTTAACTGCAGCTATTTGCTCCCGATTAGCGCGTCCTCATGGGCTCTCTCGACTCCGTCAGCATAGCCATTCTTCTCGGCGCTGTTCTGGTGATGGCCGGCATCCTGTCGAGCCTCCTGGCGCTGCGCTTTGGCGCGCCGCTGCTCCTGGTGTTTCTCCTGATCGGCATGCTGGCCGGCGATGCCGGACCCTTCCATCACGAGTTCGACGACGTGCGCACCACCTATCTGGTGGGATCGGTGGCGCTGGCGCTGATCCTGTTCGACGGCGGTTTGCGAACCCGTTTCCAGACCATTCGCGCCGTGCTGGCGCCGTCGATGGCGCTGGCGACGATCGGCGTGCTCGTCTCGGCGCTGATCACTGCGCCGGTCGCGAAATTCGTGCTCGATCTCAACTGGACCGAGGCGCTCCTGGTCGGCGCCGTGGTGGCCTCGACCGACGCCGCGGCGGTCTTCCTCCTGGTGCATGCGCAGGGCCTGCGGCTGCGTCCGCGCGTCGGCGCGACATTGGAAGCCGAATCCGGCACCAACGACCCGTTCGCGGTGTTCCTGACGCTGATGCTGGTCGAGTTCATCTCGGTCGGGCACAGCTCGGCCGCGCATGTGGCCATCGAGCTCGGCCGCGAGGCGCTGCTGGGCACCGTCATCGGCGTGGCCGGCGGCAGGCTCGTGGTCCTGGCGCTCAACCGCGTGGCGCTGCCGCAGGGGCTGCACGCGCCCTTCGTCACCACGGCGGCCCTGGTGATTTTCGGCGCTGCGCAGATCGGGCATGCCTCCGGCTATCTCGCGGTCTATCTCGCCGGCATCATCATCGGCAACCGCCCGACCCGCGCGCATAATTCAGTGATCACCTTTCTCGATGCCGCGACCTGGCTCGCGCAAATCGTGTTGTTCGTGCTGCTAGGGCTCCTTGTCTCACCGCATCGGCTCACCAGCAGCGTCGCCCCGGCTGTCATCGTCGCGCTGGTCCTGATGCTGGTGGCGCGCCCCGTTGCGGTGTTCCTCTGCCTCGCGCCGTTCCGTTTCAGCTGGCGGGAAAAAGTCTTCATCGCCTGGACCGGCCTGCGCGGCGCGGTCGCGATCTTTCTTGCCTCGATCCCGATGCTGGTCGGGCTGTCGAAGGCCTATCTCTATTTCGACGTTGCCTTCGTCGTCGTCATCACCTCGCTGCTGTTTCAGGGCTGGACGCTCGCATACGCCGCGCGGCGTCTGCATGTCGCGCTGCCGCGGTCGGAGCGCGGCCCGCGCCGTGTCGAACTCGATCTCCCGGGCCAGCTCGAGCAGGAGCTGGTGGGCTATCCGGTGCGGCCGAGAAGCCTGTTCTTCCGCCGCGGGCTCATTCCGTCCTGGTCGAAGCCGACGCTGGTGATCCGCAACCAGCACATCCTCTCGCCCGCCGAGGCCGACCCGATCGCGCCGGGCGACTACATCTACCTGCTGGCGCCGCCGGCAAGAGCCGAGGCGCTGGACCGCTTTTTCGTCGACATGCAGCCGAGCTCGGCGCCCGATCCGCATCTGCTCGGCGACTTCATGGTCTCCGGCGAGCGTACCCTCGGCGAACTGGCAGAGATCTACGGAGTCAAGGTAGCCGAGGACGACTCGAAGCTGACGCTTGCCGACTATTTCGACGTTCATCTCGACCGCGCGCCGAAGGAGGGCGCGACGCTCGCGCTCGACTCCATCGTGCTGGTCGCGCGCAGCATCTCGGGCGGCCGGGTCAATGTCGTGGGCCTGCGCCTGCCGGAGGACGAAAAACCTGAGGAGGAGCTGACGCGCGCGAAGGCTTTCAGGCGCAGGCTGTCGGAGCTGTGGTCGTCAGTGGCCGGGGTATGAGGCGGCCGCGCAGCGGCTGCAACGATAATTTTCGTCTGGTATTCTCCCAGATCAGCACCAGTCCGCACGGAGACCATGACAGACCGTCCTCTCGCCGAAACGGCAGCACATAACCGGTTTGACCGGATGGAGTTTGCAGGAGCCTTCGGGGACCTGGGGACGCTCATTCCCTTCGTGGTCGCCTATATCGGCGTGCTTAAGATGGACCCTTACGGGATCCTGCTGGGGTTCGGCGTTTCAATGATCGTCTGCGGCTTCGTCTATCGCACTCCGATCCCCGTGCAGCCGATGAAGGTCATTGGAGCGATTGCGACGACTCAGGCGGCGCAAACACTCGTCATCACGCCTGCGATGGTGTGGGGGGCGAGCCTCGCGACCGGCCTGGTCTGGCTTGGACTCGGGCTGACGGGAACGGCTCGCCATGCCGCCAGGCTGATCAGCCGCCCGGTTGTGTTCGGCATCATCCTTGGTCTGGGTTTCGGCTTCATGATTGGTGGGGCCCGGATGATGTCCCAGAACTGGTGGATCGGCGGCCCAGCACTTCTTGCCACCTCGCTGTTGCTGACCAATCGCGTCGTTCCCGCAATGTTTCTGCTGCTGCTGTTCGGGGCGGGTTACGGAATCGTCAGCGACCCATCGCTGCTCGGGGCGTTGCGCGACGTTCACATCGAATACCGGATGCCCAGCTTTGCGCTCACAGGGCTTACGTTCAACGACTTCCTTCTTGGCGCCGCGTTCCTCGCGTTGCCGCAAATACCCCTGACGCTCGGCAATGCGGTGGTGGCGATCACGGAAGAAAACAACCGCCTGTTTTCGCAGCGCCCGGTCGATGAAAGCAGGGTTGCCGTCTCGACCGGCCTGATGAACCTTCTTAGTGCCGGAGTGGGAGGCGTTCCCATGTGCCACGGCGCTGGCGGAATGGCCGGCCACGTCCAATTCGGCGCTCGGACGGGCGGCGCACTCATCATACTCGGCATCGTGCTTCTCATCACCGCGCTGCTGTTCAGCAATTCAGTGGCGACGCTGTTCCGGCTTTTCCCGCCCGTTGTTCTGGGAGTAATCCTGTTTCTGACGGGAGCGCAGCTTGCCCTTACGGCTGGCGATATGCCGGAGAGCAGGGGCGAACGCTTTGTCGCTGTCATCACGGCGGCGTTGGCCATCTGGAACGTCGGCATCGCCTTTGTCGCGGGTGTCGCGGCCTCCTGGCTGCTCAAGAAGAACCTGCTGCGCCTGTGACGTCAAAGTCGGCACCCGAGGCTCTGACGCGTCATCTCGGGCGGCTGGGTCGATGTCGTCGGCCTGCGCCTGTCGGAGGACGAAGAACCGGATGCGGGGCTGACGCGCGTGAAGGCAGGCGCAAGCCGGCGGAGCTGTGGTCGTCCGTGGCGGGGAGTTGACCTCGTTGCAGGCACGCAAAACTTTAGTTTCGGCCCGATCAACTTGCCGGCCATGCGTCATGGTGGCAATTTAGAACAGGTCTTGGCAGAGCAAGTCATGTCACGTGTGGACACCCAGTCGCTTCCCCAGTTGAGCGTTCGTATCGACCTGGACGGCGAGGATCGGATCGGACCCGGCAAGATCCAGCTTCTGGAGAACATCCGGGAGCACGGCTCGATTTCGGCCGCCGGCCGCGCCATGGACATGTCCTACAAGCGGGCCTGGGACCTAGTCGACGAGATCAACCGCATCTGCGGCCATGCCGCGGTCGAGCCACAGGCCGGCGGCAAGAATGGCGGCGGCGCGATGCTCACGCCGTTCGGCGCGGCTCTCGTCGCGCGTTACCGCAAGATCGAGCGGGACGCTGCGCGTGCGGTGCGAAAGGACTTGATGGCGCTCAAGGCGGATATCGGCCGCTCGCGCAAATCGTGAGCCTGCCCGGGCCGGCAGGGTTGCGGAGATCATATCCGCTCCACTTTAGTTCGGCAGCGCCCTCGCCGTCGAGGGCTGGATCAAGGCCTCACCGAGCAGGTTCTGCTGCGCCTCCGGGATCGAGAAGCGGACCTTGAATCCGTCCTGGGTCTCCAGCGTGACGATGCGCTGGGTGGCGTCGGTCGACTGCTCGACCACCCAGGAGGCCAGCGGATAGGCATAGCGCAGGCTCTGGTCGCCATAGCGGGCCTTCAAAGCCGTTTCGAGCAGCCCAGGCAGGGTCATGATCAGCGCGCCCACCTGATTGAGCGAAACCTGGACCGCGGTCGGATTGCCCGCGACGTCCTCAAACCCGAGCGAGATGGCGCCGCCGTCGGCGGCGACCTCGCAGGTCCCCAGCGCCTTGACCCTGATTTCCATCGCGAACTCCGGACTCTCTCCATCGTTATATTTCATAGGATATATCGATATGGCGGCCGCCGTCCACCCCGCTTTTTGCATGAGTTTTATCAACCGGCCATGGCGGCGAGGCCGGTTTTCGTGATATAGATAAAAATATAACGAGACTCGAACAGCTCATTTTTTCAAAGGGAGAGCCCAACCGCGTCCGATTATTGGAGGCCATGCGATGTTCGATTCTCAATGCGACCTTGCTGCCCTGGTCTACGAGCAGGATCAGGATCCCGACCGGATTCTGTGCGACTTCGCGGCCGACCTCCACGCAAACGGCTATCTCGCTGTTGGACTGGTCCAGCTCGGCCGTGGCTGCCTCGAAGCCTCGCCGTCGGCGAGGCTCGTCCATACCGGCGAGGAACTGTCCCTGCTTCAGGACCTGGGTGCATGTGCGGAAGGATGCAGGCTGGATGTAGGTCGCCTCCTTGACGCTGGGCAGCGTATTGCGAGCGCGATCGATCAGGGCGCCGATATCGTAATCGTCAACCGGTTCGGCAGACAGGAATCCGAGGGCAAGGGCCTTTGCTATCTCGTGGCACACGCGCTCGAGGCGGACGTTCCGGTCGTGATCGCGGTGCCCAGCCATCGCTTCGCGGATTGGATCAAATTCACGGATGGAATGAGCGTCAAACTCCGTTGCGACCGTCGGGCGCTCGATGCGTGGTGGCACGGCGTCTCCACACGACATGCGCATTCGATTCAGGAGCGGCGTGCAACGTTTTGCGAGGTTCTCAAGTGAACGATCCGCGCGGCCGAGATGTGGGCGAAGCGTCCGCGTGCCCGCCTTAAAGCTGTTGCGCGCCTAGCCCGTCATCACCTTGACGCCGCCGAAGGCGGTCACGCGCCCGCGGTGGAGCATCACGATCTGCGTCGCCAACTGGCGCAGTTCCGCCGGGTCGTGGCTGACATAGACCATGGGGATCCGCGCCTCGTCGCGCAGCCGCACCAGATAGGGCAGGATCTCCGCACGACGTCCCTCGTCCAGCGAGCCCAGCGGTTCGTCCAGCAACAACAGTCGCGGCTTCGACAACAGCGCGCGCCCGAGCGCCACACGCTGGCGCTCGCCGCCCGACAATTTTCCGGGGCGACGATCGAGCAGATGTCCGATGTCGAGCAGTTCGGCGACACGCCTGCGCTGCTCGGAATCGTCACCGAGGCGGTTCATGCGCCGCCCGTAGTCGAGATTTTCCGCGACGTCGAGATGCGGAAACAGGCGCGCGTCCTGGAACACGTAGCCGATGCGCCGGCGCCAGGCCGGGACATGAACGGCTTTGGCGGTGTCGTCGAGCATTTCGCCGTCGATTGCGATGGTCCCGCGATCGGGCCGCAGCAGGCCGGCGATCATGTTGATCAGCGACGTCTTGCCGGCACCTGACGCGCCGAACAGCCCGGTGACCCGGCCCTCGCTCGCGAAGGAGGCCGCAAGCGTGAACTCGCCGAGCTGTTTGGTGACGTCAACGCGCAGCATCTGAGGTCCGCTTTCCGAAGTTCGCAGATCGTCTGCTGCGACATTATTATGCGAATTCCGGAAAGTCATGGGCACCAGTTGCGCACGCTAGTTTCCGTGCAGCCGTAACACAGCGCGCCGGGCAAACCATTCCGCTCCGATCAGTGCGGCAACCGCCATGACGACGGACACCACGACCAGCCGCAACGCCGCGGCATCGCCGTCGGGGGTCTGGATCAGCGAATAGATCGCCGAGGAGATGGTCTGAGTCTGGCCCGGAATATTCGAGACGAAGGTGATGGTGGCGCCGAATTCGCCGAGCGCCTTGGCAAAGCCGAGCACCATGCCTGCCAATACGCCCGGCAACGCCAGGGGGAGTGTGACGGTCGCGAACACGCGCCAGGGCGCAGCACCGAGCGTTTCCGCGGCTTGTTCGAGCCGCTGATCCACGGCCTCGATCGACAGCCGGATCGGGCGCACCAGGAGCGGAAACGCCATCACCCCGCAGGCCAGCGCCGCCCCGGTCCAGCGGAAGGCGAACACGATGCCGAGATAGTCGGCAAGCCAGCCGCCGACCAGGCCGCGCCGGCCGAAGGTCAGGAGCAGCAGATAGCCGGTGACCACGGGCGGCAGCACCAGCGGCAAATGCAGCAGTGCATCGAGGAGCGACTTGCCCCAGAAGTCTCGTCGCGCCAACAGCCATGCCAGCGCGACGCCGAGCGGGGTTGCCACCAGCGTTGCGACCGCGGCGACCCGCAGCGAAAGCTCGATCGCCGTCCATTCCGTGGGCGTGATCTCGAACACGTCAGGAGGTCGGCCGGACCAGATAGACGAAGCCGTATTTCTCGAAAACGGACTTGGCAGCCTGCGAGTGCAGGAAGGCGAGATAGGAGGCGGCCTCCGGCTTGGCGGTCCTGGTCGCCGCCACCGGATAGATGATCGGCGGGTGCGAATCGGCGGGGAAGGTGCCGACGATCTTCACGCCCGGCTCGACCTTCGCATCGGTCGAATAAACGATGCCGAGGTTGGCTTCGCCCCGCGCCACCAGGGTCAGCGCGGCGCGCACGCTCTCTGCCATCGCGAATTTCGGTTCGGCGGCAGCCCAGGAGCCGAGTTTCTCCAGCGCCGCCTTGGCGTATTTGCCGACCGGGACCGCCTTGACGTCGCCGGTTGCAATTCTGCCGTCGCCGGCGAGCTTCGCCAGATCGAAGCCCTGGCCAATGGATACATTGCCGATCTTGGAATCCTTCGGCGCGATCAGCACGATGCTGTTGCCAAGCAGGTTGACCCGGCTGGCGTCGTCGATGTCCTTTTTGCCAGCCGCATAATCCATCCAGTCGGTGTCGGCGGACACGAAAATATCCGCGGGCGCCCCCTGTTCGATTTGCTTGGCGAGCGTCGAACTTGCGGCATAGCTGGCCGAAACCTTGACGCCGGTCTTCGCGGTGAAGGCCGCGTCGACGTCATCAAGCGCGTTCTTCATCGATGCCGCCGCGAAGACGACGAGCGTCTTGTCCTCCGCCTGGAGAGGTGCGATGGCCGATCCGAAAACGACGATGAAGGCGGCGAGCAGTGTAGCAAATCGGGACATGATGACGCTCCATGCCCTATTTGCGCGCGTTGCTTGCGCGCGCATCGGGCGTTGGTGGTTTCGGATTGCAAGAGGCGGAAGCGCCGTTCCGCGCGTCCCTTCAAGGCTTACGGCCGATCGGGATGTTGCGGCGCCAACATAACAGGCTGCGGCTTCCGGTAAAGCCCTCCTAAAGCGCAATGACTGATTGCCATCGCGCTTTCGCTCGTTATTCCGACGGCAGGATCGCGATTGAGATCGAGTTCTCCTTGACGCCGGAGACCTGCAGCACGAACGGGCTTGCTGTGAGCTCATACTTCATGGTCTTGCGGATGCCCTCGCAATCCGTGGCGCCGCTGAAGGCCTTGGGTTTGAGAAAATGCCCGTCCTGCACCACATCGACCCAGCCTCCCGCCGACAGGCTGATGGTGTAGGTGCCGGCCTTGGGGGCGTTCTTGAAGCGGGCGAATCCAGCAAACGTGCCCTCCTTGGCTGCGCGCTCGGGCGGCGAGGGCAGCCTCGCGTCGGCCGGAGTGACGAGCGTGAGCGTTATTCCGCTTGTCGGCAACCCAGCCTGCTCGCTCCCCGAATCGAGCCTGGTGCGATCGGGCGCGGTCAGCGCGGCGCGCTCGCGCTCGATCGGCCATTTGAACTTGTCGCAGCCGCTGGGCTCCTGCGCTGCCCAGGCTGGAGCCGCGGCAAGCAGGCACGCGACGAGAAGAGGCGCACGCATGTCAGTCGACCGCGATCATGACGTCGGAGGCCTTGATGACGACGATGACGTGATCGTTGGGTCTGATGCCGAGTTCGTCGACGGCTTCATTGGTGATCGAGGAGGTCATGATCTTGCCGCCTCCGATATCGACGCGGACATGCGAGGTGGTCGCGCCCTTCCTCACGTCGAGAACGATGCCCTTGATCTGGTTGCGTGCACTGATGCGCATTTTTTCCCTCATGGTGAGCCGCGCGCGCGAACATGCCGCGCGCATGCGGCAATGATTGAAAAGAACAAGTTACAGGGACCGTCGTCCCGATGGTCGCCCGCGCTTACGGCGCTACGCGATCTCACACTAATTAGTGGTCCGATCCTAACATTCCCATCCCATCCGGGAGCCACGTTTGCGAATGTCAGGATCAAAGGACCACTAGCAAGCAAGTCATTGTTGCTAGCGTCCCTTTGGTTCTGACATTCGTAAAAGGGACTCGCTGCGATATGATACGAAT
>Ga0265339_10000324_pt1 | contig 38292 bp, 32 predicted proteins | sample 4CB219metaG_FD_202085 | JGI IMG/M metagenome (GOLD analysis project Ga0265339, IMG submission 202085) | Rhizosphere microbial communities from Carex aquatilis grown in University of Washington, Seatle, WA, United States - 4-CB2-19 metaG | ecosystem: Host-associated > Plants > Roots >... | reverse complement strand
GCTCGATATCTACCTGGTCAACGGCGCAACCTACGACGCGCTCGCCGGCAAAGAAGCCGCTCCTCCCGCCGCGCTCTTTCGCAACAATCATGACGGCACCTTCACCAACGTCACTGAAAAAGCCGGTGTGGCCAATCTGCGCTGGGGATACGGATGCGCGGTGGGCGACTACAACAACGACGGCTGGCCCGACCTCTACGTGACCAACAACGGCCCCAACCGCCTCTACCGCAATAATGGAAACGGCACCTTCACTGACGTGGCAGAAACCGCCGGCGTAACCGTGGGAACCTGGTCCACCGGCGCCACTTTCGGCGATTACGACGGCGACGGCCGTCTTGATCTGTTCGTCGACGGCTATGCCAAAATCGATCTCGCCAATCCCCCCATCTCACGCACAAAGGCCGTAGGCTACGCGCCCTGCCTCTATCGCGGCATTGAGGTAATGTGCGGTCCGCGTGGCCTCCCCGGCGAACATGACCATCTCTTTCGCAACAACGGCGACGGCAAATTCACTGACGTTAGCAAGAAGCTCGGCGTGGACGATCCGAACGGATACTACGGCCTCGGCGTGTTGTTTGCCGACGTCAACAACGACGGAAAACCCGATCTCCTCGTAGCCAACGACACTTCTCCCAATTACCTCTACATGAACAAAGGCGACGGCACCTTTGAAGAAGACGGCTACATGAGCGGCTACGCCCTCAACAAGGACGGCCGCGAGATCGCCAACATGGGTATTGCCGCTGGCGATTACGAAAACAACGGCCATCTCTCCATCGTGAACACCGATTTCGCCGACGATTACAACGTCCTCTACCAGAATGACGGCACGGGAAATTTCACCGATGTCGCCTGGCAGGCCGGAATCGCGCAGGCCTCGGTGCCCTTCGTCAGCTTTGCTGACGGGTTCCTCGATTACGACAACGACGGATGGAAAGACCTCCTCATCGTCAACGGCCACGTCTACCCGCAGGTGGACCAGCATCCCGACTGGGGCGACAGTTACGCTCAGCGCACCCTGCTCTACCACAACCTGCGCAACGGTAAATTCGAGCTCGTCCCGGCGGTTGAAGGGACCGGACTCGCGGTCGTCATCGTCGGCCGCGGAGCCGCTTTCGGCGACATCTTCAACGACGGCAAGATCGATGTAGTCATCAACGTGATGGACGGTGTTCCGGTTCTCTTGCGCAACGTCAACCCCGACCACCACCACTGGGCCGAGCTCAAGCTCATCGGCGGTCCCAAAAGCCCGCGCGACGCCGTAGGCGCAACGGTCTACCTCAAAGCCGCGGGAATGCGGCAGCGCGGCGATGTCCTCAGCGGCGGCAGTTATCTCTCCTCCAACGACCTGCGCGTTCACTTCGGCCTGGCCGATGCAACCTCAGTGGACGATGTGGAGATACACTGGCCCAGCGGCGCGGTTGAACATCTCAAGCTTCCCTCTGTCGACCGCATCTTCACCGTGGAGGAAGGCAAGGGCATCGTCGGCGAGTTGTGCACCGCGTGCGCCTCCGCCAACCAACCGGCGGCGCAAAAGAAATGAACACGGCGTCCGGCCCTGAAGAGGAACGAATGCAGGAAGACATGAACCCCGGCGACGCGCCGGCTCGGCTCACTGCTCGCGCCAACACATCGTGCTTCGCCTGCGGCACGGATAATCCCCGCGGCCTCCGCCTCATCTTTAAAAAAGGCCAACAAGGCGAAATGAGCGCCGAGTGGACTCCGGACAGCACCCTCGAGGGATTTGACGGCATCATCCACGGCGGCCTTGTCAGCACCGTCCTCGATGAGTCAATGGCGAAAGCTGTCATCGAGTCAGGAGCCAAGGCTCTGACCGCAGAACTCCGCGTCCGTTTCCGCCGGCATGTCGTCGCCCAACAGGCTCTGCGGGTCAGCGGATGGATCACTGAAACCAACAAACGCATGCTCCGCGCTGAAGCAGCATTAACAGATGCCAACGGCGCCGAACTCGCGCACGGCTGGGCCTCGTTTCTCGTTCTCAAGTAAGTATCGAGGGCTGTGCCCCACATCGCTCCTGAGCGCAGCGAAGGATCCCGCGATGAGTGGGCGGCAACTCCGTTGATCACCAACATAGATTCAGGTGCTGTGTGCCCCTTCCTGAACTCGGCTTTTGTCGTATAGGGTGGGACTGGCGAATCTCCCCAAAGAAGCCGTCATCCTGAGCGCAGCGAAGGACCTGCATTTGCCTTTGCTCTTGCTTTTGCCCTTGCTTTTCTTTCTGTCATTCCCGCAGGGAATCTGCTTTTGCTTCTGCTTCTCAATCCACCACCAACCTGGGTGCCCCATGTCTCGATAGTGCTCCAAGTCCAATAAGATGATCGCGCTGGAAATCATGCGTAGTTTTTTGTGGCAATTCTGCGCCTGACGCAAAATGAACCAACCGCCCGAAAATAAACGCTCTGGCCCTCATCGGGTCATTGAGCGGCAGGAAGTGTGGACCTTAGCTTGGACTCACCGCGATAATATCTGACTGTGCGCTATTCAATTTCAGCTTTGCCGATCCTGTTTTGCCTCTGTGTTTCGGCTGTTCCACAATCACCGGAATCGGATGACTTGCTACTGGCAAAAGCTCGCGCTGCTTATGATGCTCCCTTCACACGCAATCTCGCCGCTTTCGATTGCGCAGTGCAGTTCGATTGGAAGCAGCACTTTACCGAGATGTTCGGGACTCTTCCTCCGGCAGCGGCGTTAATGGCGGAAAAACTTCAGGCCATTAGCCACAGAGTGAACGTGGATCATACGCAGGCAGCAGTCTCCTCGACCCCAAAACAGCCAGACTTTAGTAGTGACCAGCATGGGACCCAACTGGGACAGCTTGAGCAGGTAATCATTGCGATGGTTTCCGGTGGGTTGAATGCGTGGCTTCCGATAAGCACTGATGGCATTCTTCCCGCAGAGAAGGCACAGTACAAGTTTGAGAAGCTAGCGTCCGGCTACAAGCTGACAATGAATGGAAAGAATGGAGCAGGAGCGCTGCTTCTGACCCCTGATCTGCGCGTGATGAGCGGTGTAATGGAACTTCCGCAACAGATGCGGTTTTCTACCGAATTCGAACCAGGCCCACAAGGTTTCGTCCTCTCGTCAGTGAAAACCGAATCAACAGCGAATGGAGAGGCAACATTCGCCTACACGTATCAGTTGATTGATGGATTCCAAATTCCAGACACCGTTACTGTAACTCCCGCGACGACAGGCAAATGGCATTACCGCCTAGCCGATTGCAAGGTGGTGAAGTTCGTCAAGGTCAATGTGTTGCCCCCTAATTAGCGTCTTCGACAATGATTGTTTACGGCCGGTTCAACGGCTATCCTTCGCTGACAACTTGGTCAACAACATGTGGAGTTCGCACAATGGGACCATGCGGGTCCAATCGCCAGAAGAATTTGCGCTAATTCATGCTCCTGCCTCGCACTTCTTCTCGGCCGCCAGAACGGAGCCCGCGGCCAATATTTTTGTGGCAAATTGAGGCACAGCCCTTCACTTGTACGCTATCTTGGCTATCTGCGCTATTGCAGAATCAACAAGTTATGCGTTTTCAAGATCCCCAATTGTCGGTGCCCCAGGTCTCAATTCTGAGACTGTTGAAGGGAAAGCAGGCCGCGCCGATCTCACTCCTTCGCCTCCAACAGATCCTTCTCCACCTGCCGCATCGTGATCTGTGACGGCAGTTGCTTGAAGTCCCACTTCTCGTCGTCTTCCTGCTCGCCGATGGTCTTGAAGATCAGTGCATGTCCGTGGATGTGCACATGCGTCTGGGTAATCTGCCAGATTCCCCCGCCCGTCTCCCGCCGCTCCACGTCGAAGGTCCCGCCCGCGTCAAGCTGCCCCAGAATGCCTCCGAAGATCTTCACGTTCTGAATCAACTTGCCCTTGATGCTGGCAATGCGCATCGCCCGGGTATTCACGCACATCTCCCCCTCCATCGCGGCAAACACCTTTGACTCCAGATCCGGCGGCCTGAAGCTGGGATCCGGCTTGAAGCGCAGCAGCACATCGTCACCCTTCTCGCTTTCGCGCGTCCACAGGAATGCCCGGGGCAAAAGCTCCAGCATCTCCTCCGCCTCGCGGTCGTCGTGGGCCTCGCTCTTGCGCTGCTTCGCCTGCACACCCGAATTTTGCAGGTAGCTGCTCATGCCCTGCTCCTGCTGTTGCGGAGTCAGCTTCTGCCCGTCCGCCTGCACCACCAGGCGCAGGTTCCCGTCGCTTACCTCTGCCACCCACTGCCGCACATAGTGGCCCGGCCTCACGTCGCCTTCCAAATACAACCAGTGCGAGTGGTCGGCGCGGTCCTCCTTGAGCTCGTTGGTCACGGCGCGCTGCACAAACTCGACGGAACTCTCCGCCGCCACAGCCGTCCACGGCCCCAGCAGACACGTCCCCAGCAGCCAGCCGCTAACTCCGCGCATGATCTTTGCTGTCCCCTTCCGGATTGTCCTTAGCCCGGCTTCACCCGGTCAGACGTCAACTTGTTTGGATGCGTTCCCCGCCCGCAAAAGGGAATCTCAGGCGAAACTGGCTCCGCCAAGCCCGCGGACATTTGAGGCAAAATGTCTCGCGAGCGCGATACATTTGGGCCTGAATGTCTCGCCCACGCGATACATTTGCCCCCATTTTGTCCACCACATTTGGTGATCTACATCACTCTTTGCGCGAAACCGCGCCCCGAGTTCACCTGCTGGCCAGGTTGGGCATCCAAGGTTGGGAAAGCTGGCCGCAAATCGCAGTCCCGGCTTACAATGGACACCTAAGTGGCTCGTGCCGTTCAGGTTTGCGCCCAAGCAGGAGAAAAACCCATGCCCCCTTCCCCAATCCCTGAGACTGAAATTGCCTCCCGCCTCAATTCTCTGCCTTCCTGGCGCCGTGAGGGCAACGAAATCACCCGCACGTTTACCTTCCCGGACTTCCGCGCATCTCTCGCTTTCGTGAACAAAACAGGAGACTTAGCTGAGGCGGCGGCCCATCACCCGGACATCGACATCCGCTACAACAAGGTGCGCCTGGCCCTCACCACCCATGACGCCGGCGGCCTCAGCGCCAAGGACTTCGATCTGGCCGCAAAGATCAACAATTTGTGAGACTTACATCGGCTCCAGGTGCGCCGTGAAGTGGCGCAGGAACGGCGCCTCGTAGGTCAGCCGCATCCCTCGTATCCGATCCCGGTTCTGCCAGACCTCGAGGATAACTTCAACTAAATAATCAACATGGCTCTGCGTATACACCCTGCGCGGGATCGCCAGCCGCACCAGATCCATCTGCGCGGCCCCGGCAAACATCAGCGTGCCGATCTCGACCGACCGTACGCCGCCTTCAAGGTACAACTCACAGGCCAGCGCCACGCCAGGGTATTGATCCTGCGGGACTTGTGGCAGAAATCCTCGCGCGTCCAGGTATATCGCGTGGCCACCGGGCGGCTGCACAATGGGCACCCCGGCCGCAGCCACGTGATTGCCCAGATATGCTGTGGATGCAATGCGATAGCGCAGATAATCCTCCTCCAGCGCCTCCTGCACCCCCACCGCAATGGCCTCCAGATCCCGCCCGGCCAGGCCGCCGTAAGTCGGGTACCCCTCCGTAAGTATCAGCAAGTCCTTCTCCTGCTGTGCCAGCAGATCGTCATTGGTGCACAGGAAGCCCCCGATATTTGCCATTCCGTCTTTTTTGGCGGACATCGTGCACCCATCGCCCAGCGCGAACATTTCACGCGCAATTTCCTTGGGCGTCTTGTCCGCGTACCCCGGTTCGCGCAGCTTGATAAACCAGGCGTTTTCCGCAAACCGGCAAGCGTCGAAATAGAGCGGAATGTTGTGTTTACGGCAGACCGCGCTGACCTCGCGCGCATTCTGCATGCTCACCGGCTGACCGCCGCCGGAGTTGTTCGTAACCGTGAGCATCACCAGCGGAATGCGCTCGCGGCCCACGCGCTCGATCAGCGTCTCCAGCGCGCCCACATCCATATTGCCCTTGAACGGATGCACCACGGCGGGCAGCTTGCCCTCGGGGATGACGAGATCGACGGCCTCGGCCCCGGTGAACTCCACGTTGGCGCGCGTGGTGTCGAAGTGGGTGTTGTTGGGCACCACATCGCCTTTTTTGCAGGCCACCCCAAACAGGATCCGCTCGGCGGCGCGTCCCTGGTGCGTGGGAATCACATGCTTGTAACCGAAAATGTCCTGAACAGAATTTTTGAACCGGTCAAAGCTGCGGCTCCCCGCATAGGACTCGTCGCCCTCCATGATGGCGGCCCACTGATGGGTGGACATGGCGCCAGTGCCCGAGTCGGTGAGCAGGTCGATGAGCACATCGTCTGCCGGAAGTAAAAACAAGTTGTAATGCGCGGCCTTGAGGCGTTCTTCGCGCTGCGCGCGTGTTGTCCAGCGAATGGGTTCGACGCTCTTGATGCGGAAGGGTTCGATGATGGTCTTGATAGGCATGGTGATCCTGAGGCCAGAACGATTGTAGTGCAGGGGGTCGATCACCGGCCCACGGCTGTCAGCCTTCAGCAACCACCGGCAGCCCCGCCGCCTCCCACGCCGCAATTCCACCCGCAATCTCCACCAGGTTCGTGATGCCGTACTGGTGCAGAATGCTTGCGGCAATGGAGGAGCGATACCCTCCGGCACAATGGACGAATAAGCGGCGGTCGCGTGGAAGCTCGTCAATGCGTTCCTGCAGATGATTGAGGGGAATGTTCAAACTGCCTGCGATATGTTTTGTAGTCCACTCCCGCGGTGCGCGCACATCGAGCAACAGGTGGGAGTCCGCGGCCAATTCCTCTGCCGCAATCAGAACGCTGGTTCGTTCCGTGGGCCACACCAGGTCGGGCCTGCCTGCAAGCGCTTCCATGCCCCCACGCAGATAGCCTCTGACGTGATCGAAGCCGATGCGTCCCAGGCGCAGCGCCGCCTCCTCTTCGCGTCCCGGTTCAGCAATGATCACGATCGGCCGCGCGCGATCCAGCACCGTGCCCGCCCACGTGGCAAACTGTCCCCCCAGCCCAATATTGATGCTGCCCGCCATGTGCCCTTTGGCGTACTCGGCGGCATCGCGCACGTCAAGGAATTGTGCCCCCTTGTCGCCCAGGTGGAGGACTTCCTCAAGTTCAATCGGACGGCGTACCTCGGCCAGGTTCTTGTCCAGCGTGGTACGCTCGCGCGTATTCAGCACCGCGTCGTACGTGAAATACGGCGGTGCATCCGGCTGGTCCGTAGTGATGAGCTGGACGAACTCTTCCTTGGTCATCGGCTGCAACGCATAATTCAGCCGCCGTTGATCTCCCAGCGTGGAGACGGTGTCAGAAGACAGTTTTCTGCCGCAGAGCGAGCCTGCGCCATGCGCCGGATAGACGAGCACGTCGTCAGGCAGCGCCAGCAGCTTGTTGTGCAGCGAATCGTAGAGGTGCGCGGCCAGATCGCTTGCACTCCAACCAAGTGATGCACGAAGGTCCGGACGGCCCACATCGCCAATAAAGAGCGTGTCGCCTGTAAGCACCGCATGCGGTTTCCGCTGGTCCTTCCCGAGGTCGTAGACCAGGATAGAAATCGACTCAATGGTGTGTCCCGGCGTTTCCAGCACCTCGAGCCGCAGTCCGGGAAACTCCAGGCAATCGCCGTCTTTCATGGTTTGTGCGGCGTATTCCGTTTGGCCCCGTGAACCCACATAGATCGTCGCGCCGCAATGGTCGCGCAACTCAAGGTGCCCGGCCACAAAGTCAGCGTGGAAATGGGTGAGAAACACATGGCGAATGCTGAGCCCAAGCTTCTCCGCGTCCGCCAGGTATGCGGCGACGTCCCGCTGCGGATCAACCACGATTGCTGTTGCGCTCTCCTCGTCTCCCAGGAGGTAGGAGGCATGTGCCAGGCAGCCAAGATAATACTGTTTCAGGATCATGCGTTGGGCGAGTATAGCGCGCCAATCCGACAACTGGGAATCCCCGTCTTGACGCCGCACTGGACTTATCCGCGCCGGGCCGCTTAAATCGATCCATCCCCGTTTTCCCGCGAGGCCCTCATGCGTCCGTTGCTCCTGTGTCTCAGCGTTATCCTCACCAGTTCCGCCACTTTACCCGCCAGCGATCACACTCTGCCCGCCACCTCCAGCACCGTGGAGTGGGGCCACTACGCCGCCAACGCCAAGCCCGCCCTTACCATCCATTCCGGCGACACGGTGACCATCCAGACGCTCTCCACCTGCGGCCCCAACGAGCGCATGATTGCGGAAGGCGTGAAGCCCGAGGACATCCCCGCTTACAACGAAGAGGTCTACAAGAACTATCCTGCCGCCGATAAAGGTCCGGGCGGACACATCCTCACCGGTCCAGTCGCCATTGAAGAAGCCGAGCCCGGCGACGTGCTTGAAGTGCAGATTCTCAAGATCAACATTGACGCGCCCTTCGCCTGCAACGGCTTCGCACTGCACCGGGGCTTTTTGCCGATGGATTACCCTTACAGCCGCAGCCGCATTATCCCGCTCGACCGCGATAAGATGATTGCGCACTTCGCTCCCGGCATCGACATTCCGCTGCATCCGTTCTTCGGCAGCATGGGCGTTGCGCCCGCTCGAGGGCTTGTGGATAGCGCGCCGCCGTTCTCTCACGCGGGCAACATGGACAACAAAGAACTCGTCGCCGGCACCACGCTCTACATCCCCGTCGCCGCCAAAGGTGCGCTCTTCCTCGCCGGCGATGGCCACGCCGGACAGGGCAACGGCGAAGTGGACATCACCGCCATGGAGACTTTCCTTACCGGCACCTTCCGCTTCATCGTGCACAAGGACCAGCACCTGATCTGGCCGCGCGCTGAGACGCCCACGCACTACATCAGCATGGGCTTCAGTCCCGACCTGAAGGAGGCAACCGAGTTTGCTCTCCGCGACATGATCGATTTCCTGGTGACCGAGAAGCATATGTCGCGCGACGATGCTTACATGCTCTCGAGCGTAGCCGTAGATTTGGACATTACGCAGCTTGTCGACGGCAACGTAGGCGTTCACGCGATGTGCCCCAGGGACATCTTTACCGAGGGGAAATAGCGATTAAGCCCAGCCCGCAAGGTCAGCGCGCATAGATGTACGTGCCGCAGAGATTGGCACTGCCGCCGGTGATGGCCTCAAAGGTTAGCGTGGGCGCCTGGGCCCCGGAAAAGAACGCCACCTGGAGGCTCTTGCCGTTCACAAAAGTCGCCATCCACTGCGTATCCTCACTGCCGCAGAGCGTGTTGTGACGCACGAATTGCGTTGACGCCGGAATGAACAGGCGGTAGAAATTGCCCACTAGGCCGCTGTTCTGGTCAGCGGCGAACACGGCGCTGAGCTCGGCGGGTGTCAACGCGCGAATTGCGGCGAGCGGATAGGTGCGCAGGTTGATGGTGATCTTGCCATCCTTTATCACGATGTCGCCGGTGACGGTATTGGATGAGGAACTGGCCGAGTACCACATACCCTTGTCCTGATTCTGCGCCGTGGCGGGAATGGAGAAAGCGAGAACAAGGATGGCAGCAAGCAGGGGAATCTTCATGGATTCAGGATGGCATCCGGCGCAGCATTGAGGCAAACGTTGCATCGCAAGCCGTCAGCCGTCAGCCGTTAGCTGTTAGCTGTTAGCTGTTAGCTGTCCGCTGTTCGCCCCGGCCCCGCTATGATGCTGAGTGAGTCGGATGGAGGGCGCAGGTGGAGGGATTTCGCAGGGAGTTTTTAAAGATGGCTGGGTTGGGCGTGGCCGGCGGAGCAACGGTGCTGTTGCCGCGCCACGCGGCGGGGCAGGTGGCGGATAGCGCGCGTCAGGTCTTTTTCGACGTGCGGCACTTTGGCGCGAAGGGCGATGGAGTCGCCATCGACACGGCGGCGATCAATGCTGCGATTGAAGCGGCGGCGGATGCGGGCGGCGGAACGGTGGTGTTTGCCGCGGGCGTGTATGCCAGCTACTCAATTCACCTGAAAAGCAACGTGGCGCTTTATCTCGATCAGGGCGCGACCATCCTTGCAGCGCCCACGCCGTATGACGGAATGCCGGGCGGCGGCTATGACGAGGCAGAGCCGCAGGGCGCGTGGGAGCCGTTTCAGGACTACGGGCACAATCACTGGCACAACTCGCTGATCTGGGGCGAGAACATTGCGGATTTCGGCATCTTTGGGCCGGGGCTGATCTGGGGCAACGGGCTGAGCCGTGGGCACGACGAGCCTGCGTTGCCCAATACGCTGGCGAAGGGCGTGGGCAACAAGGCCATCGCGCTGAAGAATTGCCGCAACGTGATCCTGAGCGATTTTTCCATCCTGCAGGGCGGGTGGTTCGGCATTCTGGCCACGGGCGTGGATAATCTGACGATCGACAACCTGAAGATCGACACCAATCGCGACGGAGTAGACATCGACTGCTGCCGCAACGTGCGCGTCTCCAACTGCACGGTGAACTCACCATGGGACGACGCGATTGTGCCCAAGAGCTCGTATTCGCTGGGCGAGGCGCGGGCGACGGAGAACGTGACCATTGCGAATTGCTTTGTGACCGGAGCGTACGAGCTGGGCAGCGTGCTGGATGGGACATGGAAGGAAATGAAGAGGAACGGTGGCTGGGGCACTGGGCGCATCAAGTTCGGAACCGAGTCGAACGGCGGGTTCAAGAACATCACCATTGCCAACTGCGTGTTCGACAAGTGCCACGGATTTGCGCTGGAGACCGTGGACGGGGCCATCCTGGAGGACATCACCATCACCGGTATCTCAATGCGGGAAGTGGTGGCGCCGTTCTTTCTGCGGCTGGGGGCGCGGCTGCGCGGGCCGAAGCCGCAAACGGTAGTGGGCCGGCTGAAGCGGGTGCTGATCTCGAATGTGACAAGCTCCGGTGCGGCCATGCTGCCGTCCATCGTCGCGGGAGTTTCGGGGCATGCGGTGGAGGATGTGAAGATAAGCGACGTTTACCTGGAGCAGGTGGGCGGAGGTGGGCTGGAGCTGTCGGCCCTGAAGCCGGAGGAGAAGGCGGAGGCGTATCCCGAGCCGACCATGTTCGGTCAGTTGCCGGCCACAGGTTTTTACATGCGGCACGCAAAGAATGTGGAGCTGACCAACGTGGAGATTGCCACTGTGGCGCCGGACGCGCGGCCGGCGTTTCACCTTGAAGACGTGGCGGGCGCGGACTTTTTCCGGCTGCGGTTGCCGCTGACTAGCGGACAAATCCGGCTGAAGGGTGTAACCGATTTCCGGGTGTTCGGCTGCGCGCATTACCAGGATTCCAGGGTGGAGCAGGCGGGGGAGCAAACGATGTAGCCGATGGCTCCGTTTCAACGCTCGTTGGTCAGAGCTCCGATTACTTAGCTTCCGAGCCTTTCGCGAAAGTACGGCAGCGAGAGTTCCAGGCCCTGGCGGAGCGCAATTTGGGGCTCCCATTTGAGGAGTTCGCGGGCCTTGGTGATATCCGGCCGCCGGCGTGCGGGATCGTCCTCAAGCGCCGGTTCGTAGCGCAGGGTGCTTGAGGAACCGGTGACTTCAAGCACGGTTTGGGCGCACTCTAAAACAGTGAATTCAGACGGGTTGCCGATATTCACGGGCAGGTGCTCGTCTGTCCGCGCCAGCCTGACAATTCCCTCGATCAGGTCGCTGACGTAGCAGAAGCTGCGGGTCTGGGAGCCATCGCCGTAAATCGTCAGTGGCACGCCTCGGATCGCCTGGGTGAGGAAATTGGAGATCACGCGCCCATCCTCAGGATTCAGCCGCGGCCCATATGTATTAAAAATGCGGACAAGATGCGTGTTGACGTTACGGTACCGGAAATACGCCATAACCAGCGACTCGGCGTAGCGCTTGGCCTCGTCATACACCGACCGGGGTCCGATGGGGTTGACGTTTCCCCAATAAGACTCGGATTGGGGGTGGTCGAGCGGGTCCCCGTAACACTCTGAGGTGGAGGCCTGGAGGAAGCCGGCATTGTATTTTTCGGCGATACGGAGGGCGTTCTCAGTGCCGATGGAGCCGACGCGAAGGGTCTCAATACCCAAGCGAAAGTACTGCGGGGGGCTGGCGGGGGAAGCGAGGTTGAAGACGAAGTCGACCGGGCCGGGGTCGAAAGGCTCGCAGATGTCGCGCGTATCGAAGGCGAAGGCGGGTTCGTGATGAAGATGGGCAAGGTTTTCGAGGTCGCCCGTGGACAGGTTGTCGACACCGAGGACGGTGTTACCGTCAGCGAGGAGACGGTCGATAAGATGAGAGCCGAGAAATCCGGCGGCGCCGGTGACGAGGACGCGGGTTTTCAAATGACGAGTGCTCCGAGCTGCGTTACTTGGTTGATTCTAGATGAAGGGACGCGGGTGACAGGGTTCAGGTGTCAGGTGTCGGTGTGAGGGGCTTTGAGTAGATTTCGGCGTTGCGGCCGCGGGCATAATAGTCGGCTTCGTGCCCCTTGTGTACAAAGCCGTGAGCTCGATAGAGGATGATAGCGGGTTGGTTGGTGGATTCCACGTGCAGCCAGATGAGCGTTGCGCCGGCTGAGCGGGCGGAGTTTTCAGCGCGGCGCAAGAGCTCGGAGGCGATGCCGCGGCGTTGGAACCTGGGGGCGACTTCGATGGTCTGGATATAGGCGATGCGGCCGGCGTTGGGTTCGTCGAACCATTCGACAATGGTGAAACCGGTGATTTCGGGGTCTTCTTCGGCAACCCAAGTGGCGGAATCCGGGCCGGCGATCAGACGCTTGATGTAGACCTGGCTGAAGCGGATGGGCGGCTGAAAGCAGAGTTCTTCGATGGCGTAGAGCGCGGGGAAATCGGCGGGCGTGTAGACGCGGTAGAGCATGGTGGGGCAGCGGAGCCAGTATCCCACGATGAGCCCGAAAGACCTGAATGAAATAAGCCAGGGCTGCGCCTCTTCGGGACTGGTCATAGCGGAACGCCCGCTCATCGCGGTGAAGCTGTGATGAACCCGACACAGTTCCCGTCTCGCTATCTCCTTCCCACCCTAACCGCAAAAGGCGCGGTCAGGATGGGGCGCCCACATCTCATACCACTCGGCGATTCGGTTCACTTGTTGCGGCACACGCGGAAACCCTGATCGGGGCCTTTGCCGTTCGCGGCCAGACTGCCCCGGAATGCCGTCGCCGTGGCGAAGTCCGCGCCCATCCAGCCGCCGCCTCTCCACACGCGCGCGTGGCCATTGGGGTTTCCCTTAGGGCCGCTCACGTGACTCGGCAAATCCCCGTACCAGTCCCAGCACCACTCCCTGACGTTGCCGGACATATCGTAAAGGCCCAGCTCGTTCGGCCTTTTGCCGCCCACGGGTCTTGTCCGGTTATGGTTTTGCTGGAGCCTTGGCCAGTACCAATACCCTGTCAAGTAGCGGTCTCCGGAGTTTCTCCAATACCAGGCCACGTCATCCACGTTGTCACCACCGCTGTAGATATAACTGTGGCTTTGCCGGCCGCCACCTGCGGCATACTCCCACTCGGCTTCTGTCGGCAACCGGTAACCATTGGCGCCAGGATTGATGGTGACCGTCCATTTGATGTCATCCAGGTCGCCAAACTTCGGATCGGGCTTGTTATCCGAGTCTTTCCGGGCTTTGTCGATGTTGTAATACGGTTTCAGGCCTTCCTGTACGCTCCTCTTGTTGCAGTATTCGACGGCATCGTACCAACTCACCGTTTCGACCGGAAGGTCGCCTCCGATGAACTTTGACGGGTTACTTCCCATGACCTTCATCCATTCCTGCTGAGTCACGTCGTACTTATCCATGTAGAAGTCCGACATAACAACGTCCTTTCCGTAGTAGTTCGACGTTGTGTTCCGGAAGGTTCCGCCTTTGACGAGAACCAGGTCGCCGGATATCTGCCCCCAACACGGGCCGGCAACAAGTGCAATCGCAGTTGCGATAAGAAGTTGTCTCACCGGAACTCTCCGCCTGCTGGTTTGCTCCCCGATGGGTTGTCTGCAAGACGTGCCGTCAGGCCGGCAGGCTCCCATGTCCGCCGGCCCCGCGGCATACAACGCATTCGCGCGGTCGGTTGTTACCACACGGTTGCGTTCACATACCCGCTGCGGCCGCCGTACGATTCTGTGCCGAGAATCATGTAGTTGAAGTTGCCCAGGGGCATTCCCTTGTTGGACCAGGCGGTGAAGTGATTGCCGGTGGTGACGTAGTGGTTGGAGCCGATGGACGAGCCGCCCCAGTTATCGAGGTACTGCTCGAATGTGGCAGTCCCGATGATGGAAGGTTGGTTGACCTGCTGGTGCTCGTAGGTGTTGTAGGTGTGTCCGTCACTTGAGACGCTGCCCTTGTAAGTTCCGTTCACCACCGAACCGAATTCGCAGATATAGTACTCGACCAGCGGGTTTGTCGTCCATCCATAGATGGAAATGTTGTTATAACCATTGGCGGCGCCCACGTTATAACCGACGCTCTTGCTTCCGCCGGGATTCCAGCCCTTGCCGCCGACCACGTCATTGACGTTGGACCAGGAAATGGAGTAATTGCCGCCGCCGTAGTTATTGGTCAGGGTCATGGTGGCTGACCCGCCGCTGGAGTACAGCGAGTAGTAGTACCCGTTGTTGGTTCCGGTTCCGTTGTTATAGACCTGAGTCTGGGCGTTTGCCGTAATGGCTAAGCCACCCGCGGCCACGATGGCCAAAAGCACTATCTGGACTCGCGATGAAACACACTTCACGATGCGCATGCCGATTCTCCTTTGGTTTGGGTTCCCGGTAAGACCGGAGAACGGGTTTCCTCGTAACTGCCTGGAATGTCAACCAGCGTGTATAGGCACGAGCAGACCCGGCTTGCGGGGAGAGAAAGGAACATCATCAGGTATTGCAGTCAATTCGCGGCTGGCGTTCTAGTTAGAAGGGGAATCTTCACCAGCCGCGCAGTTCCATCAGCGACTCGCGAAATCGCGGATCTCACAGCGCGGGAATAGTAAATCAATTTATTTAAAGAAGTAAAGCGTTTTTCTTATTTTGATGCAAGTGCTTAACTCAAACGTTTTTGCGGCGTGCTTCGGCCCAGGCGCCCGGCCCTCGCGATAAACAGGGCACGAGTTATGTCCCACCCTAACCGCAAAAGATGCGATCAGGGTGGGACACTCAGATTGGTTTAGAGGCGAGCTATACCTTGGCTTCGAGGTCGCGGATGGCGTCGAAGAAGCGCTGGTCGAGGCGGCGGTTGGTGGCGATTGCATCCTTGATGGGAATGTCAGTGATGTCAGTGCCGTGGAGGACGGCTATGCGGCCCCATTTGCCCTCATGAACCATGTCAATGGCGTGGAGGCCGTAGCGTTGGCCGAGGAGGCGGTCGTAAGCCGTGGGCACGCCGCCGCGCTGGGTGTGGCCCAGGTTAACGCTGCGGGTTTCAAAGCCGGTCTTCTTCTCAATCAGACCGGCGAGGGCTTCGCCGATGCCGGAGAGGCGGACGTGGCCGAAGGCGTCGACGTCCTTGGATCCGATGACCTGGCCGACTTCAGGCAGATGGCAGCCCTCGGCGACGACCACAACGCCGTAGTGTTTGCCGTGGTCATAGTTGTACTTGAGCAGGGCGCAGACATGGTCGATATCGATGTCCTTCTCGGGGACCAGGACGACGTGGGCGCCCCCGGCAATTCCCGAGGCCATGGCGATCCAGCCGGCATCGCGGCCCATGACTTCAACAACGATGACGCGGTTATGCGAGTCGGCGGTGGTGTGGATGCGGTCGACGGCCTCGGTGGCGATCATGACGGCGGTGTCAAAGCCAAAGGTGGCGTCGGTGCCGTTGATGTCGTTGTCGATGGTTTTGGGAACGCCAAGGGCGTGAACGCCGTTCTCCGCAAGGAACTGAGTCACAGAGTTGGTGTCGTCGCCGCCGAGGGCGATGAGAGCGTCGATCTTGTTGGCTTTGAGGACTTCCTGCACCTTATCAATGCCGCCGGGGATCTTTTTGACGTTGGTGCGCGAGGAATGGAGGATGGTGCCGCCGCGGAGCTGGATGCCGTCAGTGCTTTCCAGAGTGAGGGGAATCCAGTTGTTGTCGAGGACGCCGCGCCAGCCGTTCAGGAAGCCGATGAATTCGTCGCCGTAGTGGTTAATGCCCTTTTTCACCGCCGCGTAGATGACCGCATTCAATCCGGGGCAGTCGCCGCCGCCGGTCAATAGAGCTACTCGCATGAAAGGTCTCCAGAGTTGTCAGGTTTCAGGTGTCAGGTGTCAGGTGACAGGTGATTCATCCGTGTGACTTGCGCCGGGTTCGACGCCATATACAGTTTACCCCGGAGCTGTAAAGAGGAATCGTGCGGGAATGCGGGGCCATTTTGGGAGAAACCAACATCTGCTGGGCCATCGGTGACGGAGCGCACGAAGAGGCATGGCGGCGAAGCGGAATAATGCGGGAGAACCGTGAGAGGCGGCGGCGCGGTGGTGTGCCGGCGCCGAATTTCGAAGCGCAATTCATACTTTCAAGGAGCACTTTGATGGCAGACAAGCGAATTGGCATTCTTACCGGAGGAGGCGATGTGCCGGGTTTGAACTCGGTCATCAAGTCAGTGGTTTACCGGGGCTCCGAACTTGGATGCGAAGTAGTGGGCATCCGCCGTGGCTGGGAGGGGTTGACGCATCTCGACCTGAAGGATCCGGCCAGCCAGTCGCGGTACATCCTGCCTCTGAACCGCGACAACACGCGCACCATCGACCGCACGGGCGGCACGTTCTTGCACAGCTCGCGCACCAACCCCACCAAGATGAAAAAGCTGCCGCCGGTGCTGGCAGGAGAGAAGTTCGCGAGCAAGGAGATTACGAAGAAGGGCGAGACCTCAGTGGTATTCGACGTGACTCCCGCGGTGCTGAGGAACATCGAGGCGCTGGGTCTGGACACGATCGTGGCAATCGGCGGGGACGATACGCTGAGCTATGCCGCGGAACTCGATCGCCAGGGCACCAAGGTGATTGCGGTGCCCAAGACCATGGATAACGACGTGCGCAACACGGAGTATTGCATTGGATTTTCCACGGCTATTACGCGCGCCATGGATGCCATCGAGCGGCAACGGACCACGGTGGGCTCGCACGAGCGCATCGGCATCTTCCGGGTCTTCGGCCGCGACGCCGGTTACACCGCCCTCTATACCGCATTTGTCACCTCGCTGCGCTGCTGCATTCCCGAGTACAAGGTGAATCTGAAGGGGCTGATCGACATTCTTGTGGAGGACAAACACAAGAACCCCAGCAATTACTCGCTGGTGGTTCTTTCAGAGGGCGCGGAGTGGGAGGGGTACGCGGTCAAGGAGTACGGCCCGGCGGACGCATTCGGCCATCGCAAGAAGATGAGCGTGGCAGAGGACCTGAGCGCCGAGATCAGCGCGGCCACCGGCGAAGAGACGGTGGTGAGCGACCTGACGTACGATCTGCGATCCGGCAGCCCCGACTTCGTTGACCGGCTGGTGGCCATCACGTTTGCGGGGATGGCGATGGATGCGGTGGCGGAAGGCAAAAGCGGCCTGATGACGGCGATCAACGGCGGCTGTTACACCATGGCTCCGATTCCCGATCCAAAACTGGGGCCGCGCAAGGTGGAGGTGGCTACCATGTACAACACCGAACGTTACCGGCCGAAGTACGACAGCAAGCTTGGACTGCCGATTTTCCTGATCCGCGGATAGTGCGTTGAGCGTGTAGTTTTGTGGTGTCCCAGGTCTCAGAGTCGAGACCTGGGCGCCCGCTTGTGAGAGAGTCCCGATCTGTATTCGCAACGGCGCGTCTGAATCGACGATTTCGCAATCGGCAATTGGGGTGGGCGCAGCTGCGGCCAGGGGCGCGAATGATGCGGCTATCCAGTTGTGAGATTAAGGATGAGCGCGGCGGACTAGAATGGTTCAATTGCCTATGCCCGGAACCGGAGCTCTTCTACTTCTTGTTTTCGCAAGCGCGGTGGTTGTGGTGCTGCTTGTACTTCTGCAGCTCACGCGGCTGGGATTCCTGGTTCGCAGCACCATCCCGGACCGGCCGCGGCGGCGCATGTTCATTGCGTCGGTTTCATTCGTAATCACTTTCATCGGCGTGCGCCTGATCGTGACGCTGATCCTGCGCAACCACGGTCCGTTCAGCTGGGTGATGGTGAAGGGGCATCACATTCACCACCTGGTATGGGGCATCATGATCCTGCTGCTGGTGGGTTATGGCTGGCTGCTGGACCTGGGGCGGTCGCACTCGCCGATGTCGATCTTTTTCAGTAGGCTGATGAGCGTGAGCTACGGGGTGGGCGCGGCGCTGACGCTGGACGAGTTTGCGCTATGGCTGAACCTGGAGCCGGACGCTTACTGGAGCCGCGAGGGACGTCTGAGCGTGGACGCGGTAATCCTGTTTGGCGGCGTGCTGGCGATGGGCGCGTGGGGCGCGCCGTTTTTCCGCGGGCTGCACCGGATGTGGATGCACCGCGGCGCGTTCCGGCGCGGGGTGGGACGCGGGTTGAGCTTCCCTATTCGGCACGTGCGGTTGCTTCGTCCGCGTAGATTGCGTCGACGACCGCCGCATAACGCTGAGAAATGACGCGGCGCTTGAGTTTCATGGAGGGCGTCAATTCGCCGGAGTCCTGCGACCACTCGTCGGGGACGAGACGGAAGCGCTTGATGGTCTCAAAGTTGGCCAGTCCGGTATTCACATCGCGGACGAGATCGGAAAAGAGCGCATGGACGCGCTTGTCAGCTACCAGATCGGCGCGGCTTGAAGAATTGACACCGTGGTGGCGGGCCCATTCCTCCAATGCGGTGAAGTTGGGCGAGATGAGCGCGGAGATGAATTTGTGCTTGTCGCCAATAACCGCGACCTGGGAAATAAGGATGCTGGTCTTGAGCTTGTTCTCAATGGGCTGAGGGGCGACGAGCTTGCCGCCGGAGGTCTTGAGCAACTCCTTCTTGCGATCGGTGATGTAGAGGAATCCGTCGTCATCGAGATGGCCTATGTCGCCGGTGCGGAACCAGCCTTCAGCATCGAAGCACTCGGCGTTCGCCTCCGGCTTATGCCAATAGCCGGAAAAGATGAAGGGACCGCGGACCAGCAGTTCGCCGTCCTGGGCGAATTTCAGCTCGACGTTAGGGAGCGGCTTGCCTACCGAGCCCATGCGCTGGGCCACGGCGGAGTTGAGGGCAATCACGGGAGAAGTCTCCGTAAGCCCATAACCCTCCCAGACGGGCATGCCGGCGGAAGCGAACCAGCGCGCGGTGTCAATGCCGAGCGGCGCGCCGCCGGAAAGGAAGATGCGCACGCGCCCGCCGAATGCCGCCTTGACTTTGGAGTAGACGAGCTTGTCGGCGAGCTTCCAGAGCGCGGACGAGGGCTTCCTGTCAGCGTAGACGGTTTGCGCGTGATGGGTGCCCAGCGCTACGGCACGAGCCAGCAAGCGCCTGCGGACGGGGGAAAGGCCGGCGCGGCGCTCCACTTCCTGGCGGATCTTCTCGTAGACGCGGGGTACGCCGACGAAGACGGTGGGGCGAATCTCCCGCATGGCCAGGGGAAGCTTGTCGAACTGGGCGCAATAGACCACCTGGGCGCCGCGGGCGAACATGACGTAATCGAGGGCGCGGGCGGTGATGTGGGAGAGCGGCAGGAACGAGATGCAGACGTCGGTGGGCCCGATGTCGAAGTCGCGCGCGGCAAAATTCTGGTTGGCGGCGATGTTGCCGTGTGTGAGCATGACGCCTTTGGGCTCGCCGGTGGTGCCGGAGGTGTAGATCAAAGTGGCGAGATCGGCAGGCTTCACGGAGCGGAGGCGGACATCGAAGGCCTGGTCGCGCTGGGCACCTAGGCTGTCGGCGCCGGCCAGGATGCGGGCGAAAGGGATGGCGTCTTCCGGCGCATCGGCGGAATCCATAATGACGATGCGCTCGAGGGGGGTCCGGGCGCGGACGGAGTCGAGTTTCTCGTACTGCTGGCGGGTGGAGACGATGGCCGTGCGACAGTCGGCGTCCTTTAGGAGCGCGGCGATCTGCTCGCCAGTGAGGGTGGGATAGATGGGGACATTGACCGCGCCGATGGCGAGGATGGCGAAGTCGCTGATGGCCCACTCCCAGCGGTTTTCAGAGATGAGGGCGATACGGTCACCCTTGCGATGCTCCCAGCCAGTCAGGGCTGTGCCAAGTGCGCGGACGCGCTGATAGATCTGGTCAGACGAGATGGCGTGCCATTGTGCAGAGGCGTTCTGCCAGAGCACGGCGCGGGGATTTCCGGCCGAAGCTACTCGAAGGAACAGGTCATTGACGGTCTGGATGGTCGGAAACTCTTTCATGGATTCGGCTGGCCGGAGGGGAACACAAATTCGGGACAACGAGAGTGTACCAGCCGTGAGGTTCCAGGCGTCAGGTGCCAGGTTTCAGGTGACGGGTTTCACGGGGCGGGTGACAGGGGGCAGATTTTAGAAGACCGCGGAGGGCCTGCAAGTCCCGTGGTTCGTATCGGATGGTGGTATCTCATGTCGCACTGTGTTTCTCGTCACAGCGGTCCGAGCATGTGTAGAAGAGACTCACGGTAGCGGGTTTTTATCTGCGCAGATGCGCTCAAGAGGCTTGAAGAATGAATGACAAGAGCATGGTGATCCTGGATGGGAACGAGGCGGCCGCCTCGGTTGCCTATCGGCTATCTGAAGTCGTGGCAATTTACCCCATTACGCCCTCCTCGCCGATGGCCGAGTGGGCCGACCAATGGCGGTCAGAAGGCAAGACGAACATCTGGGGCGCCCTGCCGGTGGTGGAGGAGCTGCAGAGCGAGGGCGGAGCGGCGGGAGCGCTGCACGGAGCATTGCAGGCGGGGGCATTCGCGACCACATTTACGGCGTCGCAGGGCCTGCTGCTGATGATCCCCAACATGTTCAAAATTGCGGGCGAACTGACGCCGGCGACGATGCACGTGACGGCGCGTACCATTGCCACGCACGCTTTGTCGATCTTTGGCGATCACTCGGATGTGATGGCATGCCGGTCGACGGGATGGGCAATGCTGGCGTCGAACTCGGTGCAGGAAGCGGCGGATCTGGCGCTGATAGCGCAGGTGGCCACGCTGGAGACGCGCATCCCGTTTATTCATTTCTTTGACGGCTTCCGCACCTCGCATGAGGTGGGCAAGATATTCCCCATCAGCGACGAGACAATCCGCGCCATGGTGGATGACCGGTACATCATTCAGTTCCGGCAGAGCGCGCTCTCCCCTGACCGGCCAATCCTGCGCGGGTCGGCGCAGAATCCGGATGTGTTTTTCCAGGCGCGCGAGGCTTGCAGCCCGTTTTACGAGGCGGTTCCGGGGATTGTGCAGTCGGTGATGGACCGTTTTGCCGTGGAGACGGGTAGGGAATACAGGTTGTTCGACTACTGCGGCGCGCCGGATGCCGAGCGCGTGATCGTGATGATGGGCTCGGGCGCGGAGGCGGCGGAAGAGGCCGTGGATGCGCTGAGCAGGAACGGCGAGAAGGTTGGCCTGGTAAAGGTTCGGCTGTACAGGCCGTTCGATGGCGCGGCGCTCATTCACGCGTTGCCTGCGACGGTGAAGAGCATCGCCGTACTGGACCGTTGCAAGGAGCCGGGCTCCACAGGCGAACCGCTTTATGCCGACGTGGTGACTGTGCTGGCGGAAAAGAGAGGCAAACTGCCGTTTGCGACGCCTGTTGTGATCGGCGGACGCTACGGGCTTTCGTCCAAGGAGTTCACGCCGGCGATGGTCAAGGGTATCTTTGACGAGCTGACCACGGATGCGCCCAAGAATCATTTCACAATCGGCATCGAGGATGACGTGAGCAACTCGAGCCTGAGCTACGACCCGGCATTCTCCACAGAGGATCCGCGCACTGTGCGCGCGCTGTTTTACGGGCTGGGGTCGGACGGCACGGTGGGCGCGAACAAGAACTCGATCAAGATTATCGGCACGGAAACCGACAACTATGCGCAGGGGTACTTTGTGTACGACTCGAAGAAGTCTGGGTCTATGACCACCTCCCACCTGCGCTTCGGGCCCACGCCGATCCACTCGACCTACCTGATCACGAACGCAAGCTTTGTGGCATGCCACAACTTCAGCTTCCTGGAGAAGATCGACGTGCTGGAAGCGGCGATGCCGGGATCGGTATTCCTGCTCAATTCGCCGTATTCGGCTGAAGAGGTTTGGGATCACCTGCCGAAAACGGTCCAGGATGAGATTCTGCGGAAGAAGATCGAGTTCTACGTGATCGACGGCTACAAGGTGGCGAGAGAAGCCGGCATGGGGACGCGCATCAACACCATCATGCAGACCTGCTTCTTCGCCATCAGCGGCGTGCTGCCTCGCGAGGAAGCGATTGCACAGATCAAGAACGCGATCAAAAAGACCTACGGCAAGCGCGGCGAGGCTGTGGTGCAGAAGAACTTTGCCGCCGTGGATCATGCCCTGGCGCACCTGGAGAAGGTGGAAGTGCCGCAGGCGGTATCCTCGGAGTTCGACATCACCGGCTCGCTTTCAGCAAAGGCGCCGCGATTTGTGCGCGACGTGCTGGGGCAGATTGCCAACGGCAAGGGCGACCTGCTGCCCGTAAGCGCGCTGCCCGCGGGCGGGGCGTTTCCCACGGGAACAGCGCAGTGGGAAAAGCGCAACATTGCGCAATTCATTCCGGCGTGGGATAAGGACTTGTGCATCCAGTGCGGCAAATGCGTGATGGTGTGCCCGCATGCGGTGATCCGGGCCAAAGTGTACAGCGCGGATCTGGCTACCGATGCGCCGCCGGCGTTCCAGTGGGCCAAGCCAAAGTGGAGAGGCATGGAGCAGGAGCGCTACACGCTGCAGGTGGCGCCGGAGGACTGCACCGGATGCGGCGTGTGCGTGGAAGTGTGCCCGGTGAAGAGCAAGAGCGACGCCAGCCACAAGGCCATCAACATGGTGGCGCAGGCGCCACTGCGCGAGGCGGAGCGCGCGAACTGGGATTTCTTCCTCGGTCTGCCTGAGGTGGACCGGACAAAGCTGTCGCATGGGCAGGTAAAGGACATGCAACTTTTGCAGCCGCTGTTTGAGTTCAGCGGCGCGTGCGCGGGTTGCGGCGAGACACCCTACATCAAGCTGCTGACGCAACTATTTGGCGATCGGCTCTATATTGCCAACGCCACTGGTTGTTCCTCGATCTATGGCGGCAACCTGCCTACAACGCCGTACAGCCAGAATGCGCAGGGGCGCGGTCCGACGTGGGCAAACTCGCTGTTTGAGGACAACGCCGAGTTTGGCTTTGGCATGCGGGTGGCTCTCGACCAGCAGAAGGCGTTTGCCGAAACGCTGCTGAAGCGGGTGGCTCCGCAGGCCGGTGACGAGCTGGTAACGGCGATTCTGTCCGCACCGCAGAGCAGCGAGCCGGAGATTACCGCGCAACGCGAGCGGGTGAAGATCCTGAGAGAGAAGCTCGAAGGAAACGACTCGTCCGATGCCGGCAACCTGCTGGCCATTGCCGACACGCTGGTGCGCAAGAGCGTGTGGATCCTGGGCGGCGACGGATGGGCCTTCGATATCGGCTTCGGCGGCCTGGATCACGTGCTGGGCTCAGGCAAGAACGTGAATGTGCTGGTGCTTGATACCGAGGTGTATTCGAACACCGGCGGACAGGCCTCAAAGGCGACCCCCCGCGGCGCGGTGGCCAAGTTTGCCGCGAGCGGAAAAGGCAATAGCCGCAAAGACCTGGCCATGGAAGCCGTGAGCTACGGAAGCGTGTACGTGGCGCAGGTGGCGATGGGCGCCAACGACACGCACACAATCAAGGCGTTCCAGGAAGCCGAGGCGCATCCGGGGCCGTCGCTGATTATCGCCTACTCAAGCTGCATTGCACACGGCTACGACCTGGTGCACGGGCTGGAGCAGCAGAAACTGGCCGTGCAGGCCGGCTACTGGCCGCTGATGCGCTACAACCCGGAGTTGCGCGAGACGGGGAAGAATCCGTTCCAACTCGACTCCAAGGCGCCGTCGATTCGGCTGAAGGACTATGCATATCGCGAGGCGCGCTATACCATGCTGGCGCGCAGTAACCCGCAAGTGGCCGAAGAACTTTTGAAGGAAGCGCAGGACGACGTAGAGCGCCAATGGCGCGTGTACTCGGCCCGCGCGGCCATGCCGGGGCGTGGCGAGACGCCCCATATCGCGCCACCGGAGAAGGCTGCGGAGCCGGAGCCGGTGAGCGCCGGAGGATCCAATGATTGACCTGAGTACGCATTATCTGGGCTTGAAGCTGAGCGGGCCCGTGGTGGTGTCATCTACGCCGCTCTCGGATTCGCTGGACAACATGCACCGGATGGAAGACGCCGGTGCATCGGCAATTGTCCTTACATCGCTTTTCGAGGAACAGCTTGCGCTGGAGTCGCGAGGGCTGGATGAGGACCTTTCGCGCGGCACGGAGTCTTCTCCAGAGTCATTGCACTATTTGCCCGAGATGGCCGACTACCGCATGACGCACGAGGTGTATCTCGATTACCTGAGCAAGGCAAAGAAAGCCATCCGCATTCCGATCATGGCCAGCCTGAACGGCACCACGGCCGGCGGCTGGGTGCGCTTCGCGCATGAGATGGAGCAGGCGGGCGCGGATGCCATCGAGCTGAACACCTACGCGCTGGCTACGGACCGCAGCCAGACCTCGCGGGAACTGGAATTGCAGTTGCTCGACCTGGTGGAGAACGTGTGCCGCGCGGTCAAGATTCCGGTCGCGGTCAAGCTGTCGCAATCGTTCACCAGTATTCCGCACCTGGTGGCGTGCCTTGAAGACGCAGGGGCGCGCGGGGTGGTGTTGTTCAACCGCTTCTACCAGCCGGATTTCGATGTGGAAGCGCTGGAGGTGCGGCCCACGCTGCATTTCTCCACACCCTCCGAGCTGTTGCCCCGGCTGCACTGGGCAGCGATCCTCTATGGCCGGACCAACGTCGATATCGCCATCACCGGCGGGATCCACTCCGCGGAAGACGTGCTGAAGTCCATCATGGCGGGAGGCTCTGTTGCCATGATGTGCTCGGCCCTGCACATTCACGGGATCGATCACATCGGTCGCGTGCTGGCCGATTTGCGCTATTGGCTGGAGAGGCGCGAGTACACATCGCTTAGCGAAACGCGCGGATGCCTGAGCCGGAGAAGCGTGCCGGATACGTCGCCGTTCGATCGCGGGAACTACATCAAGACGCTGAGCTCGTACCACCTGCGGCAGACGGTAGGGGCGTTTTAAGCAAAATCTTTCGCCCGCGGCGGAACACGCCCTCCGCCGCAATCGTACTCCGAGATAACACTCGAGGAGTGCTCCGATGAAATGTGTATTCGCTGTCCTGTTTCTTGCATGTGCGCCGGCATGCGTCGCAAGGGCCGCCTTGCCTGCGTCTGTTTCGCCTAAGGCTCCCATCTCTCAGCAGGAGAAGAACAAGGCGGTTGCACGGCGTGTCTTCGAGGAGATTCTCAACCAGGGCCGGTTCGATGCGGCCAGCGAGCTTTATGCGCCGGACTTTGTGAATCATGGCCTGCATCGGGATTCAACCTTGAAGCAGGACCAGGACGCCGCCCATTGGGAGAAGCAGGCCATGCCTGACATGCACCTCACCGTGGACAAGATGGTAGCCGATGGGGACATGGTCACGGCCCTCTGGGATTTGCAGGGAACGAACAGCCACTCCGCCGGGTGGCTGCCTGCCACCGGGGTCAGGATTGAGGAACGAGGCATCACGATATGGCGCATCGCGGATGGACGCATTCACGATGAATGGACTGTATTCGATGTGTCGCACATCATCCGCCAGGCTGTTTCGCAACTGATGTGGCAACTTCTGGCGGTGCTTGCGGTGATGGCGGTTCTGCTGTGGATTGCCATTCGGCTGCTGGTTCGTCTGTATCGTCGTTTTCTGCGGCGTAGTTCTCCGGCGCCAGCCTGAGCCGCGCCCTCTATGATGCTTAATGAGCTGTTCAGGGCAATAGAGGAGAGATGGAATATGATGCGCAGGCTCGCGTGCCTCGTCTTGTTATTGAGTCTAGCTGGATTTTGCGGTGTTTGCCGGTCGCAGGCGCCGGAGAGATATGAGCCCACGATTGACTCGCTGAACCAGCATCCATTACCCCAGTGGTACGCCGGCGCCAAGCTCGGCATCTTCATTCACTGGGGCCTGTACTCGGTGCCGGGATGGGCGCCGCTCAATCACCCCGAGCACGATTTCGCCTCCTCTGACTACATCAAGTACAACCCGTACGCGGAGTGGTACCTGAACGTGCTGCGCATTCCCGGCTCGCCCACGCAGGCCTATCATCGCGAGCACTTCGGCGCCAGTTTCGGCTATTACGATTTTGCGCCGATCTTCAATCGCGAGACGAAGAAGTGGAATCCCGACGCCATGGCGGCCGCGTTCAAGATGGCCGGCGCGCGCTATGTGGTGCTGACCAGCAAGCACCACGAGGGCTTTACGCTCTGGCCGAGCACGACAGCGAATCCCAGCCCGAGCCTGCGGCCGGACCAATTGCACGCGGCACGCGACATCGTGGGCGACCTCACCGCGGCGGTACGCCAACAGGGCATGAGAATGGGACTTTACTATTCCGGCGGCTACGACTGGACATTCAACGATGGGCCCATCGAGACCGCAAGCGACTATCAGACCGTGAAGCCGGAGACCCAGGCCTACGGCGACTACGCCTTCGCGCAAATCCATGAGCTGATGGGGAAGTACAAGCCGGATGTGCTGTGGAACGACATTGACTGGCCGAAAACGGGGCGGCCACTGCAGGTGGAAGCGGACTACTACAACGCTGTGCCCGACGGCGTGATCGACGACCGCTTCGGCATCAAGCACGCCGACTTCACCTCGCCCGAGTACGCGAAGCTGGACAAGATCAGCGAGAAGAAGTGGGAGGAGTGCCGCGGGCTGGGGCGGTCGTTCGGATACAACCGCGCCGAGGGCGAGAAGGAGACCATCGCGCCTGCGGAACTGATCGCGCTGCTGGTCGATATTGTGAGCAAGAACGGCAACTTGCTTCTGGACGTTGGCCCGGAGGCCGATGGGACCATTCCCCCGGTTCAGATGGAGCGACTCAGGGCGCTGGGCGCGTGGCTGAAGCAGAACGGCGAGGCGATTTACGACACCACGCCATGGACGCACGCGGAGGGCAAAAGCGCTAAGGGAGACGAGTTGCGGTACACGCGCAAGGGCGATGATTTGTTCGTGACCGTGCTGGGCAAACCCAGAGCGGAAGCGTTGACGATCGCGGATCTTCCGTTCAAATCGGATGCGACTGTTACGCAACTTGGTGGATCGGAGGCGCTGAAGGCCAGCGCTGAAGGCGGAGGCACGCGCATCGGGCTCCCCGCGCAACTCGCGGGAGATTATGCGTACTCATTCAAGCTTGCGGGCTACTTGCGCTAAACAGTCGAGCCGGGCTAGCCCAACTGCTGCACTACCGCGCGCCCAAGCATCTGGCGCGCGCTCACCAGGGCATCTTTAACCGGTTCGCTGAATTCCTCGCCAAGTTCGGTGGACCCGGCGCCGATGGTAAGCAACAACGCCCGACGCGGCATGGAGCCGTAAAGATCTCTGGCGAGTGCCAGCAACTCCGGCGGACTTACGGTATGAGTCGCCCGGTGGCTCTCGCCGGAGGACGCTGTGACGTCGTCGAGTCGAACCGATCCGGGAGCCGATTCAACCGAGCAATCGATGAAGATGACCGCGTCGGCCAAGGCAATCTCCTCGGCCAGCTCCGGCGTCCATTGCTGGCGGGCGATGGCGCGTATGCCCGGCTCCGAACATAGGCGCCGCTCAGCCCATGAGCACAACCACGGCCCCACGCCATCGTCGCCGCGGAGCGTGTTTCCGCAACCGAGGATGAGACAGCGAGCTCGAGACATAGTCACTAGTGCTCCCGGTAAGGTGGTTCAGGAATAGAGACTACTTGGGCTTCGAAGTGGCAAACTTCCAGGCTTTGACCCGGTACTTGCCCTCCGCTTCCGGCAATTGGGAAAAATCGAGGGATGGCAGCGGAACAATCGTTATCTGAGCCTCGAAATAATACACCTTGCCTGCCTCAGCGGTGAGAGAGGCCGCATGGGTGAATGCCTTCTTCATTCTTGATTGAGCCGACTGCATACTCGCACATAGGTTGTGCTCGCCGGGCTCCACAGTCAAGGTGAAATAGGAGTCGCCTTTGGTGGCGCCCACCCATGCGCCATCAACGCCAAAACGGGTCGTCGTCTGTGTCCTTTGTTCGCCCGGCATGGTTTCAACAAACACGATCATCGCCTTGCCCGATGCGGGAGGGGTGAACGCTGGAGCGTCCTTTTCCAGCTTCGCATCATAGTTGACTGCGTCGTCGCCGCAGCCATCCGGCAGAATGGCTTTGGACTTGGCCAGCGCTTGCACCGATGACAGCATCAATGCACAGAGAATAACAAAAAATGTCTTCGGGATCATGGTGCTCATTCTACTCGGAATCGTCGTAGCCCCGCTTGCAGCCGTTTCCATCTTGTCAACCGCCTTCCTGGCCAAACCCGATACTTGCGATTTCTGCGAATGTGCTTTGGCCCATCTCTTCCGCAGGAAGTGCCGGAAGAGGTGGGCCACGGAGTCGAATTGCTTCCAGTGCACTATCCTACCTGATGATCTGGTCCACGACCTCGCCGTCCGCCGACAAAAGCTCGACCGCAAGCGGCATCTGCCCGAATGCATGCGACGAGCAGCTCAGGCATGGGTCGAAAGTCCGTACCACCGCCTCAATGCGATTCAGCATGCCTTCGGTAAACTTGCCGTCCTTCACATAAGCCCGCGCGGCCTGGAGAACGCCCTGATTCATGGCGCGGTTGTTCTGGCCGGTGGCGATGACCAGGTTGGCCCAGGTGATCTTGCCGTTGTCATCCACCTTGTAGTGGTGATTGAGCGTGCCGCGCGGCGCTTCGGCCTGCCCCGCGCCCTCCAGCCGGTTCACGCCCGCGGTGGCGCGCACGTGGGTCTCAAGGATGCGCGGGTCCGCCAGGATCTGCTCGATCTTCTCGATACCATGCAGAATCTCGATCAGTCGCGCGTGATGATAATGGAAGGAACTCTCAACTGGTCCAGCCGCAAGCTGCTTGAAGGCCGGCAACTCCGCGTCGGCAAGGGGCGTTCCCATGCTCTTTACGATGTTCAGGCGGGCCAGCGGTCCGACGCGATAAGAGCCCTCGGGGTATCCGAGCGGCTTGTAGTAGGCGAACTTGGTGTAGCTGTAAGGTTCCACAGCCTCGCCAATTGCTTCAGTGAAACGCACGGCGGTCATGCCGTCTTCCACCACGGCTCCGGATGCATCGATCAGCCGCAGCGCGCCATCGGTGAATTCGATGGAATCGTCCTCGTTTACCAGACTCATGTAATTGGACGGAAAGTTGGCAAAGACTTCAATCTCCGGCCGGAACTGATCGGCGATCTGCTTGTAAGCATCGAGAGCCATCTTTGCGCCCGCGTATGCCTCCGGCAACATGGCAAGAATCTCGTCGCGAACAGCGGCGGCCAGCGGCTCGGTAACCCCTCCGGGCACCACCCAGCCGGGATGGATGCGCTTGCCCGCCAGCAGTTCGATGATGTGCTGGCCAAATCTCCTGAGCCCCACGCCCGCCCGGCCCAGTTCGGGTTTGGCCGCGGCCACTCCAAAAATGTGGCGTATCTTGGGATCGGCTTCCATGCCCAGAAGCAGATCCGGCGAAGCCAGGTAGAAGAAGCTCAGCGCATGCGACTGGACCATCTGCGCCAGGTTCAACAATCGGCGAAGTTGCGCGGCCGTATGCGGGATGCGCACCGACATGATGGCCTCGCAGGCCTTGGCAGAGGCGATAAGGTGCGAAACCGGGCAGATGCCGCAGATACGTGCCATCAGGCTAGGCATCTCATAAAACGGCCGGCCTTCGCTGAAGCGCTCGAAACCGCGCACCTGGGTCACATGGAAGTGCGCATCGGAAACCTCGCCCTGCTGGTCGAGCTGGATCGTGATCTTGCCATGGCCTTCCAGCCGCGTAACGGGATCAATGAGGATGGTCTGGGTCATGGTCAGGCTCCAAACCGGGTCAGCGCCGGTATGTCCAGCGGCTCTCCCGTGACAATGGCGGTCAACGCCGCGTGAAAAGTGTCGGCTGACGGAGGACAGCCGGGCAGAAATACGTCCACGTCAACGAATTCGTGGATGGGGCGAACTATCTTCAGGAGGCGCGGCACAATCACGCACGGAATCTGCGGCTGCGCCGAGGCGTTCTCAATGTAAGCGCGGTTGAGGATGGCCTCCGGGCCAATCGGATTGCGCATGGAGGGCACGTTGCCGGTGATGGCGCAATCGCCCATCGCCACCAGCGTGCGGGTGTGCGCGCGGATCTTCCGGATCTTGTGTTCATCATCCACGGAGGCCACCGCGCCTTCTACCAGGGTGATATCCACGTGGTCGGGAAATTCCTTGGTATCCACCAGCGGGCTGTACACCAAGTCGACCAGGTCGGCGAGCTCAAGAACGCGCTCGTCGAGATCGAGAAACGACATGTGGCAGCCGGAACAACCGTCAAGCCACGCCGTAGCCAGTTTCAGCTTGCTCATTGGGCCTCCCTCATCATTTTCAGGTAGGGGAGAAAGTCCGGGTACTTGGGATGCTCCGCGCCGATCTTGCTCTTGTCGAACAAAGCGCCTGTCGGGCATACCTGCACGCATTTGCCGCAGCGCGTACATGTCGACTCTCCCCATGGCTCGTGCAAATCCGTAATCAACAGCGAATCGATACCGCGGCCCATCACGTCCCAAACGTGGGCGCCTTCCACCTCGGCACACACGCGCACGCAGCGGGTGCAGAGGATGCAGCGGTTGTGATCCGCGGTGAAGCGCTCGTGCGAGGAATCGACGGAAAGGTTCGGATTGCGGTAGGGAAGACGGACGTGCGTCAGGCCCTGCATCTGCGCCAGTGACTGCAACTCGCAATGCCCGTTGGCCACGCACACTGAGCAGACGTGGTTGCGTTCGGCAAACAGCATTTCCAGGATCATGCGCCGGTGCCGGTTCAACCGCTCTGACTGTGTGGTGACTTCCATGCCCTCAAAGATCGCCGTGACGCAAGCCGGCATCAGCTTGTTGCTGCCCTTGACCTCAACAACGCATATCCGGCATGCGCCTACGTCGCGAAGGCCATCCAGGTGGCAGAGAGTGGGTATCTCGATTTCGTTCTCGCGCGCCACTTCAAGAATGGTCTGCCCGCGCCGGGCGCTGACCTCCTGGCCGTCGATCATTAGAGTTTTGACTTCGGCCGTGTCGCTCATGCCGGTACCTCCTCGGACTTTGCCGCCGCCACATTCATATGGCAAACTCCCGCCGGACAGCGTTTGTGCTGGATGTGATCGATGTACTCGTTGCGAAAATACTTCAGCGTGCTGAGCACCGGATTCGGTGCAGTCTGGCCCAGCCCGCACAGGCTGGTGCTGCGTACGGTGTCACAGAGCTCTTCCAGCATCTCCAGATCCGCAAGCTCGGCCTCGCCCGTGCAGATACGCGTCAGGAGAGTGTACATCTGCGCCGTTCCCGCCCGGCACGGTATGCATTTGCCGCAGGACTCGGTCATGCAAAACTCGACAAAAAACCGCGCCACATTCACCATGCACGACGTATCGTCCATGACGATCATGCCGCCCGAACCCATGATGGACCCGGCCGCCATCAAGGCGTCATAGCTGACGCCAAGATCAAGCATCCGCGCCGGAATGCAGCCGCCAGAAGGCCCGCCGGTCTGGATCGCCTTGAGCTCATGCCCGCCGGGTACTCCGCCGCCGATTACTTCAATAATTTCGCTCAGCTTGATGCCGAGCGGGACCTCAATGAGCCCCGTGTTTCTGATACGGCCGGTAAGGGCAAAGACCTTTGTCCCTTTGCTGCGCTCCGAACCCATGTTGAAGAACCACTTTCCGCCGTTGCGCACAATCGGCGCCACATTGGCGTAGGTCTCCACATTGTTGATCAACGTCGGCTTGCCCCAGAGACCGCTCACCGCCGGGTAAGGCGGCCGCGGCTTGGGCGTGCCGCGCTTGCCCTCGATCGATGCCAGCAGCGCAGTCTCTTCGCCGCACACAAAAGCTCCCGCTCCCAGGCGGATTTCCACGTCGAAGTCGAATGTGGTGCCGCCGATGCCGTTGCCCAATAGCCCGCGCCGCCGCGCTTCCCGCAGTGCCGTAGTCAGCCGGCTCACCGCCACAGGATATTCTGCGCGAACGTAAATGTAGCCCTTCGCCGCGCCCACCGCGTAGGCCGCAATCGCCATTCCTTCAATCACACGGTGCGGATCGCCCTCCATCACGCTGCGGTCCATAAACGCGCCGGGGTCGCCCTCGTCTCCGTTGCAGACCACATACTTCACTTCGCCGCTGGCCTTGGCTACCGTGCTCCACTTCAGGCCGGTCGGATAACCGCCTCCGCCGCGGCCGCGCAGACCGCTCTCCGTGATCCGGTGGATTACGCCGCTGGGAGTCATCTCCACCAGCGCCGTCATCAGCGCCTTGTAACCGTCGCAGGCAATGTAGTCGTCAATCTTCTCCGGATCGATTTTGCCCGCGTTTTCCAGAACCACGCGCACCTGTTTTTCGAAATGCTCGCTTAAATCGCATTGCAGCGCCGCCACTGGCTCTTTACCCAGGCTGGAAACGATTGCCGGCGCGTCGCCCGCCTGCACGCGATGGTAAAAAGTCTCGTCCGGATCAACGCGCACAAGCGGCCCGGAGGAACACGGCCCCATGCAACCGGTCTTGCGCACCAGCACTTTTTTGCCCGAAGCCTCCGCCGATTGAACCAGCGCATCGCGAAGCGCGCCCGCACCCTGGCTGGCGCAGGCCAGGTCCATGCAGACATTCACCTCGTAGTCGTAGCGCGCGTTTTCCTGCTGCACGCTCCTGGCAATCTGTTCCAGTTCTTCCAGGGTCATTGCACTTCCCACCTTTCCAGCTGCTCCAGCAACTGCGCCGCGCCCAATTCGCCGCTAACATCGCCATCGCACAGCGCCACCGGCGCGCGACTGCAAGCGCCCACGCATCGCGCCGTCATAAGGCTGATGTTGCCGTCCTTGGTGGTCTGGCCCGGCTTTACGCCCAGCCGCTCTTCGGCCACGGCGATCAGCCGGTCGGCGCCCTTGATGTAGCAGGCTGTCCCGGCGCAAATGGTCACCGTATGCCGTCCGGGCGGCTTGAGGCTGAAGTAGTGGTAGAACGTCGCCACTCCGTACGCCTGGCTCAAAGGCACTCGCAGCGACTGCGCCACAAACTTGATCGCCTTGTCATCCAGGTATCCGAATGACGACTGAACGGTATGCAGCGTCTCAATCAGCGCATGACGGGCAAAGCCGTTCTTGCGCATCGTCCCGTTGACGATCTTCCATCGCTTGTCGTCGCTGGGTAACGGTGGTGGGGCGAAGGTGGGCACGATTCCTCCAACCGCGGCCCTGAAGCTCCGGCAGTCGGCATGACTGCCTTTCTCTCAATAGCCGCTGTCCACTTCGTTTATAGGCTGGGAACGACACGACCTGCGGTGACACCTGTCACTTAAGAAATCATTCAATTCCCATGATTGAAAGAGTTGCCGTTAACAGCGGGGAACTGCTCTTTTGAAGGTCTTATGCCGGGCATTTTCACCCCGCGCGACAATCGGCGCGGGGCTCATTCCATTTTGGGAAGCGCCGTAATGAGATCACCGAAATTGGCCATCCATCGGAATCTTTGGTTATGGCCCTTGCCCGATGGATCGATAATCACTCGCAAACAGTTCTTAATCGTTGCATTCCGGTGTAGGAGGAGTCCCGGTGCCAACTCTGAAAAGGATCGTGCGGCTGTCCCTTCCGGGCTTGGCCGGAATCATTGCATTGTGCGGCTGCGCCACCGTGCACGTCTACGATTACTACGCTTTCGGTGATTCCATTACCTATGGAGATCTCTTGCCTGATCGCTCTCAGGCCTATCCGTATCTGGTTGCCAATGCGGAGAACACGCTGGTCAGGAACTATGCAAACTCCGGTGACCAGGCCTGCGATATCATCCCACGGCAAATATTTCCAAACGGCGAAATCCCGCCCCAGACGAAGCGTGTGGTGAGTTCCATCCTCATCGGCACCAGCGATGCCTCCAACCGCGGTGCAGGCTCCTATGATCAGGTCTTCCTCCAGTGCCATCTCGCCGCCGTCAGTTGGCAGGCAATTCCGGCCGAGTACAAAGTGCTTGTGGGAAGCACCGGCTTTGAGGCATTCGGCCCGGGCAGGCTCGAGTCTTTCGCAACCTCGCCCATCTGGACAACTCAAGGCGCCGGCTCCGGCGTTAGCTTTGAAGTTGACCTGAAAGGACCGGGAGCCATTTACGTCTGGCCGATCATCGATGACACATCCGATGCCGCCTACAGTTCCTCCATTGACGGAGTTACCGCCGGCGCCGCGAATGTGCGCACAAATCCAGTCATGGCCACTGCAAACGGCACCCAGCGTTCTCTCGGGTTTCTTCGCTTTGGCGGCCTTCCGGCCGGTCGGCACGTCATTGCTTTTACTCAGACAAGTTCCGGCAGCGACGGCGTATCCATACTCGGCGTCAGCGCCGTATCGGGAATGGACAAAAGCAACCTGCCCATCGTGTTAGTGGGCACAGTGCCCCTCCAGTTGCACCCGGGACAAAGTTGCTGTTGCATCCCATCCAACGATCAACCTTGTCTTTCCTTTAACAATGACATTCAGACCGGCGTCAATTTGCTGGCCGGCGACGGCCTCGACGTCCGGCTCTTCGATACGCGCAACTTCATGTTCGCCGCCAGCGCTGAAATGAGCGATTCCGTGCAGCCGAACACCCTCGGGCACAAGGAACTGGCCAATGCCGTAAAGTCAGTGTGGCCTGCAAACTAGTTCTCAATTGGTGCCGGCTTTTTGAATCCGCCCTCAGCCAAGCTGCGGCAACCGGCTGGAAATGCCAAACAGGAAGACCAGCCCGATGGCGCAGCTATACGCGGCGCCGGTCCAGGCAATCGCATGATAGAACCGCGGGTGGAACGCACCGCTTTTGAATGCTCCGCCCAGGGACGCCGTCATGAGTCCGTTCATGGCAACCAGGCCCACGCAAAACGCCAATAGCCCCATCATTCCGTTCGCCGTTCCGCCCAGGCTCTTGGCCAGGAAAAACAGCGCCAACTGGCTGGGCGTCTCCGCGCCAATCCCGTGCAGCATTCCAATGGCAAACACCGATTTGCCCGTATACAGCCACTGGAAGCGCTGCGGCTGCGGCGCATCGGCCTTCCACAGCCTGCGCACGCGCCATGCCGCCCACAGCAGCCCGTTGATCCCAATGGCCAGCCGGCTCTCAATCCGGCCGTGGCTATGCCCGTGTGCGTCCTTGCGCAGAATGCCGGCCACCACCCCAATTCCAAGGACGATCAGCGTCAGCCCGATCAGCCGCTCGGTCCAGTGGTCCAGGCCTTCGGGCAGTCCCATATGCAGTTGCAGCACCATCACGCCCAGCGCCGCCACCATGAAGGCGTGCCCCAGCGCGTAGGTCACGCCCAGCCGCAACCCGCTGCGCCAGTTGCGTTGCACCGCCGTAATATCGGAAATGGCCGCCAGATGGTCGTAGTCGAACCCGTGGCGCAGGCCCAGCAACAGGCAGGACCCCAGCGCGGCATCGAGTCTCCAATCGCCCGGAAACAGCGTCACCAGTGCAGTATAGAGCAGACTTGGCTCCGCCCGGAGCGTCATTCGTCACTCAAGATGCGGCGCCTGCTTTCCCCGCTCCCTGCTCCTTGCTCCCCGTCTCTCGCGTGATGGTGTAACCCGCGTATTCGATCTCCACCCGCGTCGGCCCCAGCAGCCAGCTTGAGACAGTCGCAGACGCGTGCGTCGCCATGGGAAAGCCGTCCACTTCCGCGTAATTGCGCACCACCTGGGCCGGCCCCGTCACCATCGACGTGTTTTTCGTGGCAATGCCCTCCAGGCGCACGATGTCCTCACTCCGCTCGTCCACCCAGATCCGGCCCTTGAACAGGTATTCCGCATTCTGGCGCGGAACAATGTCCACCAGAAAGCAGTCGCGCCCGTCCACGGTTTGCGTGCCCGCCACCGTCATGCTGTAGTTTGCCGACGTGATCAGTTCATGGGCGCGGTTCGCCGGCGCGTTCAGAAGCTTCTCGTTCTCCAGGGCCTTCTCCAATACTTCCTTGCGCAATAACGTGGGACCCTCTTCGCTCAGGATCTGGTAGCTCTTGCCCGCGTCCTTGGCATAAGTCGTCTTTACGCTCATCTGGGCCGCTGGATGCGCGTCATCCCCGCTGCGGTACACGGTATAGCGCTCCGTGACCGTGTACCCAAGCACGTTGTCGTCGCGGTGCAGGACTGAGCGGTCAATCCCCTGGATCACGGTGGCGCTATCGATCTCCGGCGCTGCAGCAATTGGCGCGCAGAAACCGCTCACCAGGACGATGGCGATGATTCGGAAAAGGGCGGTGTGCAGTCGATCGGGAATGGACATGATGAATCAAGCGCAGTCTATCAACTCCCGTTGGCCGGCGGTCTGATGGACGCGCAAAAACAAAGCTCCGGCTCCGCCGCCGTTTTCAGCGGAAGCCGGAGCCGGAGCTTGGTTCTACCTTTCTTGAGCGCGTTACTTCTGTGCGTCAGCTTCGGCCTTGGCGTTGCGTACCGCCGCCAGAAATGCGTGCGCTGAAGCCGGAGGAGCCACCTGCCCGGTCAGCACATCGCGATAGGTTGTGTTCCCGCCGTACACCGCGGTCATCGAATCGTTGTCGGGATGCACCACGGCGCCGCTCAGCGTCAATCCTGCAAAAATGCCCTTGGCGCGCGAGTAGGTCAGGATCTCCGTGTTCATCTTCCAGTCGGTATCCGCGGAGGCATGGCGCCCCACCGGGCCGGCCGCCGCGGAAGCATCGGCGCCGATCTTGAATTTGCTGTTGAGCAGATCGTCCATGCCCTTCTGATTCTGGAAGACCATCACCACGTCAATGCCTTCCACGCCGATCTGCAAGCCCCAACTCCCGCCTTCAAGGCTGAAGAATGCCGGCGCGCTCCATCCCGCGGAGGTGCGGCATGTGGCAACGCCGCGTCCGCCTTCGGCGCCAATCACGAATCCGCCCTTCACCATATGCGGCACCACAGCCACGCATTTCGCGTGCTCCATCACTTCCTCGGGAATGCCCTTGTCGGGCGTCCCCATGATCTGGTGCAACACCTGGGCGGCGTTGTCCAGCCGGTCGGTCGCGGTCTCTTTCGGCGTGTCCGATGCCCACACCATTCCTGCTACTCCCAGCAGCGCACCCAAAACCATCACTTGTCTTTTCATATGCCCACTCTCCTCAGGTTGATCCAAAAAGGGGAAAACTACCTCACGCGGGATTCAGAGCCCGCAAAGAACGCGGCAGTCGGGACGCACTCTGCGGCCTCGCTGCTGTTGAGTTAAATGGCGGCGCGAGCCTTTTGGTTGCTCCCAGAGCCGGTTCCGGCCGGCTCCGCCATCCCATCCAAGCCGCAACAAATAAAGCAGATCGGAACACGCTGCGATATGCTGACCTTCATGCAAAGGTGGCCCAGGTGACTGCCGGTTCCCATTCGGTTCGGCGTGCGGTGCGCGTCCAGGGCGTCGTGCAGGGCGTTGGCTTTCGGCCGTTCGTCTATCGCCTGGCCACGCAGCTCCGGCTTGCCGGACACATCGGCAACGACACCGCCGGCGTGACCATCCAGATCGAAGGCGATCCCGCAAGTGTCGCCGAGTTTCTCCATCGCCTCCGCGCCGAGTCTCCGCCCATCTCGCGCATCGATTCCGTTGCCGTAGAGGAACTCCCTCCCACCGGCCAGTCCGGATTCTCCATCGCCCTCAGCCAGGTTCTCGGTCAGGTTTCCACTGGAATTCCCGCCGATGCCGCCACCTGCGCCGACTGTCTCCGCGAGCTCTTCGATCCCAACGATCGCCGCTACCGCTATCCCTTCCTAAACTGCACCAACTGCGGCCCTCGCTTCACCATCACGCGCCGCATCCCTTATGACCGTCCGCAGACATCCATGGCCGTCTTCCCCATGTGTCCTGCCTGCCAGGCCGAGTACGACGACCCGCTCAACCGCCGCTTTCACGCCCAACCCAACGCCTGCTGGATCTGCGGTCCGCGTGTGTGGCTGGCGGGCGCCGAAGGCTCTGAAATCGCCTCCCCGGACCCGATTGCCGCATGTGTTGAAAATCTTCTCGCCGGCCAGATCATGGCCATCAAAGGCATCGGCGGCTTTCATCTTGCCGTGGACGCCACCAATGAAGAAGCCGTAGCGCGCCTTCGCCAACGCAAGCATCGCTATGGCAAGCCGCTCGCCGTCATGGTGCGCGACCTCC
>Ga0265339_10000323_pt1 | contig 38406 bp, 39 predicted proteins | sample 4CB219metaG_FD_202085 | JGI IMG/M metagenome (GOLD analysis project Ga0265339, IMG submission 202085) | Rhizosphere microbial communities from Carex aquatilis grown in University of Washington, Seatle, WA, United States - 4-CB2-19 metaG | ecosystem: Host-associated > Plants > Roots >... | reverse complement strand
CGAATGGCGCGGCGAGCAAGCCATGTTCTGCATCACGCTTGACCGTATACCGGTATTCGGTATATCGCAGCCCCATGATTCGGTCGTTTGGCGACAAGCCTACCGAGGCGCTGTTCCGGGACGAACGAGTGCGGCAATTCTCGGGGATTGCTCGCGTTGCCAAACGGAAGCTCGAAGCTATACGCCGCAAACCGGGTCGATGATTTAACGGTGCCGCCGTCGAACCGTCTGGAGAAGCTCAAGGGCGATCTGAAGGACTTCCATCTGATTCGGATCAACGATCAATGGCGGGTGATTTTCAAATGGGTCAACAACGAACCTCATGAGGTTCGGATTGTGGATTACCATTGAAAGGAGAGACGGCAATGGCGGATAACGAATTTGCGCCGGTTACGCCCGGCGAAATGCTGAAGGAAGAGTTCCTTGCCGAGCACGGTCTGTCGCAGAACCAACTCGCAAAGGCCATTGGCATCTCGCCAAATCGGATTGCCGAGATCGTGAACAATCGCAGGCGCATTACGGCTGACACGGCACTCCGTCTCAGCTTGTATTTTAACAATAGTCCGGAGTTCTGGATGAACCTTCAGACACACTATGATCTGAAATTGGCGAAACGAAATCTCAAACCTGATGATGCCAAACGCATCAAAGCCGTCCGAGCCGCGTAAATGCTGCCTTCGTTTCGAATTTCAGTTCGCCGATGACGCTGAGGAGTGCGTTGGCGTCGTGGCCGGCCTGCCGGTTGCATTCGCCGTTGGCGAACCGCTGCCATCCCTGGGCGACGTGCTCGGCGTATTCGCGTAGCACCTTGCGCATCTCATCACGGCCGTGCGCGTACAGGACGGTTGTCTGCCGGTAGAGCGGCACGTGCACAGCGGCCTCCTCGCCGGCATTGGCGCGCGCCGCGTCATAAGATTCCCATTCGCCCACCACCATGGAGCCGAGCAGCACGGCGTAGATGACCCCCGCCGTGAGGAACAGGGGCACCAGCACGTCATTGTGGCCTTCGGCGATATGATGCTGAATCAGCTTGCGGACGACGATTGTGCCCATCGCGCCGTAAAGGACAAATCCGCCGATGAACAGGATCGCAAGTCAGGAGCCTTTACTTCTCAGAGCTGACCTAATCGGGTGGAATTGGGTGAAGATTCGGGTGGACTTGCTATTTGGGTGGAATTGGGTGTCTATTCGGGTGTGGGCATCCGTATCGACACCATCCGGATCACCCCGGAGATTTTGGCGCTGATTGCCGAGGTGGACGAATTCAAGGGCGCTTGGCGGGCGCTCGGAGCCGTCGCGCCTGAACGGTTGTCGGCGCTGCGCCGCGTCGCCACCATCGAGAGCATCGGCTCCTCGACCCGCATTGAGGGCAGCAAGCTCACCGACCGTGAGGTCGAGCGCCTTCTCACCAATGTCGAAATCAGGTCCTTCGCTTCCCGCGAAGAGCAGGAGGTCGCCGGCTACGCCGAAGCGATGGACCTTGTGTTCCGGTCGTGGGAAAACATCACGATCACCGAAAACCACATCAAGCAATTGCACCGCGACTTGCTCGTCCATAGCGAGAAGGATGAGCGGCATCGTGGCAGCTACAAAACCGGCCCCAACAACGTCGTCGCCTTCGATGAGAGCGGCCAGCAGATCGGCATCGTGTTCGAAACGGCAACGCCATTCGATGCGCCGCGTCTCATGGCCGAGCTCGTCACCTGGTTTGCCGAGGCGATGGAGGAGAAGCGTCTCCACCCATTACTCGTCATCGCCATCTTCACGGTCGTCTTCCTTGCCATCCACCCGTTCCAGGACGGCAACGGCCGGCTCAGCCGCATCCTCACCACGCTGATGCTGTTGCGCGCCGGCTATGCCTACGTGCCCTACAGCTCGCTTGAAAGCGTCATCGAGCAAAGCAAGGAAGGCTACTATCTGGCGCTGCGGCAGACCCAAGGAACGATCCGCACCGACAATCCCAACTGGGAGCCGTGGCTTCTGTTCCTCCTGCGCGCGCTGCGACAACAGAAGGAGCGACTGGCGAAGAAGATCGAGCGCGAGAAGCTCGTGGTTTCAAGCTTGCCGGAACACTCCGTGCGGATTCTCGACCATGCCCGCGAACACGGCCGCGTCAGCATCGGCGAAATGGCCAAGCTGACCGGCGTCAGCCGCAACACGCTCAAGGAGCACTTCCGGCAACTGGTCGAGAAAGGCTACCTCTCGAAGCATGGCGGTGGCCGCTCGACTTGGTACGTTTTGTCGTGACTGGTCTGTCTTCACGCGACTGTGCCATCACGGCTGGCAGGTTCTAAGCCAAGCCAGTGCGCCCGGCGTCGCGACCCATGCCATGGTGGCGCCGTGAACGTATGCGACAGCTTCGTTCTTGTCTCCCATCCCGATATAGGCAGGAAGCTGGCGCGGCATCTTCTTGTCGCCGAGCAGTAAGCCCGCAATATGCGTGTTATCGCTGATCGCCTGCGAGAGCGCGCTGCATGACTCCGGGCAATCGCCGCTTCGCCGAAACGCCAACAGCGCACGCGACCAGCTCTAGGCGGCTGCGCCGTCGTCTTTGTAACGCTTGATCAGCTTGGCGGCCTCGTCATCGCGGCCAAGGATTAAAAGACAGTCCATCAGAAGATAACGGATGCCCTGATTGTCGTTGGGATTGAGACGGAGCATGTCCCTATAGTGCGTCGCGGCTTCGTCTTGTAGACCTTTGTCCCAAAGTGTCTGCGCAAGACCTTGGCGAGCACGCATGTAAGGACGGGTTTTAAGCAAGCCCCAGAAATGTCCAACATCGTTGCGGAACGCAGCCTTCCCAATCGCCTTTTCGCCAGCCTCAACGCCTTGGCGATAGAGCTCGATCGCTTGATCCAAGTTTTCAGCCGTCTCCTGCGCCAGCAGGACATAAGCGTCGGCGCAGAGCGGCGATGTTTCGAGTGCCTTCTTCGCCAATGCTATCCGGCGCTTTTTATCGCTGGAGTCCCAAGCATCGTACATGACGTCCCGGGCCGCATCGATGGCATTTTCGTCGGGGCCGCCGGCGAACTTGGCCAGCAATGACGCGATCATGTGCTGGTCAGGAAGCCGGTTGGATGCAGACCCGCCGGCCTTCTTGCTTCGTTTCTTCGGAGGAGATTTCGTCATAGTGGGCTCGCTTTGCGTGGATGCAATAGAGCGTAACCCGCGTATTTACCCGCAGCAATCGAAGCGCACACGCGCGAAGCTAAGCGAAAACATGCGTGTTGTAGCGAAATTCTGCGTACTGGCGGAGAGGGAGGGATTCGAACCCCCGATACGGTTGCCCGTATGCCGCATTTCGAGTGCGGTGCATTCAACCACTCTGCCACCTCTCCGCAGACCGAGGTTGGAGTGGAACGCGCCGTATTTAGCGGCCGCGCCGTGGCGAGACAAGGCCGCGATTAAAGCCGCCGGCGGCCGTGGCTCAAAGCTCGCGGCCGATCTTGCGGTCGAGCGAATAGGGACCGCCGCCGCGCAGCGCGATGGCGAAGAAGATCAGCCCCCACAGGAAAACGTATTCCCAGCCGTGCTTGGCCCAGGCCCAGCCGTTATGGGCGAACTGGATGCTGATCATCGCAAATTCGATGGCGATCGTGGCCGCAAAGAACCGCGTGAACAGCCCCAACATGATGCAGACGGCGCCGACGGTTTCGTTGACCAGGGCGAAGACGGCGAACAGCATCGCGGGTTCATGCCCTGACTTCGCCATCTCCTCGGTGGCGCGCGACAGCGGGATCATCGACCGGTTGATGCCGTGGACGAGGAGCGTGCCGCCGACCGTCAGGCGGATCAACGGCCAGGAAATCTCTCGCGCGAAACTGTAGAACGGCGCCAAGGCCGGAATAAGAAGCCGTGGTTCGGCAGCGCCGCCGTGCTCCGGTGTTGTGCTGGTCATTGTCCCCTCGCTTGTGCGCGGCGTGCCGCCGCGTCGTCCTTGTCCCGTAATGAACCCCAGGATGCCAGCAAAATTGCCTCAAGCTCAAGCTGGATCGAGCGAGGGCACCGCTGAGTGCCAGGCGCATGGCCGCTCGTCGCAACCGCACTTGTTGCCTGCGCGCCGGCCCACCTATACTGCTGCACGACCGAACTACGATATTCAAGGGCAGGAACGGCATGGCGGAATGGTTTGTGGCCAAGGCATCGGAGCTCCCGGACGGTGACCGGCGTATCGTGGTCGCCGGCAAGGAAGAGATCGGTGTGTTTCATCAAGGCGGGACTTACTACGCCTACAGCAATTACTGCGTTCATTCGGGCGGGCCGGCGTGCGAAGGAATCCTGATGAACAAGGTGGTCGACCTGATCGATGCCGACCGTACCTATCAGGGACAGACGTTTTCCGACGAGGTGCACTTTGTCTGCCCCTGGCACGGCTACGAATATGAGATGACCACCGGCCGCTGCGTCGGCGACAGCCGGCTGAAGCTCAAAAAATACCAGGTGGTGCAACGCGGCGACGAGATTTACGTCGTCGCCTGACGCGCGGTCCGGAAAACCGAGTGACGGTCTTCCCTGGGATCATGGGCGCTGAACGGAGGTTGAGATGGATGCGACGCCGAACGAAGTCCGCAAGCTCAATTTCGACGACTATTCGACGTCGAAGCACCTGGAGCACGCGGCGCAGCAGGCGCGCGCGCGTAATTTCCAGGATTTTCTGATCGTCGATGTCGACGCGCACCACTACGAAAACGAATCCTACAAGGACGTTTTCCAGTACATCGAAAGTCCGGTGATTCGCCGCGACATGATCGATTCGGCGAAGCGCCCCGGCCGCTCCGGCCTGCTCAATTCCTCGGTCGGCAATCAGAATCTGGGCGGCCGCATCACCCGCGCCAACATGCGCGGACTGCAGAAGGTGCCGAATGACGGCCGCCATCGCGACGTGGTCATGACCTTGGAGTGGATGGACGCGATGGGCGTCGACTACGCCTGCATGTTTCCCACGCCGATGCTGTTCCTCGGCCTGCATCCGCAGGTCGAGATCGAGGTCGCGCTGTGCCGCGCCTATAACCGCTGGCTGTGTGAAAAAATTCTCGCCGTCGAGCCGCGGCTGGTCTCGATGCTCTACATCCCGTTCAACGATCCGGAAGCGGCCTACAAGACGGTGAAGGATTTCGGCAATAAGAAGGGCGTCGTCGGCTTCATGGTGACGTCGCCGCGCTACAAGCCGGTGCACGACAACGCCTACATGAAAACCTATGCGCTGCTTGAGGAACTGGGCAAGCCGATCTCGTTCCACGCCGCTTATTCGTGGGAAGACCGCGCGCTGCAGATGACCAACCGTTTCATCTCGGTGCACTCGCTCGGCTTCATGTGGTTCAACATGATCCACATGACCAACTGGGTCATAAACGGCCTGCCGGAGCGTTTCCCGAAGCTGAAAGTGCTGTGGATCGAGAGCGGGCTCACTTGGGCCTATTGCCTGATGCAGCGGCTCGACCATTCCTACATGATGCGCACGTCCGACTGCCCGTCGCTCAAGCGCAAGCCCAGTGAATACATGCGCGACATGTACTACTCGTCGCAGCCGATGGAAGTGCCCGAAGATTTGTCGATCCTCGAAGCGACCTTCAAGATGATCAAAGCCGACACGCAGCTATTGTGGTCGTCGGATTATCCGCACTGGGATTTCGATCTGCCGGGCGTGATCTACGATCTGCCGTTCCTCAACGAAACGGCCAAGCGCAATATCCTCGGCGGCAACGCCGCGCGCGTGTTCAATCTCGACACCAAGGTGGTGAAGCGGATTCCGTAACTGCTGCCTCTTATACCGCGCGCGGGGATGACGGTTCGGCTGCGGCGCGGCGGCTAGGTTCCCAATTGCTGTGGTGCAACCAATTCGTCGGTCTTCGCAGGGATGCGGTTATCCGATGCGCTTGGCTCACTGCCGGCCTCGACCGCCGCCAAAAGGACAAGATCGTTGATGTGTCGAAAGCGGGAAACGGCTCCCATTATTTCAACTTCAACGCGGTCGCGTGCCGCGTCGAGAAGTTCTTTTCGCGTATCCACGCTGGTATTCCCGGGCAGAAGGGTAGGTATCGGGCCGCTAAACAGGGCTAAAACAACTCTGTTGTCGAACTCCAATGCTCCAGTGTCCGTCCTATGCACGAAGAACAGTTGGTGATCGAGAAGTTCGCCCTGGTCATTCTGCCAGCGTACTAAAAATGCAGCTGCCATTCCACCCTGTATTGAATTGCGCGGAACCGCGGCATAACCCCCTCCAAATGCCGGAGAAGTCGCCTGCGAGATGAGATATCGAAAGAACTCGCTACCAAAATCCAATAGTACCGAGGTGCCCAACGGCGACCACGACCGCCTTCTGGTAGTGGCGTCAATGACGGTTCGCGCCCCAAATTCTGCAAATCTACCCTTGAGTTTCTCAGAAATACGCAATCTGAACCGCTCCGGATCAGTGGCAAGTGGTTCAACACCAATGTCAATAAATGAGCCAACTCTTCCTACAAATTCAGCAACGTGCCGAGTTGTGAAGTTACCGAGTCGCGCAAGTTGCTCTGGATTAAAACGACTAACGTGCTCTAAAATTTGAGACTGTAGCTCTCTCGCGCGCTTTGCGCGCTCAACTGCCTGGTCGATTTGATCGCGAGTAAGACTGAATGGGACATCGGAACTTCCATCAAGAACCGACGTAAGATCAAGATGATCAAGGAGCTCACCTAAAATCTCCGACTTGAACCTATCTCCAAATTCAGGTCCGAGAGGTGCCATTTCGCTGACGATGGTATTGACCCGCGTAAGGGCGAAATCGATAACTTGGTTGTCGATTGTATCTAGAGCATGCAGGTTTAAAACGGTGACAGATTTTGTTTGACCATAGCGGTAAAGTCTCCCAATTCGTTGGACCAGTCGAGCCGGATTCCAAGGAAGATCATAGTTTATGAGATAGCAGCAACGCCGATGCAGGTTAAATCCTTCTCCACCTGCCTCTGTAGATACAAGGATTGGAGTGTCGTTTTCGAATGCTTTTACACTCTCGAGCTTCTCAACGATCGATTGAGAACCGTTTATTTTCACCGCCACAATTCCAAGTCGTGAGGATAGGGCCTCCATGAGATAGTCTTGGGTGGCGCGGTACTCAGTAAAAATGAGTACATGTTCATGCTGCGCTAGAACAAGCTGTTTGATCGCGGCGATTAGTACCTGAAGCTTTTTGTCGTCCTGAAGCGCAGGCCCACAAGCCGCGATCAATTGTCTAAGAACAGCTATTTCATCCTCAAAGAATGGTTTCGTTGACTCTTCAATCTCCCAATCGGCTAGGTCGTCGGATTCAAATTCTAAATCAATTTGTTCAAGCCGCGCGGGCTTTTTAACCGGAATGCTCCCTTCCAGCCGTGACAGTCGCCGTAGCAGAGCTCCTTGCAATGCGGCGATACTGGAAGATGCTAGCTTTCTATAAATTGTCATTACAAATCCGATCGCGCGGCCTTGACTGCCACCAATTTGTCTGCCGGCTCCGTAAGAGCGTCGCAAATACCATCGGAGCTGCCGATCTAGCCCCCTCATAGTCTCGGTTGTTTCGACAGGATAACGAATAACTTTGTGCCCACGGAAAATGAAATTGCCATCAAGGTCAGTTACGTCGATCTTGCGATTTCTGACAATAATGTCGGCAACGATTTCCGGATTAAATTCTAAATCATTGATTGCACGTTCGAGGTCTGGACGAACAAGGCGCAGGAGATTACGAAATCGACCTGTATCGCCCTGATGGGGAGTTCCCGTAAGCAACAGCATCGAATCAGCGCGCGTGCGCAAGGCGCGTGCAAGTCTAAAGCGCAGAGTTTGAGAGCCGTCATCCGTGCGACTAAGGCGGTGTGCCTCGTCAAAGACGATTAAATCCCAATTTTCGCTGGCAAGCAGGCGACCAAAATGAGTCGTCTGCTCCAATCCGTCATCATCAGCCCCGCGAGGTTTTACAAGATCCAACGATGCTATGACACTATCATGCAACTTCCATTTCCAAACATCATCAATAGTAAAATCACTCTCATAAATTTCAAAGATGCGCTCGAATTTGACACGCATCTCATCCTGCCACTGACGAGTCAAACCTGCAGGGGTGATGATTAAAACTCGTCGTGCGCGTCCTTGCCGTCCAAGGGCGGCAAGCAGCAAGCCGACCTCTATTGTCTTTCCTAGGCCAACGTCGTCTGCGATAAGCCAGTTTGTGTGGCCGGACATCAGTATTTTGTGTACAAGCTGAATCTGATGCGGCAGTGGGTCGACGTCGAGTCGATCGAGGGCGCCGGTTGCGTCATTCCAATTGCGTAAAGCGTGAGCCATCATGCGTAGAGCCCAACGCTCCCCGGAATCGGAGTGAAGCATTTCGGCTCGCAGAAATTCCAGGGAGGGCTCCTTAATGCGCTTTAGCGTTTGATATGGTAGCCACAAGAGGCGGCCATCTTCCTCCAACTGGACCAAAGCTTGATCAGATTCGGCAATCCGCCGAACCGCCAAAACGCGAGCGGGGCCCAGTGTACTCCGGGTCGCGGAGAGCGGTTCGTCCTGTACGACAAAATCAGGCAGCAAGCCGCATCCGAGGCGGTCGAGAGATGGGCCGTCCACGAAGGACGAGTGCCCCTTGGGATTGATAATTGATCGGTCCTATCCAGACACGAACTGTCCATGCTCATGATCGGGGCAGCCTCGGCGACAGTCGCGTTCAGAGATTCTGTCGGACGAGCGGCCCCTGGATTCCAATAATCAATGATCTTTGCAGATGGGCGGGGAGGCAAGACGAAGTCTTCCGGCCGCCATCTCGCAGGATGGCTATCGGCATCCAGTTGTCGGTTCCGTGCGGAATCAGTCACGGCGGTTCCCCAACCCCAACACGCTATAGTAGTATCAACTCTCCGATTTTTTCAATGCTCGGCTTGTCGCGGCGATTTTCCCCCGTTGTGATCGACTAAGCTCGTAACACGGCCGAATAGGCGTGCCTATTTCGCCGGCATGATGAGCGAATAGCGCTCGTCGGCGGCAAGGCATTCGGCTTGCGGGTAGCCCAGCTCCTTGCGCACGATGTTGGTGCCAAGCACCAGCGACACGATCTTGTAGAAGGCGTGGCGGCGGCTCATGCCTTCGCGGCCCATGCCGCAATCGGTCGAGATCACCAGTCGTTCCGGCGGAATGTGCTTGAGCGCCTCGCGAATTTTTGCCGCCACCTCGTCTGGCGTCTCCACCTGCAGCCCATGATGATCGATGACGCCGATGGCGATCTTTTTGCCGGTGATGGTCTTGCCGATGGCTTCGAGATCGATGCCGCCGGAGCTTGACGATTCGAACGTGATAACGTCGGCGTCGACCGTGTTGTAGGTCTCGAGCGCCGGCTTGTAGCTCTGCACCTGCGCGAACATGCGTTGTTGCGACGGATTGCCCCAGCACGAATGCGCCCACACTTCGGTCTTGGCGCGAAGCCCCTTCACGGTGCGATTGAAAACCTCCACCATCAATTGCGGCGTGATCACCTTGTCCTGGATTTTGCGGATGGCGATCAGGTGGATCTGCGGCTCCTCGATCTGGATCACCGGGCAACCGGCATCGGCGAGCTCGTGATATTCCTCGTTGAAAGCGTCGGCGATGGCGAACATGCGCTCGGGGACGCTCTTGTAGTGCCGGTCTTGCAGCGCAAATGCGACGATCTCGGCCGACACCGCGCCGAATTTCACCGGCCGTGTGGTGAAGCGCTGCGCCGCCTTCCACATCGCGGCGTATTGCAGATTGCCGCGCCCGATCGGACCGGTGATCACCGGCATGACGCGCGATTCCAGATAGTCGTGCAGGATGTGGCCGCGCGGAAACATGATGCCGCCGCGTCCGGCCGGCGTCGGCTCGGGGTGCGCGATGTCGAGGCCGCTCATGTGGTTCGGCGGATAGGCGGTCCAGCTTTGGCCGCCGACGTCGTCGTCGAAATGCGCGTCGCCGTCGGTGACGATGTCGAGGCCGGCCAGTTCCTGGTCGCGCAGATAACAGGTCACCGCGTCCTCGTACTGCTCGCGGAAACGGCGGGTGACCATCGCTTCAAGAAAATGTCGGGTGCCGAGATTCTCCGTGTACCAGCTCGGCCGCGGCAGCGAGCCGGTAATCGTCGTCGGCAGCATGATGTCCTTGGTGCCACGATACATGCGAACGCCCTCCCAGATTTTTTTCGGCTGTCATGCCCAGCCGTGTGCCGGGCATCCACGTCTTCGACGATCGAAGCTTAAAGACGTGGATGGCCGGGACAAGCCCGGCCATGACGATCATCAGCGCGTCGCCCAAGTCCGCGGCTAGAGTTGGGCAGGAGTGGGCAGCGGAGAAATCGCGCTACGTCCCGGTAAAGACGGGCTTGCGCTTTTCCATGAATGCCGAGCGGCCTTCATTGTAGTCGCGGCTGGTGAAACACTTTTCCACCATCTCGACGGTGCGCGGTACGTTGCGCTTGCCCTCGTCCTTGAGGATTTCGCCCACCGTGTATTTCACCGCCTGGATGGTGAGCGGGGCGTTGGCGCAGATCATGTCGGTGATGGCTTTCACCGTAGTTTCCAGCTCGGCCGACGGCACCACGCGATTGACCAGCCCCATGGCGAGCGCCTCCTGGGTGTCGAACTGGCGCGCGGTGTAGAAAATTTCCTTGGCGAAGGCCGGCCCAACGATGTCGACGAGGCGTCTCAAGCCCTTATAGCCGTAGCCGATGCCGAGCTTGGCGGCAGGTACGGCAAAGCGGGAATTGTCGGACGCGATGCGCAGGTCGCAGCAGGTGGCAAGCCCGAGCCCGCCGCCGATGCAATAGCCGCGGATCATGGCGATGGTCGGCTTGGGAAATTCGGCGATGCTGTCGTAAGCGGCTTCGGTTTTGGCGCCGTAGGCGCGCGCCGCATCGAGATTGGCGCGCTCGCTTTCGAATCTGGAAATGTCGGCGCCCGACACAAACGCCTTGCCGCCCGCGCCGGTGACGACCACGACGCGAATGTCATTGTCGGCGGCGAAGTCGTCGAGAATGCGCTTGGTCGCCTCCCACATGGGAAGCGACACCGCATTGTGCCGTTCCGGATTGTTGAAGGTGACGATGCCGACGCCGCCTTCCTTGCGCGAGAGCATCTTGTCGGTCATGGTCATGGTGCTTCCTTTTGAGAATTCGCGTCTCTTTATTCCGTCACCCTGAGGTGCTCGCGAAGCGAGCCTCGAAGGGCGACGGCCCCTACGCCTGCCGCATCCTTCGAGGCGCGCCCGCGGCGCGCACCTCAGGATGACGGTATTGGTCGACATTACACCGCTTTCGCCTTGTGCAGCGCGGCGATGTCGCGCGCCGAGAAGCCGAACTCCTTGAGTACTGAGTCGGTGTGTTGGCCGATGCTCGGCGGCGGCGCCACGAACCGCGACGGCGTGCGCGACAGCGTCACCGGCTGTGCGACGAGCTGCATTTTGCTCTTGTCCTTCTTGGTGACGCTCTGCGCCATTTTGAGGTGCTTCACCTGCGGATCGGCGAACATCTGGTCGATCGCATAGATCGGCCCGCACGGCACGCCGGCCGCGTTCAGGCGCTCGACCCAATCGGCGCTGGTGCGCTTTTCCATGTAGGACTGGATTTCGGCATTGAGCGCATCGCGGTTCTTCGAACGGTTGGCGCCGCCCTGATATTCCGGCTTGTGCAACAGCGCGGTCGCGCCGGCGGCTTCGCAGAACCGTTCCCAGATTTTCTGGCCGGTTGCCGCGATATTGACGAAGCTGTCCTTGGTCTTGAACACGCCGGTCGGAATGCTGGTCGGATGATTGTTGCCGGCCTGCTTGGCGACTTCGCCCTGAACCAGATAGCGCGCGGCCTGGAAGTCCAGCATGAAAATCTGCGCCTGCAGCAGCGATGTCGTGATGTGCTGGCCCTTGTGGGATTTTTCCCGCTCCAAAAGCGCCACCAGAATGCCGATCGAGGCGAATAAACCGGCGCTGAGATCGGCGATCGGGATGCCGACACGCACCGGCCCCTGACCTGGAAGGCCGGTGATCGACATCAGGCCGCCCATGCCCTGCGCAATCTGATCGAAACCCGGCCGGTTGGCATAAGGGCCGTCCTGGCCAAAGCCGGAGATGCTGGCATAGACGAGGCGCGGATTGATCTTGGCGAGCGCCTTGTAGTCGATCTTGAGCCGCTTCTTCACGTCGGGGCGAAAATTCTCGACCACGACGTCGGCCTTCTTGACCATGCGTTTGAAGGCGGCGAGCCCTTCGGGCGCCTTCAGATTGAGCGTCATGCTGCGCTTGTTGCGGTGCAGGTTCTGAAAATCGCCGCCCTCGCGCGGGCCGCCCATCGGCTCTTCCACGCCCGGCGGGCTCTCGATCTTGATGACGTTGGCGCCCCAGTCGGCAAGTTCGCGCACGCAGGTCGGTCCGGATCGCACGCGGGTCAGGTCGAGCACGGTGAAACGAGCAAGGGCTTTCGAAGCATGGGGAAAGGGCATTGCGGGCGCCTCAGGATCGGGGAATTGGCGGGCGAAACTTTGCCGATCTGATCGCCGTTGTCTACCGGCACGCGCACGTTTGGCCGGTCGTTGGGCCGGCGGCGATGCGCTAGAATGCCGGCCGTTGTAGCCATCCTTCCGGCGCTTTGTGGAGACGATCATGAACGAAGATGCTCTCAATGGCAGTGTGCGCAAATTTCTCAAAAAGGTGGGCGTTACGTCCCAGCGCGAAATTGAGCAGGCGGTGCGGGCCGCCGTGAGCGGCGGCCGGCTGAAGGGCAACGAAACTTTGCCCGCCAAAGTATCGCTGACCGTCGAGGGGATTGGCCTCGCGCTCGATATCGAGGGCGCTATTGAACTCGAATGAAGCTTTCAGTTTTCGGGAAAATACCCATGGATCGGCGTTTCCGGACTCTTGCCGTTTGCGTGCTCGTAACCTGCATGACGGCCACGCTCGGGATTTCGGCGATTGCGCAGGAGCATTCCGGGCAAGAGCGCCCCGCGCAAGAGCATCCGGGGCGTCCCGGAACGGAGCGCCGCCCACTACAAGGCCATCCTGGCGGCCGCGCCGCAGGGCATCAGGAGCAGGGCGGTCCGGGCGTATTGTCGTTGTTGCCGAACGACTCCGTCACCCAGCACAGCATCGATATCGCGGGCGGGAGCAAACTCGATTACACGGCGACGGCGGGGACATTCTCGCTATTCGATCAATCCGGCGAACGTTCGGCTGCGATATTCTACACAGCCCATGTGGCCAAGCCGGCCGGTCAGCCGAACCGCCCGGTGACCTTTGTGTTCAATGGCGGGCCGGGCGCCGCTTCCGCGTTTTTGCATCTTGGTCTTGTCGGTCCGCGGCTGGCCCAGTTTGGACCGGACGGTCGTGACGCCGCAAAGGTGCGTCTCATCGACAATCCGGATACCTGGCTCGCCTTTACCGATCTGGTGCTGATCGATCCGGTCGGTACCGGCTGGAGCCGTGCGGCCAAGTCGGACGGCAGCGAGGCATTCTGGGGCGTGCGTGCCGATGCCGAATCGATGGCGAAAGTGGTGGCGCTCTACGTCGCCAAGAATGCCCGCGTCAGCTCGCCGAAATTTCTGCTCGGCGAAAGCTACGGCGGGTTCCGGGCCGCCAAGGTGGCGCGTGCGCTCCAGGACGAGCAGGGCATTTCGGTCAACGGAATTCTCATGCTGTCGCCGCTTCTGGAAGGCTCGTTCCAGTTTGGCGGCAACCGCTTTGCGCTCGGCGCAGCGCTGCAGCTGCCTTCGCTGGCGGCAGCCGAAATGGACCGCAAGGGCACCTTCAGCAAGGAGGCGTTGGCGCAGGCCGAACATTTCGCGCTGACCGATTACCTCTCGGCGCTTGCCGGACCGCCGCTGCAGGGCGATGCCGTCAAGGCGTTTTATGCACGCGTCGCCGCCATGACCGGCTTGCCCGAAGACGTATTGGCAAAGCGCCGCGGCTTCATCGGCGACTCGTTTATCAAAGACCTGCACCTGAACGACCGCAAGATCGTCAGTCACTACGACGCGACGTTCGCGGTCGACGATCCGAATCCGGAGTCGCCGGGGGCGCGCGGCCCCGATCCGATCCTCGACGGGCTGGTGCGATCCTACGGCAGCGCCTTCGTTTCTTATGCGCGCGACGAACTCGGCTTCAAGACCGACATGACGTACAACTTGCTGAATTCTGAAATTTCCGGACATTGGAAATGGGGACAGAGGCGGGCGCAGCCGAGCGCTTCCGAGGACTTGCGGGCGCTGCTCGAGCTCACACCTTCATTCCGGCTGATGGTTGCGCACGGCCGCAGCGACATGGTCACGCCATTTGCGGTGTCGCGCTATGTGCTCGATCATCTGCCGCCGTCGGAGGCGGAGGAGCGAACGCAGCTTCGGCTTTACCGCGGCGGCCACATGTTCTACCTCGATCCCGACTCGCGAAAGGCTTTCACCGCGGATGCCCGGACGTTATACGCGGCGCCCTGACGGCAGCTATCATCGAGCGTGGGACTGCGGGCGGAGATGCATAAGATTGGAATGTCCGGGCCGCTGCGGCGACGCACGATACTGCAAGCCGGCTTGGCGCTCGGCGTCATGCAGGTTGCGTGCCCGTTTGTCGCAAAGTCCTTGGCCGAAGAGTCGGTCAAGATCGGCTTTGACAATCCGCTGACCGGGGCTTTTGCGGCGCTCGGCAAGAATGAATTGGTTGGCTGTCGGCTGGCCCGCGATCAAATCAATGCCCGGGGCGGCATTCTTGGCCGCAGAATGGAGCTTGTCGAGGAAGATTCGACCAGCGACGACGTCGGCACCGCTGTGGAAAAAGCGATCAAGCTGATTGAACGCGACAAGGTCAGTTTTCTGCTCGGTAACATCAACTCAGCGCTGGCCGCTGCCATGGCCGACGTTTCGAATCGGAAGAGTGTGTTCCACGTTGATCCGGGCGGCCATGCTGACTTGATTACCGGCACCAATTGTCATTGGAACGTGTTCCGGGTTTGCAATCCGACGCAAACTCAGGCGAACGCGCTGGCGAGAGAGCTGATCAAGAGCGCCGGCAAAAGGTGGTATTACATCACGACGGATTACGCGTTCGGTCATACGCTGCAAGCCGGCTTGGAGAAGGCGTGTGCTGCGCTGGGTGGCAGCAAGCTCGACAGCGATCTGGTGCCGGTCGGCGAAACTGATTTCGTTTCCCATCTGACCAAGGCGCAGTCGGCGGGCCCGGATGTCGTCCTCCTTCTGGTCGCGGGCGACGATATGGTGAGTGCGCTCAAACAGGCGGCGCAGATCGGCATCGAAAAGAAGACCCATGTTGCGGGTGTCCAGCAGGAGCTTGAAGTGCTGCTTGGCCTGCCGCCGGAAGCACGCATCGGCACCTGGGTGTTCGAATGGTGCTGGAAACAACCGGGCGTGCCGCATGTGGCCGAGTTCGTCGCCGAGATCCGCAAAAGAACCGGCGGTCATGTGCCGACCGCGCGTACCTGGTTCGGCTATGCGGCGACCTGGACCTGCGCGCTTGCGGCGCGCGCGGCGAACTCGCTCGAGGCCGTGAAAATGGCTAAGGCCATGCAGGGCTTCAAACTGCCGCCGGAAATTTCCCTGATGCCGGATGGCGCGTTTTATCGAGCGACGCAAAACCAGCTTATGTCGGACCTTTATGTCGGCAACGCTCTAGTCAAAGGTGACGACCCTGAAGATCTGTTCAAGGTCGCCGAAGTCGTCAAAGCCGACAGCGTTACCGGTCCGGTGGAGAAGACCGGCTGCAAGATGACGTGGCCCGCGTGAGGGCTTCGCAAATCACATCGCTTTGTTGGGATCGAGATCGTACTTGGCGCACATCTTGGCGACGAGAGCCACGTCCTTGCCGCCGGCGATCAGGCCCATGGTGGCGGCGATAACCCTGCCGCCAAGAACCTTGGTCTCGACGATATAGGCTTGGCGGCCGTTGTAGGCCGGGTAGGGGCTCTTGCCGTCTACGATTGCGCAATAATTGACCGAATCTCGAGCCGTCATCTCGGGGAACTTCGTCCAGCGATATCGCGCCGATTTCGGATCGACGAGGCTGAGCCCGACCGCGTCCATGATGATTTTCTTCTCGGCAGGCGTCAGGTCGCGCTGGCCGATCGCTGCGGCTGGGGCGGGGCTTGCCGCGGTTCCGGGGCCGCCGGCCGACGGCGCGTTCGCCGCGCATGCCGACAGTATCACGGCGGCGGCGAGCGTAACCAATACTGTCAGACAGGCTGGCTTCACGAGCCGCGGTTCCTAGTCAAATTTGCGGATGCCGGTCGAGAGGCGTCAGGCCGGCTGCGACATCACGAAGCCCCGGAGGCTCGCAGTCTTCGCGGCAAGGGTATGGAACCGATTCCATTTCATCGTCAATCCCCGAGGCCGAGCCGAATGACCAACGATGCGACGAACTGCCAGCCGCATATAAAGCGGAACGTGGCAGCGAGAGGGTGATTTCGTGTCAACTGTGTCTTTTCTGCACTAGGCATTTGCCCCCTTCCAACTATGGTGCAACCGTTCATAGCACCGGGGAGAATGGTCAATGAAGAAGCTTGCCTTAGCAATCATCGCGGTGCTCACTCTCGCGACTATTGCTGGCTGTGCCGCCCCGCCGCCGCCGGTGGTGACGAAGGGGTAATCTCGGCACGCCAAGCCAAGATTGGGAAAAGGGTCGGCTAACGCCGGCCTTTTTTCCTTTTCGGCCTCCATCGCGGGAGCTCGGGCGGCGGGATAAGCCGGCTGCTATTTCTCGTTCGGCAGAATCGATTTGATGGTCGCTACCAGAGCCGGTGGCGTCTCGTAGAGTTTGGCGACGAGTCGTTCGAGCATCTCGGGCGGCGTGTAAGTCATGTCGAGCTTGGCGCGGCTGGCTTCCGCGAGGAGCTGCGGATCGTGCGCCGCATCAGCCATCGCCTTGCGTATGACGCTGACGCGGTCTTGCGGAACGCCGGGCGGGAACGCATAGGGCCGGCCGAACTCCGTCGAGGCGAATGCAAATCGCATGAGCGCCCGTTGTTCGTCCGTCTTGGCGTAATCGAAAATCGACGGGACATCGGGAATTTCCGGAATCGGCGCTTCTTCGGCGCGCAGCAGAAAGACGAGCTTCCCCTCTCGGATCAACTGATCGACGGTGCGGAATTGTCCGTACGACGCGCACACGCCCTGAGACTCGCCGCGCACCGCGGCGAGGATGGAGTCACCCATCCCATTATAGCCCTCGACGATGCGAAACTTGGTATGCAGCACCTTGTTCAACACCGTCGGAACAATCGCCAGCGACGATGAGGCGCCGCCGGCACTGACAATCATTTCGTGCGTGAACAGGTCGGCGGGCGTTTTCACCGGGGCATCCGAGCGGCGGACGCACACCCGCGCCGGGTGTGAGGTCGCGCCGAGCCAGATGAGCCGGCGCGGGTCGACCCTGACGTTCGGCTCTCCGGTCAGCGCGTCGTTGACGATGTTGCGGGAAAACGAACCGAATACGGTGCCGTCGCGCGGCGCCTGCGCATACAGGTAATTGACCGCCGCAACGCTCGCCGCTTGCGGCATGTTTTGGACGATGACGGCCGGCGCGCCGGCGATGTATTTGGGCAGATATTTGACCAGCAGCCGCGCACCGACATCGTAGTCATTGCCGACCGGAAATCCAGCAATCAGATGAATCTGCTTGCCGCGGTAGAAGGTCTCGGCGCCATGACCCGCGTTGCCGCACGCCGCAGCGACGCATGACAAGGACACGACCGCCAGCAGCACGCGGCGGACGAAAGCCGGGCTGGCGCAGCGCATCAGGAATTGCCCGCCGTTTGCCGAGGCGTTCGCTCACTCGGCGGCGCGCTTGTGCGCCAGCGCCGCGGCCGCCTTGTCGTAGGCCTCCTCGCGCGCCAGCTGCTGCTTGAGCCCGACCAGTTCGTAGTAATCTTCGAGCGGCAGTAAGTGGTCGAAAGTCGGGGTCAGTGAATTTTCCTGTTTGAGGATGCGCAGCACGTTGCGCACAGCGTTGGCGGCGGCGAACAGCGCGACCGACGGAAATGTCGCCGCCACCACGCCGGCCGCTTCGAGGTCTTCGAGGCTGCGCTTCTTGTTCCCGGCCGCCTGTGACAGCGTCGCCATATGCGGTCCCGGGATTTCGCGCCGGGCGCGCTTGATCTCGTCGATCGAATCAAATCCCATCGGCTTCGCCATATCGGCGCCCGCTTCCATGAACAGCTGGCAGCGCGCAATCGCAGAATTAGGGCCCTCGACCGCGGCGGCGTCGGTGCGCGCGGCGATGAAAAAATCCGGATCGCGCCTCGCGTCGAGCGCCGCTTTCACCTTGGCGAGCATCTGCTCGACCGGAACCACCTGCTTGCCGGGCAGATAGCCGCAGCGGTTGGGAAACACCTGATCGCTGATGAAGACACCGGCAACGCCGGCGGCCTCGAACGCCCGGATCATCTGCCGCACATTGTTGACGCCGCCGAACCCAGTATCCGCATCGACATAGATCGGCACTTCGACCGCTGCGGCGACCCGCGCGTAATGATCGGCGTAGTCGCGCATATTCGATTGACCCATATCGGCCTGGGCCAGCATCGAGCCGATCGCCGCGTAGCCGCCGGCGCAGATCGCCTCGAATCCCTCGGCTTCCATGATCCGCGCCGATAGCGCGTCATAAGCGCCCGGCATCAGCACGAGGCGCTTGCCGGCCATGATGGCTCTGAATTTCTTGCGCGAATCCATCCGCCGCACTCCCTTTCGTCAGCGATTGTCTTTTGCGGTCTGCAGCCAGGGCTGCGCCGCCGCGACGCGCTGCTCCCAGCTCACGATCTCATTCATGTGTTTGAGCGTCAGCCCGATGTCGTCGAGGCCTTCGAGCAGGCGCGTGCGGTCGGCGGCCGCAATGTCGAAGGCCATGTCGGCGCCGCCGGGACCGCTGATGCGCTGGCTCACGAGATCGACGGTGAATGGCGCCGCGCCGTTTGCCGCGACCACACGGGCCGTCAGCGCATCGGCCTCTTCCGCCGCAAGCACGATCGGCAGCACGCCGTTTTGCAGACAATTCTCGCGATAGATGTCGGCAAAGCTCTTTGCCACGATGACGCGGATATTGTTCGCCACCATCGCCCACACCGCCGACTCGCGCGATGAGCCGGCGCCGAAATTATTGCCGGTCACCAGAATTCCCGCGTCGCGAAACTGCGGCTTGTTGAGGATGAAATCCGGATCCTCGCTGCCGTCCTCGCGCCGGCGCGCGCGGTAGAACAGCGTCACCTTGTAGTCCTCCTTAAGGTCGCGCGAGTGCATGACCGGCGCGATCTGATCGGTGTTGATATCGTCGCGGATGAGCGGCGCGGCGATGGCGGTATGGCGGGAGAACGGCTGCATCACACGGCTCCCGCCAGCACTTGCCGCACGTCGGCGATGCGGCCCGCAATGGCGCTCGCCGCTGCGGTCGCGGGCGAAGCAAGGTGCGTCCGCGTCTTCGGTCCCTGCCGGTTCTCGAAATTGCGGTTGGTGGTGGAGACGATGCGTTCGCCGGGCGCGCCGCGGTCGCCGTTGCCGCCGGCGCACATCGAGCAGCCGGACTCGCCCCAGAAAAATCCGGCCTCGCGGAACACGCGATCGAGACCGGCCGCTTCCGCCTCGCGCTTTACGGTCGAGGAGCCGGGCACCACCATCGCGGACACGCCTTTGGCAACGTGCCGGCCGCGAACCACGGCGGCGGCGAGTTCAAGATCGGGCAGCCGGCTGTTGGTGCATGAGCCGATGAATACGCGGTTGACGGGCAGTCCGAGCAGCGGCGTTCCGGGCTGCAATCCCATATAGGTGAACGCACTTTCGGCAGCGGGGCGCCGCCTGGCGTCAAGCGTGGCCGGCTCAGGCACGCGGCCGGAAATGCCGACAACCTGGCTCGGATCGGTGCCCCACGTGATCTGCGGTTCAAGCGTGCCGCAATCGAGCGTCACTTCGCAGTCGAATGCGGCGTCGTCATCGGTGACCAGCGTACGCCAGTGCTCAAGCGCGCGATCCCACATCGCGCCTTGGGGCGCGTACGGGCGGCCCGCAAGCCAAGCGAAGGTGGCGTCGTCGGGTGCGACGAAGCCCGAACGGCCGCCCATCTCGATATTGAGATTGCACAGCGTCATGCGCTGTTCGATCGGCATGGCCGAGATGGCCGAGCCGGCATATTCAACTGCGTAGCCGCGGGCACCGGCAACGCCGAGTTCAGCGATCAGCCGCAGTGCCACGTCCTTGGCGCTGACATGGGCGCCGAGCCGGCCATCGAGCCGCGCGCGCATCCGCTTCGGTCGCTTCAGCGCCATCACCTGGGTCGCAAGGATGTGCGTCATTTCGGTCGTGCCGCACCCGAACGCCAGCGCGCCGACACCTCCGACAGTGCTGGCATGGCTGTCGGGGACCGCGTGCGTGGCTCCCGGCAGGACGATGCCGACTTCCGGCGCCACCACGTGAGAGATGCCCTGCTCTGGATCGCCGATGTCGAACAGCCTGATGCCGTTGCGGTGCGTGCCTTCCCGCATCGCCTTGATGAATGCAGCGCCGGTCGGGTTGCTGTCGTCGTTGCGTCCCGGTTTGGTGGCGACGGTGTGGTCCTGCACCGCGAAAGTCAGGTCCGGCCGGTGGACCTTGCGCTGCTCCTTCTGCAAATACGCGAAGCCATGGTGCGCGTGCAGCTCATGCAAAACGTGACGGTCGATATAGAGAAGATCGCGGCCGTCGGCGCGTTGCCCGACCAGATGCAAGTCCCAGATCTTGTCGAACAAGGTGTGCGGCATGACGTTATCCCTGCGGCCGATGCTTGGGCTAAGCTGTGGCTATCTTGGGCGGACGTAGGGCTCAAGGCAAGCGCAGCAGATATGCGTGCCGCGGCTGAGTTGCCCGGGTTGAGCGCGGCGAAACCCGGGAGCGGCAATGTAAGCCGGAAGATCGTCCCCGGATTTCGCTGCACTCAATCCGGGCTACAAATCGGAGCATCTTATGCCACGCGTTGTCGGCATTGATCACCTTGTTCTGAGCGTCGGCGATTTCGCGCGCTCCAAGGAATTCTACAAAAAGCTTCTGGGTTTTCTCGGGTTCAAGCTCAAACATGAATATGACGACATGGCGGGCTGGAGCAACGGCAAGACCTTGTTCTGGATTGCCGCCGCCGATGCGCAAGGCCGCAAGCACAAATACCGCAAGGGCGATATTGGCTTCCATCATTACGCATTCGAGTTGTCCAGCCGCAAGGACGTGGATGCGCTTGGTGCGTTTCTCGAAGAAAACGAAATGAATGTGGTCGACCCGCCCGGCGAATATTACGAGCGGAATTACTATGCGGTTTATTTTACCGATCCTGACGGCATGAAGCTCGAAGGAATGATCTGGGCGCCGCCGGAAAAGAAACGGAAAAAAGCGCGCGGTCTTACCCGCGCACGCAATCCCCGGAAGACGCGTTCAAGACGCCATGCTCATTAAGGCCTGAGCGGTGGCTATTACGGTGTTGCGGCCCCGTCGCTTGGCGGCGTAGAGCGCAGCGTCGGCAGTCTCGACCATATCGGCCGGAGGCTGACCCTTGCCGGGAACCATCGAATTCACTCCGACGCTGATGGTGACGAGACCGCGCGGCGCTTCGGCGTGCGTAATCATCAGGTCTTCGATCGATTTTCGCGCCTCCTCGGCAAGAGCGGCCGCGCGCTTGAGATCGAGTCCAGGCAACAGCAAAGCGAATTCCTCGCCGCCGTAGCGGGCGACCAGCACGGCCTCCTCCAGCGTGACCAGCGAGAGTGTCTCGCCGACCGCGCGCAGGCAGGTGTCGCCGGCGACGTGGCCGTAACGGTCGTTATAAAGCTTGAAATGATCGATATCGATCATCATCAGCGCGACCGGTGTGTGAGTCTTAAATCCGTGTTGCCAGATGCGGTCCAGCTCACGATCGAAGCCGCGCCGATTAGCGAGGCCGGTAAGTCCGTCAAGGCTCGCCAATTCTTCGAGGTGCTCATTGGCGATGCGCAGCTCCTCCTCGCGGGTGGCAAGCTTGAGCGCCATGTCGTCGAAAGCGGCGGCCAGCGGGACAAACTCGGCAACCCAGCACTCCTGATTCGCCCGCACATGCAGATCGCCCCGGCCGAAACGAGCGACGGTCCGCGCCAGCGAGCGGATCGGCCGCACGACCAGCTGCTCGCCGCCGAACCAAGTGACGATCAGGACAAAAATTCCGATCAGCCCCAGCTGCAGGTAGGCCACGTTGATTTCATGATCGATGCCATTGTGGACGGCGGCTTCGTCGAGACCGACCGCAAATCGCGCCTGCGTCCATGGTACGCGGACATAGCCGAAGATGCGCGGTATGCCGTCGAAACCGGCTCCGGTGACGGTGCCCTGATCTTGCGCCGCCATGCCACGGAACAGGGCGTTGTTATTGACTTGGCGGCCAATGAAGTTCTGCGCATTGGCCGAGGCGGCGACGAGTGTGCCGGCGCCGTCGATCAAGAGCACGGAATTTTCCGATTGTTGGCCGACACTTGCGGCGAGCTTGTTGATCCATTGCAGGTTGATCGAGGCCAGAACGACGCCGACGACGGCGCCATCCGCGTTGATCGCGGGAAACGCGCCGAACATGGTCGGTACGCGGTCGGTCGAATTGACGAAGTAGTTGCTCAGCGTGAATTCACGAGCTTCCAGCGCATGTTTGAAATGCGACCGATCGCCGATATTCAACCCGATCGCGCGTGCTTCGCTGGAACATTTGATTTGCCCGCCTGTTCCGGCGATCGAAAGGGTCCTGATCCACGGAATATTGCTGGTGAGGTTGGTCAGGTACTGATTGCAATCGGCGGTCTCGAACGGCATCTTGACGAACACGCTGGCCACGATCTGCAAAAGTGCGCGCACCGAGGAGACCGTTTCCTCCTGAGCTTCTGCGCCCTGCCGCGCCAGTTCGATGACCTGCGTGTGGGCGTCCGCCGTGCGCTTGGCGCGGGCGGATTCAAGCGCATGCACCCGCTCGAACATCAGCGGTGCGATGGCCAGAAGTGCGAGCACGATGAGGCGTGCGCGAATGCTCAGGATCGGCTTCTTCCGCTGCGCCGGCCTGTCAGACTTGGTCTCAGACTTATCCCGGTCTTCCGGCATTGCCGCACCCTCTGCCCCGTTCCACAACGTAACCGACAAGGGTAAAAATCAGCTTTGACCGGTCGACCAAATTGAAGACATGCAACCTGGCATTGACTGGAATTTTGCGTTTACCAGAGGGAAACCATGAACCACCCCGTCGGGCTCGCTGCGGTTCGCGAGGAAATCGTCCGCGCCTGCCGCGATGCGCGCCGCGATCCGGCAGAGGTGACGCTGGTGGCGATATCGAAAACGTTCGGCGTCGAGGACATCGAGCCTGTCATCGCCGCCAACCAGCGCGTGTTTGGCGAAAACCGCGTGCAGGAGGCAAAAGCCAAGTGGCCGCCGCTGCTTGCCCGGCATGGCGGACTTGAGCTGCACCTGGTCGGCCCACTGCAATCGAACAAGGCGAAGGAGGCGATGGCGCTGTTCGATGCGATCCACTCGCTCGACCGGGCAAGCCTCGCCGAGGCGCTCGCCAGGGAGTTTGCCCGGCAGCCGCGCCGTCCGCAGCTGTTTGTCGAGATAAACACCGGCAGCGAATCGCAGAAATCGGGTGTCAAACCGCAGGAGGCCGACGCTTTTCTCGCCGCCTGCCGCGACCGCTACGGCCTTCCGGTGGCGGGCCTGATGTGCATTCCGCCATTGAACGAGGCGCCGGCGCCGCACTTTGCGCTCACCGCGCAGATCGCCAAGCGCAACGGCCTCAAATTGCTGTCGATGGGAATGAGCGCCGATTTCGCCATCGCGATCGCGTTCGGAGCGACACATGTGCGGGTCGGGACCGCCATTTTCGGCGCTCGCACGCCGCACATCTAAGAATGAATTATGATTCGGGTTTTGCGCGTGATCCGTCCGAGCAGGATTTGCAGATCGCGCTTGCGGAGCGCTACGCAGCCGGCAGTGGGCGCAAATCCTGGGCGGGCGACGTGGAGAAATACGGCGCTGCCCCGTCCGGCGACGCGGGGGCGCGTGTTGTGGTCAATTTCAATAATGAAATCATAGAGATCGTCGGCGCGGCGGAGCCGATCTCCTGGTTCAGTGGCCGAGCGCCGAAACGCTCGATTGTAGCGCCGGTCGGACGGGTCCTCGCACCATGCGTCCAATGGACCGATGCGGCGCGCCGGCAGCCGCGTCAAAGGCCGCAACTGGCGATCCGCCCGCCACCATACTCTAAGCGGGCGAAAGCGGCCGCGGGGGGTGCCCCCGTCGCCTTCGCGTTTGTCGGCCCGAACGCCGGCACGGCCGAGTGCGACCGGCATGGCCAGTGGCCCGGCGAACAGCCAGCCTTGTGACCGCCGACCCGGCCGGGAGCGAACGTGAAGGGACCGCAGCGATGTGCGGCGGATGCTTCCGCGCTTCCTCTGTCCGGCCGCCTGTCCAAATGAGTTTTTCAAGTGCCGCTTGCTCTTTAGCCGGCGAATGTTCTACTTCGCGCGAAGCAGCGCGGCAAAACCGCGCCGGTTGTCGCGCGGGGCACTTTGGGGCTCGGATTGATGCCGAATACGCAGAAAATTCTCATTGTTGAGGACGATACCGAGCTGCGCGAAGCACTGAGCGAGCAACTGTCGCTGCACGAGGAATTCGAGGCGGTTGCGGCCGAGAACGGCAGTAAGGGCGTGCAGGCGGCCAAAGCCGGCCAGATCGATCTTGTCATCATGGACGTGGGCCTGCCCGATATCGACGGGCGGGAGGCCGTGCGCATCCTGCGCAAGAACGGCTTCAAGGCGCCGATCATCATGCTGACCGGGCATGACACCGATTCGGACACCATTCTGGGCCTTGAATCCGGCGCCAACGACTATGTCACCAAGCCGTTCCGCTTCGCCGTGCTGCTGGCGCGCATCCGGGCGCAGTTGCGCCAGCACGAGGCGAGCGAGGACGCGATCTTCACCATCGGGCCCTACACGTTCCGGCCGAGCTCGAAGCTCTTGCTCAATCCCAAGGGCAACAAGGTGCGGCTGACCGAGAAAGAAACATCGATTCTGCGCTATCTGTATCGGGCCGGGCAGCGCCCGGTGTCGCGCGAAACGTTGCTGCAGGAAGTCTGGGGTTACAATTCGGGGGTGACGACGCACACTCTGGAGACGCACATCTACCGGCTGCGCCAGAAAATCGAGAAGGACGCCGCCGCGCCCGCGATTCTTGTTACCGAAGCGGGCGGTTACAAACTCGTGCCGTAAACGTGCGGTCGCCGAGCGCGCTGCGATGAGCATCGAGGACGAAATAACCTTCCTGGAACGCCTGCCGATGCTGCGCCCGCTCGGCAGTGGCGCGTTGCGCAGCCTCGCCATTGCGGCCGAAACCTATTCGATGCAACCCGGCGAAGTGCTGTTCACGGCCGGTGAAGACGCCGATGGCGCCTATATCCTGCAGCAGGGCTCGGTCACACTGAAGCCCTTACAGGGCCCCGAAGCCGTCGCCGGCCCGGGCACGCTCCTTGGCGAGTCGGCGCTGCTCGCGGAAACCAAGCGATCCGCGACCGTCACGGCACGCGAGGCGTCGATGCTGATGCGGGTCTCGCGCGCCACGTTTCTGAAAATCCTCGACTCCTATCCCGACGCCGCGCAGCGGCTGCGCGATCATCTCGCGCTTCGCGCCAATCAATGGGCGCGCGACATGGAAAACGTCCGCGCCGTGCTATCGCGCGGCAAAAGGCCGGAATAGGTCCAAACCACCTCGGGCGTGGCTACGCAACCTGCTTTTTGCCGCCATCGAGATATGCGCGCATCAGTTCGGCCGTCAGTACCACGTTGGGATCGTATTCGGGCGCGTCCTCGATCTGTAAGAGGTCGTTCAATCCCGAATTCTTGTAGATGCGATTGGTGCAGGAGATGAGCCGCGCCGGACGCTTCGGGTCGGCGTTGAAATGCTGATGGATCGTGCAGGGCGGTATATAGATCACGTCGCCCGCTTCCCATTCGAAGCGCTTGATCTCGTCCTGGGGTTTCCAGGCATACGTATCGGTGATTTCGACGTCGCAGTCCTGGTGCAGATCGTAGCCGTAACCTTCGACCACGTAGAGGCATTCCTCCGCGAGGTGCCGATGCTTGCCCGAACGGCTTCCCGGCGGGAGCACCTGCATATAGGCGTCCACCGTCTCCATGCGGGTGTTCATCTGCTCGTTGAGCAGATGTTTCAGCAGACCCTGTCGCGACATTTCCCACGGCATCTCGTCGGGGCGGACGATCTTCTTGCGCAGCGCCATGCGCGAGGGTCGCGTCGTGGCGTCGTCGAGCAGGCCCTGATAGAGTTTTTTGTTGTTGGCGCCGGCGAGCCAGGCTGTCGCTTCGTCCCAAGCCATTTGCTCTAGACCTCTTCCTCGACCTTTTCGGATGGATGGTTGAAATCCTCGTCGTAATCGCGCGGCACGAAATTGCCCTGCGTCGACGACGGCGTCTTCGGCCGCTTGATCACCGTGTGCTGGAACAGCATGTTCATGAACAGATACATCGGCTTGGTCTTGATCACGAGCGCGCGGGCCGGCTCGGTCGCGCTGGCATTGGTGTGCTGGTGGACGCAATTATTGTGCACGATCGCGATGTCGCCGGCCTTCCAATCGTAACGCACGCCGTCGTGGATCTCGTAGCCTGAGCCATCAAGGATATAGAACGCGGCTTCGTTGACGTGGCCGTGCTTCTGGGTCGTTCCGCCGGGCGCATATTCCTCAAGATGAATGTGCAGTGTCTGACACAGGCCGTCTTCCGGCTCGACGTAATGGCGCGAAAAGTGCTGCGGGCCACCGTCAAGCTTGGTTTCCTTGCCCTTGATGACGCGGGGCATCGACCGCAGCCGCTTGAGTTCGTCGGTGAGACTGTAGGCGCCGGTAATCGGGCGCACGAAGACGCGTTCCTTGTCCGGATCGTGCTGCCTTTTGCCCATGAATGCTCCTTTCAATCCCGTCGGGTGTCGCAAATCACGGCGACTGATGCATGACAATCTGCCGGTAGCTTGTACTCCATTTCTGGTTTTGATCCAGAGCCTTGGCCGGATCGATGAAGCTCAGCGCGGTGCCCGGCGGCAGAGTTGCGGCAGGAGACTGCGGAACCCTGGCGCTCGCCGGCAGAAAATCGCGCTTGGCCAGGATGGCCTGCCCATCGGTGAGCATGAAGTCGAGGTAGAGCACTGCCGCGTAGGGGTGCGGCGCGCGGCGGGCGACGCCCACACCCTCGAACCGCGCGACGACTGGCGGGATCGTAAACCAATCGACCGGCGCGCCGCTGGCTTTGAGTTGTGCCACCTTGTAGAGGTAAGTCGAGATCGCCAGGGGCACCTCGCCAGAGACGACGAGATTGGCCAATAGTGTGTGGCCCCGGCGCACCGACATGCCGTTCTTCGCAACAATATCGCGGAACAACGCGACGCCGCGTTCCCCTCCCATCGCTTCCGTCAGCGTGCCGAACCAGTCGCTGCTTTCCGCCTCGACGCCGAGCTTGTCCTTCCATCTCGGATTTGTCAGATCGGCATAGCTTTTCGGCAGCTCACTTTTGTTCACGGCGCCGGTGTTATAGGCGGCTACAAAAACGTTGTAGCGCGTGCCGATCCATTCGTGATGCAGACGGATTGCTTCCGGCTTGAGATCGGCGAAAGCCGGCGAGGTGATGCGCTGCAGCAATTGTTCCCGCTGCAACGACTCCATCGTAATCGCCCCCGTCTCGATCGCATCGACAGCGAAGCGGCCGCCGCGCGCTTCGAGCACGGTGCGTTGCAGGATGTCGTTGGCGCTGCCGCGCCACAGCTTCAGCCGCAGGCCGTATTTCTTCCGAAATGCCTCGCTCAGCGCAGCTTCGTCGTCGACGGTCTCGGAGGTGTAGACGTCGACCTCGCCTTCTTTCTTGGCGCCGGCGATCAGGCGTGCGGTGCGCTCCGGGCCACTGTAAGTGGCAATTTCAGCAAGTGTCGATGGAGCCGATTGTGCGGCGGCAGGCGGTGCCGCGAGTGTGCCGGCGAATAAGGAGCCTATAACGGCGAATGCCGGCACGATACCACGCGACGGATAACGTCCGATCATCGTCTCTCCCGTCAGCCGTCTTTTTGTTGGCGCCGCCTTTCGCTGATCTCGAGCGACACGAGGCGGGCCAATAGCGTCGCCGGGAACAGCTGCCCGATCATTGCCTCCAAATTGGTGAGATTGCGCGCAAGCGGATAGATCGGACGGATATCGCCGTAGTTTGCGGAGGTCAGCGAGCCGAAGCTGAAATAGAGCAGTGCCGCGCCCGACCCGTGCTCCGAGCCGGTTTTCGGCAAGCCGACGAAGGCGTCAGCGACGACATGGTCGATCAGTTGATAGGCGATGAAGAAGAAAAGTGCGAAATTCATGTAGAGAACGATGGCGCCCTGGACTCGGTGCCAGGTCACGCGACCCGGACCAAATACGGCTTTGGCGATCACCACGCTCAACGTACTGATGCCGAGCAGGCGGCCGGCGGCGCTCAGCCACTCGGTGAGGTTGGAAGGATATTCGGCATGAGCGATGATGCCGATGGAGCTGACGATCACCGAAAACGCCACGACGGCCGCTGCAAAATGGCTGTGCGAGGTCACGACCAGCGTCGCCAGAACGAACAGGATGAACGTGGCCGGTACAACGAAATCCGGCAACCAGCCCAGGCCGGCGAATGGCGTGACGACAAACAGGAACGCGCCCTCGATGAACAGCAGCGCGGTGAGCCCGGGCTCGCGCGTGCGCTCCTGCCATTTGATGAAATGGTAATAACCCCGGCTGAGCTGGTGGGCTGCCGACTTCATCCGGGTCCGCTCTTTGCCGCCGTCCCCATCGGCCGTCTGTACCCTTTTGTCCGTCACAGTTCCAGCGTCGCCGTCACCGGAACGTGGTCGGATGGGCGCGCCCAGCCGCGCGAATCCTTGAGAACTTTCACGGCAGAGACGCGGTCGCCGAGCGCCGGCGATACCCAGATATGGTCCAGCCTGCGGCCCTTGTCGGCCATGGCCCAATCGGGCGATCGGTAACTCCACCAGGTAAACAGCTTGGCGGGCTCGGGGACGAAGCGGCGCACGGCGTCGACCCAACCGCCGGCGGTCTGCAGGCGAATGAGCTTTTCGCACTCGATGGGCGTGTGAGAAACCACGCTCAATAACTGCTTATGGCTCCAGACGTCGCATTCGAGCGGCGCGACATTAAGGTCGCCGACCACAATGCTGCGCGCTGACGGCGCTGGATGCAGCGCGGCGTTGCCGTGCATCTCATCGAGAAAGGTGAGCTTGTGCGCGAATTTCTCGTTGATCGCGGGATCCGGTATGTCGCCGCCGGCAGGCACATAGAAATTATGCAGTGTCACCGGCTCCTTCAGGCCGGCGCGTTCGCCGAGCACGATGGAGACGTGGCGGCAATCGCGCTTGCCGCAAAATATCTCGATCGCGCTCGACTCGAACGGCAAGCGCGACAGCACGACGACGCCGTGATAGCCCTTCTGCCCGTTCAGCGCGATGTTGTCGTAGCCGAGCCGCTTGAATCGCTTGCGCGGAAAGGCATCGTCCGGACACTTCGTTTCCTGAAGGCACAGGACATCCGGCCGGTCCGCCTTGATGAATTTTGCCACGAGATCGATGCGAAACCGCACCGAATTGATGTTCCAGGTTGCGAGCGAGAGCTTCACTGGGATCAGTAATCAGGGATCAGGCGGCAGATAATTGCTCAGTCGAAATCTGTCATCAATTCCCGAAATACCGCTCACTGATTACTGATGCTCGGATTGCGCGTGTAATTGATGACGAACAGGTTGGGATCGGGCTTTTTCGCCGTGTCGAGATTGTAGACCGAAACTGTCGTGTCCAATCCCTGCGGATCGGTGACGGTCCACTGTTTGAGCGCCAAGGTCTTGGCGTCGAACATGACCATCAGGCGGCTGGTGCCGACCATGACCTGCTTCTCTTCGATGACGACCGTGATAAATTTGTCGTCGGACGACACGCTAACGACGTCTGTATCGTGAATGAGATTGATGTGGTCGGCGAGCAGGTAGCGCAGCGGCGTCTGTGATAGCGGCCACAGATCCTGCGTGAGCAGATCGCGATTGCGCACCGCAACCGACGAGCCGTCGGCGATGACTTCGGTCGGGCTCGGCGGGTTATACTCGAAGCGGACCTTGCCGGGCTTTTGGATGTAGAAGGTGCCGTCGGTACGGCTGCCGTCTGGCGCGATCTGCACGAAATTGCCGACCAGTGTCTGCATGCTGGTCAGGTATTTGCTGACGCGGTCGAGCAGCCCCCGCTGTTGGGGCGTGAAAGCCGTCGCCTGGTCAGCGGAGCCGCCGAAGGGCAGTGTAAACGGGAAGAAGCTGTGGCTCGCGCTTGGTGCCGCCGGGGCGGTATCGCCCGGCGGGGCTGGTATCGACATGGGGGGAGTGGGCGCATCGCCGCTCTTCGGCTGCGGCGCCGGGACCGGCAGCGGCACGCTTTCGGCCAAAGCCGGCGCGGCGGCCAAGGCTCCGCAAATCGCCGCTGCGAGAATGACCGTTGCGCGCCGTGACGCCATATCCTTCTCCCCGCTCCCACGATTCCCTCCGCCTCGCGCGGAGTCGGAACTGTGGGAAGATCGCGCCCCTATTCAGTCGCTACCCGCCCGTTATGGCGAATTCGCGACTGCGTTACTTGCCGCTAATATGCGCCGATTCTCAATAAGATTCATCGCTGCCGGCTTCGACCAGGATTTCGCGTTTACCGGCATGATTGGGCTGGCCGACGACGCCTTCCTTCTCCATGCGCTCCATGAGTGAGGCTGCACGGTTGTAGCCGATCTGTAGCCGGCGCTGGATATAGCTGGTCGAGGCTTTGCGGTCGCGGGTAACGACCTGCACGGCCTGCTGATAAAGGTCGGCGCCCTCGGCCTCGCTCGCCATACCCATCGGCGTGCCGTCGAACACGGCTGCGCCATCTCCCTCCTCGGGTTCGTCGGCGGTAACGGCTTCGAGATATTGCGGCACGCCCTGCGCCTTGAGATGGCGGACGACCTTTTCGACCTCCTCGTCGGAGACGAACGGCCCATGCACGCGGCTGATGCGGCCGCCGCCAGCCATGTAGAGCATGTCGCCCTGGCCGAGCAGTTGCTCGGCGCCCTGCTCACCCAGGATGGTGCGGCTGTCGATCTTGGAGGTGACCTGAAATGAGATGCGGGTCGGGAAATTGGCCTTGATGGTGCCGGTGATGACGTCGACCGACGGCCGCTGCGTCGCCAGGATGACGTGGAGACCGGCGGCGCGCGCCATCTGCGCCAGCCGTTGCACCGCGCCTTCGATGTCCTTGCCGGCGACCATCATCAGGTCGGCCATCTCGTCGACGATGACGACGATATACGGCAGCGGTTCTAGATCGAGCTCTTCGTTCTCGTAGATCGCCTCGCCGCTCTCCTTGTCGTAGCCGGTATGGACAGTGCGGTTGAGTTTCTCGCCCTTCTTGTTGGCTTCGGCAACGCGCGCGTTGTAGCCGTCGATGTTGCGCACGCCGAGCTTCGACATTTTCTTGTAGCGCTGCTCCATCTCGCGCACCGCCCATTTGAGCGCCACCACCGCTTTTTTAGGATCGGTGACGACGGGCGTGAGCAGGTGCGGAATGCCGTCATAGACGGACAGTTCGAGCATTTTCGGATCGACCATGATCAGCCGGCATTGGTCGGGATGCAGCCGGTAGACCAGGCTCAGGATCATCGTATTGATGGCGACCGATTTGCCCGAGCCGGTGGTGCCGGCGATCAGCAGATGCGGCATGCGGGCGAGATCGACCAGAACCGATTCGCCGCCGATCGACTTGCCGAGGCAGAGCGGCAGCCGCGCCTCGGAATCGTTGTAGTCGCGCGAAGCCAGGAGTTCGCGGAGGTAGACCTTCTCGCGGTGCGGATTTGGCAGCTCGATGCCGATGGCGTTGCGACCCGACACCACGGCGACGCGTGCGGACAGCGCGCTCATCGAGCGCGCGATGTCGTCGGCGAGGCTGATGACGCGCGACGACTTGATGCCGGGCGCGGGCTCGAGCTCATACAGCGTGACCACCGGGCCGGGCCGCGCATTGATGATCTCGCCGCGCACGCCGAAGTCGCCGAGCACGCCTTCGAGCGCGGCGCCGTTCTCGCGGATCGTTTCGGCGCTCACCGTGGTGCGCTCACCGGCGCGCGGCGCCGTCAGAAGATTGAGCGACGGCAAGGCGTAGCCGTCGCCGCCGCGCCGCATTGGTTTTGGCGCCGGCGCCGGCCGTGGTCTTTTCGCGGCGGCGACCGGCATTTCGTCGGCGTCCTCCGTGTCGTCCGATTCGCCGCCGGCGAGGGGCTGCGCGGGTTTGCCGAAATGCGGTTCGATACGCTGGCGTGGCAGCGCAGCTTGGGGCGAGGGCGGAGAAGACCGGCGGCGGAACAACAGCGCGATGCGCGCGCGCAGGCTCAAAAGTTCATGGGCCAGAAAGCCAAGCGAGATCCAGGCGCGTTCGTCGCCGTCCTCGTCCTCGGTTTCTTCCTCGTCGTCCTCTTCTTCTGCATCGTCCGCGTCCTCCTCGTCGCCATGCCAGATGATGCCTGCCGCTACGGCGAAAGTGAAAAGCGCCGCCGCGCCGAGCACAATCGCCGTGATGAAACGGTGGGTCGCCGACAGCGGCGTATGAAGCAGCACCGCCGGCAGCCGCAGGATGGCGTCGCCGATCACGCCGCCGAGTCCCGACGGCAGCGGCCAGTGCGCGCTGCGCGGCAGGCACGATGCAAACGCCGCGCTCAAAACGGCGCCGACCAGCCAGACAAAAATGCGCAGCCGCTCACGGCTGAGCTGACGATGGCCGAGCAGGCGATAGCCCCACACCGCGATCGGCAGCAGCAGCGCCAGCGCGCCCAGACCGAACAGCTGCATCAGCAAATCGGCAATGATGGCGCCGGGCTTGCCGAGCAGGTTGTGGACCGGCGAATCGGTGGCGTGGCTGAGCGAAGGATCCTGGACCGACCAGGTGGCGAGCGCCAGCGCCGCCACCATGGCGAGGCTGATCAGCGCGAGGCCAGAGGCCTCGCGCAGCCGCCGTTGCAGCACGGCGCCGAGCTGTGCGGACACAAACGTCAGTCCATCAATCCCGCGGTCGATCAGGGACATCGTGGCCCCGTCTCCTCACTGAAAGGGACGTGTGCGAGTAGCGAGATCGCGAGTGGCGAATACGGAAGGTTGGCTATTCGCCATTCGCTACTCACCATTCGCCAAAACAGCCAAATATTCCGTTGCGAATTCGTCATTGTCTTAACCCAGCACCGCGACGAGACGGTGCAGCGCCTCGGCGGTGATCTCATTGTTCTGCACCATGGCGACGCGAATGTAATTTTCGCCCGGGTTGCTGCCGTCAGCCTGCTCGCGCGCGAGATATTGACCCGGCACGACGCGCAATCCCGCCTCGCGCCACAGCTTGAGCGCCGCGGCTTCGCTGCCGCCGGCGGCGGTCACGTCGAGCCAGAGGAAGAATCCGCCGGCCGGACGCTGATAGCCGTAGCGATCGCCGATGATCTGATCGGCGAGGTCGAATTTTTCGCGATAGAGCCGCCGGTTCTCCACCACGTGCGTTTCGTCGCCATAGGCGGCGACGGCGACGTGCTGCATCGGGGTCGGCACCTGCGGCGCCGCGACATTGCGCAATTCAAGATATGAGGCAAGGAATTTGCGGTCGCCGGCCGCGAAGCCGACGCGCAGGCCCGGCAGGCTCGATCGCTTCGACAGCGAATGGAAGACGACAATGTTGGCGAAATCCGCGCCCGCGGCTTCCAGCATTCCGGGCGGCGCGTGGTCGCTGTAAATTTCGCAATAGCATTCGTCGGCGAAGATCATAAAACCGAAGCGGCGCGCCAGCGCGATCAGCCGGGCGAGATAGGTCCGGTCCGCCACCGCGCCCTGCGGGTTCGCGGGCGACGCGATGTAGAACGCCACCGTGCGCGCCAGAAGCTCATCGGACAGCGCATCAAGATCGGGCAGGAAGCCGGTCTCTCGCGTTGTCGGCAGATAAATCGGCTCACAATCGGCTGCGATCGCGCCCGCCGCGTAGGCCGCATAGAATGGATTCGGAATGAGCACCGCCGGACGTCCAGCGCGGGGCGACACCCAATTTTTCGCCGCGAGCGCCGCCAGAAACAGGCCTTCGCGCGTGCCGTTGAGCACCAGCACTTCGGCTGCCGGATCGACCGGGCGGTCCAGCGTGTAGCGCCGGTTGAGCCACTTCGCGACGGCGTCAGCAAACTCGTCGATCCCCTTGTTCATCGGATAGCGGCCGAATTCGGCAATGTGGGCGGCCAGAATCGACCCGACGAAGGGCGGAATCGGATGTTGCGGCTCACCGACGGCGAGGCTGATCGCCGTCTGGCCGGGCGGGATGCCGTCGAGCAGCTCACGCAGCCGCACGAAGGGCGAGCGCGAGCCGGTCGCGCGAACGGGCGCAGAGGGAGATTGGCGGGTCATTCTGTACATCATCAGCAGCGGGGCCGCCCGCCGGATCACTGATCCGATACCATAGGGGCGGCGAGGTTAAGACGCGATTAACCATTGAAACGCGGGCCATTTCCAGCGGCGTTCGGCAGCGGATCAGAGTCTTGGCATTGACGATGTAGCCTCTAGTGGCTACTTTTCTGATTATGCGATCAGTCGGCCTCAAGCTTCTCAAGAACAAGCTCAGCGAATTCGTCCGCTTGGCTGCTGGCGGCGAGACTGTGCTGGTGACCGACCGCAATCGGGTCGTTGCCGAGATCGTGCCGCCGCGTCCTGGCCGAAAGCTCGTATCCGAGGACGAATTCACTTCCCGCGGCGTGCGCGAGGGCTGGCTGACGCCTGCCAAAATACCGCCCGGCGACCCTCCACCGCGCCGACCGGTCACGACACTCGAGGAACTGCTGAAGGACCTCGACGAGGCCCGGGCTGATCGTTGGGAGGATCGTTGATCTATCTCGATAGCTCGACGGCGCTGGCGCATTTGTTTGGTGAGACTCGATTGCCGACGTCGGCGGTATGGCGCGAGCGCGTCGTTTCCAGCCGGCTCCTGGAATACGAACTTTGGAACAGGACTCACGCCCGTGGTTATCCGCAATCCCACGGCGATATGGTTGAAGCACTGCTCAGTCGCGTATCGTTGATCGAACTTTCTCCATCGGTGCTTGCACGTGCTCTCAAACCATTTCCAGTCTCGGTACGAACGCTCGACGCATTGCATCTCGCCACCATCGAATTCCTGCGTGCGCGCAGGGACGATGTCGAGCTGGCAAGCTACGATGATAGACTTGTCGAAGCCGCACGGGCGCTCGGCGTTGCGATCTACCCGCTGTAGCTCGCACCGGAGATCGTCTTCAGAACTCCTCCAACAGCCGGCCGAGACCGGGAATCTTGTCCATGATCTTGTTCTGCCGCAGCGCATGCCAGTAGGTGGCCGTGTTGATGGCGATCACCGGCTTGCCGAGCCATAGCTCGGCCGCGGCGGCGAGGCGGACCATGCTGAGATTGGTGCCGACCTGCACGATGGCGTCGACATCGCGGCCATTGCCGTTGAGCTCGATCAGCCGGCCGCGCAGCTCATCGGGCGTGACTTCGGCAATCGCCGTCCAGCTTTTGCATTCAAGATAGATGTCGCGCACCACCTCGAAGCCCGAATCGGTGAAGTAGCGGCGCACCTCCGCATTGGCGACCGGATAATACGGCGACAGGAACGCGATCCGCTTGACGTTGCCATAGGCCTTGAGCGCCGCGGTGCAGGAGTGCGAGCCGATGGAAATACCGAGGCCGGCCTCGGTCTCGACCTTTTTCTGGAACGCATCCGCCCCGGCGGCGCCGCCATAGAACGTCACCGCCGACATGCCCATCACCAGATAATCGGGCGCGCACGTCACGACGTTGCGCACCGCATCGAGCACGTTCTCGCCGATCAGCTGCGTGCCCGCCATGAAGGTGTCGTTGCTGACCGCCATGGCGTTCGGCGTGAAGATGCCGCGATAATGATTGGTGACGCCGATCGGCCGCATCATCTCGAAATCGGGTTGCACGATCGTGTTGGTGGAAGGTCCAATGACGCCGAATTTGCGCCGCCAGCCAAGAACGTCTCGTCCCATGTCAGATTACCTTCAATGCTTCGCACAGAGGGAATTAAGCAATGTGCGGACAACTAGTCATTAGTCTTGTAGCGCGCCTCGCGATCCCAGTAATCGGGAAAGCCGACGATCTTCTGCAATTCGAGAAATGGAACGCTGGGCGGCAGATTGTTGCCGGCGTCCGATTGCCGCAGCGCGGCCAGCGTGGACTGCATCGCCGCGATCGCCGACGTCATCAGCGCAACCGGATAAAGCCCAAGCTTGTAGCCTGCGTCCTGCAATCCCTTCGGCGGCAGGATCGGCGTCTTGCCGCCCGGCACCATGTTGGCCATGCAGGGCTTTGTCATCGCCCCGCAAAAACGACGCATCTCATCCTCGGTCTCGGGCGCTTCCAGGAAGATGATGTCGGCTCCCTCTGCCTCGAAATCGCGACAGCGATTGAGCGCCTCGTCAAAACCATGCACGGCGCGTGCATCGGTTCGCGCCAGAATGAGAATGTCGGCGTCGCGTGCGGCGTCGACCGCGGCGCGGATTTTCATCCGCGCCTCGTTGCGCGAGATCACCTGCTTACCGCGGGTGTGGCCGCATTTCTTCGGGCTGACTTGATCCTCGATCATCACCGCGGCGACGCCGGCGCGGGCGTACTCGATCACTGTGCGCTGGACGTTGAGCGCATTGCCGTAGCCGGTATCGCCGTCGGCGATCAGCGGCACCTTGCCGGCTGCGCCGGCGCAGTTGCGCGCGCTGTCGAGCATTTCGGCAAATGAGATCAGGCCGGTGTCGGGCAGGCCGAGCCGCGCCGCCGACACGGCGAAGCCGCTCATGAACGTGACCGCAAAGCCGGCATCGGCCACGAGCTTTGCCGAGAGCGCATCATAGCAGCCCGGCATGACCTCGACGTTGGGAGTGGCGAGGATGTCTCGCAGGCGTTGAGCGGGCGTCATCGGGTGTCTCTTTGCTGATGGCGGGCAGCCGCGATTACCGCGGCTGGGTAATCCCGGCCGCCTTGATGCCCGCCGCAAACGCTTCGGTGTCGTGCCGGAACACCGCCTCGTTCTGCTCCTTGGTCAGGCCACCCGGAACGATGCCGAGCTTGATCAGGCGTTGCGAGATTTCCGGTTTCTTCACAAAGGCGGTCACCTCGGCGCGGATCGTGCTGACGATTGGCTCGGGCGTCTGCGCCGGCGCCAAAAATCCGTTCCACGAAGAAAACTCGAATCCCGGCAGCGTCTCGGCGACAGTCGGAATGTCTGGCGCGGCCGGTATCCGTTGCGCGGTGCCGACCGCGATCAGGCGGATCTTGTCACTATCGCGATACGGCAGCAGCGACGAGGAATTGCCGAAATACAGATCGACGTTGCCGGCGAGCAGGTCGGAAATCGCCGCGGGCTCGCTGCGCGCCGGCACCATGACGATGTTCACGCCGGCGCGGGCGAACAGCAGCGCCGGCGCCAGCTGGCTTATGTTCTGTGTGCCGGCCACGCTGAAATTGAGTTTGCCCGGATTGGCCTTCGCATAAGCCAGGAATTCGGGCAGCGTCTTCGCCGGCAGGCTGCGTTTGATGGCGATCATCTGCGTACCGGTCCCCACATTGGTGATCGGCACGAGTTCTTTGGCCGGATCGAAATCGAGTTTCTGTACCTGCGGCGTCAACGTGACCATCGATGACGCAGCGAATTCCAGCGTGTAGCCGTCGGGGCTCGCCGACGCCACGGCGCGGGTGCCGAGCGCACCGCCCGCACTCGGCCGGTTCTCCACCACGAAGGTCTGGCCGAACTTGGCGGACAGGTCCTGCGAAGCGAGCCGCGACATCATGTCGGTGTTGCCGCCGGCGCCGAACGGCACGATGACGGTCACCTGTCGGTTCGGCCAATCGGCCGCCACCGCCAAACCTGAAACGGCTGTCAGAGAGCAAAAGGCAAGGCAGAGCGTAAGGCACGCGGTAAGGCACATGAGCAGGAATTTGGATCGGTGCCTCATCGTTTTCTTCCCCTGTTGCCCGGCTTCGCCGCCGGCGAACGCCCGCTTGAACTCCGCCGGATGCTATCAGGCGGCAAGAACCAGACAAGGCGACATAACGGGCTGAACGCGTCGCTTTCCGCGGCGGCAATCGGCGCTGCCCTGCGCGCATCCGGCTTGCTCGAAGCCAAGCAAGCGCTCCCGTTCTCGCGATGCGTTTTTTGTTCGCACCCGAGCTATGCGGCACGCCATTGCCAAAAACGACGCCGTGCTCTCGATCTTCGTCGGATGAACCCGGCCGTGGAGGGCCGGATCACCACGATCGGAGACGGCGCAAGACCGGCTGCAAATCTTTTAGACTCGCTTCCG
>Ga0265339_10000322_pt1 | contig 38548 bp, 33 predicted proteins | sample 4CB219metaG_FD_202085 | JGI IMG/M metagenome (GOLD analysis project Ga0265339, IMG submission 202085) | Rhizosphere microbial communities from Carex aquatilis grown in University of Washington, Seatle, WA, United States - 4-CB2-19 metaG | ecosystem: Host-associated > Plants > Roots >... | reverse complement strand
CCATCAGCATGCCTCCGCTCGCGACGTTTCCCTTGCTGGCGAGGCCCAGTCAGATCTACAAACACACCAACGCGGACTCTCTCTTAGCTCGGGCCAGTTTTGGTCCTACAAACGGGGTCCACTTCAAAGGGCAAGAAAGTGATCGTCATTCTCGATTCGCTTCACGAGCGCGAGCACGTTCGCAAAGAGCTCGATCTCTACGCAGGGTTCGTGCAGGCGGGAGGGTACCTCGTGGTGAATGACACCCACCTAGAGGGAACCCGATGGCTCCCCGCTGGAGACCCTGGCCCCGCGGGGGCCGTGAGCGAATTCCTGACGACACACTCCGAGTTCAAGGTCACGAGGTCGCAACCTGATTTCCTCGTTTCTTGTTTCCACGCAGGTCTACTCGTGCGGCTTTAGAACCGAGGGTATGCTACGGCGGCGATGGGAATGAAAACGCGACCGAATCCATGGCTGGCACTTTCTCTTCTGCTCGCCACGGCGTGTGTTGGATTTCGTACGCCGCTCGATGACCCGCAAGGCGGTGTTGCCCCTCCGGGCAAGAACACCTTCACGATACCTCTTTCGCCCATCCGGCAGCTCGATCTGGTCGTCATGATCGACAACTCGCCGTCCATGGCCCCCAAGCAAGAAAAGCTGCGGGCTCAGTTTCCCAGACTGCTCGAGCCGCTCAAAGATCTCTCCAACGGCAGTCTGCCCGATCTGCACGTGGCCATCATCGACAGCGACCTCGGGACTGGCGGAGGCTACACGAGTGGCTCCTGTGGCCCGAAGACCTTGCCCGACGGCTCGACCAGCCTCTACGGCGATCAGGGCAGGTTCCAGATGATCGGAGCAACAGCCTGTGGAGTCACCGACTCCAATGCCAGGTTTCTTATCTCCTCGGCTAGACAGCCGACGAACTTCAGGGGTGACATCAATACCGTGTTCGCCTGCCTGGCCGGTGGCCTGGGAACCCTGGGCTGCGGCGAGGAGCACCAATTGCAGGCCTTCGAGTGGGCCCTGGTGCAGAAGGGAATCGGCAACGATGCCCAGCAAGAACAGTTCCTGCGGCCCGATGCCTACCTTGGCCTGGTCTTCCTCAGCGACGAGGACGACTGCTCGGCCGCGACCAACGATGGCATGTTCGGTGTGAGTCCGGGCGGTACCAATCTGGTGGCCGAATCGGCCAGTCTGCGCTGCTCGACCCGCGCCCACCAATGCGGCGGTAAGAACCTCACCAAAGCGCCGCCGGGCTATCCCACCAGCGCGGCCTTCTCGGCGCCTTTCTCGACCTGCGCGGCGCGGACCGACGCGTGCCCCAACCAGAGCGACGGCGCCAAGTCGGGGACGGATACGTCAGTGCCAACCAGCTGCAGCCCGCTCAGGGATGTCAAACGCCTTGCAGACAAGATCAAGTCCCTCAAGAGTGCTCCGGACAAGCTGATCTTCGTGGCCGGCATCTTCGGCTGGCCACTGGACGGCCAAGACACACTTCCGTACAAGATTGACCTGATACCCAATCCAACCACCGACCCGAGCCACCCCGAGGTTTTCGATGCCTGGCCAATCTGCTACGACCCCCAGCACTACAGCCCCACGGATCAGATCACGTTCAACGTGGCCGACGCCGGGTTCGGGGCCGTGGGCGGTCTGCGTGAAGCGGCCTTCATCGATCAGTTCGGCGAGAATGGCTCGAAGTTCAGCATTTGTCAGTCCGATTTCTCGAATTCGCTTGGCGGTATTGGCAGCGCACTAGCGTATCGCATGCCCAATCTGTGTTTAGACACCAAGTTGGTCGATACCGATGTAAACGCTCCGGGGCTGCAGCCTGACTGCCTCGTGTTCTATCTCAACCCGGTGACGGGGCCGAACGGTCAGGTGAACCATGTCAAAGGCCCACTCCCCTTGCCCGAATGCGATGCCGACGCGAGCCCCGAGACGGTGACGGCCGATTGCTGGCGGCTCCTCTACGACACCACTCGATGCCCTGGACAAGGACAGTGGGTCGACGTCGTGCGTACCGCGGCCGAGATCGCCCAGACTCCGCAGATCCCGGAGGGTACGGAATTGAGCATGCAATGTCGGGTCTGTACCTCCGCCAACTCGACCGCACCGGAATGCGCCTATTGAGCCTTGGCTATTTATTGCGGCACCACTTGAATGATCTTGTCGCTCATTTTTCCGGTCTGGGTGTCGGCCCCACCACAGATGTACCCTGCCCACTGCGACGAAACCCAAGCGCCGCCCCGGCCGCCGATGTGGACGGGCAGCGCAAAGTCGAAGGTGCTCGCGGACTGCGACACGGGATCGTAGCTGAAGATCGAGGTGTAGCCTGTGGAGTTGCTGCTACTTCCACCCGGCAAATAAAAGAGGTCGCCGTCGGTGAAGGCGGGAACGCCCCACACACCATAGGGCAAGGTTCCGGCCAGTTTGACTTCGCCGGAAGAGGGATCGAACACCTGCACCGCGTTCGATGCCGTGCCAGTCGTACCAGCGGCGTCCGCCTTGCCGCCGAGAATCCAAACCAAGCTGCCGTCCCAGAACACCGCCGCCTCCTCGACGCCGACGGGCAACGTGGCCGGTATGGTTGTGAGCGTGTCGCTGCTCGGATCGTAGCGCAGGATCTGCGTGAGGTGCACGCCGGCGGCATAGCCACCCACGACGTAGATGACGGAGTCCGCCCAGACAGCCACCACGTTGTAGGCAGCCCTAGGTAATTGAGCCTTCATGATGGTCGCGGAGGCCTCGCTCGGCGAATAGCGGACGATCTGGCTGAGCGCGCCGCTGTTGCCCAGGCCGCCGAACAGGTAGGCCGCCGTATTGGTCCAGGCCACTCCAGCCGCGTAGGTCGCCGTCGGCAGGACTTCGGGCAGAACGTTCACCACCTTCGTGGTGGGATTGAAGCGAACAATCTGCGTAAGCACGCCCTGGTCGTCGAGCCCGCCCGCCACGAAGACCGATTGGCCATCCGAGAACACCGCTGGCTCGTGCCTCGGCGTCGGCAGGACCACGTCGAGCACGGTAGCCCCAGGAGGGGCAAACATGGGTGGCAACACGAAATCGACAGCGGCGTCGCGCCCTCCACTTGGTCCGGCATCGTGATTGCCCTGTCCGGTCTGACCGCAACCCATAGTCAGGCCAAACCCGCCACAAAGCAGCCAGAGCCAGACTCGATTCGACCGAGCGATTGCGGATTCACCAGTTGCGAAACACCAAGCTCGCGACATGAGGCGGTCCTTTCTCTTTCGTTGCCAGCGAAGAGCGTACACCGAGGCTACGGTTCGCGATACCCTCGGTCGAACAAGCGTCATTTCGCTTCACTGAATTGCATCGCGCTCGCAACGACGGAGCGAACCCACGCTTTCTCCAGGTTGTTTCCGGTCTATACTTCCGCCCGGTGATCAAATGAGTAAAGCCACCCTCGAACGACGGGATTTCTTGAAACTGGGTGCGACCGGGTTCGCGGCTTCGGCCGTGGCCGTGGGCTGCGCGACGGTGACGGCAGAGAGCAAGGCGCCTGCACCGGTAGCCGCGGCGCCCGAGCCAACGACGCCCGCGCCGGCAGCCAAAGCCACCGGGCCCACGCGCCGCACGCTCGGACGCACAGGGATCCAGGTGCCGTTGGTCAGCATGGGCGTGATGAATGCTGACAACCCCAACCTGGTCAAGGCCGCGCTCGACGGTGGCATGTTCCTGCTCGATACCGCGCACGGGTATCAAGACGGCCGCAACGAGGAGATGCTCGGCACCGTCCTGCCGAGCCGCAAGCGCGATTCGTTCGTCTTGTGCACCAAGATTTTCGTCAGCACACTCGACCGCCAGACTGGACTCTTCGGCCCCAAGACGCGCGCCGAGGAGATTCCCGAGAAGCTCGACATCAGCTTGAAGCGCCTGGGCCTCGACCACGTGGACGTCCTCTACCTGCACTGCCAAAGCGCGCGCGAGGGCGTGCAGCACGAGGCGCTCATGAAGGCAATGGAGCAGGTCAAGCAGGCGGGGAAGACACGCCTTCTCGGAGTGTCGACCCACAAGAATGAGCCCGAGGTGCTGCGTGCGGCGGTGGAGGCAAGGCTCTACGATGTGGTGCTGACCTCGTACAATTTCAAGCAGGATCACCACCTGGAGGTCCAGAAGGCAATCGGCGAAGCGGCGGCGGCCGGGCTCGGCATCGTGGCCATGAAGACCCAGGCCGGCGTGTACTGGGACAAGGAGAAGACCAAGCCCATCGACCCGAGAGCCGCGCTGAGGTGGGCGCTACGCGATCCCAACGTAGCCACCGCCATTCCCGGCTTCACCACGTTCGATCAGCTGCAAGACGATCTGGCGGTGCTGCATGAGCCCGCGTTCATGCCCGCCGACGATGAGAAGCTGCGCGATGACAACGGCGGCAAGCTGGCCGGACTCTTTTGCCAGGGCTGCGAGAAGTGCCTAGAACCGTGTCCCGAACACCTGCCCATCCCGGAGCTGATGCGCAGCTACATGTACGGCCACGCGTATCGGAATCGAGGGGCCGCCCAGTCGCTCCTGCTCGCACTCGACTTGCCCGCCTCGCCGTGCGGCGACTGCGAAACTTGCCCGGTCGTGTGCGCCAAGGGCTTCGACGTGCGCGCGCGTATCCGCGATATCGTGCGCCTGCGCGACGTACCGCGGGAGTTTCTGCTCTGATGACGGTGCTCGCACTACTGACGACATTGCTGGCTGCTGCCCCGGACGCAGCCACCGCCAAGCTGCTGCCGCGCATCGATGGCTGGACGCTAGAGTCGGCGCCAGCGACGTACAGCCCCGAGACGCTGTTCGAGTACATCGACGGCGGCGCGGACGCATTCTTGGCCTACGATTTTAGGGAGCTCACGTCGGCCACCTATGTGAATGGGAAGAAGACCGAGCTGACGGCCGATCTCTATCGCGAGCCAGACGCGGCCCGCGCCTTCGGCATCTACTCTCAAGAGCGGCGGCCCGGCAGCACCAAGATGCCTGGCAAGCTGGAAGGCGTGGCCAGCGCCGACCACCTCGAATTCGTCGCGGGCGCCTATTACGTCAAGCTGGCGCTGCCCGGTGGCGGCGATGCGGCCCTGCTGCCCCTCTTCGCCGAGAAGGTCGCGGCCAACCTGCCTGGCCCGCGCGAATTGCCCGCGGTGCTCTCGTGCTTTCCTGACTTGGGCAAGAAGCCACGCAGCGAGAAGCTGACCGCGCACGATTTCCTTGGGCACAAGTTTCTGCACGACGCCGCCACCGCGCCCTACGAGATCGGTGGCGCGCGCTTTCGGCTGTTCGCCATCGAGGGCAAGGATGCGGCCGATGCGCGCAGTATGGTCGCGTCCTTTCGCTCCCTCGCGAAAATGCCCAAGGCGGACGTCCCGGCCGAAGGCGCGGTCACGCTCAAGGACCCACTCAATGGCGAGGTCTTGCTCGCCTGGCGTGGCCGCTGGCTGTGGGGCGCGGTGGACGATCCGTCCCCGGCGCGCAAGGATCTGGTCGATGAGCTTGGGCGGCGTCTGCCCCGGCAATAGCGCCATGGGGCTCGGCCGTACCGATCCTCTCGTTCGATTCCCTGAACCATGCTGGCCAGGATTCGCAGAGCCCGTCGCCTTCTGGATTCCAACTCCGGCTTTTCGACTTGTCCTGATCCTTTGAGTTCAACGAGCGCTGGGCCAGCTCGACGCTGACTGGAATCGATGAACGAGGAGCGGGGAAAATCGGCGTGCTATCCTGGCGCCTTAAGCGGAGGAGTCCCATGAAGACCACGATTAGCGCTTGTTGGATGTTGGCATTCTGTTTCTCCATCGGGGCTTGTGCCTCGTCGCCGCAACCTCGACCGCAGTTGCAACCGCAGCCCGTGGCTGCCGACAACGGACAGCCAAAAATGCAGGCGGCCCTGGTAGCGCTACAGCAGGCGAAGGGCGAGCTCGAAGCCGCTGCGGCCAACAAGGGTGGCCACCGTGCGAAGGCGCTTGGCCTGATTCAGCAGGCCATCGGAGCGGTCAACGCCGGAATGCAATATGCGGCAGCCCATCCCACCGAGGTGGGACCGATGGAGGGCCCCGCCGCGCCCGAGCCGGTCGACGAGGTCGTACCAGAGGCAGGAAGGCAGCCGCATATGGCGAGAGGCATTATCGCTCTGCGCGAGGCACGCAAACAGCTCGTCGAGGCCAAGCACGACAAGGGCGGCTTCCGCGTTCAGGCACTTGGCTTCATTCAGCAGGCGATCGTGCAGGTGCGAGAAGGCATCCGATTCGCCAATACGCACTGATTCAGATCAATGGTTGGCGACGGATGCTCAACACATTTTGATTGTCGAGCGCGCCAGCAAGCATCCTCCGCTTCCTCCAGCGATCAGATTCACCATGAACACGAACTACGCATCCGTCGGTAAACTGCTGCTTGCGGGCTCGACCTTGCTGATCTTGGTTGCATGCGACTCCGGAGCAGGAACCGCCGGTAGCTCGCCGACAGGTGGCAGCCGCGACTCCGGCGGCGCCTTAGGTACCGGCGACAGAACCGGCACCGGTGGGAGCGCCACGGGCACTGGCGGCAACTCACAGACGGGCGGTAGCAGCGGTACCGGTGGCGCGCCAAGCACCGGCGCCACGACTATTGCCGGAAGGACCGGTGCTGGCGGCGCGACTTCGACCGGCGGTGCGACTTCGACCGGTGGCGCGTCCAACACCGGCGGCACGACTCCCACGGGTGGCTCGACCAGCGTGGGCGGTATGACCTCGACCGGCGGCATGTCCTCGGCCGGCGGCACGGTTTCCACGGGCGGCACCTCTGCCAGCGGAGGCACCAGTGGCCCCTGCACTCCCACCTGGCAAGATCCTCCGGCGAACGTGTCCGCCTGGATCGACGAGAGCTGGAGCTCCCAGCTCAGCAGCAACGTGAAGAGCCGAAAGGACTGGCTCCTCGATAGCGTCATGGCCCACAACGGGCAGATCAACCTCTGCGTCCGCTGGGGCGCGTCCACGGCCCCGAGCAGCACCTTCAAGACGCAGATCGGCCCATCCGCTGAAAGGTGGTTCAACAACTGGTTTACGATCCTGGTTGGCTACGGCTGTTTCCCGTACTCCCACATCACCGTCGGTGTGACCGGCTGGGCCGTGAAGGCGGGTAACGAGTCTTGGGTTTCCGACCTGGACAGTTCCAACATCAAGGTCTACACGGGGACCGACTCGAGTGGCGAGCCCATCTGCCCCGATGCATGCTCGTGGTTCACCGCCGATGGGAACGGGAATCGAAACCCACAGAACTGTCCGGGAGGTGCACAATTCTTCACCGACTACTGGATGTGGATCGACGACTCGATTGGCGGAGGCGCTGATTCGGTTGGCGGCGACTGGGGCCTCCGCATAGCGCTCAACACGATCACGCCCATGCTGGACAAGGACTACCTGGTTACTGAGCACGAGATGGGGCACGGGTTCGGCTTCCAAGACTACTACGATTGGACACAAGACAAGCCCACGGGCGGTTCCCTGATGATCGTCGGCTCAACCTCGAGTCAGACTCCAACCGTCGGCGACCAGTGGTTGCTCCGGCGCACCTGGAAAGAAGTGAAGTCCCTGCGCGGCTGGTAAGATTCCGGGCGGCGTCCGCCGCGTAGAGTGTGCCCCCTAGGCATGATCTCGTGCCGCCGGACCACGACCACGCGATCAACGAATCTACGGACGAAGGATATGCGCACGGGAAACCGTAGCCTTCGTCAGTTGGCTTGCGGCCACGAACGGCGCAATGCTTGGTTCCATGCATCGAACAGACGGTAGGCGACCGCGCTGGCCGGACGAGCCCGGCAGGGCCAGCTGCCCGACGAACAGCCAGCGCGCCACCTTCACTTCTCCCGCGTCGAACCCGTCGTTCCCCCAGCGCCGCCAGTGCGAGCGTAGGGTCGCCAGTGCGTCTACGAGGCCGTCGACGTCGGCGAGTGAACGCATCGAAGGCCTCCCCGCCGTCTTGTTACGGCCCGATGTCAGGGACCATCGAGCAGCCTAGGCAGTAGGACGGAAGCCACGAGGTCGGTCGCACCGCGCACCCTTGACCGATGTCGCCCACATGGTTGTCCCCGCAGTCGCACTCCTCCGTGCCGTTGAGGATGCCGTCTCCACAGCGATTAATCGTGCACTGACTGCTGCAGCCGCCGTAGCTCGCGTCGCTGTTCGCTGGCCCGTCATCGCATTCTTCATCGCCCGAGACGATGCCGTCGCCGCAGAACAGGACCTGCGCTCCGCCGTCCAGGCGGCCACCGGCGGAGGCTGACGGTGAGCAGACGCCGGCGCTGCATTCCCAGCCCGGCTCGACGAGACAGATGTTCGAGCAGCCGTCCCCACTTCGGGTGTTGCCGTCATCGCAGCTTTCGGCGCCTTCGATCACGCGGTCACCGCAGAGTCCTGTGCAGGGCAGGCCAATCCTCGAGCAACGAAAGCCCGTCTCGACCTTGCATTCGCTCGAGCATCCGTCGCCGGAAAGCGTGTTGCCGTCGTCGCACTGCTCGTCCCAGTCCCGTTTTCCGTCGCCACAGGTCGGCACCGCAACACAACTCCCGGACCCGCACCCGCCTTCGACAACGGTGCCCGAATCGTTGCCCTGCTGCGCCGGCTCTGATGTCGGATCCGAGGCCGTGCCTCCAGCCCCTGAGGTACCTCCGTTGCTCGCGCCACCACCGCTGCCTCCAGCGTTCTTCATTCCCCCGCCTCCACCACAACTAGCCATCGCTGCGCACACGAGGAGGCCGACGGATAAGGGCAAGCTCTTCATGATCACTCCCAGGAACTCGTCTGCGGTAGATTGTACGCCTCTCCCGAGTGAAACTCAGCGATAGGAGTTCCGGCACCTCGAGCGGCGGTGGCATTCTTGAAGGCCTCCTGCGGGGCCAATGTATCGAGTTCGTCGAAGCCGCCGTAGACAACAATTCTTGGGCCAGTGTATTGAGCGCGGTTCAGGCAATGCCTAGCATGGCCTTGAGAATCGCCAGCCGGTCGCGGCTTACCGGAACGCGGGTCGACTCCGGATCATTGAGCACGGCAAAGTGGCGCCGATCGCCCTCGCCCACGAGTTCGCGCAACGAGGACACATTGATGAGGGTGGTTGCGAAGGCCTGACCGTTGCCGGCGTCCTCGTAGCTTTCGCAAAGGCCCGCACCCAAACAGTATCCCCCGCCCTTGCCACGATTGGTGTCCAACCGGAAGCCCACCCCTTTGTCCGACGCGGTCATGCGCTGATAGACCGGGATCGTGCTTCCATTGCCGAGCACCACCGTCCCCTTGGTCTCGGTCGACCGCTCGTCGACGGCCGTGCGACGGAGCTCGATGGTGAATCCCGTCGTCTCGCGTCCATCCTTGCCAAACACCATTCCCGATCCCTGCCAAGTGCCGAGGCCGGCGTGTGTCGACTCGGCATGGGCATAGCCGGCAAACTGGAAACAAGTCAGGGCAACCGCAATCATCCAACTGGTCCTTTTCATGTGATCTCCTTTTGGTTGTCGGCAGCGAACGTGCTGCACACGAAAGGAGATAACTCCGCCTTCATCGCGCTTCGAGTTCGCTTTCCCGAACCGCCGGTTTTCCCGCCTGAGGTGCCGAAAACCGACGTCGAAGGGCTGGCCGCCTGCTCGCCACCCGACTACGCGAGAAACAGTCGATAGGCTGGATTGTTCGTGTCGTCGATGGCTTCGTAGCCGACGCGAACGAGGAAATCGGCGAAGGCGGTCGCGTCGGCAGGAGGCACCTGCATGCCCACCAGCACGCGGCCGAAGTCGGCGCCGTGGTTGCGGTAGTGAAACAGGCTGATGTTCCAGCTCGACTTCAGATTCTCCAAGAAGCGTGACAGGGCGCCCGGCCTCTCCGGAAACACGAAGCGATACAGGCGCTCGTGGATAGCACCCGGCGCGCGACCGCCGACCATGTGCCGCACGTGGGCCTTGGCCAATTCATCGTCGGTGAGATCCAACGCGGGCAGGCCGTGACCCGCAAGCATGCTCACCAGCGCCGATGCCTCGTCGCGAGCCGCGATGCGCACGCCCACGAAGATGTGGGCCTCGTTCCCACCAGAGAGACGGTAATTGAATTCGGTGATGTCGCGACCACCGAGTAATCCACAGAATTCGCGAAAGCTGCCGGGGCGCTCTGGAATGGTTACCGCCAAGATCGCTTCTCGCTGCTCACCCAGTTCGGCACGCTCGGCAACGAACCGCAGTCGATCGAAATTCATGTTCGCACCCGAGGCGACGGCCACCACGGATTGGTCGGAAATCTTCTCTCGCGCGATCCAATCCTTTGCGCCGGCAATAGCCAGCGCGCCGGCCGGCTCGAGGATCGCACGCGTGTCTTCGAAGACATCCTTGATGGCGGCACAGATCTTGTCGTTGTCCACGCGAACGATGTCGTCGACGTAGCGCTGGAACAGGCGGAAGGTTTCGCCTCCCACCTCTTTTACGGCTGCGCCGTCGGCAAAAAGTCCCACTTCGTCCAGTCGGACGCGTTTGCCGGCGGCCAAAGATTGCGCCATCGCATCCGCGTCCACGGTCTCGACGCCGATGATCTTGGTTTCTGGTCGCAAGCGCTTCAGGCACGCGGCCACGCCCGCCAGCAGGCCGCCGCCGCCCACGGCGCAAAACACCGCCGCAATCGGCTGCGTGTGCTGGCGGTGAATTTCGAGGCCCACGGTTCCTTGGCCCGCAATCACGTCCGGGTCATCGTACGGATGAACGAAGGTCAGTCCCTGGTCGCGCTCGATGGTGCGCGCGTGCTCGTACGCTTCGGCAAAGGACTCGCCGAAAAGAACGGCCTCGCCGCCCAAGGCACGTACGGCCCGCACCTTGATCGCTGGCGTCGTGGTGGGCATGACGATCACCGCGCGGGCGCCCAGGGTTTGCGCCGAAAGCGCCACGCCCTGCGCGTGGTTGCCCGCAGAAGCGCAAATCACGCCTTTGCGAAGTTGCTCCGGGGACAGGCGAGACATCTTGTTGTACGCGCCCCGCAACTTGAACGAAAACACCGGCTGTGTGTCCTCGCGCTTGATGTACACCCGATTGCCAAGCCGGGCCGACAGCGCACGAGCGAGATCGAGATGCGTCTCGATCGCCACGTCGTACACGCGTGCGTTCAGGATCCGCACCAGGTAGTCGTCTGCGGCATTCATCGCGTCGTCTGCGGGCATGCCCATGAGATACCACGGCTGAGTTGCGATGCGCTCGGTCAGCGGTGTACGGCTGGGCGCCTTTCCGACGCGTGCCTCGCCACTGCAAGACTGGCTCTCGAAACGGTTCGGTCTTTTCGTCCATGGGAACCTCCTGGCCGACGAAGGTCCCACAGCCGCGCGCCAACGTCAGGAGGGGATGGGCGAGCTCTTACCTTGTATTTCGGCGGCACGGTGATGGCGAGCGGCACCGTCTTGAGTCTTTACCTCACTCTCGAATCGCGTCGACAAATGCCTGATAGCGAAGATTCCGTCTTCTTCCCTGCCCGCCCCTAGGCCCGAGGCCCAAGCCTTGTCCATAGAGACTCACATCGCGTTGCAGTTGACTGCGACGGTGTTGGTGTCGTTGTGATAGACGCCATCGCTGGTCAGGAAGCGAGGGCCGTTGTTACCGTTGGCCGCTGGTCCAGCCCATCCGATGGCGAGCACATTGGTCTGGCCATAGTTCGAAGCATATCGCTTGAAGTCATAGCCCCACGTCCACATGGTGGCAGTAGAACGCAGAACCGCGAAGGATGCCCCTCCCGCCACGATTTGGGATACGCCATCCAGAACCGCACCGCTTTCTACGACAACCGCCGTTGGACTGAGGATAGGATCAGTCGCTACGTTTACGCCGGCCTGGCCGACGCTGTTCTGTCCCCAGCATTTCACATTCTCCCCTTCCAACGCGCAAACCGTTGCGTTGTTGTTGTTAGGAGCAAGCGCTATCTCGGTCGGATTGCTCAAGCCAACTACCTTGGTGGGGTACTGCCTGGCGGTGGTATCACCCTGCCCGAGCGAACCATCCGCGTTCGATCCCCAGCACCACACCGTATTCGGAGTGCCGGCCACGAGCGCACAGGATTGGACGCGGCCGAGCGCGGCCGAAATGACGCCAGTCAGGGCTGCCGAACCATCCGTGGTGATGGCCTGCGCATACCCCGTCGCCAGGGCTGTCCCCTTGTTCACGAGCCAGGCCAGATTGCCCCAACACCAGAGCTTGCTATCGGTGGTCACTGCACATGAGGAATTGGTCGCAACCCCTGGCACCAACGAGGCAACATTCGTCAACGGGGTTGCGGCTGCGGTAAGAACAGGTGTGGCTCGATAGAGCACGGCTACAGCCGTTGTCGTGCCATTGCCCAATTGTCCATACTGGTTCCCATAGGATGTGTTGGTCTGCCAGCACTTGACGGAACCGTCCGAAAGAACCGAACAACCGTGGTAAGTCCCCTGCTGCATGCTAAGTGCGCCAGCTAAAGGGGTTCCCGTGCTTGCATCGAATACAGTCTGTGGACTGGCCGGAGCGGACTCGTCGATAAGGATCCCATCCCATCGCATCACGTAGGTCCCGAAGAGCCCTTTAATGCAGCTTAGCCCAAGGCCGCCATCGTAAATCGGCTTGCTCACCTCGACCGGGAGGTCCGCAGGCACGTCAGGCAAGGAGTTGTTCACCTCGGACAGTTCCTTCGCGTCAACGGGTGCGTTCACCAGCACATCGAGTGGAAGATCGAGTGACGGGGGACGAAGATCTACCGTTTGGTTCGCGTCAGGCGCCATATCCGCGACCGTGTTACCTCCATCGGTTGGCGAAGTGGGATTCAAGTCCGCCCCGCCGCCAATACCTGCGTCCGCCACGCCCCCCGTGCTGGTCGGCGAAGCATCCAGGCCCGGAGCCTGGCCCCCCGATCCCCCAATTCCACTATCGACTCCAGGCTTTACAACACTTCCACCACTTCCTCCGTCGGTGGACGGCGTCGACGAAGACGAGCAACCTCCGAGCACTACGGACACAGTGCAGACAACAAGACAGATCCGGTTCATGAACATATTCGCATTCTCCCTTGCTTCGCCAACGACCATGCGCTCTCTCGGCGCTCTACTCTTGCAGACCGTAGCCGATCAATACAATGGGTGCAACTTGCCTGAGGATAGTTTACGTCTCTGTTACACCGTCGACACAGACACTACTCTGTTCTACTCATTGAGCTTGGTTTTCTTCCAGGCACTCAGAACGCGAAGCCCAGGCCGCCTTTGAGACCAAAGTTGCCGGCTTCGGCACGGAGAGTGAGATTGCCGCCGATCGTGTAGAGCAGCCCGGCCGCGCCACCGACGAAGACTCCGCCGTAGCTGGGCGTTGAGTAGCTGGACGGGAAGCCCGAGACCCAGGCGATCTCGTAGCCTGCCTCCGCCTTGGGATAGACGGCAAAGTTCTCGGTAAGCCACACGTTCCAGCGAACACCCACCACTGGCAGGAACCAATTGACTGTATAGTCATTGGAAAGGTAGCCGAGTGAGAAGCGGACATAATCGGCGCCGAACTCAATCGACCAGTTGTCGCGAATCCGCCCGGGCGGCAAGAGTGACGGAATTGGCAGCGCCATCGCAAAACGACCACCGAGGCCATAACCGAATCCGCCGTAACTGTACGGTAACACTCCCCAGATGCTCAGATCCTTGTTCGAGGGAGCCGCCTGGCTCGACGGCGGCGCCACGTACGAGGCAACAGGAGGCATGGCGGGCGACGCTGGCGCGGGAGATGGCGAGGTCTCGACGGACGGCTGCACCGGCGGGGTAGTGGCCTGAGCGACCGTGAACGTCCTTGCTTGAGGCAACGTGATCGACTGAGCCGCTTGTGCCGAAGGCGGAGTGAAGGCAGAAACCATGGTGAACACGATTGCGAGACTTTTCATAAGAAGCTCTCTCCTTTGGGATTGTCAAGCTGGTGGTTGCTACTACTGACTGGCAGAAATACTCCACTGCTCGCCTGGCTGTTAGCTGCGAGGCAACTCTAATGCTACGGACAGTAGGCGGCCCTGAGTCCTGTGTAGGCCGCGGAGCAGGAAGTATTGCTGGGCTCGGTCGCTGTGTAGGCTGCCATGCAGGCGGTCTTGTATGTGCTGCTCGCGACATTACAACAAGCGAGGAGCTGCGCGCAGGCGCCCGTTGAGCCACCAACTCCGCCGCTGGCCCCGCCGAGTGTCCCTCCGCTGCCAGCAGAAGCTCCAACAGTGACCGGGCTGAACATCCCGCTGTAGGTGGTGGTCCAGGCGCCACTGATGCCGGTGCAACCCAACATCAGGTTCTGAATGGCCGCCGTGAGCGCGACGCCCGTCAGACCCGAGTAGTTATAGTAGATCTGCTGGAAGTAGTTGCCCCCCGCATCGACGCCGGAGCAGACTCCCACCATATCGGTCGTGGCCGGACAGGGATCCGCGCTGACGGTGCCGCCCTGGACGGTCGTCATGGCCTGTGCGGCGCTGATCTTCTGATTGGTGTAATTCACGCAGCTGACAAGGTTGCCACTGGTCTTCGTGCTTACGCTCCAAGAGTACGCTCCCCCGGGTGAAATTACGTTGCCGCCGCCGTCGCCCGCACTGCTACTACTACCTCCACCGCCGCCACAACTCACCACCAGCAGCCCGGCCGCAATCGCCGCCCCCCCGATTGCCACGAACTTCCTGAAAAGAAGCATCTTCGATTCCTTCTTCAAATTGGTTTAGGCTTCGTTTCGTTAATTGGCGAATTCGCAGAACCCTCGCCAGTCTGCAGGCACTGCCTCGAACTCCGTCAGCCAATCGCCGACGTTCTTCGTCGCAGAACTGGACACGCCGGCAACAAAGCTTCCCGAAGCGGTGAATCCGGACAAGAGGCTTGCCGGGACTGTGAGCGTGCCCTTGGCGGCATCCACGTTACACGTGACCACCGAGGGCCTCCGGGCGCCTGCGCTTATTGCTTGAGATGGCCACATGCACGCTGCCATCGACTCGGCCGGCCCATGTGACCACCGGGGCAAACGAACTCGAGATCGCGTAGGCCGGCTATCCGCCATTCCTAATACCGCGTCCATCGAGGGAGCACCGTCGCACGAGCAACCGAGCAAGATCGGTCGTAGATCGGCTTCCACCATCCGGCTGCGCCTTGGGGCCGTCCAGCCCCGCATCCACAGTGGTTGTCGAGCCACCGCCGCAACCCACCCTGAGGCGCAGAGCGGCTATCAGCGAACGAACTGAGTGCAAAGCGGGCCAAGCTAGTTTGCGCAGCATATTGCATATTGTCTCCAAGAAGCCGGAAACCGGACGGGTACAACCTTGTGCTTACGGTCTATTCTAATACCGGACATCCGTACTCCGATTTTGAAATTCAGGCAAGCGCTATTCCTCTTTCGACAGAGAATGGATCCTCCCAGGGCCAGCACCGACGCCGACCGCTTCGTGCGTCGTCGAGGTAGTAATGGCCCTTTCGGGTGCCCCTGCGTGTAGTCAAGGCGGCTGGTCTAAGGTACCTGGACAGAAATGGCGCCGCACTTGGCAGGATCGTGCCCTAGGCTGCGCAGGTTGCGGGGGCCACGCGACGGAGCCCCAGATGCAACGACCGAAGGCTTGGCTCGCGTCCTTGAGTAGGTCGTCTTTCTACAACCCGCATTCCCGGCCGAGAGAGCAACGATTTTGCAACGGACGCGCAATGGTGCCCATGGCGCTTCTCAGGCTGCAACTGAGTGTTGAGGGGCAAGAGTTTCCTCTCGCGGGCGTGTCGTTCTTCGCCAGCGGATCATCGTTTTGCATCGTTCCGTGCCAAAGCCCCGCCTTCGTGCCGCGATCCCGTCGTCGAAGCCAACCGACCCGAGCTGACTCAACCCGCGTCGATTGCCGCGCCCATACCGTTATCGATCGCAGCGCTGCCACCACCGTCGACGCCGCTGGACGTGCTGGCGTCCGAGCTTGGTGCGGGCGAGCCGGAGCATGGCGTGACGTTGCCGCCGGACACCCAGACTGGATAGGAGCCGCAGGATGGGATGGAATGGAAGCCGCAGTCTTGCTTCGTGCAAAACCAGCTGAAGCTGGCCCATGCCGTAGCGCCTGCGCTGATGTCGAAATAGTAGAAGCTGCCAACCTTGGCCGGAGGTGCAGAGCCGCACGTCGTGCCTACCCCGTTTATCTTGATGGTGCGATCCGACATGTTGCTGCAGTTCCAGTCCGTGAAGTCGTCCGCAGTTCGCAGGCAGACCGGGCCGGTGCCGAGAGTGCCGCTTTGTCCGCCCGAGACGTCTTTGGGCGACGCACAAGGCTCTGCTCCGGAGCCGAACGTGTACACGGGCAAGAGGCCCGTGCCCGCGCTGGTCGCACCGCCCGCGCCCGACGAGCCACCGCCCGCACCGACAGCACCACCAGTGCCGCCGGCGCCACCGCTGCTGACAGAGCCGCCCAAGCCTACCGTCCCGCCCTTGTTGGACACGCCGCCCGCTGATACTGCGCCGCCCGTCGAGCCGATGCCACCGAGGCTGCCGCTTGCCCCGCCAGCCGAGGCTTTGGCTCCGGCTGCACCGCCGTTGGCGGTCGAGCCGCCAGTCCCCGCGCGCTTCCCGCCCGTCGACGAAGTGACGTGCGTGCCCGGCAGAACCGCATTGGGATCGGGCCCGCAGCTTACGACCATGAAGAACATCGAAACACAAAGAGCTTCGCGCATTCCTTCCGTACCTTCCTCAGTCTTTTTTCTTGAGCATCTCATGCATCAGAAAGATCATTCTTACTTCGCCGCCGCCGGTTCCTTCTGGGGCTCGACCGTCGCCAGCTCGAAAATGGTGCGCAGCTCGGGTGTTTCGATGGCGGCGGTGAGCTGAATGTCCGAGCGAATCTGCTTGGCCTGCGTGAAGGATTCGAGCGCCTTCTCGTGATTGCGGAAACCCGTCCAATAGACGGCGCCCACGTGCAGGTACGTGCGGGCGTTCAGCTTGTCGTCCTCCATCCCCGCTTCTCGCGCCGCCTTGAGCGCCGTGGCCAAACAATCGAGCGCATCGTCGTAGTCTTGGGCGGCATAGCTCTCGAGGGCCTTCCTGTTGAGCTCGATAATTTTGTCGCGCGGACTTTGCTTCTTGCCCTTGGCCAGCGCCGAGGGCGAGGCAAAGGCCACCAATCCGACGCATGCCGCGAGCGCCAAGAGTTGAAACACCCGAGCTGCTGCGACCACGTGCGCCTGCTGGCGGCCACCTGCCTGCGCGCGGCTAGGAGGCGTCGCTAGAACACTCGGAATATGCATGATTCCCTTCTCCATGTTGGACGACCCTTGGGGACAACTCGAGCATCCGCTAGCAGTTGAGGATGAACGGCGAAACGGCTCACGACGTGCGTCCGTTTTTTCCTTTTGCGCTCGGCCCTGGGCGTAGTCGGTTCAAGCGCCCCTCTTGAACCCGAGAGGTCGCACGCGAGGCAATGCGGCCAAGACCGATATGGCGGCGTCCCGCTTTTCTGCCCCTCCCCTCACCCTGGACGGTCGAATCCCTGGCTCTCGGCTGGACACCTTCAATCTCGCGTTTCACGCTTGGAACGATCCAGCCGAGAGGGGCGCTCACGGTTGGTGAGCGGCACACCCTCACGGTTCGTGATAGGGACATCGGTGAAAGGCACCTCATGTCGAACACGCAAGCGGCGGTGGTTCTTGGAGCATCGGGATCGGTCGGCAACGCGCTGATCAAGGAATTGATTCGCAACGGATCGTTCAAACCCATCGTAACCCTGGTACGTCGATCGCAGCCCGATCAGGCCGCGATGGCACGTGATGCCGGCGTAGAGCTGCGCGAGCTGCTTGTTCCTGCAATGGATGCGGCCAGTATGGAAACTGCGACTACGGAGGCCATTCGTTCGCTCGAAGGCGACGTCGTCGGGTTGAGTGTGTTGGGCATCGGGGCTGGCACCGCGAAGCTCACGATCGACGAGCATCGCGCGGTTGATGTGCAATTGAATGCGGCCTTTGCTCGTGGACTGAAGGCGGGGCGAGTGAAGCACCTGGCGTTCATGTCCGCCGTCGGCGCTGATTCCACCGCCGCGTCGACCGTATCAGGCGCCGCGGGGATGGCGCGCTACGCTCGCGTAAAAGGCGAAGCCGAGGAGGCAGTGAAAGAGAATGGTCCGGCTGTCGTGAGCATCTTCCGCCCGGCGATGATCATCGGATCGCAACACACACCGTGGCTGCTCGAGAAAGTGCTGCCTGTGTTCTCGTTCGTGACGCCCGCGAAATACAAATCGATAACCGTCGAGCAGATCGCGAAGTCAATGGTCGCGACGTCACTGAACCCGCCAGCGAAATCGAGCGTCTACCATTACCCCGAAATGATGGCGTTGAACCGCTGATTGCCAGCACGCAGCGACGCACCGAATCCCATCCAGAGAAAGTCTGATAACCGCTCTTCCGTCACCTGCGCGCACCTGCCCCCCCTCTACCCAGCTTCATTCTCCTCACGCTACGGCAAGATGCGGCTAACGGCGTAGCCGCTGTCGCTGGCGATCTCGCCGCCGTCCATGCAGTTGGGATCGCGGGTCGCGGTTTCCCGGCTGTAGGCCCACAGGACCTGGTAGTTGCCGCCGGGTACGGACAGGCTGGTCAGCGTCGCGTGTTGGACCAGAGTCGGCGGATCCGTCGCGAGGACGTGCTCGAACACCTGCCGGGTGGCGCTGTAGCAACCGCCGCCGCCGGAGACCTGGCACCAGGGCTTCGCCGTGGCGGTCACGCCGAAGAGCTGCATCTGGAGCGTCTCCGGCATCTCGCCGGCGCTGGCTCCCTCGCTGCCCGTCCACAGGATCTTGCCGTCCTTGGCCGTCGAAATGGTGAGGCTGCGATCGTAGCGAGTGCCGCAGTAGGGGCAGATGACCTGCTGATTGAAGTAAAAGGAAGCCCAAACCGTGTCCCTGTCGGCGACGGCTGGCGCGGCGACGGCATTGGTCCAACGTTCCGTGTTCCAGGTCAGCGTCCCGCAGCCGGGCAGCTTCACCGCGGGCCCAGGCGACGTGATCGAGATCGTGGCTGGGCCGTCGTACGTGACGTACACCTGACCCGAGGTGCCAGCGTCGGCATTCTCGGGGGCGAATTGCCACGGCATGGTCGGCCGGGCGATCGGAGTCGAAAACGCTGTGCTCGCCCCGACGGGACAGGTGGAAAGAGGGCCGCTCGGGCCAGCGTCCCCAGGTTGCGCGTCGCTGTCGGTGGACATGGCGTCGGCGGGCGCCGGGCCGCTTTCCACCGCGCGAGCGTCTGGGCTCGCCGTTGGCGCGTCCGGGCCGTCGACCCCGCAGTTCTCACAGATGCTGCCGCTGTCGGTAGAACAGCCTGGGTCGAGGCCCAACAACACCATGGCCGAGACGGCGAACGTCCATGGTCGGTGCCAGCACCGGTTCAAGATTGCATGAGGTCGCATACCCATAAGCAACCATCATACCGAGCCATGAGAGGCGGCCAGGACGGAATCTTCTGAATGCAATTTCGCCGACTTCCACTGGTCAGGCCGCCGCGCGGCTCGTGCATTGTTCTTTGCCACGCGAGATCCTGGGGCGGTGTTGTGCTCGTTGACGTAGAAATCCACCAACGCGCGAACACGCGCGACCGAGTCCAAGGCGTTCAAGGAACAACCATTGATGCTTCATCGACCGCCAGAACGTCTCAATCATAGCGAACAACAGCGGCGAGCAGGCGTGCCCGTTCTTCCCAACGAGCGCTGGAAGCGAGCGCGTGCTGCAGGTCGTGGCCAACGGACTCGGTGGTGACCACGGCGATGACGCTCCAAGTTTCAGCACCGGAAAATCCAGACTGTCCCGGTTTCCCGCTGTGCAGCCTGCCCGCCTCTGCGCCAGCTGTCGACCGAAGCTCGTTCCCGATCGCTGTCCTTCGGCATCCTAGGACAAAATGGCTGATGTATACGAAAGCCGCCGCGAGCAGATGTTTTCCGAGTTGAGCCAGGCGCAGATCGGCCGTGTCTGCGCTATCGGGAAGCGACGCAACGTCAAGGCGGGTGAGATCCTGTTCGAGATTGGGGATCGCGAGACGTGGTTCTACGTAGTCGTCAGCGGGGCCATCGAGATCTTGCGCCCGGTCGGCGAAAGCTTCGAACGGATCGTCCTGCATGGGCCGGGGCAGTTCACCGGTGAGATCAACATGCTGTCGGGCCGACGCAGCCTGGTGCGAGGCCGCGTGGTCGAGGACGGCGAGGTGGTCGTCGTTGATCGGGAACATCTGCGCGCGCTGGTGCAACGGGACTCGGAGCTGAGCGAGATCCTGATGCGTGCGTTCATCCTGCGGCGGGTCGCCCTGATCGCGCAGGGAGGTGGAGGGCTGGTCCTGCTCGGGTCGCGCCACTCGGCCGCCACGCTCAAGCTGCGCGAGTTCCTGGTGCGCAACAACCAGCCGTTCACCTATCAGGACGTCGAGACCGACCCCAGCGTGCAGTCGCTGCTGGATCGCTTTCAAATCGGGGTGGCCGAGGTGCCGGTGGTGCTATGCTCGGGCGGCCGCGTGCACAAGAATCCGTCGGTCGAATCTCTGGCGGCGGAGCTGGGCCTCAGCCCGGAGCTCGATGCGAAAATGGTGCGAGACGTGGTCGTGGTGGGAGCGGGCCCGGCCGGGCTGGCCGCCGCCGTGTACGCGGCCTCGGAAGGGCTGGACGTGCTAGTGCTTGAAGGGACAGCCCCGGGCGGGCAGGCTGGCACCAGCTCGCGGATCGAGAATTACCTGGGATTTCCCACCGGGATCTCCGGGCAAGCGCTGGCTGGCCGTGCCTTGACCCAGGCAGAAAAGTTCGGCGCCGAGGTTGCTATCGCGCGACGGGCCGTGCGCCTAGACTGCGACAGTCGCCCTTACAAGGTCATCCTCGAGAATGGCGAGGTGGTTCTGACGCGCGCCTTGATCATCGCCACGGGGGCTCGCTATCGCAAGCCGGACTTGCCAGAGCTGTCCCGCTTCGAGGGCAACGGCGTATTTTACAGCGCCACGCATCTCGAGGCGCAGCTGTGCGAGAGCGAAGAGGTGGCAATCGTGGGAGGGGGAAACTCCGCCGGTCAGGCCGCCGTGTTCCTGTCGCAGATTGCCTCGCGCGTGCAGATCCTGGTGCGGGGCGAGGGCCTGGCGAGCAGTATGTCGCGCTACCTGATCCAGCGCATCACCGACAGCCCGAACGTGGTGCTCAAGACGCACACCCAGATCGATGCGCTGGAGGGGACGGACTGGCTGGATAGGGTCCGTTGCCACGAGGTCACCAGCGGAAAGACGGACACGCTGCCCGTCCGGCACGTCTTCATGATGACCGGCGCCGACCCGCACACCGATTGGCTGAAAGGCTGCGTGCGCCTGGACGATCATGGCTTTATTAAGACAGGGGTCGACTTGAGCGCGGACGATCTGACGGACGGTCACTGGCCGCTTGCACGCGCACCTCAGTTGCTCGAGACGACTATCCCAGGGGTGTTCGCCGTTGGCGACGCGCGCTCAGGGAACGTCAAGCGCGTCGCCTCGGCCGTCGGCGAGGGATCGATCTCGATCCAGATGGTGTTCAAGGCCCTGCAGGATCTGTGAGGTCGGTGGATTTCCGGTTCTTGCTGAAGTTCTTCGTCGGGCAGGAGCTAAATTGAATCGCTGGAACTCTGCCTTCGTGCCAGTCTGTTGCGACAGTCAAGACGATGTGCGCGTTGGGACCCGAGTTATTGCGGCACCACTGAATGGACCCGATGGGCCAGCACCGATGCTGGGCCTCGGTCAATAACAGAGTTAGGACCCGATTATGCGGGCGATGCCGAACGACGACGCAAGACTAATCGGTCTCTGCCTGGTTGCACGCGAACGGTAACGATGGCCAAAATCAAAACCATGCGCTGAGGGGGCGATCCCGACGATCTCGACGACGCGGTTCTTGAGTTCGATGACGAAGAACACATACCGAAAGGGCCCGCGCTTGGATGCCCTTGCTCATCGGACCGGAAGGGCCACCTCAGCACGCCTTAACTATGCCTTGGGCTCGGCGTGCGCAATTCGTACAATCTCTCGAGCGCTCTCCGCGGGCATTGGCCCGTTGGCGACAGTCTTTCAGTGTCAGAAACGCTGGAAAGTACCGAAAATTGGAGTAGATGCATTCAGCATGGGATACTTTGAGTCCGACTATCTGACGCTACTGGCCGATCCAGTGACCGAGCGGGATCACGTGCGCGGACCCGCCTCCGCGGCGGTGACGCTGGTCGAGTACGGGGACTACGCCTGTCAGTACAGCGCGGCGGCCTACGGGACGGTGCGAACGCTGCTCGCTCAGATCGCCGATCTGCGCGTGGTCTTTCGCGCCAACCCGCGCAGCCATTTCTATCCCCACGCCGCCGAGGCGGCCGAGGCGACCGAGGCCGCTGGCGCGCAGGGAAAATACTGGGAGATGCACGATCGGCTCTTCGAGAACCAAGCCGCCCTCTCCAGCGACGAGCTCCGCCGCCAGGCGAAGGCCATCGGGCTCGACATGGATCGGTTCGAGCGCGCGTTGAAGACCGGCGCCTTCCGCGAGGCGGTGCACCGGCAGGAGATATCGGGCTGGCACAGTCATGTTCTGTCGACGCCGACCTTCTTTATCAACGGCGTGCGCTTCGACGACGCGCCGAGCGCCCTTACCGCGGCCCTGGCCCGCGCCCGCGCCAAGGGCAACAAGTACGGCGCGGCTCAGATGTATCGAGAGGCGACCGTTCAAAGCGGCGACGACGGATTCCGGCAGACCATCGCCATCGGCCCGCACGAGCTTACCAGCGATCTGCCCGCCGAAGAGGGCGGCGGCGAAACCGGACCGAGCCCGCACGATCTGTTACTCGCGGCGCTGGGCTCCTGCACCGCAATGACGATCAAGTGGCTGGCGAAGAAGGAGCAGTTGCCCCTCCAGCACGTCGAAGTGCGCCTGTCGCAATCGCGCAGCAACGAGGGACATCTCTTTCGGTGCTCGATCGAGCTGGTGGGCGATCTGAGCGAGGCGCAGCGCGCGGCGTTGCTGGCGGCCGCCGAGAGTTGTCCGGTTTCGCGCACCTTGAGCGGCCGCATCCGCGTCGAGACGCGCCTGGGGAACGACCGAACCGCGGATGAGGCTGGCGAGGAGAGCTTTCCGGCGAGCGATCCCCCGTCCTGGACCCTCGGACGCTGACGTCCCGGTGAGGATCATGCAGCGGGGACGGGCTATGCTGCCGCCGGTCTCGCCAACATGACGTGACGGCGCCGTCAGTACGATGGGCCTGCCGATAGAGTCGTGCCCGCTCTAACCGGTGAATGGCCCCATGTCGGTGAGAGTGCTGAGGGATGGGGTGGGCGCGTCGTCCGGCGCGAAAGATGCATTTGCGATTGGTCGTGGACGCATGGGCTCTCGTCTTTGCCCAGCTCGCGGTTCGCGGAGAGCCTGAAAGGAAACAGTTTCATGCACATGAGCACATTGATTGTTTTGATCGTCCTAGGGATCCTCCTCTTTGGCGGCGGTGGCGGCTACTACTGGAGTCGGCGACGCTAGCGATAGCAAACATTCGAACCAAGCTCGACAAGCTCCACGCCGAAAGCAAGAAGAGCTGGTGTTGCGGCTAGCAGGAGCGTAGGCAGTACCCAGTGCCATATTGCCTTCACCGGATCGAACGCAAAAAGTCTGATGACGGATGATCTGTAAACTAAGGCGCGGCGTGTCCTGCTGCCCCCACTCTGCCCGGGCCGCTGTAGCGACGGCGACGGGCGAATTTGAATCAGTGGGGCTAGGCGCAATTGCCTTGCGGGCAGGTGTTGCAGTAGTAGGTGGCATGGCGTGAATGATCTCTGGCGTCCAATGTACTTGGAATAGTTCGTGTTCCCGACAGAGAGCACTGCCGTCCTAGAAAACGCTGGCCCATTCTCCCCTGCCCCCGCCGGGTCATCGTGAGACTCGAGTGCGACGAGGGCTAACATGACCGTCGAGAGAAGCTCGGCGATGCATTTCCGGACACCATGGGTAGCCGTCAAAGAGACGGCTTTCGTCCCAGCTCTTTCGGCGCGTCTGTTTTGCGGCTAGGCTGATACCACCTGGCGAACGCAAGTCGGGCGCAGAAAGATGGGTCAACGATGAACCAGCGACAATGTCTTGTTCTTGTTCTAGGGCTGTGTGGGTGTGGGCGCATCGATGGGCTACAGCGCCGTGTTTCCGATGCGGGTATGCCCGTGAACACGCCCGCGGATGCGCTCGCCGCTGCAGATCTTCTGGCGACACCCCCGACCAGCCACGACGACGCAACCGTGCTTGGGCCGGATGCGGGTCCCGCGCGCGGGCTTTATCCGACAACAAAGGTCGTCTTCCGCGGGAACTTGCGTCTCGGCGCCGTGCACGTCTGGGACGTCGCCAGCCCTGCCGCAACCTCGAACTTCTCCTTCTCGCTGGACATCATCGACAAGTCCGGGAGTTCGGTCTGGATGCCTGTGTATTTCGCGCTGGAAGCCGCGCCCTCAACTTATGGTTTCGGAAGCGCATGGGGCTACCATGCGGAGGTCGGGGGCGCGCTAATTCAGTCGGGCGTCGACTGCGAACTGCTCGAAGGAAGTCTGGTTTTCGACGATCGGGGGAGCCTGTTCGAGGCTCGTCAACGGACGACCGATATTCCGCTTAAGGACGGCGACGTACAAACAATCGTGCTCGACTTCGGTACCGGCACCTCGCAAGGCGGAGCGGGCGACACCATCACTGCGACCGATCGCGATTCATTCATGACGGTACTCTCACGGCAACCGGATATCTGAGTCATCCGACAGAATGACCTGCGTGTCCACGCTCTCCCATGATGGTCGAGGATCTGCAGGAAGCCGAATCTGTCTTCCGAACCAACGCGTTGATGGGCGCCGTACCCGCGATCTCCGTCGATGGCAAAGCCATCGTCGTCGACGGACTGTGCGCGAAAATCCAACGAAGCCTTGTTCGGCTAGAGCACCGAACGGGCAGGCCCTAGTTCACGCGACGTCGAAGCGATCCAGGTTCATCACCTTGTTCCAGGCCGCCACGAAATCCCGCACGAGCTTCTCCTGCGCGTCCGCGCTGCCATAGACTTCGGCCAAGGCCCGAAGTTGGGTATTCGAGCCGAAGAGCAGGTCGACCCGGGTGCCGGTCCACCTAGCAGCATTGGTCTTGCGGTCGCGTCCTTCGAACACGTCCTTGGTATCCGAGACCGGTTTCCAGACCGTACCCATGTCGAGCAGATTCACGAAGAAGTCGTTGGTCAGAGCCTCCGGGCGCTGAGTAAAGACGCCGTGCCGAGTTTGGCCGACGTTGGTGTTCAGCACCCGCATGCCGCCGATCAGCACGGTCATCTCGGGAGCGGTCAGGGTCAGCAGCTGTGCCTTGTCCACCAACAGTGCCTCGGGCAGCAGGCTACTCAGACCGTTGACGTGGTTGCGGAAACCGTCCGCTTTTGGTTCGAGCACCGCGAAGGATGCCACGTCGGTCTGTTCTGGCGTGGCATCCATGCGCCCCGGCGTGAAAGGAACCGTCACGTCCTGGCCGGCATTCTTGGCCGCCTTTTCCACCCCCGCGCAACCCGCCAGGACGATCACATCGGCCAGTGAGACCCGTTTTCCGCCCGTAGCCGAGACATTGAACCCCTTCTGCAGGCCTTCCAGCGTGGCAAGCACCTTTGCCAGTTGCGCGGGCTGGTTGACCGCCCAATCTTTCTGCGGTGACAGGCGGATACGTGCGCCGTTCGCGCCGCCGCGCTTATCCGACCCACGGAAGGTGGATGCGGATGCCCACGCGGTCGACACCAATTCCGAGACAGAGAGCCCCGCGGCCAGGATCTGGGCCTTCAAGGGGGCGATGTCCTTCGCGTCGATCAACTTGTGGTCAAGTGCGGGAATCGGGTCCTGCCAGGGGAGACTCTCGGCGGGCACCTCCGGGCCGAGGTAGCGCGCGCGTGGTCCCATATCACGGTGGGTAAGCTTGAACCACGCGCGAGCAAAAGCGTCGGCGAACTGGTCCGGGTGCTCGAGAAATCGCCGCGAGATCTTTTCGTAGTCGGGGTCGAACCGCAGCGAAAGATCCGTGGTCAGCATGGTCGGTGCGTGACGCTTGCTCCGGTCGTGGGCATCCGGCACCGAGCCAGCGCCCGCTCCGTTCTTGGCCGTCCATTGCTGTGCGCCGGCGGGGCTCTTGGTCAGCTCCCATTCGTATCCGAACAGACTCTCGAAGAAGTTGTTACTCCACGTCGTGGGCGTGGTGGTCCAGGTGACCTCCGGGCCGCCGCCGATCGTGTCACCGCCCTTACCAGTGCCGAAGCTGCTCTTCCAGCCGAGGCCTTGCTCTTCGATACCGGCGGCCTCCGGCTCAGGCCCCACATGGGACACCGGACCGGCACCGTGGGTCTTGCCGAAGGTGTGCCCGCCAGCGATCAGCGCCACGGTCTCTTCGTCGTTCATCGCCATGCGCGCGAACGTCTCGCGGATGTCCCGGGCGGCCGCGACCGGATCCGGATTACCGTTCGGACCTTCGGGATTCACATAGATCAATCCCATCTGTACGGCGCCGAGCGGGTCGGCAAGCTCACGGTCACCACTGTGGCGTTCGTCCGCCAACCACTTGCGCTCGCTTCCCCAGTTGACGGACTCGTCGGGCTCCCAGACGTCCTTGCGCCCACCACCGAACCCGAAGGTCTTGAAGCCCATCGACTCGAGAGCGACGTTGCCCGCGAGAATCATCAGATCGGCCCAGGAGATCTTCTTGCCGTATTTCCGCTTGATCGGCCATAGCAACCGCCGGGCCTTGTCCAGGTTGACGTTGTCCGGCCAGCTGCTGAGCGGGGCAAAGCGCTGCTGACCAGCGCCCCCGCCGCCGCGACCGTCAGCGATGCGATACGTGCCGGCGCTGTGCCACGCCATGCGAATAAACAACGGGCCATAGTGACCGAAATCCGCCGGCCACCAGTCTTGCGAGTCGATCATCAGCGCCAGGAGGTCCTTCTTGACGGCTGTCAGGTCCAGGCTTTTGAAAGCCTTGGCGTAGTCGAACGACGGATCCATGGGATCTGATAGCGACGAGTTCTGGTGCAAGATCTTCAGGTTCAACTGGCTCGGCCACCAGTCCGCGGTGGACGTTCCAGCGCCAGTACTGTGATGGAACGGACACTTTGCTTCGGTTGACATGGGCTCTCCTTCGCCGCTTGGATTGCGTGATTGGGCGCAGTTCTGTGCCCTCTCAGTATTCTTTGGCTCCTCTGGCGTGAGAGCACGAGGATGCTGTTTAGATGCCGCTGATAGGCGTTTGGTTGTCAAACGCGGGTATCTTCCAATCCCGCGCCGCCCTCCTCGCGGAGAATGTCGTCCTTCGCCAGCAGATCATCGTCTTGCATCGTTCCGTGCCAAGCCCCGCCCGCGTGCCCAAGATCGGCTCGTGCTCGCTCTCGCTGCCCCCGTCTTCGGCCCGGTGCTCAAGGCGATCACTATCGTGCGCCCTAAAACCTTCGTCCGATGGCACCGTTCCTTTTGGCGGTTGCTCTGGCGGAACGAGGTGTCCACCGTGTGGCGCGTGTTCGTCCGATGGTCGAATTCCACGTCAACGAGCACAACACGAAGATGCCACATCCAGCGTTCAGTGGGCAGACACCTGACGAGATCTTCCTTGGGACCGGCGCCAAAGTGCCCGACGCACTGGGGCTCGCGAAGGGCAATGCACGGGCCGGTACCCTGATCCCATCCCGCACAAACGATAGCGATCACGGCAACCGCGCATACCAGCAAGTTCAACGGCATATTCGTCCCTCCCGCACATATTGTCTAACGCCGTAGTCCGCGAGCCCAACGTGTTGTAGGATCGGAGCCATGCGAACAGCGTTGGCGCGGTTCAGGTTCGTCGTGGTGCTTCTCGTGGCGACTGGCACGACAGGGCTGCTGCTCGCCGCTCCCACGACGCCGGCTCGTTTCGAGCAGTGCTCGATCGTCAATGGCGAAGTGAAGACCTGCGCGGAGTTCACCACGGGCGAGGTCGTCTTCAGCGAGCAGAGCGAAACCAAGCTGTCGATCCAGAATCCGCCGCTTCGTCGCTGTCAGTGCTCGCGCGGTCTGATCCACAAGTGCCAGTCGGTGCTTTTCGATGGCTGGACCGTCCGGCAGAGCACCCTCGACGGCAAATACTACGAGTGCAAGGTCGAAGCTGGCGTCGTCGGCGACTGCAAGAAGAAGCCCTTCACGGGCGAGGCGGCTCTGGTCATCTGTGTCGCCAGCAGTTGTGCTCCCCCGTTTCCGCAGCAGCAAGAAAAGTAACAGCAGGCAGCCCGCTCGATCGGCGGTTGTGCCTCGCCAAAACGCCATCGCGGGCACCATCCGCGCCGTCGGCTGACCCGCCCCTCCCTTCCCCCAACCTTGCTGCGCCATTGCCGTCACCTTCCGACGGACCGGAGCCTTCCGCCCGCCCGGCATGGGCGCGGTCATCGAGATCCCGGATGTCGGTGAGCTGCACCATCACTACGAGACTGTCATACACGACAATGGACACGCTGACTATGAGGATGGCATCGTCCTCAACGGGAGCGGCAGCGGCACGGTCGGCAACGTCACCTTGGAACACAACCTGACCTACGCGAACTACTACTCAGGGATTCGTACCGTGGACACGGCGTACACGAATGTGCTCGTCAGAAAGAACACATTCTATCGCAACGGCCTGCTCTCCTCGGCGGCGGGGCGAGGCGAAATCGTCCTCGACGACAGCAGCGCCGGGCAGAATGAGACCTTCACGAGCAACATCCTATTTGCGGGGTTCCAGGTCATCAACAGCTGTCCTGCCGCCACCGGGAGCAACTACCGGTTCACGGACAACGTCGTCCACGGGACTGTACCGAGCGGGGCAAGTTGCATGACGGGCAACGTGGTCCTCGATCCTTCGTTCCTCGACCCCGGGTCCGCCGACTTCCACACGTCGAATCTCGCTGCGGCCGCCTACGGAGCGTATGCGCCATAGACCCACGCGGCTTTACCATGGGCGGGAGTAGCGAGCGCGGATGTCACGAAACCGGGATGGGTATCTTCAGCATGAGCCCGCCAGTGAAGACCCATCTGACCGCCATCACTGCCTCGACGCGCACGAAGGAAAACAGCGGCACCCATTCACCACCTGCCCCGCTTTCGCTCTCGCAGACCACGGACGAGCAAGCTAGCCAACAAGCGCATGCACTGCCTTCGCAAGGGCTTCGCTTGTGCACGGCTTGGTCAACCAAGTCAGCCCGTTCCGCATCGCCAACTCCACCCGTTCGGTTGGTGCGTATCCACTCAGCAGAATGGCCTTTTGTGTGGGAAACAGTTTGCGGATCTCTTCAATGATCGCCAGACCATCCGGGCCTTCGCCAAGAACCATATCCATCAACACTAAATCATAGGGACTCTTCCCCTTGGCTGCTGCGAGCACGAAGCTCGCCCGTGTCTTCTCGCCGCTATCGAGCACGTCGACCTCGTAGCCCAAGTGCCGTAGGACGCGCGCACACGTTCGCAGCTGAATGCCATCGTCGTCGACGAGAAGCAGCTTGGCTTGCCCGCGAGGCGCAAGGCTCACCGGTTCGCGGGCTGGAGTCGTGCTGTCGATGCATGGAAAATACAAGCTGAAGGTCGTCCCTGCTCCGACCGTGCTCGCCACGTCCACGAAACCCTCGTGCTCTTTGACGACTCCATGAACGATGGCCAGTCCGAGACCGCTGCCGCTTTGCAGGTCGACTCGCTTGCGACTAAAGAAGGGTTCAAAGATCCGGCTGAGATCGTGCTCGGGGATTCCGTCGCCACTGTCGCTGACCGAGAGCACGGCATAAATACCGGGATCGACGCTCTCGTAGCCATCGAGGGGCTTCGAAAGATGGACCTTGCGGAGCTTGATGACCACTTGGCCGGTGCCACGGATCGCCTCTACCGCATTGCGAACCAGGTTGGAGATGGCTCGCATGAGATGGGCTTCCGACGCGCAGACCGCGATGGGCTGCTCGGCGACGTCGAGGGTGATTCTTACCTGGGGTTTCGACTCACCGAGAAAACGCAACAACTCGGTCTGCAAAGAGGATGTGATGAGCTTTCGGATGTCGAGAGGCTCTTTGCTGGTTCGACCTTGCCGCCCCAGTGTGAGCAGATCTTTGATGGTCTGCGCTGCTCGCAACGCCGAAGCCTTGATGCTGTCGATGTCAGACCGCAAAGTCGGCAGACTATCCATGACGCCGGCCTTTTCCACGTCATTCAGGATAACGTCGGGAAGTGCGACCAAGGGCCCCAGTGCATTGTTCAGGTCGTGCGCGACACCACCGGCCAAAACACTAAGCGATTGCAGACGCTTCATGGTTGCGGCACGCTCTTGAATGTTGCGTTCGTTGCGCCGGTTCTGTTCCACGAGCTCGCCATAGATGCGAACGTTGGACAGGGCCGAGGCGATCTGATTGCGCAACAGCTGCTGGCCGAGGGCCTGTCCGTTGTAGCCCAAGATGGCTAGCCCAACATGTCCGTTCTTCCCATCCAAGGGAAACACCAGCATGCTTTGCCGCTTGCCCGGCCGTGTGCCCGGAGGAAAGAGCTCGCGCGCCGGATACTGGCTGTCAAGAGCCTCTCTTGCCTGTCCGTCGACCACACAAACAAACGGCGCGAGCATCTCCGGCGATTCGTCCACGCACCTCGATAGAATAGCCGTTGAAACGCGCAAGTGGGGCAAAACAATGCCCAGCTTCTTCTTGAGCGAATCCAAATCGATGGTGTGCGAAAGCTGCTCTCCCGCTTCGATGAGTCGCCAATAGGAATCCTCGAGCCCCACGCTCTCGTGCGTTTGACTGCGCATGAACGTCGCCAAGATGCGGTCGCGAGCGTCGTGCCACAGGTCCTCGATCTCGGTCGACACCAAGACGCGGAAGTTCTCCCGCAAACAGGTCACTGCATTCTGAAGAGCACGGCAATGCCTGCGATCATCTCCGGTCTCCTCAAGAATTTCGTCGACCACCTGAAGAAACCGACCCTTGCTACTGTCAAACTCCGCGCACAGCCCCTCGACCAACACCATGGCGTCGCGCTCGCCACTCTGGATCTTCGTGCCCATGGTGGCGACTATCTCGCCGATCAGCCGTCCGCGATGTTGGCGCAGATACTCGGCCGCACTGTGGGCAGCGACCGTCTTTACCGGCGACGTGTGACCGAGGGCAGCCCGGTTGCATCCACAGGAACGCCGAATCACGAGATCGGTGGAAATCGTGCGGCAGGGCTTGATGCTGCCGCCTTCGCGCGGCTCGAGCAGCGCACGAATTGCGTACTCTGCCATGACGTCGAAGGGCTGGGCCACCGTGGTGAGGGGCGGATTGCCCAACCCCGCGGCAGCCAGATTGTCGAAACCTGTGACGAGCACATCGCGCGGCACCCGAAAGCCGTGGTGAAGCAAGACGTTGATAGCGACCAAGGCCATCGTGTCATTCGCGGCGACCACCGCATCAAAGCGAAGGCCAGACCCAAGCGCTTCTTCCATGGCGATGTGAGCACCGCGGGCAACGAAGTCTCCGGTCTTGATCAGCGCCGGGTCGATGGGCAGGTCGTGACGAGCAAGGGAGCGCTTGTAGGCGTCCAAGCGCAGGATGGCCTCGCTGTTCTCAGCTGGTCCGCCGAGAAAGAGGGGACGCTGAACACCGTGGTCGCACAGGAGATGCTCGACCACGGCCTCCATGCCGCCGCGATTATCCACCACGATGCTTGGAATTCCTGCGACCTCGAGACCGACGCTGCAACTCGGAATCGCGTCGAACCGCTTGACGAACTGCCTGAGTCTCGTCGCACCGCAAGTGGATCCGATCACCGGCCCCATGACTACGAACCCGTCCACGGGCGAGGATCGAATCAGGTCAAACAGGCCGACAGACGCCTGCGACCCAAAATAGGCATCGTCAACCCTACCCCCGTAGACCAGCAGAAGGTTCAGATCACGCTCTCGGCACTTGAGGTGAAAAGCGTCGCGAAATTGCGCCTCGTACGAGCCCACGAACTGGGTCATGTAGTCCATCAGCACGGCAATGGTCGGGCGGCTGGTTCCGGCGCTGGAGCGTTCGATGCTGATCGGCACGCTGTCGTCGGAGGCCATCGTCAATTCCACTTCATTGCCCATGCGAAAGGCGGGAGGGGCGCCATCGGCCCGAGTCTCAGGTTCATCGACACGTTTCGACCCGAGCTGTAACGAGCACGTCACACCTCGAGGCAGGGCAGGATCCTGACCCGGGAGGTCGGGCAGAACCACCGCGTGCTGTGGAAAGCACAAATCGCTCCGCCATCTGCCCCGTTGTCATTCTTTCAGCGAGACACCACGGTTATCATTCCGCCCAAGCGTGCCGATAGCCCTGGCGTAAAAGGGACGAGAAAGGACGCTATGGCCATCAATTCATGCTCAAGCGTGTCGACCGTGGTTCCCGCCAGCGGCAATCCTCAATCCACCATCGCCTCGCTGGAGCGACAGCTAACCCAGGTGGAAAAGAAAATCAACGAGGTTTCCCGTGACCAAAGTCTGAGCGCGGAAGCCAAGCAGGAAGAGCTGGCGCTTTATCAGGCGCAGGAGCAGCTCATCGAGGCACAAATCCAGCAGATCCAGCAACAGCAGGAACAGCAAAGCATGGCGCGCGCAGCGGCCAAACAGGAAACCGGCGGGACAACATCGAACAAAGAAAAGACCGCCAAGAGTTTGATCGACGTCGTGGCATGACGCTCGCCTGTCCAACCTGCTTCCCCTGAATGGCAAGGGCCACCGCCTCAAGCTCGAGCCTTCTCAGAATGTCGGCTTGCGGCTTCTTCGGTGTCTTCCTCGACCGAAGTCGTGTCTCCCGAACAACAGCAGTGAGCAGGCGTGCCCGTTCTTCCCCGGGACAGTACGGTTGGTGATGGTTCGGTCATGGGACGTTCTAGAGTAGCGCAACACCAGGACTACCAAACGACCCCTTCACGCTAGATAGCGTGCGAACAGCACCAAGCGGCCGAAGGGCGTTCCCTTGCCCGATTCAAAGGCTTGGTGGAAGACGTCCAAGAAGCTTGCATGGTGGGACACCGTCTTGGTGAAAATCTGCACCATATCCACCACCACCTGCCCCAGGGCATGGGCGTCGTCCTTGGGATTGGCAGGCTCAAGCAGCAGGTCTTTCACCGAGGGCGAGGCCAGTACCATGGTCTTGATCGTAGCCAGCGCCAGAGCAATTCGCCCAAGGTACACCAACAGATTGGGGACCTCGGTGTAGGGATTGCGCAGTAGATAGTGTTGTTCGTATCGACTGAGAATTCGATCCACGAGGCCGGGGAAGCTTGCGGCCAAGGTCGTATCCTGACCCGCCAAGAGACGGGTCAGCTCTTTCGGATCGGTGTCTTTTGCCGACACCAGACCCGCTACCGCCGCGGCGAATTTCGCTGGATGGGCAAGGCGTAGGCGTTCGCGCAAGAGCGACAACACGGTGCCCAGCACGGCTTCATTGTTGCCCGTAAATCCACGCATGTCGTCGTGCAGGCTGTTCAGTGCACTTGCGTCCTGGGCCAACCCAATTTCGGCCAGCAGGCGTTGGTGCGTGAAGCGTTGTTGTTTTCCTCGAAACGCGGGGGTGTTCTGGAAGAAGAAGTCTTCGATCTGAGCCGCGAACTGGGCGGCAAAGATCAGGCGCGACGATAGCGGGTAGTCCCGCAGAGCGAACAGCTTCGACAGGACCGCGCGCACGGGCTCAAAATGGGCGACATAGGCGTCGCTGCTTTCGTTGACGACGCCGATACTTTTGCCTACGTAGTGCACGGGCAAGAGGGCCGTAGGGCATTCTCGTTGACTTACGCCATCTTCTGAAAGCAGCGTCAGCTTGGCCAGCTCGGGGCAAGCCAGGGTGCCGCTGACCTCTAGCCTATCGCCCACTTGCAGAGAGGTGCGGGGAAACACCGCGCACGCCGTCGCAAGCGCGGCGTCGCCGTACCTGCGGTGCAGTTCGCATTGCCCGGACGCCTCAAGCATGGGGCACGCGCCCTGTTCGTTCAGGACCACCATGGATTCTTCGCGCCCTAGCAGCGCGAGGCGCCCGATGCGTTCTCGATCGGCGAGATCGTCCGCGGTCGCGGTCAACATACGCCGCATGCTTTGCCTATCGAAGGCGATGCCAAAGTCCCGGCAACACGTATCGGAACAATCGCCACCGGTGCATTGAAATCGCTGCATCGCAAGCGTAGCGATTTCGGGCTGGATCTGTGGCAGTGGAGCACGGGTGACACGTAATTGAACCAACTGCGGATCCTGCGGAGATGGCGCCATGCCCCCTGGAGGACTTGCAAATCATAAGCCTAAGATCGCTGACGAGCTTGCGAGCGGTTTCGCGTGTCCCTTGGTGTTCTGTTAGCGAGATTGGCTAGGCAGTTGCTACCGCTCGGCAAGAGTTGCCGAGCCGGCCTTACCTCAGAGCGCGTCTGAGCCTAGGCGCTTCAAACGCCGTTTTGCCTTCACCAAATCGCATCCCAAGAGTCTGATATCGCCTGATCTGTCTACTACGCCGCGGCGCACCTCCTGCCAGCCAATCTACCCGAGCAATCGCTGACAGCAAAGACCCGACTGATCGTCCCGACAACGCCGCGCTGCTGAAGCTTCTTTCGCTGTACAGACAGGCCACGGAGGGCGATGTCCACGGCGATCCCCCGACGTCAACGACTTTGTCATCCGCGCGAGATGGGAGGCCTGGAGCGCGCTGAAGGACACCTCTGTCGAGCAGGCCCAGCAGGACTTGCAGAATCACCTATTTGGCCCTCATTCGATTGCCGCGTGGATTGTGCTCTACCTCGGCAAGCCCCATCGCTTCCAGCAAGGGCGGCATGTACATCCCGAATCTACCCCTCAGTCCCTTTTTCACGCCGTACCAACCTTTGACAGGGTTCTGGGGCGAGCGGGCCCATGCTTCTACAGTGCCCGGTTGGGCGGGCTTTCCTTCGTCGGCACTGCCCAGCGGTACCCAGTCGCCAGCCTTCTTGAGCATCGCTTGGAGATCCTCGATGCCCCGGGCAAGGTATTTGAGGGTGGTCTTTCCCACCTGGCACACGACGACGGGTGGATCTTCATTGTCATCCAGGTACATCGTGTATTCCGACGTGCCCGGCGGCGTTCTGAGTAGCCAAGGATCCTGTTTCGTTCCTATCGTCGCTCTCGGCATTAGGGACCTCCGTCGCTCAATCCAAGCCGGCGTCGGCTGAGCCTGGCGCGCTCCCAGCATTGATCACGTGGCGGGCGGTAAAGGTTCCGGGATGGCCGCCGACCCAGCTACCATTCACGAGCTGATCGGTCGACGGATCGTAGGTGGCGACATCATTCTCCAGAACAACGCCGCCGTGGCTATTGGCAAGGTCCTGACCGTTCCAGGTGACCTGGCGAGTGGCGGAAACATAGGTCCCGATGTAGCTCTCGGTGGTCGAGTATTGCCCGTTTGAAGAGAACCAGTTCATCGTGGCCGTCAGTGTAGCGCCGCCACACGCAGCTGAGACCGAGTTAAACGTCAAGTTGCTGCCGTCCCAAACGTTACCCACTGAATCGGTACAATTGTAATAGACCCAGTAACCCGTCGTCAGGTCGGGGAGTGCTCCGCCGGTGGCCACGCACGCATCGGGCGATGCGTCCTGAGGCAGCGCGCTGCTTGCGGTGTCCACCACAGAGGGAGAGTCGTACGACGTTCTCGCGGGAAGATCGGCGACGGTTTCGGACGCCAGGTCCGTCTTGGCGGAATCATTCGCGGCATCAGCGTTGCCCGAGCTGCTGCTGCTGCATCCACCCCAGAGGAGCGAAACTACAATGAGGGATGAGGTGGAAAGGCCGATTCGACTACGTGCGAGCATTGTTCATCTCCTGGATACGGTACCGTTACAGAATCTCAGCCGCGAACGAATTGTCAGTAAGGGCTCTCTCTAGGATTCGTCGCTTGGCAATTGGTTACGCAGCAAAGCAGCACGACCTTGACCACGCCCGCGGCCCGCGCCGATGCCAATGCGAAGGCCAACCCATCGCTGTCATCGGCGATGGCGGCTACTTGCGATTTTCTGCCTCCCAGATCGATTGCAACATGGTCCATGGCTGACCTCCTTCACACGCGGTTCCCGCGTTTGGATTGGCCAACGGTACCTCCTCAGCCCTACGCGAATCGAGCCAGCCACTTCATCCAGTCTGCACAGGACGACCGGACGAGATCTCTACCCAAGCGTTCGACCCAAATACTCAAGGTCCGGTGAGTTGCGCGAGCGTCTGCACCTCGGCGGCCGACAAGGCCCGGCGGTAGACGCGAATCTCGTCGAATTGCCCATCGAAGTACGGGTCCACGGTCCACGGGGACTTGCCGAAGTAGGCATAGTCCATCGTGCCGAGGTCGATGGGCCGCAAGGTCAACGTGTTGTTCGTCGTCTTCGTCCCGGTTATGCCCGGGCCGTTGACGTACACCACGCCCTGGCTTCCGTCGATGGTGACCGCGACGTGCCGCCAACCGTCGGCCTGGACAATGCTCTTGGTGTAGAGAAACTGCGCGGTGCTGAAACCGTTGGTGGTGATGGCGATCTCGATCTGCGAAGCTGCATTCTGCGTTGTCAGAAAGAAGTACTTGCCACCCGTGTATGGGGCGCTATCAAGGTGTGCGTTAATTCCGACGTCGAAGGCGCGTTGCCAGCTCTGTTCCGTGTTCACCTTGATCCAGAACGCGATGGTGACCGCGTCCGCGCCGTTGAAGATCGACGGCGGCATGGACACGTAGCCATAGCCGGCCTTGAGCAGCGTCAGGGCATTGCCGACCTTCCCCGCCTCGAATCGATAGCCAGCTCCCGACGGTGCTGAACCGCCGGCGGGAGGCGAGCCGACGCTCAGCGTAGCGTCGTTGCCGTTCCCAGATTGATCGGGCAAGACCACGCCATTGGCGCTCTCGCACGGGTAATACGCTACCAACCCGATTGGTAGCGAAATCGCGTCGACACTATCAACCGCGAGATCGGGCGGCGCATCCGGGGCACTGTCGGATCCGAGATCGCGGCGCAGATCTGTTCCAGCCTCAAGGTCGTCGGTGCCGCCCAAAGGCGTATCGGTGCCGCCGATGCCGCCAACTTCGTCCCCGCTGCCTGCTTCGACGAGGGAGGCGCCGTCCTGTGCAGGGCCGCCATCTCCCGCAACGTAGAGATCCGCCAAGAATGCGGCATCGCTCGGCGGCCCGTCGACGTCCGTCTCCGGCGTGGTGCCTTGCCCGGCATCCACGATCGTGCTGTCTGCGCCCACGTCGGGGCGATCCCTTGCCGATGCGGTGTCGCTCGTCGTGGCTTCGCTCGTCGACGACCCCGTGTCTACAACGGCGATGTTCCGCCCGGCGTCAACGACGGGATCCGAGCCGTCCTTGTGGTTCAGACGTAGTTTACTGAGATCGACGGAACATCCCGCCGTGGCAAGCCACGTCGCGAGCGCCGAAGTCCAAATGGTCCAAAGGACTGACTTCCGTGTCTTCGTCGCTAGCGGCATTTGGGTTCGGTCGAGAACCTTTCCTCACCGGTATCGGCGGAATCCAGCGGAACCTTAACGTTTTCGGTGACCTTCCCGCCGCGCACAACCACTTCAACGCCGCGCTCAGTATTCTGGCTCCTGCCCAAGTCTCCGAACAAACTGTACGCCTCGGGACTGAGCGACGAAGCTCTCCTGCCTGACTGTACCTCACACCCCTTCCGATGAGCATTATTTGCTGCAGCGTGGGGTGTGCCGCGAGACTGCACCGGTGGCGCCAGAGCCGGTTCGCCGGCCGGCCCGCGTGGCAATCATGCTGGCGCTCGCACACAAGATTCAGAACGCCATCGACCGGGGTGCCGTGAGCGACCGGGCAGAGGTGGCCAGGTGCCTCGGGCTTTCGCGTGCAAGGGCAACCCAACTACTCGACCTGACGCTGTTGCCGCCTGACCTTCAAGGACAGATCCTCGAACTTGAATCGATCAACAGCATCGAGCCCATTTGTGAGCGAGTCCTACGTTCCGAGCACCCTGCGCGCTGCCGGGCAGAATAGCGCTGGCGCCGAAAGTCAGAGAGCCCGCGGCTGACCGAACGTCAGGCCTGCTCGGGTCTTTCCACCTCATCATCGCGCAAATGCTTCCAAACCTGCCGTTTCCTCCAGTGACCTCTAGCCGTGCGCCCAGCGCTGCCCCCCTTGAAGAGAACGTGTGACAGAGCGAGCAGACCGAGTGCCTGCCAGAACCCTATCGCGGGGAGCTTGAAGATTTCCGGCATGAGCGCGTTCCAGAGCCACATGGTCACCAACCCGCAGAGGGCAAATATGCCGGGAACGCCCACGGCCGCTGCGGCTATGACGCCGGCCTTCGCACCGCTGGACCATTCCGACCAGCTCTTGTGTCGCCTTCCATGCTCCATTTTCAAGGTGCACATTTCATACCTCCATTCGGTGTCGTTCAGTCTTCCATCCAATATTCCAGAGCAGCGGCGAGCTTCCGCAGAGCCCGACGCTTCCTGGCCATCAACGTATCGATCGATATCCCTGTCTTCTCGGCTAGGAGCGTGTTGCACATAGACGGTCTAAAGCCCTCCCCGCCGCTCCTCGGCGGACTTGGCTCAGGCGGCGGGGACAGTAGCAAGGTCGTAGCATCGACTTGGACTGCCGCCTGCGGATCGGCA
>Ga0265339_10000319_pt1 | contig 38841 bp, 34 predicted proteins | sample 4CB219metaG_FD_202085 | JGI IMG/M metagenome (GOLD analysis project Ga0265339, IMG submission 202085) | Rhizosphere microbial communities from Carex aquatilis grown in University of Washington, Seatle, WA, United States - 4-CB2-19 metaG | ecosystem: Host-associated > Plants > Roots >... | reverse complement strand
GGCCTGTACCGGAAACTTCATCGGGTTCGACCAGATGCAGTCGTGCTTGCCGCTGTAATAACTGTTGAGTGCTGACTTGAAGGCTTCCCGGTCCACTGAATTCGAATGGCAGCCCGTGCCTAGACCCATCGCTGCGGCAAATGCCATCAGCGCAAGTTTGCTTCTTCGCATCGCTTCGTCTCCTGCGAACATTGGATGCAAGAAGATTGTTTAATTGATGGTTGATCGTGTTCATACAGATCGAGAGAGTTGATAAAACAGCACTCAGGCAACCCTTCGCGCTAGGACAACATCGCCGGAAACAACTTCGCACCGGCAACAAGATTTCCCGCATCTTCCGCTAGTCCCTCCGCAGCCAGGTCGCGGATTAGCGCCGTGGTCAAGACATCGAGCATCGCACGCTGCGCGCGCGCCCAGACCGGATGCGCCGGACAGGTTGCTTTTCGTGCGCACACCTTGCCCGACATCACGCAGACGTTCAGGCAAATGGGTCCATCGATCGCCTCGATCACGTCGTACATCGAAGCGTTCCGGCCAAGGGCTAGAATCGCAAACCCGCCGGTTTTGCCGCGCCACGACGTGATCAATTTCGCCCGCGACAACGCCTGCAAAACCTTGGAGAGAAAACTTTCTGGAGCGCCTGTGGCCTGCGCCAGTGCCGGCAGAAGTGCCCGCTCTTCTGCTGGCAGCGTCGCCAGGTGAATCATGACGCGAACACCGTAATCAGCAGCGCGTGTCAGTTGCATTGAGGAATTGCACTTCTTCATTGATCTAACCTTGCCGTGCTCCGTCCGATTTAGCCACCCGCTTGTCGAGCGGAACGCCGTGTATCGACTCCCGCCGAAGCAAAAGCCCGCCTGCAGATTAGCGGAGGGTGTCACAAACTCTTGTATCCGACATCACAGACCCTCGTTTGGTCGATCAAGTATTTCTGTCTCTTCAAATTGAAATTGGAGAAAAACAGTCCAAATTCTCTAAGCTCGAAGGCTGCTCTCTCAGTTCGCGCCAGCTCTCGGCTTGCCGATAGACACAACAGCAGTTCGTGAAGTGAAAGGAACTACCAAGGCACCATGCATCCATTTCCTGCAGTAGATCCCATTCCCTTACCAGCGCCCATATGGCTTTTCAAGCTGCTCCATATCGTTACGCTGGCGCTGCACTTTGTCGCCGTGGAGATGCTTCTGGGCGGGCTGCTGCTTGCGGTCGTGCTCAGTCTCTTCCGCAACTCATCCCATTCTTCGGTTGCCGCACGCGCCATCGCCCGCCGCCTCACCGTGGTGATGACGTATGTCATCAACCTGGGCGTGCCGCCGCTCCTCTTCGCCCAGGTTCTCTACGGTCGTGCGCTTTATACCAGCAGCGTGCTCATCGGTGCGTATTGGATATCCATCATCGTCCTGCTGATGGCGGCCTACTGGCTTCTCTATCGCTTCTCGGCTCGTCTGGATGAAGGCAAATCCGCCTGGTGGCTGGGCCTCGGCGCCTGGGTGATTGCGGGTTTCATCGCTCGCCTTCTCTCGACCAACATGACTCTGATGCTGCGGCCCGAAGTTTGGCGCGACATGTATTCGGCCTCGGCAGCGGGCGTTTATCTGCCCACCGGCGATCCCACGCTAACCCCCCGCTGGCTGCTGATGCTTGCGGGCGGCCTGTTCATCAGTGGACTCTGGATGGTCTATCTCGCTGGTCGTTCCACCTTCACCGCCGAAGAAAAGAAATTCGTCGCTGGCATCGGCGGCAAGGTCGCCGCTGTTTTTGGCATCGTCTATCTCGCCGCGGGCATCTGGGCGTCGAGCGTGCAACCTGAGGCGGTACATACCGGTCTCGCCACGCATCCGCTATATCACTTCGCCACTTTCGCCGGATACGGCTGGTTGATGCTGGTCGTGGTCGCCGTGGTTCTCGCCGCCTACGCTGGCTTCGCCAAAGTTTCTGCGGGGTGGCTTGGCTGGGCTGGCGCACTCGTCGCTCTGCTGATTGAGATCACCTTCACCGTCTATCGCGACGCCGTCCGCGACCTCACGTTACTTAGCAAAGGTTACGACGTGTGGAATCGTGTCGTCGTCACCAACTGGTCGGTTGTCGGCCTCTTCCTGGTGCTCTTCGTGGCCGGTCTCGGAGTGATTGGATGGCTCGTGTCCGTCGTGGCGCGGGCCCAGAAAGTGATGGAGGGAGCCGCCTGATCGGGCGCACAGAGTCTATGAGCCAAGCAATCAACGTTCCACATATCGTCAAGGAACCGGCCGAACCGGGCGAACAGTCCACGCGGCGTGCCTTTCTCATCGCCGCAGGCGCTGCGGGCCTCTGCTACACCGCAGCGATGAGCTACCCCATCTACCGCTATTTGGCCTCGCCGCAGGAGATGGAGGCCAGCGCCACCGCCGTCACTGAGGTCACTCTCAAAGACGCGGAGAAGCTTCCCGCCGGCTCCGTCCTCATGTTCAAGTTCGGCAGCTCACCGGCGATGCTGATCCATCACGAAGATGGCCGCTGGGTATCGCTTTCTGCGGTGTGTTCGCATCTTGGCTGCACCGTTCAATACGAGCCGCAGGCCGATCGCATCCATTGCGGCTGCCACGGCGGCGTCTACAACGCCTACACCGGTGCCAATTTCAGCGGCCCTCCCCCCAAACCGCTCAAGCTTTTCAAGGTCGCTGTGAACGAAACCGGCGTGAACGTATCTCGCGCATAGATGAAAAGGATGAAGGCATGACTGCAAAAACCATTTATGACTGGACCGACGAGCGGCTGGGACTCAGCGAGTTGGCCGCCTTTGCGCGACACAAGACCGTCCCGGTGCATTCGCAATCCTTCTGGTATTACTGGGGTGGCATCTCGCTGTTTCTCTTCCTGGTGCAGTGCTTCACGGGCGTGTTGCTGCTTGTTTACTACCGCCCGGGCGCCGACGCGTACGAATCGGTTCGCCAGATAACTTTTGTGATGCACTTCGGCTGGCTCATCCGCTCGGCTCATTCCTGGTCCGCCAATCTGATGATCTTCTCCATCCTCGTGCACATGTTCTCGGTCTACTTCATGAAGGCTTATCGCAAGCCGCGCGAGTTCGGCTGGCTCAGCGGCATGGCCCTGCTCGGCATCGCCTCGATCTTCGGTTTCTCAGGCTACCTGCTGCCCATGGACGAGCTGAGTTACTTCGCCACCAAGGTCGGCCTTGAGATTCCATCGGCTATTCCGTGGATTGGCCCCGTCATCAGCAACATGCTGCGCGGCGGTCTGCAAGTCAACGAGTTCACCGTGCAGCGCTTCTTCGCTTTGCATGTGGTCGTGCTACCCGCGATCTTTCTGCCTCTGCTCGGATTTCATCTATGGCTGGTTCAGCGCCATGGCAACGCCATGCCGCCGAGCGAAGAAGCCAAGCCAGTCTTCGAGCGCAAGACGATTCCGTTCTTTCCCAACTTTCTCCGCAAAGACCTGGGCATGTGGCTGGTCTCACTCAATATTCTTGCTCTGCTGGCTTCGGTCTTCCCGTGGTCGCTCGGTAAACAAGCTGACATGCTGGTGCCCGCACCCATGGGCATTCACCCCGAGTGGTACTTCATGAGCCCCTTCGAAATGCTCAAACTTCTCGGCATGGTGAAATGGCTACAGGGCGAGCCCGGCGAAATTGCCGGCATCCTCGTGTTCACACTCGGCATTGCTTTGTGGGTTCTCATCCCGTTCTACGACACCACCAAAGAATCGGGACGCCGCGGCCGCGCCGCGCATTACTTCGGCCTGCTTGCAGTCTTCGCGCTGCTGGCCACCACCGCAATCGGCTACTGGACCATTCGTTAAGAGGCAGACGCAACTATGAACTACCCGTTTTGGTACATTCCGCATCTCGGCTCTGGCTGGGTCATCGGCATCATCGCCATCTTTCACGTTGTGATCTCGCAGTTTGCTGTGGGCGGTGGCCTCTATCTCCCCGTCGCTGAACGCAAAGCGATGCGCATGGACGACCCCGAAATGCGCGCTGCATGGCTCAAGCAACTCGCCAGCCATTCAAAGTTCTTTCTCATTCTCACCGGGGTTTTCGGAACAGTTACCGGCGTCGGCATCTGGTTCGCGATTGGCCTCACTCACCCCGAGGCGACCAGCACGCTGATTCATAACTTTGTCTTCGGCTGGGCGATGGAGTGGGTCTTCTTCGTTGTTGAACTCACAACTGTAGCCGTCTACTACTACACGTGGGGCCGCATCGATCCCAAGCTTCACTTGAAGGTCGGCTGGGTTTACGCCGGGGCTTCCGCCGCGACGCTGATCATCATCAACGGCATTCTCTCCTTCATGCTCACGCCGGGAGACACCTGGCTAGCCGTGGCCGGCACAGGCGCCGAAGCCAGCAAATTCTGGAACGCCTTTTTCAATCCCACTTACTGGCCCAGCCTCTTGATGCGCGTCGGCGTGTGCACTTCGCTGGCCGGCGTCTGGGCGCTCATCACCTCAAGCCGCATGGATGGCGACAAACAACCCGCTCTCAAGGCCAGCATGGTCAAGTGGAGCGTCAAGTGGCTCGTCCCGTCCTTTGTCGCTACACCGTTTCTGCTCGTGTGGTACCTCTTCATGGTGCCTTCGTCGCAGCGCGCCTTGCTCACTCTTGGCATTGACACCATCAACTCCGGCACTTTCTCTACCGTCACCCGGATGGCTCTCATCATCGTCATTACGTCGGCCACCATTATCGGCGTCGCCTACTTCCTGGCCTACCGCAACCCGACGGACTTTAACCTCTCTCATGCATGCGCCGTGCTGCTTCTGGCCTATATCGCCACCGGGGCAGGCGAATACAGCCGCGAAATGCTACGCAAACCCTTCGTCATCGGCCGCTGGATGTACTCCAACGGCGTGCGCGTTCCATACGTGAGCCGCATTAATGCCAATGGCTATCTCGCGACATCCAACTGGGTGTGGGGATCGGATGGTGTGCCCACCACGAGCTACTCGCGCGGCGAGGCCATCTTTCGCGGAGAGTGCGGCTCGTGCCACACCCTCGAAGGCTATCGGCCTCTGCGTCAACTGCTCGACGGCCGTGACCGGACAAGTATTAACAACTTCGTCGTTATGCTCCATGATATCGATCCCAAACACGACTCGCCGTATCGCCGCTTTATGCCACCCATGGTCGGCACGCAGCAGGATATCGACGACCTCACCAGTTTTCTCAACGCACAAGTCAATCCACCCGCAGCCAACGGACAGAAGCCTGTTTTGACTGCACAAAAATAGCCTCACCCTCCTCCAATGCCCACTCGAAGGCCCGCACGACGCGGGTCTTCGTTGTTTGGGGCATATTCTGCCTGTAGCTGTTAAGCAGAGGTGGACCTATCCTCGTCGAATCCGGCCGTTGGCCGGGTGGCCATTTTCCGTTGAGAGGAATCACATGATCACACGAAGGGATTTGTTCGTAGCGTCGATCACAGTCGCGTGCAGCACGTGTGTCTTCGCGATCGCCGATCAGAAGCCTGTCATGGGCTCAGTCGTTGTCGATTGGAATTCGGTAGCAGCGCAACCGACCGGCTTCGGATCGTCTCGGCCATTCTTCTCCGCGCCGACGGCGACGCTTGAGAATCTCGAAGTTCACGTGACAACGCTGAACCCGGGGCAATCCCCACACCCGCCCCATCAGCATCCCAATGAAGAAATGATCATCGTTCAGCAGGGAACTGTTGAGACTCTTTCCAACGGTCAGTGGAAGCGAGTCGGGCCGGGCTCGGTCATCTTCAACGGCTCAAACAAACTGCATGGATTGAGAAATGTTGGCACGACTCCGGCGATCTATCACGTGATCAACTGGAAAACCGCAACGACACCAGCCGCCGCAAATCCATAATCGGTGGCTGCTCAAAGGGTTCTTACTCCCGACCCAGTTCATACGGAATTCCAAACCGCCCGATCTGGATGAGTGATCGATCGCTCGGCGGCCAGATGCGCAGGCTCTCCACGCGCATGTGTCCCGGGATCAGGTGTGCCTCCGCATTGCCGACGAGCTCGCCCGTCGCCGCCAGGTTGAAGTGTACTTTCAATTCGTCTCCGTTGCGAATCCATCCAAACACATATTCCCCGGGCTTCAGCTCCACGCCACCGATACTCACCGGCGCCTGCACCACAAGATAGTGCGAATACTTCCCATCTGCCGAGTATCCCGCCGTTATGAGCACCACCCCCGCGATATAACGTCCATGGACATTTACAATTCCGCTGGCCGTCCGCATCTCGGTCTCAATGTGTTCCTTTGCCACGGGTGCGCGCGCCGGCAGCAGGGATGCCAGTTCCGCATCGGTCGCCGGCCGCCAGCCGCCTTTCTGCGCCTGAGCCGCTGCTGACAAAAACAATGAGAATAATGCCGCCAAGAAGAGATTTTTCATGGATACGGCTTCCTGAGGGATTCGAGAGGAACGATGCCGCGCTGAATCGCCGCCGTTGCCGCCTGCGTACGATCCGTGACTCCCAATTTTCCGAGCAGACTGTTGATGTGCGTTTTCACAGTTGCCTCTGAGATATCCAACTCCGTTGCAATCTCTTTGTTGCTCTTGCCGCGCACAATCTGTTCCAGCACATCAAACTCGCGAGGAGTCAGTTCCTCAGTCCCCATGCGCTCTGCAAGTCTCTGCGCAATCGCCGGCGGAATATGCGATTTGCCCGCATGCACCGTGCGAATGGTGGCAATCAGCTCGTCCGTTGTCATGCCCTTCAACAGGTACGCCCTTGCGCCGGCCTGCAGTGCGCGATAGATATCTTCATCGCCGTCGTAGGTCGTCAGCACAATGAATCGTGCATTGGGCGTCTCCATGCGCACGCGCTCAATCACGTCGACGCCACTCATTCTGGGAAGCCGCAGATCGATCAATGTGATATTAGGCTGGTGCTTGCGATACTCCGCAATCGCCTCTACCCCGTCCGCGGCTTCGCCCACCACCTCAATGCCATCCACGACGTTGAGCAGCGCGACCAGTCCCTGCCGCACTACATGATGATCTTCCACCACCAGCACGCGAATCGATTCGTTTTCCACGCTCATTGTGCCTCCCTCGGCGTCGGCATGTGCAATCGCACAACTGTTCCCGCGCCCGGCGCGCTAGTTAAGTCCAGCACCCCGCCAATCGCTGCGGCTCTTTCCCGCATACCTGTCAGTCCGTAGTGGCCCGGTGGCGAGGTCGTCTCTTCACTCGTCGTGAATCCTCGTCCATCGTCCCTTACCTCGAGCGCGATCTCCGCCGGCCCATAATCCAGTCGCACCGAAAGGTGCTTCGCTCCCGCGTGCTTCTTTACATTATGAATGGCTTCCTGCGCCACCCGGAGTATTTCGCGTTCTGTTCCGGGCGGCAGCGGCCGATACGCACCATAAATACTGAAGCTCGCTTCCATCGCGGCGCCACTGGCCTGTTCTGTCACGCGCCGCAATGTCACCGGCAGGGTCTTTTCGTCTGAGTCCTGCGAACGCAGCGCCCAGATTGACTGCCGTGCCTCGGCCAGCCCTTCGCGCACATGTCCACGCGTTGTGTCGAGTTGTTTCTGCGCCGCTTCCACCTTGCGATGCCGCAGCAATTCCGCCAGCACCTCAAGCTGCACCGAGATACCTACATACCCTTGAGCCAATGTATCGTGAATCTCGCGTGCAATGCGGCTTCTTTCCCCCAGCACGGCCGCGAACTCGCGCTGTGCCACCAGAAGTCTCCGTTTCATCAACAGCACAACGAGTCCCGCCGCAGTCAAAACCAGCAGAACATAAAACCAAATCGTCTGATAAAAGTGGGGCTTCAGTTCAAACTGCAGCGACGCGCCCTGGGTATTCCACATGCCGTCGTTGTTCGCCGCCTGCACGCGAAACGTATAGTGACCCGGCGGAATGTTTGTGTAATACGCCACGCGCCGCGCGCCTGCCTCCGTCCAGTTGGGATCGAACCCCTCCAACATGTAGCGGTAGCGCACCTTCTGCGGCGCAACAAAACTCATCGCTGCATAGTCGAATTGAAAATGATTGTGCCCCGCCGCAACCTCGACCTCCTTGCCGGCTCCTGAGAGAGTGGGCTGGTCAAAATCGTCCACGGCAAAGCGCTCCACCACGACTGGTGGCGGAATCGTATTCACCGGAAAATGCACCGGATCCACCTCTTCCAATCCCTTCGGTGTCGCGAACCACAGATGACCATCGCGCGAACGCAATGCCGAGGGGTGACTGTTGGTCGCAGTCTCGCGGCTGCGCAATCCGTCCGCCGGACCGAATTCAATCCAATGCGCGCAGTCGGCCGTCATCGTGCAGTCGCAGCGTGCGATGCCGTCCTCCGTTGCAAACCAGAGATGATTGCCGTCATCGTCCAGAATGGCGTGAATGCTCTTCGAGATCAGTTCCGCATCCTTTACCGCCGCGAACTTTTCGCCATCCCACCGATTCCATCCGTGATCCTGCGTACCCACAAACAATGTCCCATCGCTCCGCGGCAACAGCGCTGTCACCACGTTGCTCGAAAGACCATTCGCTGTAGTGAAATTCGTAATCTTCCCGCCTTGCAGCCGCGAAAGCCCGGCAAGCGTAGCGACCCACAAGCTTCCTCGCGTGTCGCGCACCATGGCGCCCACCAGGTCGCTGCCCAGGCCGTTTGCCTGCGTGTAAATCACAGTTCGCGCAGCGATACGTCTCGCACCCGCGCTGCCAGGCCGAAACATCAAGTGTGCCAGCCCGTGCCGTGTCCCAATCCACAGCGACCCATCGGCATCCACAAGCAGTGAGCGGATGAAGTCGTCAGGAAGCCCGTCGGCGGAGGTAAACGAATCGACCGCACTCCCGCGAATGCGGTTCAATCCATCCGGTGTGCCCACCCACAGTTCGCCGTTTGGCCCAGCCGCCAGCGAAAGAATCACATCACTCAACAGAACGTCGCGCACCGAATAGGTCGTTGCCTCACCCGCCTTGACGCCACTCTGCCGCAGAACATTCAGGCCGCCGCCGTTGGTGCCCACCCAGATTCTTCCGGTTCCATCTTCCACGACGGTGCTTGTCGCGTCTGAGGAGAGCCCCTCATGCATGCCGATATTTCGAAACCGCGTGTCGCGCAGAATCTGCAGGCCGCCGGTTTCCGTGCCCACCCACAAATTTCCTTCGCGATCTTCAAGCAGCGAGAGAATCGAAGCGCTCGCCAGCAGATCGGTAATGGGAAAGCGTTGCACCTTGCCGTTCACCACCCGCGCCAGCCCGCCGTTGGTGCCAATCCACAGCGCGCCCTCGCGATCGGCTACCAGAGTCTGAATCCGGCTCCCCGGCAGTTCCTTGCCAACGCTGAAGGTCCACCAGGGCCTGTTTCCAGAGTTGATTGTCACCCATGTCTTTCCGCTGACGCCATACGTTCCGTTCGCCAACGAAGTTGCCGACATATCCATCACGGTATCGGCCACGGACGGCTTCCAGGTCAGTTGGAACCGGTCTCCAGCAAACTGCGCCGATCCACCATCGGTGCTCACCCACAGTGCCCCGGCTCTGTCCTCGTCAAGTGCACGAATACCGTTCCCGGGCAGTCCATCTTTCACGCCGTACGCCGTCACCACGCCGTCTTTCCAGCGCGCCAGCCCTTCGCTCGTTCCGACCCACAACGCGCCGTCCTTCGTCTCCAGCAGACATCGAATATCTCCACTAGGCAATGCGGGAATCGAGCCAGGGTCGAATACTGCAAATGAATTGCCATCAAATCGGACGAGGCCTGCTTCTGTACCCAACCAGAGGAATCCATTGCGCGTCTGCAGCAGGGCGTGCACGCTGTTTTGCGGAAGCCCGTTTTCCATGGCCCACGATTGCCGCCCATACTCGCCCAATGGAGTCGTCGGCTCCAGCGCAGCCCCAGTGGCCGTCGCCGCCAACGACAACACCGCCAGGGCGGCCAGCCTTGCACGGCAACGGGGTCGCCACCGGCCGCCTATTTGACTTCCTGCATCCGTCGAATTGGAGTAAGAATGTGCCAAGGCCTCGGGTTTTGCGTTCCCCGCTGAATTCACGCAATGCAACAGAAGGTTCTCCAATAACGATGTGGCATTTCAAGCGATGTGCAAGGTGCCTTCTTCTTAACGAAAAAGCAACTCAAGTGTTTCGCTTCGCCTTACATCAATTGGAGAACCCCCATAGATTGCGCATATCCACAGTAATTGTCCCAGCGAGGAAATGCACACAAGTCCTTCCATTCGAGTGGCGTGAAGGGCGATCTTCTCCACCTTTCGGTGGAGCTTCCCCTCCTTCAAATGACTCAAGACACGCCCGCGTCCCTGTCCTACTCTGTGGTTGTCTCCTGAATGGCCTTAGATCACTGGCTTTTGATCATCGGGTGGCTGCCTCTCGCAGGGCGCCACCCGATTTCTTTTGTGTCCGGCTCCTACGCCAGCCTCATGCCTATGCGTCGTGCCCGCTCGAGAGTGCGCGCGCTCAGCACAGGTTGCGGCTCTCCGGCCACCAGGCCAATACACATTTTTCCCACCGGCTTTGCGTGCAGCATTTTCGCAGCCCTGCGCAGTGCGCCCATCGCCCCCGTGAACAGCGGGATCAGAATCCCCGGCATTGCCGACGATGCCACCAGCACCGCTTTTCTTGTGGACTTGCTCACCCTCATACGCGGCGCTGCCTGCTCCCACGGCCAAAAAGTGCACCCCAATAGCCTCTCCATAAACCGACGAAAGATTGCTGTCACGTCGCCGCAATTTACCGGGCTGCCCAACACCACCGCATCCGCCTCTTCAATTTCCTGCAGAATCGGCTCCATATCGTCCTGCTGCGGACACCTCCCGCGCTCCGGCCCCGCGACCTGCCCACAAGTGCGGCAGTTCCGGCAAAACTCAATATGCTGTTCGGTCAGATAGATGGTGTGCGTCGCCGCGCCCTTCTCGCGCGCCCCCGCCAGAATCGCCTCGACCGCCGTATCGATCATGCCATCTTTGCGGTAGCTGCCCACAATCGCCACAACCTTCGCGCCCATGGCCAACCCTCCAGTCCAATATGCGCGAAGTCTACTCCGAGCCCCGCACACCCCGCTGTGATGATTGGGTGGTACCGGATTCGCCCGTGTCTGCTAACCTTTTTCACGCATGGAACTCGCCAACATTCGCATCGAAAAGCGCGCCCCCCTGGCCATCGTCACATTGGACCGCCCCAAAGTCCTCAACGCATTGAACGCCGCCACACTCGCCGAATTGGATATCGTCTTTGACGATCTGGCAGGCGACGCCGATACCCGTGTAATCCTTCTAACCGGCGCTGGCGACCGTGCCTTTGCCGCCGGTGCCGACATCCGCGAATTGGCCGCTCTGACCGCGGAAGAGGGCAAAGCGTTTGCTCTTCGCGGCCAGGGCATCTTCCGCACCATCGAGACCCTCGGCAAGCCCGTCATCGCCTGCGTGCATGGCTTCGCGCTTGGCGGAGGCTGCGAGCTGGCGATGGCCTGCACCATGCGTCTCGCAGCCGACGATGCCCGCTTCGGCCAGCCTGAAGTCAAGCTCGGCATCATCGGCGGCTATGGCGGTACCCAGCGCCTGCCTCGCCTGGTCGGTCGCGGCGCTGCTCTCAAGTTGCTGCTCACGGGGGGCATCATCGACGCGACCGAGGCGCTTCGCATCGGCCTCGTCGATGAGGTCGTTCCCCTCGCGCAACTCATGCAACGCGCCGAAGCGCTAGCACTCGAAATTGCCGTGAACGCGCCGCTGGCCGTCACGGACACGTTGCGCGCCGTCGATGAAGGCCTCGACATGCCGCTCGACCTGGCCCTGCTGCGCGAGGCCACCCGCTTTGGCCAACTCTGCGGAACGGCAGACAAGGCAGAAGGCACACAGGCCTTTCTCGGCAAGCGCACTCCGATTTGGAAAGGCGAGTAACTCCGGGAATCGTCTGCATTGCGGCTGGTATCCTTGCAGTGTGATTCAAGCTGTACGCATCAGAGGATTCATAGGGCTCGCACTTCTTTTGATTGTGGCCCTCGTTGCTTGCCATAAGGAAGAGCAGGCCGTCGTCGGCGTCGCGCAAAAGGCCGCCAACGCAGAGCACCAGGCCCAGGCAGCCGCCACGGTTCGCGATCAGCAGCGCGCCGCCCTCGCCCGCATTCCGCTGCCCACCAAGAGTCTCTATGTCGACGTACACGAGCCCGGTGTATGGGCCAATCCATTCCTCTCGGTGGAGCCCGACACACTCGACCTGCGGGTCAATCTCGTCGACGCCAACCCCAGTCCTGTAGGGCAGGACCCCATGCTCCGTCCCGCTGGCGCGCGCCGCCAGGAGCTGCAACTCCGTCCATCCGAGCTGGCCGATGCCATCGTCGCGCTGCCGGAGGGGGCATGGCGCTACGGCCGTGTCATCGCCGTGGCCGAGGCTCCAGGAGCCAGCCCCAAAGACCGCCCCAAAATCCGCCGCAACGTGGAGGCCACCATCCAGCAGCTCAACGACCTTGGCATCGTGGTCGAAGAGTGGCCCGGGCGATAGCGCCAGCCTCATCGTGAGCTGACGGCGCGATCGCCTACACACTCTCGTAAGACCCATCACACTTTCGCCACACGTTGATGGGTGTCCGCGCTTTACTATTCCCCCGTGGGCACTTCTCCCTTCTCCATCCTTCAAGGCTTCAGGCCGCTCGCGCACGAGGGCTTTGCGGCGCATCGCGAGCTCGAGACCAAGCTCAAGGCCACTCTGCGCGGGGAAGTTCTCTTCGACCTCGGCTCGCGTGCCTTGTTCGCGGTAGACGCCTCCAACTACCGCCAGCTTCCCATCGGCGTCATTTACCCCCGCGACGCTGCCGATGTCGAGGCCGCGCTCGCAGCCTGCCGCGCCACGAGAGCGGCCGTCCTTCCTCGCGGCGCCGGCACCAGTCTCGCTGGCCAATGCGCTAACGTTGCCGTCGTCTTCGATTTTTCGCGTTACATGCATGCACTCGGCTCCATTGATCCCGTGGCGAAACTGGCAACCGTCCAGCCCGGAATTGTTCTCGATCGCCTGCGAGATGCAGCCGAACAGCACCACCTCACCTACGCGCCCGATCCGGCCACCCACTCCCGCTGCACCCTCGGCGGCATGATCGGCAACAACAGTTGCGGCGTCCACGGCCTGCTCGGCGGCAAAGTCGTCGACAACGTTGAATCCCTCGACATCGTCCTCTACGACGGCACGCGCCTCTCGGTCGGCCGCACCAGTTCCGAGCAACTCGACAGCCTGATCCGCGCGGGCGGCCGCGTCGGCAACATCTACGCAGGCCTTGCGCGCCTTCGTAACCAGTACGCCAACCTCGTCCGCGAAAAATTCCCACGCATACCGCGCCGCGTCTCCGGCTACAACCTCGACGAACTGCTCCCCGAGAACGGCTTCAACGTGGCCCGTGCCCTGGTCGGCAGTGAAGGCACCTGCGCCACCGTTCTCTCCGCCACGCTCAACCTCACCGCCAGCCCGCCTTTCCGTGTCCTCACGGTTCTCGGATTCGCCGACGGCTTCCTTGCTGCCGACGCCGTCCCGCTCGCGCTCGAACACGGCCCCATCGGCCTCGAGGGCTTCGACCATCTGCTCGTTCAGTTCATGCGCCGCAAGGGCCTCGCCCTCAAGGAACTCGATCAGCTTCCCGCCGGCGTCGGTTATCTTCTTGTCGAAATGGGCGCATGGTCCGCCGAGGAAGCTCAGTCCAAAGCTGAAGCCCTTGCCCGCGCCACGCAGGTCTGGCCCACACCGCCCGTTGCTCACATCTGTACGCCCGCTGAAGCAGCCAGCGTCTGGTATGTGCGCGAGTCCGCCCTCGGCGCCGTCGTCTTCGTGCCCGGCGAGCCCAATCGCTGGGAAGGCTGGGAAGACGCCGCCGTCCCTCCCGAAAAGCTGGGCGCCTATCTGCGCAGCATCACCGCGCTCATGGCCGAGTACGGCTACAACAGCCCGCTCTATGGACACTACGGACAGGGCTGCGTGCACATGCGCATCAATTTCGACTTCGCCTCCGACAAGGGCCTGCGCGACTTCCGCGAATTCCTCGATCGCGCAACAGATGTGGTCCTCAGCTTCGGCGGTTCGCTTAGCGGCGAACACGGCGACGGCCAAGCGCGCGCCGCGCTGCTCCCCAAGATGTTTGGTCCCGAACTCATGCAGGCGTTTCGCGAATTCAAGGCGCTATGGGATCCCGACAACCTCATGAATCCCGGCAAGCTCATCGATGCTGTGCGCGTCTACGATCCCGTCGAAAACCTACGCCACCACCTGCGGGGAGGCCAACTGCTTTCTGCGACCCCGAACCCGAAAAAAGGCGCGGGGCCAAAGGCCGAGCCTGATACTCCGGGAGCCAGTCACCTGATTTCTGAGACGGGGGAGACCCATTTTGCCTTCGCAAAAGATGGTGGCTCCTTCGAGCACGCCACCGAACGTTGCGTCGGCGTCGGCGCGTGTCGCAAAACGGTTGGCGGTGTCATGTGTCCCAGCTATCGCGCCACTGGCGAAGAGCAGCACTCCACCCGGGGCCGCGCGCGCCTGCTCTGGGAGATGCTCGCCGGTTCTCTCCGCCACGAAGGCTTTCGGAGCAAGGCTGTCCACGAAGCCCTCGACCTCTGCCTCAGTTGTAAAGCCTGCAAGACTGAGTGCCCAGTTCAGGTCGACATGGCTGCCTACAAATCCGAGTTCCTCGCGCAGCACTTCAAGGGCCGCCTGCACCCGCTGCAGCACTACATTTTCGGATATGCCGACAAACTCGCCCGCTGGGGATCGCTCACGCCCGCGCTCACCAACGTTCTCGTCACCGGACCGCTCACTAGCCCCCTCATCAAGCGCATCGCCGGCGTCGCCCAACAGCGCCAGTTGCCCAAACTCGCCCCACACTCCTATCAGCACTCACGTGTATCGCAGACACTGGTTGCCCCAGGTCTCGCTTCTGAGACCGGGGAAAGCAAGCATGTGGGCTCACCCGACTCGATTGGCAGGCAAGCGGTGGTGTTGTGGCCGGATACGTGGAACAACTACTACCATCCACAAACTCTCGCCGCCGCAGAGACCGTCCTCACTGCCGCAGGCTTTCAGGTGGAGACACCCAAAGGCCACATCTGCTGCGGCCGCCCGCTCTACGACTTCGGCCTGCTCGACCCCGCGCGCAGGTATCTCCGCAGAGTACTCGACCGCATGGCCTCACAGATCGATGCCGGCTTGCCATTCATCTTTCTTGAACCAAGCTGCGCCAGCGTCTTCAAAGACGAATTGCTAGAACTCTTCCCCGCCGACTCTGTGGCCCATCGCATGAGCCGGCAAATCTGGCTTCTCGCTGACTGGCTCGCTGCCAAGGCGCCCGACTTCGGCGCAAGCAAACTTGAAGGCGCGCAGATTCTCCTTCATGGTCACTGCCATCACCAGGCGGTCTTCGGCGGACCGGCCAGCGAAATCGCCCTGCTTCGCAACGCAGGTGCGACGGTCGAGTCCATTCAGGCCGGCTGCTGCGGCATGGCCGGCCCTTTTGGATTTGAGGTGGACAAGTTTGAAGTGTCGAAGACGATCGCCAACGACGGCCTGCTCCCCGCCGTCGCGTCCGCAGATCCTGAAACCCTCATCGTCTCCGACGGCTTCAGTTGCCGCGAGCAGATCAATCAACTCGGCCACAAGCAGGCCCTGCACTTCGCCGAGGTGCTTGCCCGCACCTGCGGCCGCGGATAACTCGGCCGACTGCCCTCGTGTTCTATCAGTGCTTGACTCGCCCGTGCATGCCCGCTTCAAAGCTGCGCCGGTCGAGCCGCGGCAGTGCGCGCGCCACCTTGTCGGGAAACAACGGAAAATGCCGCGCCGCGATCAGCAACTCGGGCACACACCAGGCATCTTCTTCCATGGTCATCCAGCTCTTGCTATCCAGCCTTGCCAGGTTCACCGGCACTGAATACGAACGCAATGTACGTTCGCCCCGCAAGTTGTAGTAGTTCTCAAAGTAGCTCAGCGCCAGCTCGCGCAGCGTGCGGTAGATCGGCGCGCGAAAGCGCAACCCAGCGAAGTTTGATTTGGCAATGCTGCCCCACAACCCACGCTCGCGATAGAGAGCCACCACGTGGTCGTCATCGTGCACGGATTCCAAATCCATCACCAGGGAAGGCTCCCCATTGACCCGCAAGGCCGCCGCAGCCACCAGCGCCCCCTCCAGACAGTGTCCTTTGCGCTCGCGCAGCACTCGCTGCGGTGACATCGCCGTGTCGGCGTATTGGTATTCGAGAGCATCAATGAACTTTTGAATCTGTGCCGGCGCCTTCAGCGCCCGCAAAGTGCGCACATTTTGCGGCGACAGACCAAAGCTCTCACGCCCGTCGCGCCGCCCGCCATTTGTCGACACTCGTTCGTCCTTCAAGCGCAATACCGCATCTTCCCTTGGGAGTAGCGGCAATTATACCGAAGCGAATTCTTCAGTCGTCTCTCGATTCGGCGCAGCGGCACTGCGCTACCATAGACTTTCAACTCCGAGGACTCGCATGTTCGTCGTTGTCTGGCAATTCGAAATTGCCGAAGAAAAAATCGCCGCGTTTGAAGCCGCCTACGGCCCCGAAGGCTCCTGGGCGCAACTCTTTCGCACATCGCCCGAATACAAGGGAACCGAGCTGCTTCGCGACGCATTCATTCAGGGCAGCTACCTCACCATCGATCGATGGGCCAGCGAAGAGGCCTTCCGTGCCTTCCGCAAAAACCACGACGCCGACTACGAAGCCCTCGATCGCGCCTGCGACGCCCTCACCCAACGCGAAACCCGCATCGGCGCCTATACGATTTAGTTTCTGAGCTGCCATTTATTGCCCGTTTATTCGGAGCTTTCCCGGTTTGGGAATCCCCGGCTCCTCCATTTGTGACGCCTGTTACACCTCCCTTGGATTTTCTCTTTTTCTTCGCTAATTTCCCTGTCCTTCTGCTGTCTCATCCTGCTACAATCCCCTCGAATCACCTCAAGCCGTCGCGTGTTTTCTGTCTTTCCTCTCAGGCCCGCGCCAGGCGAGAAATTTTCTTCAGGAGCAACCGCCATGGCCATCGTCGACGATCGCGCAAAAGCTGTAGAACTCGCCCTAGCCCAGATTGAAAAGCAGTTTGGCAAGGGTTCCATTGTGCGTCTCGGTTCCAAAGAAGCCCTGCTGCCTATTGCGGTTATCTCCACTGGATCCATTAGTTTCGACGCAGCTCTCGGCGTGGGCGGCATTCCCCGCGGCCGCGTGACTGAGGTCTTCGGGCCCGAGTCCTCGGGCAAGACTACGATCACCCTCCAGATTATTGCCGAGGCCCAGAAAGCTGGCGGCTTGGCGGCCTTCGTTGACGCGGAGCATGCCCTCGACCCCAGCTATGCCAAAAAGCTTGGCGTTGACACGGATAACCTGCTTGTTTCTCAACCGGATAGCGGCGAGCAAGCCCTCGAAATCACTGAGGCGCTGGTCCGCTCCGGCGCCATCGACGTCCTCGTGGTTGACTCCGTCGCTGCCCTCGTTCCCAAAGCCGAACTTGACGGCGAAATGGGCGATTCTCACATGGGCCTTCAGGCCCGGCTCATGTCGCAGGCCCTCCGCAAGCTCACCGGCACGGTCTCCAAATCCCGCACCGCCCTCATCTTCATCAATCAGATTCGCGAGAAGATTGGCGTCATGTTCGGCAATCCTGAAACCACCACTGGCGGCCGCGCTCTCAAGTTCTATTCGTCCGTCCGCATCGATATCCGCCGGATTGCCGCCGTTAAAGATGGCGATGTAGTCGTTGGCTCGCACACCAAGGTCAAGATCGTTAAGAACAAGGTGGCCGCTCCATTCCGCGAAGCGGAGTTCGACATCCTCTATGGAGAGGGGATCAGCCGCGAAGGCGACGTCCTCGACCTGGCCGTCACGCACAACATCGTGGAGAAGTCGGGCGCCTGGTACAGCTATGCAGGCGAGCGCATCGGGCAGGGTCGCGAAAACACCCGCAACTTCCTCAAGGCAAATCCGGAGATCTACACCAAGCTCGACGCCGAGATCCGCAGAACTCTCGGCATCGGGGCCGCAGCCAAGGCCGAAGTGCCTGAAGTTCCCGTCGCCGGCCCCGCGGAAGCCAAGGAAGCCGTCCGCCCGCGCAAAGGATAGGAACAACCCATCGACTTATCGCGTAGGTGTTAACAAGACGGATCGAATCCCCGTCTAGTGAATGCCTGCACCCACTTTTGCATCTGTATGCGCTCAACTCACACTTCTGCACTAGACTAAGTAGGCGAATGAAGACCATCGGGCGAGCGGTTTCGCATTGTCTCTCGCGGCGCATCCTCTCCCGCATCGCGATGCTATGCGTAGGCATTCTGCCCCTGGCCGCTCAAAATCCCGCGCCCGTTTCCACCGCAGTACCAGTTTCCGCCGCCAATACTGCCGCGGACTCCGCAGTTCGTCCAGTTCTCAGCTTCGACGGCCCCTGGCGATTTCAGATCGGCGATGACCTTCGCTGGGCCGAACCCAGCTTCGACGATTCCCAATGGCCTACCGTCTCGCTGTCTCAACCACTCACAGAGCAGGGAATTGAATCGTATTCCGGATATGCCTGGTACCGCCTTCGCCTGTCACCGCAACAACTCGCGGCATTTGGCACCCTCGCGTCCAAAGAGCCTCTTGAACTTCTCGTCACCGGCAACTCTGTAGGGCAACTCGCTGTATTCATCAACGGCGTCCAAACGGGCCAAACCAAGGGCATGACAACCGAAACCCTGGCCGAGTATCAATCGCCGCCTTTCATCGCGGATCTCTCCGCCCCCGATCCGACCGACGTCCGTGTTCTCGCCATCCGCACGTGGGCCGGACCAAAAACGACGATCCGCCGCGGCCTGCTCACCAAGGTCGAGTTCGGCACACAAAGCGACATTGCCGATCGCCTCGCCGCTGCCGGCGCCCGCCTATGGACGGAGCACGCCATTTCCGCCATCGTGGTCACATTCCTCTTCCTGTGCGTCGCGGCCCTCGGAGCGGCCCTCTATCTCGCCCAGCGCCATCACGCCGAGTACCTCTGGCTTGCCCTGCTGTGCGTTTCCGTCGCCGTCTCGGGCGCCTCCGATGTGGCGTTCGGCCTCGCGTATATTCCTTTGTCGGTCTACAGCATCTTCACCCACTTCTCCGGCCGTATCTTCATGGCCGTCACCCTCGAGTTCGTTCTTCGCTTTACCGCCAGCCCGGCGCGCAAACTCGTCCGTATCGTTCAAATCGCCCTGCTGCTGTTGCCCTTCGTTTTGTTCCTGCACGTGGATAGTGTCTTCGCAGTCCTCTCCGTCACGGCAGAGGTTCTGTTCTGCGGGCTGGTGTGCGTGTTGCTCTTCCAGGCATGGCGGCGCGGCCAGCGTGAGGCCGGCGTCATGCTCCTGCCCTTCTTCTTCGCTGCCACTGCGGACTCGGCCAATACGGTCCTCGATTACTTTGCCAATCTTCATTGGATTCCAGCGAACTTTGCAGACCCCCACTTTTACGTGGGCCCCATCGAGTTCAGCATCGGCACAGTCGCCTACACAGTGTTTCTAGGCAGCCTCGTCGCTGTCATCCTTTATCGATTCATTCGGGTCAGCCAGGACGAACAGCGCTCCAATGCTGAGATCTCTGCCGCTCGCAGCGTGCAGGCCTTGCTCATCCCGACGCAGTTGCCTTCCAATCGCAACTTCATGCTTGAAAGCGCCTATCTCCCCGTCAATGGAGTCGGCGGAGATTTCTTCCAGGTTTTGCCGCTCAAAGACGACTCACTCCTCATGGTTGTCGGTGACGTCAGCGGCAAAGGCTTGCAGGCTGCCATGAACTCCAGCACCCTGGTCGGCGCGCTACGCAACGAACTCTCTCACGACCCGGCTACCGTCCTCGCCCATCTCAACCATGTTCTGATTGGCGCCGTCGCCTCGCCCGGCGCGGTTCCTGAACTCGACGCGGCTCCATGTTTCGCCACCTGCCTCTGCGCTCGCGTCTATCCGGACGGCACCCTCATCGTTGCCAACGCCGGCCACCTCAGTCCCTATCGCGATGGCCGCGAACTAGAACTGCCCCCGGGCTTGCCTCTCGGCGTCATTGCCGACAGTGAATACGAACAGATCACTTACCACCTCAATCGCGGCGACCGGCTCGTCTTCCTTTCCGATGGCGTCGTCGAAGCCACCAACTCCGATGGCGAGCTGTTCGGATTTGAGCGCACCCAGCAGGTCAGCCACGAGCCCGCCCGTTTCATTGCCCAAACCGCCAAACGCTTCGGCCAGACCGACGACATCACAGTTGTGTCTCTTTACATCTCATCCCGCACCGCACCACAAGCCGTCGAGGAGCCTGCTTTGTCCCGCTAAGGGCAGGGAATAACTTCGGAAAATCTCACCGTCCATCCATCCGTTCCAATGCCGTAGAATCGCAACTGAGCCAGATCGATGAGCGTGAAAGCCCTTTATCCCGGAACCTTTGACCCGCCAACCAACGGGCATATCGATCTCATTCAGCGTGGCTCCAAGCTCTTCGAACACCTCACCGTCGCCATTCTCAAAAATCCTGTCAAGAACCCGCTCTTCACCGTCGAAGAGCGCGTCGAAATGCTGCGCGAATCCACCAGCGCTCTGGGCAACGTATCGGTTGCCACCTTCGACGGCCTCATGGTCGACTTTGCGCGGCACCTCGGAGCCACGGCCGTTCTGCGTGGCATCCGCGCCATCTCCGACTACGAACACGAATTCCAGATGGCCCTCATGAACCGCCGTCTCGCCCCTGAAATCGAGACCGTCTTTCTTCAGCCCGCCGGCCGCTATTCGTTCGTCAGCTCGCGCATGATCAAGGAGGTCTTCGGTTTCGACGGTGACCTCACCGGCCTCGTTCCCCCCAACGTCTTAAAGCGCCTCAGAGCCCGCATCAGTAACGGGTAAACGTCCACGCGCCTTCAGGTGTAAGTCTGCGGGAGACCAGCATTGTTCAACTGGCCCAGGAAGTCTGCCCCACAGTCCTCGCAATCGCTTTCCTTGCAAATGAGAGAATCGTTGTTCGCGGACGCTCCTCTCGCACGTTTCGTGCAGGTCCGGCCGCAGAACCTAGCTCAAGAGCCATGGGCATCATTCAATCGCGCCAATGCATCCATCGAGACAGGCGATCCACAAACCGCAATTCAGATTCTTCGCGGAATCGTCGAGACACCCAATCTTGAGCCGAGGTTTTATCTGCATGCCTGGAACGCTCTCCGCGGATTGAAAGTCGAGCCTCCGCCCGAAAAAGCTAAGGAATTGTTAGGCGTCGTGGTTGAAGTCGGCATGCCGAAGGGATTGGATCTGCTGGCCGCTTACCCCGATCATTGCGCTCGCTACTACAACTTCAGCAATGCCGCGGTGATCTGGGAGCGCCCCAATGACCTACTGAACGATGCCATCGATCGCGTTTTCAAGGTGAGTTTGCCGGTCGTGCGGGCGATTGGTCCGTGGAAGGAAGCGCGGCCTCCCGCACCATCCAACGGAGAGGTGCGCGTGAACTTCCTGACGCCCAGTGGACTTCACTTCGGGCAGGGCCCTTTGGCAGACTTGAGCCGGGATCGCATGGCGGGCCCTGTCATTGCCGCTGCCTTCCAGCTGATGCAGCAACTGATTGCACAGGCCAAGATGCAGACTGGAAAATGATCTCTTCGGCGACGTCACCGGCCTCGTTCAACCCAGCGTCCTCAAACGCCTCAAAGCGCGCATCAGCGGCGCCTGACCATACTCCCGGTGATCGTTCCATGTGCGGTCCACTGAGCCGGATCGCGGCGAATCCGGATCCCAGTTCGCTGGGTGTACGGCGATATCGAGATAATCGGGCATCCTGGCCCATCAATCGCTGAAGGGTCCGAATCGTAGTCATTCCGAATCTCAGAATCGAGGGCGAAGCTTTCAACTCTCCTGCTCAATCTTGCTCGCCGAAGCGTCCGCCATCCGTCGATGAGAATAGCGAGTGCTCCACGAGCGCGCGCAAACTGGCAACATTTGAACCGGAGGGCGCCTAATGCGACTTTATGTGAACTGTGCAAAATTGGGTAGTTGAGCGTTGGGCATGGACGCAACGTTTGAACAGGGACGATGGATCTCGCGGCATCAGGCAAAATAAGACAAGACTTTCCACAGATGCTGCCGGCACCGATGAGCAGGTTGGGATAACAATGCGGTGACAATGCTTGCCGCGAAGTTTGTTTAACTATGTCTGTGCGGAAAAGCGCGTAGCCGTTAAAGGGGAAGAGTGACAACTGCATACATCAACCGCATCGCAACAGCGGTCCCGCAACACGACGTCCATCGAGCTTTCATCGATTTTGCCACAAACCTTCTTGCGGAAGGCACGCCCCGCAATCTATTTCGCCGCATGGCGCGGTTATCGGCAATCGAGCACCGTTACTCCTTCGTCAATCCCATCCCAGTTGAAGACGGATCGTGGAACGATGCGGAGCGAATCTATGTGCCAGGCGACTTTCCCACTACCATGCGCCGCATGCGGCTATTCGAGCGCTTCGCTCCAAAGTTGGCTCACTGCGCGTTGGACAAGCTCAGATTGACGGAAGAGGCGCGGCGCAGCATCACGCACGTGATCGTGACGTCCTGTACCGGACTCTACGCCCCGGGCCTGGACTTTGAAGTAGTCCGTCATCTTGGCCTCGACCCTTCAGTCGAGCGAACGATGATCGGCTTTATGGGATGCTACGCCGCGATCAACGCCCTCAAGTCCGCACATCACATTGTGCGTTCCGAACCAGATGCTCAAGTCCTGGTGTTGAATCTTGAACTCTGCTCGCTTCACTTTCAGGAAGTCCATGAGTTGGAACAGGTGCTTTCGTTCCTGGTCTTTGCTGATGGCGCTTCCGCCTCGCTGGTGAGCGCGCAAGCGGCTGGGCTGGCCATCGACAGCTTTCTGGCCGTCAACATTCCTGAGACAAGCCAACTGATTACGTGGCGGATCGGCGAACTGGGATTCGATATGCATCTCTCCGGCGAGGTTCCAGCCGAGATTGGCCGTGCCCTGAAAGATTCGGGCACTGCAATCACGCGAGGACAAGATATATCGTCCATCGATTTGTGGGCGGTACATCCAGGAGGCCGTTCGATTCTGGACGCAGTCGAAAAGGGGCTCGGACTCGGCGCGGATGCGCTCGTTTCCTCACGCGATATTCTTTTGCACTACGGCAACATGTCCTCCGCAACTGTAATGTTCGTTTTGCAGCAGCTCATGGAGCATGCAAAAACCGGACAAAAAGGCTGCGCCATGTCATTCGGGCCCGGGCTGACAGCGGAGACCATGCTCTTTCATGCCGCATAATCCACCAGATTTCCGCCATCGCGCCCAGTTGGATGAACTGATGGACGGCCCATGCAGCCGCGAGGAACTGCGAGCCTGCCTCATTGATCTCGCCTGGACAAACCGCTGGACGCTGGCTTATCGGCCCGTCCTGCGTTGGCTGGATAGCTTTGCAACTACACTCCGAGCGCGCGCGGAGCCGCTGCGCATCCTCGACGTAGCCTGCGGTTACGGAGATGGGCTGCGCAAAATCGAACAATGGGCAAAAGCACGGCAGATTGCCGTGGAGTTGACAGGACTCGATCTGAATCCTGACACCACGGCGATTGCAGCCGAGGCCAGCCTCGCCTCGAGCAGAATCCACTGGATCAGCGCGAATGTCTTCGCGTACGTGCCACCGAAACCTATTCATCTTGTGGTCAGTTCGCTTTTTACGCATCACCTTGCTGAAGATGATATTGTCCGGTTCTTGCAATGGATGGAGCGGCACGCCGGCGCCGGCTGGTTGATCAACGATCTCTCCCGTTCGGCCACGCCCTACTATCTTTTCCGTGCATTCTCCACGTTGGCGAGGTTGCATCGCTTCGTGCGCCACGATGGCCCCGTCTCTATTGCGCGATCCTTCATTCCGGAAGACTGGCAAAGGATCTGTGGTGCCGCGGGCCTCGGCGATCACGACGTCTTCATCCGAAAGTTCAAGCCCGGCCGCCTCTGTGTCGCGAGGCTAAAGGGGACAAACGGGGCGCACGCCCTTCTCGCCCATCGGGTGTCCACAGAAGTCGCATTATTTCCCAAAATGCCTTAAAGTGAGCAGTCGGCGTGAAAGACAAAAAACAGAACCCACACGCCGCAGCTTGAAGAAAGGATTTCTAATGGACCGCCGCGCATTTCTCACTACCTCTTCTTCCGCAATCATCGCCAGCACCCTTTTACCCTCCGTTGCCCAAGCCGAAAGCAACGCGGCCCCGCTCAAACCCATGGCCCTCGGCCTGCTTGTCTCCCCGTTCAACGCGCCGGAAGCCACCATTCGCCGCGTGCACGATCTCGGCTTCTCCAACTGCTTCCTTTCTCTCGACGGCTACATCGGCGGAGGCTTCACGCCGCAGCTCGCCGCTCAATTCAAAGACCTGCTCGCGCGATACAACGTCGTCGCCACCACCGTCGAAGTCGTAGGCCCCGCGCCGCTCGAGTGGAACTTCCTCCGCGGCCCTTCTACCATCGGCCTCGTTCCTGCCGCCACACGCACCGCCCGCATTGACGCCCTTCGCCAGGCTTCCGATTTCGCCAAGCTGGTCGGCATCGGCCAGGTGCAGACCCATTGCGGATTTATTCCCGAGGATCCCGCCGACGAAAAATATCCCGGAGCCGTCGAAGCCATTCGCACCGTCGCGCAACACTGCCACGAAAACGGCCAGCATTTCCTCATGGAGACGGGTCAGGAAACGCCGACCACCATGGCCCGCATGATTCGCGACGTGGCGATGCCCAACCTCGCCGTCGGTCTCGACACAGCCAACCTCATCCTCTACGGCAAAGCCAACCCCGTCGATGCTGTCGACATACTCGGACCGCATGTCCGCAGCATTCACGCCAAGGATGGACGCTGGCCTACCGATCCGAGTCAACTCGGCGAAGAAGTCCTCATCGGCAAGGGCCTGGTGGACTTCAAAGCCGTCTTCGCCAAGCTGCATCACCTCGGATACACCGGGGCCGTCACCATCGAGCGCGAAACCTCAGGCCCGCAACAAATCGAAGACGTGCGCCAGGAAAAGCTCTATCTTGAAAACATCCTGCGCGAAGTGCTCGCCTGATTCACTTGACCGGAACGCAAAACCAGACGCGAAAACGCGCAGACAAGGAAGTCACAATCTATGAACCGCCGTGAATTTGTACTGAAAGGGTCGCAAGCCGTCTCAGGAATCATGTTGCTCAAAGCCAACACCGCCTTCGGATATCAAGCCAACTCAGCCGTGCGGCTGGGCCTACTGGGCTGCGGCAACCGCGGCACATCCGTCGCCACTTCGTTTGCGCGCAACACCTCCGCGCAGGTCGTCGCGCTCGCCGATCTTTTTGCCGATCGCCTCGAAGCCCGCCACGACATTTTCAACAAGCTCAACGCCGAACTCGGCCACGCCGCCATCGACACCAGCCATCTCTTCCGTGGCCCGCATGCCTACGAACAACTATTCGCATCGAAAGACGTCGACCTGGTCCAGATCTCCACGCCCCCGTTCTTCCATGTGCATCATCTCGAGGCTGCCGTCGCCGCCGGCAAGCACGTCTATTGCGAAAAGCCCGTAGGCATCGATATCCACCAGGCGCAGCAGGCGCTTGAAATCGCCAAGCGCGTCCAGTCCACGCAAAGCGTCGACGTCGGCTTCCAGTGCCGCAACGCGCCGCCCATCGCCGCCATCGCCCAGCGCATCCAGTCCGGAGCCCTCGGCAAAATCGCGACCGTTGCCGGCAACTACAACGCACCCGCATCCACTGAGGTCACGCACCCCGGCATTTCGAAAGACGAATACCGCTTGCGCAACTGGCTATGGGATCGCGCCCTCTCCGGCGACATCCTTGTCGAGCAGAACATCCACATCATCGACCTCTGCAATTGGATCGTCGGTGCCCACCCGCTCAAAGCCACCGCCACCGGCGGCCGCAACGTCCTTACCCATTTCGGCGACTGCTGGGACAACTACCAGGTCGACTACACCTATCCCAACGACGTGCATTTCTCGTTTGCATCCACGCAGTTCGGCAGCGACGGTAAATTCGATGCCGGGCTCAAATTCTTCGGCTCCGCCGGCTCCGCCACCGTTCCTTACTCGGGACCAATTGAAATCACCGGCACCAATGCCTGGGAGTGGAAAGACTCCCGCGCCGTCGCAGCGGGATCAGGCCAGTTCGCCGCCAACGGCAGCTTCCTCGACAACCTTGAATTCGCCGATCGCGACAAGGAGCGGACATTCATCGACAGCATCACCAGCGGTCCCGCGCACAACCAGATCGCCGCTGGCGTTGAAACAGCGCTCAGTTGCATGCTTGGTCGCATGGCCGGCCTGAAACAAACCGAAATCACCTGGGACGAGCTGCTCCAACACGGCGAAACCTACCAACTCGGCTTCACAGTGGAGGAGTTCGCCTGAAATGATCCGGCGCGATCCACATGGGAGGTTTGGCCCTTCGCCCAAAATCTGTAAAGATAGAGAGATCATGACCGTCGCCGCCCCCTCCAAAATCTTCGCTGACCGCATCGGACGCATTGAAGTTTCCGCCACCATGGCCGTCGCCGCCGAGGCTGCCAAGCTTCGCGCCCAGGGCGTCAACCTCGTCGACTTCGGGGCCGGGGAGCCGCATTTTCCCACGCCGCGCCACGTCAAAGACGCCGCCATCGTGGCCATCGAGGCCAATTTCACTCGCTACACCGTCGTCCCCGGCATTCCCGACGTCCGCAAGGCCATCGTCGAGCGGCACGCCTGCGATTTCGGTTCCGACTACGCGATCGACGAAGCCATCTTCACCACCGGCGGTAAACTTGCGCTGTTCAACACCATTCAGGTGCTCATCGAGCACGGCGACGAAGTCATTCTGCCCGTCCCCTACTGGGTCAGTTTCAAAGACATCATTCAATACGCGGGCGGCAAAGTCGTCTTCCTTGAAACCAGCGAGGCGGAGAACTTCCGCATCACCGCCGACGCCATCGAGAAGGCCATCACCCCGCGCACCAAGGCCATCATCCTCAATTCGCCATCCAATCCTGCCGGCTCCGTCGTCTCGGCGGAGGACCTGGAGCGCATCGTCCACCTCGCCCACGAGCGCGGCATCTACCTGCTTCTCGACGAGTGCTATGTCTACTTGAACTACGCCGGCAAGCCCGTTTCGGCCGGCTCGTTCCAATGGGCCAAGCAGCACATGGTCATCCTCGGCTCGCTGTCGAAGACTTACTCCATGACCGGCTGGCGCGCCGGCTACGCTCTGGCCGCCAAGCCCGTCGTCGCCAACCTCAGCAAGCTCCAGTCGCAATCGACGTCCAACGCGACTTCATTCGTGCAGAAGGCCGCAGTCGCCGCCCTCGCCGGACCGCAGGATTGTGTCGCCCAGTTCCGCGCCGAGTTCATCGATCTGCGCGACTACATGCTGGCCAGGCTGGCTGAAATCCCCGGCGTTACCTGCACTAAGCCCGAAGGCGCGTTCTACGTCTACCCCAACATCTCCGCCTATCTGGGCAAAGGCGGCATCAAGACCGCGACGGAGTTGGCGACCCGCCTTCTCCACGAGGGCCACGTCGTCACCGTACCTGGCGAAGCGTTCGGCACGGGCGAGCACATCCGCATCTCCTACCCGGTCACCAAAGAGAACATCGACGAAGGCACCCGCCGCATGGGTCAATTCCTCACCCGTCTTGCATAGTGCAACGAAAGCCTTTTCGCGAATTTCCCGAACGAAGGGGAGTTTTTCGCCAGAAACCCCACAGCGCGTGACTTGAATCACCCGCTCGTCCACGAATTCCCCGTCGGGACTGGGCAAATGCGCCTTCGGTCGAGTAGGATGGGTTTTCCATGCCGAGTCCGATTGATTTTCGCCCTGTGATTCTCGCTGGCGGCAGTGGCACCCGCTTCTGGCCGCGTTCCCGCCGTGCTCATGCCAAACAGGTTTTGGCGCTCGATGGCGAGCGCTCCATGATCCAGCAGACTGTTGAACGTCTAAAGCCCATCGCCAAACCCGAGAAGACCTGGGTCATTACCAACGAGTTGCTGGCGCACGAAATCGCCGAGCAACTGCATGGCGTGCCCGCCAAACAGATCATCCAGGAGCCGTGTGCGCGCAATACGGCGCCTGCCTGTGGTCTGGCGGCCTTTCTCATTGAACGTCAGAATCCCGATGCCATTCTCGGCATTTTCCCCTCCGATCACGTCATCGCAGACGAACCCCGCTTTCTAAAAGCCCTGCATAAGGGCATCGATCTCGCCGCAGCCGGCGAAAACATGGTGGTCCTCGGCATCGAACCTACCCGGCCTGAAACTGGTTATGGCTACATTGAGACCGGCGACTACACTGGCGACGAAGCCGCGCTGCATGTGCGCCGCTTTACTGAAAAGCCAAGCCTGCACCGAGCTGAAGACTTCGTCTCGGCCGGCAACTACTTCTGGAACTCGGGTATGTTCCTCTGGTCGGCGCGCACACTGGCCAACGCCGTCCGTGAACACCTGCCCGAAACGGCGCCGCTACTCGAGAAGATCGCCGCGGCCTACGGCACCCCGGAATTCGATCGCGTCTTCCATGATGGCTACGCCAAATGCGAAAACATCTCCGTGGACTATGCCGTTCTCGAGCCCCGTTCCGCGAAAGGCGAACACCTCTCGCGCCTCTACTGCCTTCCTGCCGAGTTCAGTTGGAACGACCTGGGCTCCTGGGCTTCGCTCTACGAGTACCAACTGGAGACCCGCCTGCGCGGTGACGGCGATGGCAACGTGGCAGAAACCGAGGGCCACCTCGCCATCGAAGCAGGCAACAACTACATCTACAGCCCCAAAAAATTTGTTGCTTTGGTCGGCGTTGAAAACCTTGTCATTGTCGACACGGAAGACGCGCTCCTCATCGCCCACCGCGACCACTCGCAGGATGTAGGCAAAATCGTGAAGGAGCTCGGCCTCTCGGGGCGCAGCGAGCTGATCTAGGGCCGGCGCCGCGCAGCGTCATGCAATTCACCAAACGTCTCCGCGAAGGTATCTGCCAGGGACGCATCACGTGCACCGTGCGGATATGGGCCAGCCCCCGAGTACGCGTCGGTGGACGCTATCGAATGGAAGAAGGCGAAGTCGAGGTGGACTCGATCACGCCCATCGGCCTTCCCGACATCACTCCTGAATTGGCGCGCGAGTCCGGATTCCTGGGCGTATTGGATCTGCTCAAGGTTGCGAAGCACGGCAAAGGCGACAACGTCTATCTCATCCGCTTCCACTATGTGCCTCCGCAGAAGCGCACCGCTAAAAAGATCGCGCGCGGCAAAGTCCGGCAATAGGATTTGTATGCACCGGTGCGACCGCCGCCTCGATTCGTTAGACTTCTCTTGAAGGAGCAATTCACCCCCACCATGCCCCACCCCCAAATCAAATTCGGCACCGACGGCTGGCGCGGCATCATCGCCGATGACTTCACCTTCGCCAACGTGCGCACCGCCGCGGAAGCCATCGCCGCCTACGTCCACGCCCATATCGGTTCAGCCGAGGAAGCCCCAGCCAAAGGTCTCTGCATCGGCTATGACACCCGCTTCGGTTCCAAGGCCTTTGCCCACGCCTGCGCTGAGGTCGTCGCGGCCGCCGGCATTCCCGTGGCGCTGGCCAGCGACATCACGCCCACACCCGCCCTGAGCTACGCCGTGCGCGAGCGCGGCGCTGCGGGCGGCATCATGATCACGTCCTCCCACAACCCGGCCCAGTGGAACGGCGTCAAGTACAAAGGCTGGTACGGCGGCTCCGGCAAGCCCTCCATGATCACAGCCATCGAATCGTATCTCGGCCAACCTGCCGCACGCACTGCGCAACCAGCGCCCATTAACGAAATCGACTTCCTTCCGCCCTACCTCGCCGCTATTCAAGACTTCGCCGACCTCGATCTCATAGCCAAGTGCGGAATGAAGTTCGCCATCGACTCCATGTACGGCGCCGGCGGCACCCTCATCTCCGACATCTTCACCCGCATCGGCGTCGATCACGTACAAATTCGCGGCGACGTCAATCCGCTCTTTCCCGGCATCAATCCCGAACCCATCGAGCCGAATATCCGCGCTCTGGGCGAGGCCGCGGTCGAGCATCACTGCCAGGCCGGCCTTTGCACGGATGGCGACGCCGACCGCATCGGCGCAACAGATGAGAACGGAAGCTTCGTCGACCCGCACAAGATTTACTGCGTGCTGCTGAGCTGGGTACTCAAATACAAAGGCTGGCCCGGCGCCGTGACTCGCGCCTTCAACACCTCCAAAATGCTCGACCGCATCTGCGCCAAGCACGGCCGCGAACTGATCGAGCACGGCATCGGGTTCAAGTATGTAGTCGACCTGATGCTCGAGCGCGAAATCGTTATGGGTGGCGAAGAGTCCGGCGGCATTGGTTTCCAGCGTCACCTGCCCGAGCGTGACGGATTGCTCAACGCACTGCTGCTCGCCAACGTTATGGCCCAGGAAAGCAAGACCCTCGGCCAACTCGTCGCCGACCTGCAAGCCGAATACGGCGAGCACCAATACGGCCGCATCGATCTCCACATTCCCGACGACACCAAGACCGCCGCGATCGCCCGTGCCCATGCGCTCAAGACCGGTGACACGGCCATCGCCGGGATGCCCGTTCTGCGCCAGGAAACCCTCGATGGCGTGAAGTTTTACCTCGACAATCCTGAGGCCAAAACCAAGCCCAACGCCGCCGAAACATGGATTCTGTTTCGCGCCAGCGGCACCGAACCCCTGCTGCGCATCTACACCGAATCCTGCTCGAAAGAGTCCGTCGCCAAGCTGCTCGAAGCCGGTCGCGCCTTTGCTCTGGGTAACTAGCAACCCGCGCCTACCTTTGCCTGCTATCGTGAATCAACATCGGAGGCCATCGTGCGCCGCATCTGCTCTCTCTTGATTCTTCCTTTGCTGTTCGCACCCGTTCTCTGCACCGCGCAGCCATCCGGCTCCGCGCAAGATGCCGTCTGGGCACGCGAAGTCACTTACTGGAAAGCCGTTCAGGCCACCGATCTCGTCGCCTACCGCGCTCTTTGGCGCGACGACTTTCTCGGCTGGCCCTTCTGGAGCACCGATCCCGCGCGCAAGGCGCACATCACTGACTGGATCACAACGCACAGCAGTAAGGGCGAACGACTCAAGAGCTACACGCTTGAGCGACTTACAGTCCAGGTCTCCGGTGACATGGCCACTACTACCTACCGAGTGCACGCCACCTGGGCAAATCAGGTCGGAAAAGGGCACAGCGAAGTTTCACGCATCCTTCACACGTGGCGCCACGATCATGACGGCACATGGCGTATTTTTTCCGGCATGAGCGCCCCGGCCGACGTCAAATAGTGCATGGGACCTTTGGTCGGTCGTCTCGGTCCCGGGAAGGAACGAACCACGCTTCCACCGCGGCCTTCCCCGATTGCCCCATCTTCGGGGCAATTCTTTTTTGCCCGAATTCCCCGCGACAATCCTGTTGCAATCGCGCTACACTGCATCTCCACATGGGCAGCGGCCGCCCGGCAATCCTCATCCAATGCAAACAGCCGCATCACGAGGAGGGGGCAGCATGCGCATCGACGACACCATCGGAACTGTCTTGAAGGCCAAGTCGCAGAACCGCATCCTCTCCATCATGCCGGAGAAGACTGTGTACGAGGCCCTCGAAATCATGGCCCGGTACGACATCGGCGCGCTGCTCGTGTGCAGCGACGACGATTGTCTCCACGGCATCCTCTCGGAACGCGATTACGCCCGCAAGTGCGCGCTCGCCGGCCACGTCTCCCGCGAAACGCGCGTCGATGAAATCATGACCAGCCCGGTCCGTTCCGTCACTCCGCAGCACACTGTCGACGAGTGCCTGGCCCTGATGACCGATCACCGCTTCCGCCACCTGCCCGTGCTCGAACGCGACAAGGTCATCGGGCTTGTCTCCATCGGCGACCTGGTCAAGTGGGTGATCAACAGCCAGCAACAGGCCATCGGCACACTCGAGAGCTACATCACCGGCGGCTACGTGGCCTAGCCGGCCACCTGCGGTGGGGCCCACTGCTTCGCGTGGAGATTGACGCAATGGGTGCTTGCTTCCGTTGTGCCCACAGGAATGCAGGGAAAAATGTCTTTCTAAACTTGAAATTCTGCGTGCTGCATCTGGTGCTGCGGAAGCGGTTGCGCGCGGCGCGGTCATAGGAACAAAGGGTTGCCGATTTTGAGAAATCGGCAAAACGGCGCTGCGCAGATCGGCGGGGACGGCTGTGGTTTGTGCGCGTGACCGAGACGGTGCTGTGTTTGGATTGCGCTTCCACGATGCTGCTCCTCAAAAAGCAAAGGGAATGGGACAGCCACCTGCGGTGGGGCCAACTGCGCTTCGCGCCGGAGGTTCGTGCTTTCCCACCCAGATTGCTGTCTCATGCCCTACTGAAATCAAGTATGGCAGGTTCGTTGAATTAATTCACAATTGGGCGAAAGTTTCTTGTGTTGATGCTAAAGGGAGTTACAAGCTATTTTGAGGTGACCCCTCTTGACAAGATTTCCATATTTCAGCCTGCGCCGTCCCTACGGGACTCCGAATCGTGAAACTCGCTTTCCCACCGCTGAAGCGCGGGGCTAACGAACACTGCGCCTCCGGCGCGCGCTCGTTTGAGCTTGTGCTTTCCCACCCTTCGCAAACGGCGCGAAGGATGGCCACCGGGCCAACGTTGCCACCGCAAAATACAGCGCCACCGCCCACCAACTCAGCCGGTAGACATGCCGCGAATTGTTCGCCGCTGGTCGGTCGCTCAATGGTCCCTGCCTCACCACGGAAACGATGTTCGCGGGAGCGCTACCCTATCACCGCGACTTTGGCCCGCTTGCCCAACCGCACCACTACCCGCACCGGCAGCGCATCGATATTGGTCACGTTGCCCGTCGCCGTTTCTCCGTCGAGTTTCACGGCCTTTTCTGCGACCTTGCGATTAGCCTCGGCTCCGCTGGCCGCGAGGCCCAGCGCGACCAGAAGCTTGGGCAGGCGCACCGGCAGGCCGTCGCCGGGTCCTGCCACATCGTCGTAGGCGATGTGCATCTCGTCGAGGTCTTCGCTCTCGGCTTTCTGCTGAAACATCCGCGCCCAGTTTTCATCCGCGCTGAGCGCCGCGGCCTCTCCGTGAAAATCTGCAGTAATCGTGCGCGCCAGCCGCTTCTTCACGTCCATGGGATGCACGTTCCCAGCCGCTACTTCCGCGCGCAGCGCATCCACTTCACTCTGTTTCAAATCGGTCAGGAACACCCAGTACTTCCACATCAACTCGTCGTTGATGCTCATCAGTTTGCCGTACATCTCCTGCGGCGGCTCGTTGATGCCGATCGCGTTGTTGAGAGACTTGCTCATCTTCTGCACGCCGTCGAGCCCCTCAAGAATCGGCGTCATCAGCACGATCTGCTCCGGCTGGCCATCCTTGCGTTGCAGCTCGCGGCCCATCAGCAGATTGAACTTCTGATCCGTCCCCCCCAACTCCACATCGCTCTTCAGCATCACGGAGTCGTAGCCCTGCGCCAGCGGATACAGCAGTTCGTGGAGAGAAATGTCCTGCTCGGAACGAAAACGAGTGAGAAAGTCCTTGCGGTCGAGGATCTGCGAGAGCGTAACCTTGGCGGAAAGACTAATGAGCCCCGCATAGCCAAGCTTGTCGAGCCACTCCGAGTTGTAGCGCACTTCGGTGACCTTCTCATCGAGGATCTTGAAGACCTGCCGCTTATACGTCTCCGCATTCGAGTCAATCTGTTCACGCGTCAGCGGCTTGCGGGTCACGTTGCGCCCGGTGGGGTCGCCGATGAGCGCCGTCGAATCGCCGATGAGAAAAATCACCGTGTGGCCGAGCTGCTGAAAGTGCCGCAGCTTGCGCATCAGGACGGTGTGGCCCAGGTGCAGGTCGGGCGCCGTCGGATCAAAGCCCGCCTTCACGCGCAGCGGGCGGCCGGTTTTGCGGCTCTCTTCGAGGCGCTCGCGCAGGTCGGCGACGCGGATAATCTCCGCCGCGCCCTTTTGCAACAAATCCATCTGTTCGTCGACTGGTAGGAACGTGCTCATGCCGTCTTCCAGTATACGAGGCTTTGCATGTGCGCCCTCTTGAGCCCGCCCCGCTCCCGCCGCGTTTGCCTGAATTTCACTAACCATCTGCAACTTCCACACGCGGTCATCCATCTACTCCGCAGGAGAACAACTCAACTTATGCCCACAGTTACTGGCCGCGTCCTACAGGTACCCGCCCCTGGCGGAGCGTTTGCACTTATCCAGAAGCAATTTCCTGATCCCGGCCCCGGTCACGTGCGCATCCGCGTGCAGGCCTGCGGCGTTTGCCACAGCGACTCGCTCACCAAAGAGGGGCACTGGCCCGGCCTGCAGTTTCCGCGCGTGCCCGGCCACGAGGTCGCCGGCATCGTCGACGCCGTTGGCGCAGATGTGCCGCTCTTCAAGCCGGGCCAGCGCGTGGGCCTGGGATGGCACGGCGGCCACTGCAACTACTGCACGCCCTGCCGTCGCGGCGACTTCGTCCTCTGCGAAAACCAGCTCATCAGCGGCATCCACTTCGATGGTGGCTATGCCGACTACGTCATCGCCCCCGCCAACGCGCTCGCCTTGATCCCCGACGACCTGGCGGACGCCGACGCCGCTCCGCTGCTCTGCGCCGGCATCACCACCTTCAACGCGCTGCGCAACAGTGGAGCGCGCGCCGGAGACACCGTCGCTATCCTGGGCATTGGCGGTCTCGGCCATCTCGCCGTGCAATACGCGGCGAAGAGCGGGTATCGCACCGTCGCCGTTGCACGCGGCGCAGACAAAGGCCCGCTTGCAAAACAACTCGGCTCGCACCTCTACATCGACACCACCACGCAGGATCCGGCCAAGGAACTGCAGAAGCTCGGCGGCGCGCAGATCATTCTCTCCACCGTCACCAGCGCCAAGGCTCTCGAATGGGTCATCGACGGCCTCGCCCCTGCTGGCAAATTTATTGTTGTCGGCGCACCCGAAGACGGGCCCATTGTCATCAATCCCTTTCCGCTGTTGCTCGGCCGTCGCACCGTCGCGGGCTGGCCCTCCGGCACCGGCATGGATTCAGAAGACACGCTGAAATTCAGCGCTCTCACCGGCGTCAAACCGCTGATCGAAACGTATCCGCTCGAAAAGGCCGAAGAAGCGTATGCCCGCATGATGTCCGGTAAGGCAAGATTCCGCGTAGTCCTCACCACCGGCAATTGAGGAATCAGCGCAAGCTGTTTTAGAAAGAGATCGAGTCTACGGGGTCTGTCCGTTTGCGTCCGCGGGCAGCCCCGTCTTCATGCTGGGTGGCTGAGCCTGCAGTGCAATCGCCCTTGTAAGCCTGCGGGTCATCACCTGGAAGTGATACCCCATCACGGCCAGAGTCATGGCTGCGCCCACGCAGTGGCGATAGCGCCGCGCCACAGTCAGCAAAAACTTCCAGTAGCTCCAGCGCTGCCGGCCAAGCACTCCCTGCCGCACAATCGACGTGACAAACGCCCGCACGTTGCCGCGCGTCATCCACTTCTGCCTGCTTCGCCGTTCGCCCGGCTTCGGCTGCGTCCTGTTCAGGTAGAGTTTCACCCGCTCGTAATAGGCCTCGCAGCTGTAAATCCGTTTCAGCACGGAGCGATAGCCCTCCACCAGCTGCGCCGCGTCCATGTGGGGAAGAAAATTCAACTTGTCGCCCGTGTTGTCTCCCGCATCGGTGTTCAGGATGCGACCCTCCTGCCGCAGCCGCCGGAAGAGCTGCGTGCCGGGCATGGCCTGCAGCAGCCCCACCATGGCAATCGGAATCCCGCTTTTCTGAATGAAGTCCACCATGCGATCGAAAATATCTTCGCGATCCGTGTCGAAGCCCAGAATGAAGCCGCCCATTACCTGCATGCCATAACTCTGGATCGTCGCCACACTCTCCAGCAGGCTGCGTCGTGTGTTTTGCAGCTTGTTGGTCGCAATCAGTCCCGATTCATCCGGCGTTTCAATGCCCAGAAAAACCGAAACAAACCCAGCGTCTTTCATCAGCTGCATCAGCTCGGGATCGTCGGCCAGGTTGAGTGAGGCCTCGGTGTTGAAGTCGAAACTGGTCTTGTGTTGGCTCCGCCATCGCGCCAGCGCCACGCACAGCTCCTTGGCGCGCGCCTTGTTGCCGATAAAGTTGTCGTCAACAATGAACACCGATTCGCGCCAACCCGCCGCACGCAATTGATCCAGCTCGGCCAGCACCTGGGCGATGCTTTTGGTCCGCGGCCGCCGCCCGTAAATTTCGATAATGTCGCAGAACTCGCAATTGAACGGGCACCCGCGCGAGTACTGCACCGCCATCGTCGAATAGCGATTCATCTTGATCAAGCTCAGGGCGGGCAGGGGACTCGTCGCCATCTCCGGCCGTTCGGCTGCCTGGTAAACAGCCTTCGCCGTGCCCTGTTCCAGATCGCGCGCCAAGGCGGCAATCAGCGCTTCGGCCTCGCCAATCACAACGTGGTCGGCTCTGAGTTCGTCCGCCGGAATGCTGCTCGCAATCGGCCCGCCCACCACCGTGCGCAGGCCGCGTGCACGGCATCGATCCACGAGCGCCAGCAGCGGCTCGCGCTGAATGTGCATCCCGCTCAGCAGCACTACATCTGCCCAATCCAGATCGCGCTCGCGCAGCCGCTCCACGTTGGTATCCACCAGCCGCTTCTTCCACTCGGCGGGCAGCAGCGCCGCAACCGTCATCAGGCCCAGCGGAGGCTGCGCCGCGCGCTTTCCCACAAAGCGCAGCGCATGCTTGAAACTCCAATACGTCTCAGGAAATTGGGGATAGATCAGGAGGGCGTTCATGGGCTCCTCAGCCAGGAAGAGCGTCTGCTGTCAGGCACACATCACCAGCTTCAGGCCGCGCTCCCCCCGTGAGAGCAAAGGCGGCCACGCTTGCAGCGGCGGACTAGTCCCGCGTCCATTCTCCCACCAGTGATTCCTCGCGCTGTATAAAAAGACACACTTCGACGCAAGGCTGCAGATCTTCGCTCCACACCTCGCAGCTGGAAGATCCTCGCTGCTCTTCGCTATAATTCCCCCATGAACCACGCCGCACCAACTCGCACCCTCGCCTGCGCACCCAGCGCGGCGGCAGCGCGTGCGGCGGCTCCGGCCGCCTAAGACCGCACGACCTCATCCCCAAAAAACAGGTTTAAGTTGTCAGTGATCAGGGAACAGACCGCTCCTTTGCCGGTATCCCTCTGAGCACTGACAACTGACCACTGATCACTGCCTACTCGCCTTACACTGGAGTCACCATGGAAGAGTTCTCCCGCATTCAGCGTCTGCCGCCCTACGTCTTCAACATCACCGGCGAAATGAAAGTCAACGCGCGCCGCCGCGGCGAAGACATCATCGATTTCGGCATGGGCAACCCCGACGGAGCCACGCCCAAGCACATCGTCGACAAGATGATTGAGGCGGCGCAGAAGCCCGTGACCCATCGCTACTCCGTGTCACGCGGGCTGCCCCGCCTGCGCAAGGCCATCTGCAACTGGTACAAGACGCGCTATGACGTCGACCTCGACCCCGACCGCGAGGCCATCGTCACCATCGGCTCCAAGGAGGGCATCGCGCACCTCTGCCTCGCCATCCTCGACTCGCGCGACACCGTGCTCGTCCCCAACCCCAGCTACCCCATCCACATCTACGGACCGGTCATCGCCGGGGCCCACGTCGTCAGCGTCCCCGTCCACGACGGCGACCAGTTTCTGGCGGAACTCGAATCCATCATTCCCCGCATGACGCCGCGCCCCAAGGCGCTCATCGTGAACTTCCCGTCGAACCCGACGACGCAGTGTGTGGATCTGCCGTTTTTGGCGCGGCTCGTCGCCCTGGCCCGCGAATACGGCTTCCACCTCATTCACGATTTGGCCTACGCCGATCTCGCTTTTGACGGCTATAAGCCGCCCTCGGTCCTCCAGGTGCCGGGCGCCAAAGACGTCGCCGTCGAGTTTTTCACCTTGTCGAAGAGTTACAACATGCCGGGCTGGCGCGTGGGATTCATGGTCGGCAACCCGGTCCTGGTCAATGCTCTCGCCCGGCTCAAAAGCTACTTCGACTACGGCACGTTTACGCCGATCCAGGTCGCGTCCATTCACGCGCTTGAAGGGCCGCAGGAGTGCGTCCACCAGATCTGCGAAAACTATCGCCTGCGGCGGAATGTTCTGGTGGAAGGATTGAACAAGGCCGGCTGGCCCGTCGCTCTGCCCAAGGCCACCATGTTTGTCTGGGCGCGGATCCCCGAAGCCTACCGCCATCTCGGCTCGCTCGAATTTTCCAAGTTGCTATTGAATGAGGCGAAGGTCGCCGTAAGCCCCGGCATCGGCTTCGGCGACTACGGCGACGGGCACGTGCGCTTCAGCCTGATTGAGAATGAGGAGCGGACGAGACAGGCGCTGCGAGGGATTCGGCAGATGCTGGGGAAGCCGGTGCTGGTTTAGACGTTTGGAAAGTGACGTCGCGGCTTTTGTTCTACCGGCTCAGGTATTGTCCTGAGACTGTTTTGACATCGAGCTTCCCCTTTTGGGTGCCAGAAGTAAATCTGTCTTTTTCAACAAGCGATATGAGCAGAGTGCCGAGGTTCGTCTCTGCTAGAATTCGATTGAAATGACCCGCAAAAACGACAATAAAACGCCCTTTCTGCACGATTTTTCCAAGTGGTCAGAGAACCCGTGGATCGCAGGAAATCGTTCGCTCAATAAGCGTGGAAGAAGCGGGCTTACGACACTTGAACTTTGCGCTGGCGGTGGGGGGCAGGCACTGGGTCTGGAAATGGCCGGGATTGAGCACGCCGCATTGGTCGAGATAGATGACACCTCTTGTGCGACTCTTAGCTCCAATCGTCCGCATTGGAACGTGATTAAAGCAGATCTAAATTCCTTTGACGCCAGACAATTCG
>Ga0265339_10000317_pt1 | contig 39438 bp, 31 predicted proteins | sample 4CB219metaG_FD_202085 | JGI IMG/M metagenome (GOLD analysis project Ga0265339, IMG submission 202085) | Rhizosphere microbial communities from Carex aquatilis grown in University of Washington, Seatle, WA, United States - 4-CB2-19 metaG | ecosystem: Host-associated > Plants > Roots >... | reverse complement strand
CAGAAGGGCGAGCGTAATAAATAGGACATTGCGTTTCATGGTACCTCCAGAAAGGTGATGCAATTTGTCCGGCTGCCGGTTGCGTCCAGGTCCAATAATGGGGCGTTGGTTCGAACTGCGGGCCCATCCATACGCCACTCGGTATTGCCAGTAAGACCTTGAACTTAGCAAGACATAGGAAACTGAACAATATGACTAATGGGTCATAAAGTTACGGAGGTACTAGCCGATATCCCATCAAGGGCGCCGTCCCGAATGACGCCGTCGGTCAATCGAATGACGTAATCTGGCCATATGGCCCGGCAGAACGGCGAAATTGCCAGCATCCCAAAACTGCGCAAACAACTGATTTCGTGGTACGACGAGAACCAGCGCAATCTGCCCTGGCGCGCCGGCAAGGATCCTTACGCCATCTGGGTTTCAGAAATCATGCTGCAGCAGACGCGCGTTGCCGTGGTTGTGGATCGTTACCAGGAATTCATGAAGCGCTTCCCCACCCTCTCCGCTCTGGCGCAGTCCGACGAGCAGGAAGTGCTGGCGCTGTGGAGCGGGCTGGGCTACTACCGGCGCGCCCGCATGCTGCACAAAGCCGCGCAATTCGTCACTGACAACCTGAGTGGTGTTCTGCCCGCCGCCTCCGCTGAGCTCCGCAAGCTCCCTGGCATTGGCTCGTACACGGCTGCGGCCATTGCCAGCATTGCGCATGGCGAGGCGGTGGCGGTGGTCGACGGCAATGTGGAACGTGTGCTGTGCCGGCTTGCCGGTTGGGGCCAGGGCGGACGCACCAGCGCTACCGCCCTCCGCAAGAAGATTGAAGATCGTGCCGCGCAAATGGTCGATGCCGATCGCCCCGGCGATTTCAACCAGGCAATGATGGAGCTTGGAGCCACAGTTTGCCTGCCTCGCAATCCACAATGCCTGGTGTGCCCAATCTCTGCGCACTGCAAAACACGCGGTGAGCACAAAACCACGCCGCGGCCACGCATGTTGAGTCGCGAAGTTGCGCACGCGCTCTCCGTGCGGACATCCAGCAGTCCCCGCAAAAAGCGAAGTACATCCACTAGAGAGGTTTTGCTCGAACAGCGCCCGGCCACCCACACCGTGATGCCCGGCATGTGGGAACTGCCTAAGTTGCGCACCGCCGCCGTTCCTGAAGAAGATCAGCGCATGACCGTGCGGCACGCCATCATGCAGGTGAACTATTACGTCCGGATCCGCACTGTATTTGAGGACGACGTGGATGACCTCACCCTGTGCGGCGGCGAACGCCGTTGGGTTCCGCTTGACGAGGCCGCGGGCATGGCGCTCACGGGCCTCACACGCAAGGTGCTAACGCGCGCGCACCTGCTGCCTACCGCACCGCTCGACTCAATTGCTCCACGCACAACGCGAGAAGTATTCTGAACCTCAGTGCTTAGGCGCATGCCGGGCGCATCAATTGTTCGTGTCTTCAACCTGGGAGAATCACATGCGCTCTTTGCCGGCAATTGCTTTCCTGTCCGCAGCCTTGCTCATTTCGCCTTTGGCTCAATCGCAGCTGTCCGCAGCAAATGCCGTGCCTGATGTTACGGGCTTGCCGCCTGCTGCGCGTGCGGCTGCTGCATCCATTGACCCCGCAAAGATCAGTGCGCATGTTCGTTTCCTCTCACTCGATCTGCTGGAAGGTCGGGGTCCCGGTACACGCGGCGATTCGCTTGCGGCTGAGTACATTGCCACGCAGTTTGCACTCGCTGGACTTCAGCCGGCAGGCGATAACGGCACTTACTTCCAGCGCGTGCCGCTCTACGCCATTCACACCGACGAAGAAAAGACAAAATTCGCGTTCGTTCCCACCAATGGGCAGGCGGTCGATCTCGCCTATGCCTCGGAGATTGTCTCCAACGATCAAACCGGGCAGTCAACTGCGGAATTCGACGCGCCCATTGTTTTCGTCGGATACGGAATCGACGCGCCTGAATACAAATGGAACGACTACGAGGGCGTAGACATCAAAGGCAAAATCGCACTGGTCATTGTGAACGAGCCGCCATCGGACGACGTGAAGTTTTTCAATGCCAAGGCGCTCACCTACTATGGCCGTTGGACTTACAAATACGAAGAAGCCGCGCGGCGAGGCGCAGTGGGCGTCCTGGTTATCCATCGCGAAGACCTGGCGAGTTATCCATGGGATGTGGTGCGCAATTCGCAGGCCATTGAGAAAAGCTACCTCGAAGGCGACCCCTCGGCAACACTGCGCGCAGCCGCGTGGATCCAGCACGATGTGGCGCAGCGCCTGCTGACCATGGCCGGCTTGGGCAAGGTAGACCAGGAAATTGAGAAGGCAGGCAAGCGCGGTTTCCATGCCGTTGAGCTCAACGTAAAATTGCGAGCGCACATCGCGAGCGACGTTCGCCGCTATGGCAGCACCAACGTGATTGGAAAAATCGCCGGCGGACTTCAAAATGAGCAGGCCGTCCTCTACACCGCTCACTACGATCATCTCGGTATTGACAAAAATGCCAAGGGCGACAACATCTACAACGGCGCCGTCGACAACGGAACTGGCTGCGGCGTTCTGCTTGAGATGGCGCGGGCCTTTGCGCAGGCCAGCATACATCCGCCCCACGATGTCTACTTCGCAGCCGTTACGGCCGAGGAGCAGGGCCTGCTCGGTTCTGAGTATCTGGGCATGCATCCTCCCATTCCCGCATCGCATTTTTCACTCGACCTGAATTATGACGCGCTCCTGCCGATCGGAATTCCAATTTCAGCAAATGTTTCTGGAGCCGAGCGAACGAGTTTCTGGCCCACCGTTCAGACAGTCGCCAAGGCTTTCAAATTTCAGTTGATGCCAGACTCAAATCCCATGGCTGGGAACTACTACCGCTCCGACCATTTCTCGCTGGCGCATTACGGCATTCCCGCCTTTTCCATCGATGAAGGCAGCTTGTATGAAGGCCATCCTCCTGAGTGGGGACCCGCGCAGGAGGAAGACTACACCGCGCACCATTATCACCAGCCTTCCGACGAGTTTCATGCGGACTGGGATTTTCGCGGCGACGCGAAGATGGCGCAGTTTGGATTTGTACTGGGCTGGCTGGCGAGCGAGGAGTCGAAACCGGTTGCGTGGCAGCCGGGCGATGAATTTGAAGCGGCGCGGAAGAAGAGCCAGTCTCAGTAATAGTCTGCGCAGCTAAGGTAATAGCCGCACTGCGTGCAAACCAGCTTGCAATGGTGCCCAGTAAGGCGGTGATCGCAATTCGGGCATATCTGGCAGTGGTGGTCCACAGGCTTGCCCATGGACTGCTCAACCGGCCCTGAGGCGCCTTCCGGGGCAGCGCCGTCCGGCTCACGATGTGAGAAATCAACCGTAAATTCTTGATCGTAGACCGCAGGCCGCCGTGGCAACATGCTCGACAGATTACCATGGAAGAGCAGGCGTTTTGCCCAGTTGATCGACGGCAGGCGCCTTCAGATTCCATGCGGCGCACAAGCTGTTTCCGGCGACGCGTCAAACAGCATCAACCCGAATTCAAATCCCCACAGGAGGAATTATGGCAAGCAAAGCAAGCGCGGTTTGGACTGGTTCACTGAAGGAAGGCAAAGGCACAATTTCCACGGCAACCGGCGTTCTGAAGGACGCAAACTACTCCTTCGCTACTCGTTTTGAGGGCGCGGATTCCGGCACCACACCCGAAGAGATGATTGCCGCGGCTCACGCGAGCTGCTTCTCAATGGCACTAGGCGCACAGCTGGGCGGAGCCGGCCTTACCCCGAACAAGATCGAGACACAGGCGGCGGTCACTCTGGCCAAGACCGACGGCGGCTTCGCCGTTACCCGCATCGCCCTCACCACCACCGCCAGCGTTCCCGGTGCCACCAAGGAAGCCTTCGACAAGGCTGCCGCCGATGCCAAGGCCGGCTGCCCCATTTCGAAGCTGTTCGCCAACAACACCGAGATCACGCTCGACGCAAAATTGGTGTAGTTTTACCAAGCGGCGGCGAGATGAAGATGAACCAAGAGTTGGTGTAAGTAATTGATTTGGAGAGGCCGGGGTTCAGTGCCCCGGCCGTCTCGCGCATAGCAGGTGATTTGACACGGGTTGCCGCATTTGCGAGACTCAAAGTTGCTGCCTGTTCAGTTGAAGACGACTGGGCAAGTACTGTGCCGAAGTGGCGGAATTGGCAGACGCGCGTGGTTCAGGTCCACGTACTCGCAAGGGTGTGGGGGTTCGAGTCCCTTCTTCGGCACCAAATTATTTAAAATCAATGACTTATGGCGGATCTAACGATCCGTTTTACTATTTTTATTATTTGTTGGCATCTGCTGGCTCCCGCTGGCGCGCGTTCATTCCAGCCCGTCGTCGCTTCCATCCCGACTATAGGAAGGAGCAAGGGCTTGGCAAACAAGTCAGTAGTTCTCAACCAGTCCACCAAGATCAGAATGAAGTGGAAACTTCTCGCAATCGACGAGTACTCCAGCCGTTTTGCGGAACACACTCAACAATCGCGAGGCAGTTAATTCATCTAACAAATCGCTTCAAGCTTGTTGGCCAAAAGGCCGTTGAAAGAAACCAAAGTTGTATTTTGGGGTTCCTGGGCTAGCCAGACCCCCGCTTTCGTTGGCATACTCCTCTTAGCCTTACTGCTCTTCACCCGCTCCAGGCTTCCTCTGACTCGCGCAAAGCGGGCAGATTGATTCCCCGATTCCTTTGTTGCCTTGGTCTCCCGCATTGCTCAATAGCGCTTGTCCCATTTGATCGCGAAAATTGCTCAACCGGCAGCACTGCAATCGCAAGGTCTCAATCACTGATGGATCGCAAGTAAGGATCGGTTCGATGAGAAAGTCCCCCGAATACTATCCAGCGCCTCTTGCTTCTCTATTCGCGCTGCAACGTCGAGGCTCAACACGCGTACATCTGTGCGCGTCTCTTCTGATGGCCTTCGCCTTCTCCGGTTCATTCGCTTGTCACGCACAAATTTCTCCCGGCCCTCTGGCCCGCGCCCATCAGAGCCTCGACGGCGGATCCAACTGCACCAAGTGTCACACCGTCTCCACGCGCTCGCCATCGTTCCGTTGCACTGACTGTCACAAAGAAATCGCCAACGAACTTCAGCAGAATCGCGGCCTGCACGCCACGTTCCCGCGCTCTTCAATTGAAGGCGCGGCATGTATCAAATGCCACTCCGATCACAACGGCGCCGATTTTCAGATGGTGCATTGGAATCCCACTCCCGGCGGCTTCGATCACTCAAAGACCGGCTATAACCTTGATGGCAAACACGTCGGCGTTGGCTGTCGCGCGTGCCACACAGCACAGCACATTCCCGCGCAGGCGCGCGCATTGCTGACTACCAAAGATCTGAATCGCACCTGGTTCGGCTTGACGCCGGGCTGCGTGAACTGCCACGAGGACAAGCACCAGGGCCGATTGGGAACCGACTGCGCGCGTTGTCACTCCACGCTTGGTTGGAAAGCCGCCACCGTCGATCGCCAGAATTTCGATCACGCGAAAACCCAGTTCCCGCTCACCGGCGAACACCGCTACGTGTTGTGCCAGAGCTGTCACACTCCGGGTCCTGACAATCAGCCGCGTTACACCGGCCTCAAGTTCGCCAACTGCTCTGACTGTCATCGCGATCCACACAAAGGCGAATTCAAACAAGGCTGCGATTCGTGCCACACCACAACCACGTGGAAGAAATCCAGCTTCTCCGCAACATTCGATCACTCGAAGACCCACTTTGCCTTGCTTGGGAAACACGTCGACGTTCCCTGTGCCAGCTGCCATCAGGGCGGCGATTTCAAAACTCCAATTCCGCATGACGCCTGCGCCGATTGCCACAAACCCGATCCGCACCAAGGCCAGTTTGCAAAGCGTGCCGACGCAGGCCGCTGCGAAAGTTGCCACACCGTGCAGGGCTGGAGCCCCTCCACATTCTCTGTGGCCGATCATGCCAGGACGGGCTTCCCACTCACTTTTCCGCACGCCGCTGTAAAGTGCGCCTCATGTCATACGCCTGCTGGCAAAGAAACAAAATTCAAAATCAAATTTGCGCAGTGCGTCGATTGCCACAAGGACGTGCACGAAGGACAATTCGCGGCAGCTCCGTGGCGCAATCGCTGCGAGCAATGCCACAACGCTGCGACCTTCACAACCACCAGTTTCACGCTCGACAAGCATCAAAAGTCCAGCTTCCCTCTTACCGGCGGACATATGGCTGTTGCATGTAACGACTGCCACAAGGCCCTTTCCGGTACCAAAGTAATACCTTTCCATTTCGAGAATCTAAGCTGCACAACTTGTCATGAAGATGTGCACAGGGGCCAGTTTGCCACGCGCATGAGCGCACGTGATGCATCCGGAAACTTGCTCGGTTGTCAGGCTTGTCACTCAACAAAAGACTGGAAAGACCTGTCGAAATTCGACCATGCGCAAACAAGTTTCCCATTGCTCGGCAGTCATCGTGCGGTGGCTTGCGCTGACTGCCACAAGCCGCCAAACATGGAGCTGACGTTGATGCATGTGCAGTTCACAAGCGCTCCAACAAAGTGCGCCGAATGCCACGAAAACCCGCATGGAGATCAGTTTGGCGCGCGCATGAACGATTGCGCCGGATGCCACAACAGCAACAAATGGCGGCCTTCTCTGTTCGATCACAGCAAGACCGTTTTCCCACTCTCCGGAGGACATGAAGATGTCGCCTGTTCAAAATGTCACACACTGAAGAAACAGTTCAACGGAATCGACGTGCTCTATTACAAGCCAACCCCGACAGCGTGCTCAGATTGCCATGGAACCAATGTGCCGAAGGCTAGAGATACGACGGCCATGAAGTGGCCATCATCGCCATCTTCATCCAGTCTTCATCTTCACGTCATGTTCAATAAGTTCGCGGGCTAAGTGGTATGGACATGAAGTTATTTCCTGATGTAATCTGTGCCAAGTCATACAGCTTTGCAGCGAACTAATAAGTTCCCCATTCCGTTCGACATATCTACTGATTTTTTGGCCGTTGGTTGCCTTTGCCACAATGTTCCGGACTATAGCCCGTTAGAGGAAGACCGCGCCCGCTCGTTGACGCCAGTTGAATGCTTATAGGGTCGCGCTCATAAGTCTCCGGTAAAACCTGTATCTGCGCCTGGGTTGTTAGTGCCTCAGTAACTGTCGATGCGCACCTTATGCGTCAGCAGTAAGTCAGCAAAGTGAGGATTTGCTTTCACTCACAATGCGGTCGCACTTGAGGTAAGCCTGTAACACTGCACGCAGTCAGCGGCGTTCATAGCGCACTCTGATTCGCGGCCTTGGAATTCGCGGAGAGGTCGATGGAGCGCTCACGCTGGCTGATTGCTGTACTCGCTGGGTTGGTCCCGCTGCTTGCGGGCGCTGCCTCACAACAGCCAGTGACTAACTCTCGTCCTCAGGTCGGCGGACCGCAGGCAACGGTTACGAATCCGCACGGACCTATTTCCACACCTTGCCAGAATTGCCATACCTACTCGAGTTGGAAACCGATTCGCTCAAACCCCGAATTCAATCACGACCAGACCGGCTACCCATTGCGCGGCATGCACGAGAAAGTCAATTGCACCAAGTGCCACACCAGCCCTGTATTCAAGAACGTGAGTACGCACTGCGCCGATTGCCACGCAGACATACATCGCCGTCAGTTCGGCGCCAACTGCGAAAGCTGCCACACGGTCAGGGGTTGGCAGGTATCTCTTAAAGATATTCGCGATCATCAGAACCGCTTTCCGCTGGTGGGCGCACACGCCATGCTGCAGTGCGAAGACTGCCACAAGAACGCAGCCGCAGGCCAGTTCGCGGGTCTTTCAACCGCCTGCTACAGCTGTCACCAAAAGGATTTTCAAACTCCGGTTCTCGATCACGTGGCCTCAGGTTTTCCGACTACATGCGAGTCGTGCCACACCATGAGCACGTGGTTCAACGCCAGGTTCGATCACCTGCGCGTTACCGGCTACGCGCTCACCGGTGCCCACAGCACGCTGCCCTGCACCGCCTGCCACATCAACAATGTGTTCAAAGGAACGCCGGCCACCTGCTATGCGTGCCACACAACCGACTTCAACAACAGCAAGAATCCACCTCACGTGCAGCTCAATTTCCCGCACGACTGTTCCACCTGCCACTCCACTACCGATTGGCTGAATGCGAGGTTCGACCATGCAGTCTATGCAAATTGGCCGCTGACCGGCATGCATGCCACTGTCGCCTGTGCGCAGTGCCACACCAACAACAACTACGTGTCAACGCCAACAGCCTGCTACTCGTGCCATCAGGCGGACTTCAACAGTGCAACCAACCCAAACCACGTTGCATCCGGTTTCCCCACTGACTGCTCGACTTGCCATACGACCAGCGGCTGGAGTCCGTCGTCGTTCAATCACAACAACACGGCATTCCCACTTACCGGTGCGCACATCACCGTGCCGTGCGCTTCATGCCACACCAACAACAACTACACAACACTGCCCACGGATTGCTACGGATGCCACAAATCCGATTACACCGGAGCCAACAATCCCAACCACGTCAGCGCCGGATTCCCCACCACCTGCACCACCTGTCACAACACCACGTCGTGGACACAGGCCACTTTTAATCACAACAACACGGCGTTCCCGCTTACTGGCGCGCACATCAGCGTCCCTTGCGCGCAGTGCCATGTAAACAACAACTACACTACGCTGCCGACAAACTGCTACGGCTGCCACCAGGCCGACTTCACCGGCGCCGCCAGCCCCAATCACGTTTCATCTGGATTCCCCACCGATTGCACGCTTTGCCACACGACCACGGCATGGACACCTTCTTCCTTCAACCACAACAACACTGCATTCCCGCTCACCGGCGCACATACATCGGTCGCGTGCGCTTCGTGTCACACAAACAATAACTACACAACGCTACCGACTAACTGCTTCGGATGTCACCAGCCGGATTGGAATGGAACCAACAATCCTAATCACGCTGCCGCGGCATTCCCAACCACCTGCGACACATGCCACACCACTACAAACTGGACCACGGTCAATTTCAATCACGCGGTCTACGCCAACTATCCGTTGACCGGCATGCATGCAACACTCACCTGCACGCAATGTCATACCAATAACAACTACGCGTCAACGCCGACCGCCTGCTACTCGTGCCACCAAGCCGACTTCACCGGCGCCACAAACCCCAATCACGTCGCATCGGGTTTCCCGACAGACTGTTCCATCTGCCACACCACCAGCGGCTGGAGCCCGTCTTCTTTCAATCACAACAACACCGCATTCCCGCTCACAGGCGCGCACACAACGGTAGCCTGCGCTTCGTGCCACACAAACAATAACTACACAACGCTGCCCACCAACTGCTACGGTTGCCATCAATCCGATTGGAACGGTACCACTAATCCTGCGCACGCCGCTGCAGGTTTCCCCACCACCTGCGACACCTGCCACACCACGACGTCATGGGCCGGGGCGACCTTCAACCACAACAACACACCCTTCCCGCTCACCGGGGCACACGTCAACGTCGGGTGCAATCAGTGCCACATCAATAACGTGTTTGCCGGAACGCCAACCGATTGTTACTCGTGCCACAAGGCAGACTTTACCGGCACCACAAATCCCAATCATGTTACTGCGGGTTGGCCCACCACCTGCACCACGTGCCACACCACCACCGCGTGGATTCCCGCCACGCTGCCGGCGAGTTACCACACCTTCTTCCCGCTCAACCATGGCAACGCTAACGGCGTGTGCGCTACCTGCCACACTAACTCGTCCGACTACTCAATCTTCACCTGCACCACCTGCCACACCGCCGCTGCAACCAACCCGCGCCACTCGGGCGTTTCAGGCTACGTATACAACAGCGTTAACTGCTACGCGTGCCACAAGAACGGAAGTGGCGGATGAAGCACTTCACAGTATTGCTCGCCGCTCTTCTGCTCGCGCCCACTGTTATTGCGCAGCAGGAAGCCGCGTCAGCTCCGGCAGTCGCAGCTGATGCCAAGCCAACCAGCGCGTCCGCACCCGTGCGCTCGGAATTTCACGTGCGTTACATTAGCGGAACCAGTGTGTACATCGACGCAGGCCGCGACGCGGGCCTTGCCGAAGGCACGTCGCTCGTCCTCAAGCAGGACACGTCGAAGCCGAGTGCCGACGCGCAGAATACCGCCGTCGAACCGGGCGTGATCGCCAAACTTGAAGTCGTCGCTATCGCTTCAAACTCCGCCGTCTGCGAAGTAAAAAGCACCACGCGCGAACTCGTCGTTGGTGACACGCTCTCACTGCCCGACGCTGAAGTCGAGAAGCTAGTCGAGAAGAACACGCTCGGTAACACCCGCAGATATCCCATGGTCATCAGCTTTACTGAGGGTGATCCGCTGGACGAAGAAGTGCGCGAGGCGCTGCCGCGTCCTGATCTACCTGAAGTGAACCAGATTCGCGGGCGCATCGGTTTCGACGTCAGCCTGATTCAACAACTCGGTCAGGCCAGTAGCTCCTCCAAGCAGTACGGCATGGTCTTCCGCGCCGACTTCACTCGCATCCTCGGCACCCATTGGAATTTGAACGGCTACTGGCGCGGCAATCTGCGCACCAGTTCCGCACCAACGCAAACCACTTTGCAGGACCTCATTAATCGCACTTACCTGATGAACCTTACCTATGTGAATCCCGGCTCGCGCTGGACCGCCGGCATTGGCCGCCTCTACCTTCCATGGGCCAGCAGTCTTGAAGCAATCGACGGCGCATATGTCGGTCGCATGCTCGGCAGCCACACCGTCACCGGCATCTTCGCCGGCTCCACTCCCGATCCCGCCGCATGGAACTACAACCCTCAGCGCCGCATCGGTGGCAACTTCCTCAACATCCACGGCGGCGACTTTAATTCATTCCGTTTCTCAACCACTGCCGGCGCCGGCGTCAACATGCTGAAGTGGACCATCGACCGGCCATTCGCGTTCACTGAGAACAGCTTTTCGTTCAAACACTATTTCAACGTCTATCACTCCATGCAGATTGACCGGCCGACTGCGAACCCCAACATGGCTCCAGTAAAAACCGGCATCGGCCAGAGTCTCCTGTCGTTGCGCGTGCAGGTTCATCCGCGCGTCGTTCTCGACCTCACTGATACCTACTTGCGCGACGTCCCCACCTACGATCCGACGTTGGTCGGCACCGGCCTGCTCGACAAATATCTCTACCAGGGAATCAACGGCGGCGCGCGCGTTCAGTTTCCGCGCCACATCACCGGCTATTTCAGCCTGGGCAGCAGCACCGACTCCGCCGATCCGAAGAACGCCTTGAATCGAATGTTCGGCGCAAGCATGGCGAATATTTGGAAGACCGGCCTCACCGCCGACGTCCGCTTTTCAAAATTCTCAAGCGCGTTTGCATCCGGCACCTACAAGACCGTCACCGTCTCCCGCGATGTGACTGACAACATGCGCCTCGACCTGCAATTGGGCCGTTACGCTTACAACTCGGTGCCCACCGGATCGCCATCCAGCAATTCAAACTTCGCCAACGTCACCTTTGAAAGCAACCTCGGTTCAAAACTCTTTGTACAGAGCATGTTCACTGCGCAGCGCGGAGGATCGCTCGATTACAACCAATGGACAACCACCATTGGCCTCCGATTCAACAATCGTGCTGCAGCAAGGAGAGCCAAATGAAAATAGATAGATCTATTTCGATTCTCTACGTTTGCCTTCTCGCACTTTCGCCGGCGCTGGCGCCCGCGCAAACGTCTGCCACCAACTCCGCAATCGATCTGGCACAGAGGCAGATTACCGCCTATCTCGATAAACTCGCGGACTTCCATTGCACCGAGTTTGTCACCCAGGAAAAGCTCGCACCCAACGGCCACGTCGAGGCCACCGAGCGAGCCAGGTACGACTACCTCATCATGATGAATGGCACCGGCAACGACTTCCAGCTCAACGAGTCGCGCGTCGAGGCCGCCAACGCTCGCGGCAAGCAGACGCAACTGCCCATGCTGGTCACCAACGGCGTCGCCACTGTACTTCTGGTCTTTCATCCGTATTACCGTGACAGCTTCACCTTTGAGGCCGGCCCGGAAGAACAGGTCGATGGCCATCCCAGCATCCCCGTCCACTTTTCACACATTGCCGGCCGTCGTACCCCCGCCGCACTCGCGTTGCGCGGTCGCGAGTATCCACTCGAGCTCGAAGGCACGGCATGGCTCGATAAGCAATCCGGCGAAGTCGTGAAGGTTGAGGCCACGCTCCAGCACGACATGAGTGACGTCGGTCTTCGCTCGCTTCATGTCCATGTCGATTACAAGCCGTCCGCTCCCGGCAAAAGCGTTGGCCTGCTCGATCTTCCCGCGCTGGCCGTCGTCGATGTCGAAACCCCGCGCCAGCACTGGCGCAACACGCACATCTTCGACAACTACCGCGGATTCTCGACCGAGGCCGAGCAGGATCCCAACGTCAAACTTCACGCAGCCAATAACCCTGACCCGAACAATTCCCCAGCAACCGCCCCAACACTCGCCAGCACAAGGGAGAAGCAGTAAATATGAGCATCCTGCAGAGCGGAATCACCGCCCCGGCCACAATCGCAAAGCGTAAGAAAGACACCGGTCATCGCATTCGCGTCACCATCGCTGCCACCGCAGCAATTATCACGGTTGTCTCCATCGCCGTATACGGGGCCGGCTACTACCTGCTCCCGCTCGAGGAACGCCCATACTCTGACAAATATGAAATGCTTAAGCCAGGCGGCACCATCGGCCTCAAGCTCGGTATACTCGGCACGGTCCTGTTCTTCATCATCTTTCTCTATGCATTTCGGAGATTGATTCCCTGGCTGGGCCGCATTGGAACCGCCCGTCACTGGATGGATTTTCATGTGATCGCCGGCATCACCGCGCCCATTATCATCGCGTTTCACGCCTCGTTTAAGTTTCAGGGCATCGCCGGAGTCGCCTTCTGGATCATGCTTACCGTTGCTCTTAGCGGGGTCATCGGACGCTATCTCTACGCACAGATCCCACGGTCGCTCTCTGCGGCCGAACTTACTCTGTCAGAATTGCATGCCGGCGAAAAGGAGCTCTCTGACGCTCTGCTCGGACAGTCCGTCTATTCAGCGGAGCGCTTGAGCCGTGCGCTCCACGTGCCCACTGCCGCGCACATTCGCCACATCGGTCCGTTATATGCAGTTGCTGAGATGATCTCGCTCGACGTCGCTCTCCCTTTCCGCCTTGCAGCTCTGCGTCGCGCATCGTGCGGCTTTAATGCGAAAATACTCACCATCGGCGGATTGCTCTCAAGTGGCAATCCCGAGGTCGAGCAGATCGTCCGACTGGTCCGGCAAAAGGCTTCGTTATCAAAGCGCGTCGTCTTCCTCGGTCAATCACAGCGCGTCTTTCATCTGTGGCATGTGATCCATCGGCCCTTCAGCTATGCATTCGTGGTGCTCGCCGTCATTCATATCGCTGTTGTCATGGGTCTGGGATTCGTAAGCATGGGTTTTCGATAGGTGATGGAAACACTCGTTTCCTGGCTGATTGCCGGCAGCATTCTGGCGTTCTTCTTTATGCGCTATTGGCGCGCGCATAAGCGCAAAGAGGCGCTTGCCCACGCGGCTACTGAGAGGGGCCAGCTCTTCGATGGACCTCGTGCGCAGCATCCGCTCATCCATACTGAAGCCTGCATCGGCTGCGGCGCATGCGTCGTAGCCTGTCCTGAGGGCGATGTCCTCGGCCTCGTCAACGGCAAGGCCACCATCATCAATGGCCACAAATGCATTGGCCATAGCCGCTGCGCTGAAGAGTGCCCAGTGGGCGCCATTACCATGGTCATGGCCAAGCCAGGCGCCAGGGGCGACAGCCCTGTCATAAGCGAAGAGTATGAAACCAGCGTCCCCAACCTCTTCATCGTTGGCGAGCTTGGCGGCCTCGCCCTCATCAAGAACGCCGTCAACCAGGGCCGCGATTGCATGGACGTCATCGCGCAACGCATGAGCGATCTGCGCAACCGCATCAACGCCAACAATGTCTACGATGTGATCATCGTCGGCGCCGGCCCCGCCGGAATCAGCGCTTCACTTCGCGCAGCCGAACACGGCATCAGCGCGCTCACCGTCGAGCGTGAGGACGTGGGCGGCACCGTGACCAAGTACCCGCGCCAGAAACTTGTTATGACAAGTCCGGTCGAGTTCCCATTGCACGGCAAGTTCAACAAGACCACGCTCTCCAAAGAAGATCTGCTTGCCTTCTGGAAAAAGATTATGGAGCGTACGGATCTCAACATCCGCACTGGCGAAGGTGTTGAAGCTGTCCAGCGCCAGTGGGACGGCTTGTTCACTGTGCGAACGACCAAGCATGTTCATGCCGCGCGCGCTGTCGTGCTGGCCGTTGGCCGCGCCGGCACTCCGCGCAAGCTCGGCGTCAAAGGCGAGGAAATGCCGCATGTTCTCTACCGCCTGATCGAAGCCGATCATTACACTGAAAAGAACATCCTCGTAGTTGGCGGCGGCGACAGTGCCGTCGAAGCGGCCCTCGGCCTTGCGCATCAGCGTGGCAATAAAGTTACAATCTCCTATCGCCGCAGCGAGTTCAGCCGCCTGAAGGACCGAAATGCCAAACGCGTTCAGGAACACATCGCTTCGAAGAAGATCAATGTGCTGTTCAACTCGATCCCGACTGAATTCCGCGAAGGCAGCGTCCTTATCGAAACCGACGGCCAAATCAGCGAACTGCCCAACGACTTTGTCTGGATCTTTGCCGGTGGCATTCCACCTTCCGATTTCCTCAAGGCTTCAGGCGTCGCCTTCGGCACAGAAAATTTAACTGAACAAACCCCTGCCAATGCTTAGGAGTCGCTCGTTGACGATACGCAAGTCTCACGCATCCCTGTCTGCCCTGGCTCTGCTGTTCGCGGCCACCACAGCCTATGCCGCCTCCATCACCGGCACAGTCACCAACAAGACCAACGGCAAGCCCTCTGCAGGCGATGCCGTCGACCTCATCGACGTGCAGGCCGGCATGGCCGACGTGGCCCACGCCACCACCGATTCAAGCGGCCGCTATTCGCTCGACGCACCGGGCGCGAGCGCTTACTTGATTCGCGTTAATCACCAGGGCGGCACCTACTTTATAGCCGCGCCGCAGGGTGGCGGTTCTGGCGATGTCGGCGTCTATGACGTCGCTGCCAAAGTCGAAGGCGTTCGCATCGACGCCGACATGCTGCTCATTGAAGCGGCCGGCGGCATCCTGCGCGTGCATGAGCGCTACCTGATCCGCAACACCAGCCTTCCGCCGCGCGCCCAGTTCAGCAACAATACGTTCGAAGTTGTTCTCCCTTCGGGTGCCGAACTCGACAGCGCTTCCGCAACGCGCCCAGGAGGTCTCGGCACAAACACGCGCCTCGTACCCCTCAGCCAGAAGGGCCACTACACCTTTAACGTGCCCATCCAGCCCGACCAGGGTGAGAAGGAAACGCTGTTCGAGGTCATGTACCACATCTCATACAATGGCAAGTTCACCTTCTCGCCGCAACTCCTCATGCCTGCCGACAATCTCGTGGTTTACGGTGCCAAGGGTATCGACTTCAAAGCCGCGCCCGGCTCGAGCTTCGAAACCCGGCAGGAAGATCCGCGCGTCGATACCTGGGTAGCCAAAAACATTCGTCCCGGCCAGTCCATTGGATTCACCGTCTCCGGTGAAGGCCAAATGCCGGCACAATCGAGTGGTGGCGATCAGCCCTCGATGGGTGGCGCTGCAGACTCCGGCAATCGTCCTGGCGGCGGTATCGGGGCACCTATCGGCTCGCCTGACCCGCTTACCAAATACAAGTGGTGGATCCTCTCGGTCCTTACAATATTGCTCATTGCGGCAGCGGCATTCATGCTTCGCAAACGCGCCGAAACACTCCCTGACACGTCGGCATCGTCACACCTCGACGCACGTGAAGCCCCACGCACGCCGGCACCAACGCGCCCACCCGCAACCACACCGCTCGCACCATCCGCCCCGGTCAGCCAAACCGTGCTGCTCGGCATCCTCAAAGACGAGCTCTTCGCCATCGAAAGCGAGCGCATCTCCGGTACGCTTTCTGAAGCAGATTACGCTCAGATCAAAACTGGCCTTGAAGCCGTTCTCAAGCGCGCCTTAGCCCGTGACAAATAGCCTCTTTGGCTTTCGACATGAAACGAAAGGTGATCCCTTCCGTTGATTCAAGGCATCTTCTTATGCTCGGAAGAACATAGGCGAACCCGAGGTGCGCTCCAAATACAACAAGAGCGATTCAACGAGCACCAGATACGATTAACCAACGCAATTTTCGGTTTACCACCGCGAAACGGTCAGGTTATCGAGATAGACAGTGCTCGAAGACGATCCGGGATCGAAGCTGTCCACCTGAAAATTGGTGAGCAGCGTGGGCGCCCAGCTGAGAGCGTATGCGGAAGGCACAGTGACATTGATCGGCTGTTGGTTTCCATCGAGCCACACCGATTGATAGGTGACATTGCCGTAGTCATCGCGCGAATAACTGATCTGCACATGATGCCAGGTGAATTGAGACCAGGTGCGGACATTGCAGGGCGCGCTGGAGTTTAACCAGTGATCGACAGGCGCGGTGGGCGTGCCTATATTTTCAGAGAAATCCCAGGTGCCGGACCAGCCATCGCATTGGACGCCAAAGATCACAGTTTCCCCATTCGGCATCACCTGATTCAAATCCATCTCAATGTTGGCGACAGATCCGGAAGAATCGGTGAGGTAAACCCACCCGTCGTACACGAAGTTTCTTGCGTTGGTGTTGTCGCCGAAGGCAGCATAATAACGTTCACCGCCGTAATACGTGTAAGTGGTATAGAACTCGCGGGCATTGCCGCCGAGCGATGGAGAACCAGTCATCGCCATGTCGCCCGCCGAGGAACCGTAGGTTCCAGAATCGTGTTCTGCGATCCAGTTGCCCAAGGCCTGAATCCCCGTGACAACCGCAGCGTTAGAAGGAATGGACGGACCCGCGACCGTCGGCGAAGAGCCTGATGATCCAGATCCTGAACCGCCTGACCCAGAGCCTGATGATCCAGATCCTGAACCGCCTGACCCAGAGCCCGATGATCCAGATCCGGAACCGCCTGAACCAGAGCCTGATGATCCGGAACCGCCTGAACCATCCGATCCCGAGCCCGATGATCCAGATCCGGAACCGCCTGAACCAGAGCCTGATGATCCGGAACCGCCTGAACCATCCGATCCCGAGCCTGATGATCCAGATCCTGAACCGCTGGAACCAGACCCTGATGATCCCGAGCCTGAACCATCCGAACCTGACCCCGATGATCCAGACCCTGACGACCCAGACCCTGACGATCCTGATCCTGAACCTGATGAACCTGAGCCCGATGATCCAGAGCCAGATCCCGCAGAACTCGCAGCGGTGTTCACAATATTTGCCGAGCAAGCAGTCAGACAAAGGAAAGAAAGGCTCAAGAGGCCCAAAAGAAATTGTGAGCTACGATAATTCAACGACTCCTCTTTCTCAACCTGCCAGCACTCACGCCGATCGTTCACAGCGGGACGTTGACTTGCCTCCAGCTCGATCTACCTCTGGGCACACCACGGGCGTCGGCGCATATGCGTCGCTCTGTTTGTCTTTTAGGGCAAACACGATAACGTGGCTACTGCAGCTTGGGCCCGTGCCTGTGTCAGTCCTATCGGAACTGCACTGTTGACCAAGCTGAAGGCTTACAGCTTTGTAATTTGGCTATAAATTTCTAAGTGAGGAAATCGTAACAGACATCCAATTCACCTACGCTTGCTCTAAAGTTGTATCGAGATCGTTACTAATGTACTTAGTCCCTCTTCCTTCGCCATTGAATGCGCAAATCGTTGTAATATCCAGCCGCGTTATCTCCTGATAACTTCGCGATGTGCAGATGTTTCTGATTGGTTGAGGTACTTTATGAAGGGCTGAGGATTTTCGAAGTGATAGTCGTCACTATCGGTAGGCACTACTTCTTCCGCGTTCAGACTGATCGCCTGGGCTCTGATCGAATCTCTTTTCTCTCGAAAGATCCTGGGCTTTGACGCGGTCGAAAAGTTCATCAAATGGAAGACAACCGGCAACTGTTTTCTCCCACCCATATACGTCATACAGGTGTCCCTCCTTCGCTTCGGAAGCAAACACAAATTGCCATTTATTGTGCGGGGACTTAAAAGGTCGGCAACTTCAACATCTTCCCAGGGCCAACATGAATGCTTTGAGTCGCCGCATCAAGCTTCTTTCTCCTGCTTTGACTTGTGCGTTGTTATCAATTACCGGTCGAGGAGCCCCACCTCGGCTGATTGCTTCAAGGCGCTCGTTTTCGTTTCCATCACCCCGTCGAACACAAGCATCACAGTCAATGGCACCGAACTACTCACAGCGATGGGGAAACAATTCTGACGACTGCGAGTGTGGCTCCTGTGACTTTCGGCAAGCTCTTCTCGTGTTTGGTTGATGGCTACGTGTACGGCTCGCCGTTGATCCTCTCCAACCAGACAATCAATGGCGCAGCGCACAATGTGCTCTACCTGGCTACCGAGAATGACAGCGTGTACGCATTTGGCTCCGGCACATGCGGCGGTGGTACTCCGTCATGGAAGGTTTCGCTGCTGAAGAGCGGAGAGACACCTCTCACCGACAAGGCGATCCTGCCGTACGCAGGTGTGACCTCCACTCCGGAAATCGATCCGACTACGGGAACGCTTTACGTGCTATCGACGGAGCAGTCGAGTTTCGGAGGCAACTTCTTCGGCACGCAGCAGCTGCCGCTCCCACGAGCGCGGCGCTAATTGCGTTAGCGTAGAACTACCCGAATGAACTCTACAGCAGCACCAACCAAAGCGGCGATACGCCTGGGTACGGCATCAAGTTCAGTTCACCGGTAGTCGCAAAGGCCAAAGTGTATATTTCGACGGGCACCGACCTGGCGACAGTCTCGAATCCGAGAGGTGAGATCGATATCTACGGCCTGAAAAAGTAGATCAACGCCATTTTGGTCGCGTTCCCGCAGCGCCTGCAAACGCTCTCTCACGTGAAACTACGTGTTGTCGGCCCGGAATCGCGTGATTGTTGAGCCGGTTTCGCTTCTCTGCCGCCGTCTTCCCTGCATTCCGCACGAAATGGTGTGGCTTTGGCCATTACTGACACATTCCAAGGGCATGCCCTGTGCCAGTTTCGGTTTTCTAAAGGACTTAACGACGCAGCCTTCGGCTCTTATGATTTGACAGCGTGCGAATCGCTGTCATAAGGTTGTATCAGAAAAGGAAAAATATAGATTTATCGCACAAATCGACATATATAGCTTGCTTGTGCCACAAAATTATGTATCATGCTCGAAGTAGTTCCTTAAAATGTTGCCTGCGGAAGCTCAGTAGAAATCGTTCGCGAGAAGTGTGCGTTGCTAAGTACACATCAGATCTTTAACAAACGATTCTCTGCAGAGTCAGTCCGAAAATAGATATAGCTTCACGGACAGTGTAAGCCCTCTGCCTCGCCGGAGCTATGTGCCAAGAGGTTGCTGAGAAGGACGTTATACAAAGTGCCAAAGTCCTTGTAACTCAAGACAGCCCACCATTCAAATCTGTCAGATTACTCCCTGGAAGGGGTGTGGGTAATCTACGTCCAAAACTTTCTACCTCAAGGGAGTAGTCGACCTCCTGCTTAAGGAAATTTTTTGGAAATTGAACAAGAGCTTCGCCGTGACCCCGCGCAAAGCGCCATTGCACCTGTGGCCACTGTATGTGGGATGCAGAAGCTATCGATATGGTTGATACCCGTAAGACTTGGTTCGCTGCGCAACCAGCGGCCCAGAATAAATCTATCCGCAAGAAAAGGGAAATCATGAACCGACCCAAGCAGTTTTTCTTCTTCACTGCCCTTTTTGCACTCTGCTCTGCTTCTGCTTGGGCCGATGTGTACGTCAGCTACCCTGTCAATGGTGCCGTTGTTGCATCGCAGTTCAGTCTTTACGCTACTTCCGATACGTGTTCCAGCCAACCGATCGCTGCGATGGGGTTCTCGCTTGACAGTGGTGCCAACATCGCCTACGCCTTCAGTCCCTCTATCTACTACTCACCATTAAGCGCTTCCCCGGGCGCGCACGTTCTGCATGTGAAGGCGTGGGGTATTTGGGGCTCCGCCTGCGACACCGATGTGGCGATCTCGGTAGCTGGGTCCAGCTCACCTGCTAACGCCAGTGCTAGCGTCGCGCCCTCAGGTGGCAGCGGGCCGTACGTTCCCCCTTACGCCGCGGTTGTCAGCAGCATTCAGACCGTTGGCAGTTGGGTTAACTTTCACGATTCTGGAACCTACGGCTCCTCAGCAGGCGCCATGGCGATGACTGGTTCTCCATCGCTCAGCGGCAATGCCCGCGAGTTCTATACCGCTTACACGTATTACGGCGGTGAACGTTATTATGCTGCCTTTGGCGACGACACAACCTCCAGAAATTTTGTGTACGACGGATGGGTTTACCTCACCGATTCCTCCGGATCGATCGCCAACATTGAGATGGACATGAATCAGGTGATGCCGAATGGGCAAACTGTGATTTTTGGCGTCCAATGCGATGGCTGGACCAGCACCTGGGATTTCTCGGAAAATATAGGCACGCCCACCGCGCCTGTCGATCACTGGTTAACTTCCAGCGCGCCCTGCAATGTCCGAAACTGGTCTCAATTCACCTGGCATCATGTCCAGTTCAGCTATTCGCGCGATGACTACGGCAATGTCACCTATCAATCGGTGTGGCTCGATGGAAACCAACAGCCGATCAATGTCACTGTGCCCTCCGCATACGCTCTCGGTTGGGCGCCCGCGCTACTCACCAATTTTCAGGTGGACAGCTACAGTCCAGGTTGGTCTTCCAGCACCATCTTCCTAGACAACCTGGCACTTTCGCGTTGGTAAATCGACAGTTTCAGATGAATTGGTTGGCCGACTGCAGGTGATCAAAACAGCACGCGCTGATGCTTCGTACGATTGAAATCAATCGATGGAAGTGATCAGCGCGGCATTCTGACCTCGGCCCTCGAGCAAGGCTGGCGCTTCCGAATTCTCTCGTGAGTGGTCGTTGAGGTTGAGAACTAATTGGTTCGAGTGATCCAGAAACTGCAAGGCCATACATTGTTGCCGTCGAGCGAGGGCGCGAACATTTTCAGATCTGTGGGCATTCTGGCGAAACTGCCTTCCCAATCAGGGAAAACCTCGCGCAATACTTCTGGATGATGTTGCTGCATTGCGCTACTCGCCCAAACCACTTTGAATGCAGAGTTGAACGAGAGAAACGCCTCGAGCAAATATTGCTCGCCCCAGAAGCACAGGTTCCTCTTTACGAACTTTTCGGGGTAGTCGAGCGGCGTAAAAATATCGTGAAAATGGATGAGCACGCCGGGCGCGAGTCTAGGCAAAATACCAAGCAGCTCGAACAGGACATCGCTATCCATCGAAACAACGTGACTCGAGTCGATGAAGAGGATGTCGCCTGCCTTGAGCGAAAGGAATAGGTCGAAAGGCGCATCCTGCACTTTAGCTGGAATAAGGCGGGTGAGGCCTGGCAGACCTTGCTTAAGATATGAAGCAGGATACGGTTCGATCGCGATCAGTTCACCCGGAAATCCGTCGGCAGCGTTCTTGCGCATTGCTGCTGCGTTAACCAGTGTCGAGTTGCCGCTGCCGATCTCAACTACGCGCTGGGGCTTGCGCTGGCGCACGAAGGCATAAAGAATCTCGGCGTCGACTCGCTCGAAGAAACCGTTGTTGAAATGAAACTGCGGTCCGTGGCCGTTAATCGGTACGGTTGTCTCAGAAAACCCACATTCCTTTACATACGGAAGAAGCTCAGTACGAAGCAAGTCGATTTGATCCTGCAGATTGAAATCAAATGCTGTGCATGGGCGGCAGGCCTTCCAGTCCTTACTTTGAAACGATTTGATGCTGGGGACCGGAAAGTAAAAATGTTGGGGCGTCACGCTTACGCCGAGCCCATCTTGCACGAATTGAAACAGTGTTGAGAGCGTCAGCCTCACGCTGGGCTTACGCATTAGGCTAGTCACCAAAAGTACCTCACCGTTCGTCAATTGGATATTGCAGACCCAGCAGGAGGGGAGCCGAGTTCCTGCCCTCATTAGATAAGGTGCCGTTTAAGCGGCAAAGGTTGTCAGCAGAGATTAATGACGGACGCCGGCCTATCCGTTCCCATCCTCATATTGAAGGAGTGATGGATGGCCCGTTGAGCCAAGATACGAACGAAATTGGGTTGAGGCAGCGCATCGCGTTTCACGTGCATCAAACTTCCTGTTGAGTAAACAAAGGAGTTAATGGGAATAATGCGCGCCGCGAGGGAAGCATACGCGCACGCTGGATTCTTTTCGCATCCTGATCGTGATAACTCAGCGACTTCTTGACATTTTTTTGAGTTGTTAAAACTTGGGTCCCGCTTTTCAGCCTCAAAACGATTCGGAGGTGTGATGCGAACGCTTGGTCCTACAAAGCTTGTTCTCTCTCTCAGTTTTCCAGGTCTCTTCACGATGGCGCTCAGCGGATGCGGCGCATTGTCGACTTCTTCAAATGGCACGGGTTCCGGTTCCGGGACTCCACCGCCAGGTTTGTCGTCGATCAATCACATCGTCTTTCTCTCGCAGGAAAATCGTTCATTCGATCACTATTCCGGGGCGCTCCGCCAATACTGGGCGCAGAACGGCTATCCTGACCAGTCGTTTGACGGCCTGCCGCAATTCAACCCAACATCAGGGGCAGCGCCGCTGGTTGGGCCGGCCCCGACGAATCCAGGCTGCAAAGCAAACCAACCTCCACCGGCCGACTGCGCATTCGATACCAGCAACCCTGTTACCTCGTTTCATCTGATTTCACAATGTGTAGAGAATCCGAGCCCCTCATGGAACGAAGGACACATCGACTGGGACTACAACGATCCGCTGGGACTGAGCGCCGCCAAGCTGAACGGATTTGTCTACTCTGCCGCGCACGACGCACGCAATAACCAACCGCCTTTCTTTGACACCAACGGCCTGCGCGCCATGGGTTACTACGACGGCGGCGATCTGAATTACTACTACTACATGGCGTCGAACTTTGGCACCTCGGACCGGTTCTTCACCCCAACTATGTCACGTACGCATCCGAACCGCGAGTACTTGGTCGCCGCTACCTCGGGCGGTTATGTCTATCCTGAGGGAACCGACGCCAACGATTCAGCGCAGCTCTCCCAGACCACAATTTTTCAGCTGTTGCAGAATGCGGGAATCACTTGGAAGATTTACGTCGACCCGACGAACAGTGGCTGTTCCGGACCGCCCTATCAAGCTTCGTGCCTGATCAACTTGAGTTACATTAACAATTTCACCTTTGCCAAGACCATCGTCTCGCAGTATCCACAAAACATCGCTCCGATCTCGCAGTACTTTACCGATCTTCAGAATGGCACGTTGCCCCAAGTGGCTCAGATTGAACCGGCCACCGATGCCGGCTTTGACGAACACCCTACAGTTGACGATACGTCGCTGAGCAATATTCAGTTGGGAGCTCAATACGTTGAGTCGCTCATTAATGGGCTCATGAAAAGCTCATCGTGGAAGGATTCAGCGTTTATCCTTACTTACGATGAGTGGGGCGGATTCTACGATCACGTTGCGCCGCAGCCGGCGGTAAGTCCTGATGGCATCAAGCCGGTGGACTTGTTGCCTGGCGATTTGTGCACCACGACGACCGGACCCACATGTGATTTTGTTTTTACCGGATACAGGATTCCGCTGCTCGTCGTGTCACCGTATGCGAAGAAGAACTATGTGGATCACACTGTTGCCGATGCCACGGCGATTCTGAAGTTGATCGAGACACGGTTCAATTTGCCGGCTCTCACAAAACGCGACGCAGCGCAGCCCGATATGACGGCTTTCTTCAATTTCACTTCGCCGCCATGGATAACTCCGCCCACGCCGCCTGCGCAAACGACTGCTGGCGCTTGCTATGTGGACAAATTGCCCTGATCCAAGTCGACCCGATCGAGGCTTAGTGCACCGGGACCGGCTCGCTGGGCGTTCAGGTTGGGTGGCTCGACAGCGAGAATTTTGACTGCGGGCCGGTCTTTGATGCTGCATTGGCAAGTACTTGCATCCAATATAAAGACGTTTACGGTGAGGACGTACTCGCGAATATGCCGTCAGCTCTCTTGTGGAAACTGATCCCCACGCGGTCTGTCTCCCTGGCAGTCGTCATTCTGCTATTGGGCAGCGGATCGCACATGCTGATTCATGCTCAGACCGCAGTCTCGGGCCAAACCGGGACCGCGCCTGCGAACTCTCCAATACAGCCCACCTTGAACACAAGCCCGCTCACACGACCGGAGGCTCAGCAACCTTTGGACGTCGACAGGGATCCTATTCCATCTCCTGACCCGATTAGGCCACCGGCATCTGCGGCAAACGTCAATTCAGTCACTGTGCCAGGTTCTGTGGGTAATGCAAGCGCCGATCTGAAGAAGCAGCAGGACGGCGTTTATATTCTGCATGCGAACGTCGACGAAGTGATCCTGAACTGCGCCGTGCTTGATGCCAAAGGCCAACCCGTAAAAGATTTGAACCTAGAAAATTTCCGCGTTTGGGAAGATGGAGTTGCGGCGAAGGTCAACTCTGTGCAACACCTCGACCTTCCTGTATCGATGGGCATCTTGATCGATAATTCCGGATCCATGCGCGAGAAACGAGCCGCCGTTAACGCCGCTGCGTATCGCTTGCTCAACACATCCAATCCGCTGGATGAGGCGTTTGTCGTCAACTTCTCTGACCGTGCTTATCTCGACCAGCGTCTGACCACCGATCGAGTCGTGCTCGATCGCGGAATTTCGCGCTCCGATTCCGCAGGCACTACGGCGATGTATGATGCCGTAGCCGCATCGGCAAACGAGCTGGCCAAACATGGCAAAAATCGGAAACAGGTGTTGCTCATCATTACCGATGGAGCGGACAACGCATCAAGGCTCCATCTCAAAGACGCAATCAGTCGCGTGCAGGGCCTGGGCGGCCCCGTGGTGTATACCATCGGACTACTCTTCGACGCCGAGCGAAACGAATCGGACCGTGCAAGAAATGATTTGGAAACGCTCTCGCTGGAAACCGGTGGCATCGCCTTCTTCCCGCGATCCTTGCAGGATCTCAATAACATCGCCGCAGACGTCGCCAGGGACATTCGCGAACAGTACGTCGTCGCCTACCACTCGAACCGGCCGTTCAGCATGCAAGGCTATCGTGCGGTTCGCGTCGAAGCGCACGGGGCGGGCCGCGGTCAGCTCACAGTGAGAACCAAACGGGGCTATTATGCACAGTCAGAGCAGTCCAAAGAACCATTGGACGCAAGCAGGCAACACTGATGAGATGATAGCCGCGCCTGCTGTAGCTTTCGTCTTGCCTTAATCCCCAGCCCCCCGAAGCAAACGCTGAACCGCTAGCGCTATTGCAGACGGAATTCCACCGTGATAATCATTTGCACGGCTACCGCATGGCCCTGATACATTGCGGGGCTGAACTTATATTGTCTTACTGCTGCAATCGCTCGTTCGTCTAGACCCATGCCGAGATGACGCACCACAGTGGCATTCTGGGGATTGCCCTGCGAATCGACAATCAGCTGAATTCCGACGACGCCCTGGAGATCTGCCTGGCGCGCCTCCGGGGTGAATTGTGGTTCAACGGAATGGATAACACGGGGTGCGCTCACACCTCCGCCAACGTTCATCAGGCCGCCACCATATCCGCCATTGCCCCCCGGCCCCATGCCTGTTCCCTTGCCTTGGCCTATTCCTCCGCCCAATCCGATGCCGAATCCGGAATTGCTTCCGCTGCCCTGTGAAGCCAATGCAACTTGCGTTGACTGAGGCGCGCCCAGTTTTGGCATTTCAGTGTCTTGCGGCAGGCGAATTTGCATGTTTGGTTCTACCGACAGCTTCGGAACATTGATCTTCGCTTGCTCGAGATGCACCATCGGCGTTCTTGTTTCCGTCGGCACGTGCCCCCGGCTGGGTGCCTCCACCTGATGCGCACCGCCTCCACCGCCGCCACCAGGCACTTTCGCAATCTGCATCACGGGCGGAGGCGGAGGATCGTAGATTGTGAAGTGAATCGAAGCAACGTTGGTGTCTGCAGTTTTTGCGACCGTCTTTGGAATCATCATTCCCAGCGATACAATCGCCACCGCGGCAACGACATGGATGACGCACGAAAGCGTGCTGGAAAACCGGTCCCGATTCGACGTATATTGGTCGAGCCCCCTGAACATCTGCGGAACACTCGCTGGTACCGCAGGCCGCGCAATGATCGGAAGTGGCAGGTGCTCAGCCACCACAGAAGCGGTGTTCCCATATTGCAAAGTAACTGGCCAGTTATCGTACACTCCAGTCACTCGTCCACCATCTGCTAGAGGTTCAGTTCCAGGCCCGTATTTACTCATCATGTCTGCGTGCGGGAAATGCACCCGCGTCCCCTCTCTTCTGTCTCGCTGCTCCAAAGTCTCTGGGTTTCGTTTGCTCAACTGCATGCCTCGCCATCCATTCATTTCGGCGGTGGCAATTTGTAACTGGCCTTACCAAATTCCTTTATCGCTTCCGGTCAGTCGCTGCTTGGCTACGGCGGCCGTCGCCAGCCACGGCAACAAGCTAAGGCGTGCGCCAATCTCCAGTTCTCCCCGCCCCAGCACACAAGCCAATTGCGATCCATAGAGCCGGGCGGATTGCGGCATGATGGGAACACGCAAAAAGCCCCGGCTGTAGAAAACCTCTTTGCCACCGAACCTTGCCGCATTCGTTACAAACTCCGGCAAGTCGAGGCCAGTCCCGCGATAGCCCTTCACATAATCCGAAACGATTTGAAGATATGTCGCCATTCCCTCCCAGATGCCCGCGCTGATGGCCAATGACCGCAGTTGCTCGTAGTCAATGCCGCCGGCATCCGCTACGGCCGCAGTATCTACGATGTCGCATAGCCTGAAATTGAAATGGCGGTACATGCGCTGCAGAGTCGAAATCATTAGACGATCTGAAATTGAAGAAATCTGAAATTGATAATTGCCGAAGCGTACCTGCCTGGCGCGATCTGCCAACGAGGAAGCGATGACGAGTTGCTCTCCTGTCTGCCCAAGCCGTCCCGCGTGAACTTCGACCGGCTCAGGCAAGCCTGGTATCACGAAGTTCCACTTATTCGCCAAACGGTCTCCCCAGCTTCGGGGTGCAATGCTTGCGCTAAAGCTCGTGCGAAAAAGCTTCGTCACATCTTCAACAGCAACGTTGGTGTACAAATCTAAATCGCTGCCCAGATCAGGCCAGTGGTCCAGCGATTTAATTACCGTGACATCATAGCGGCACTCTTGAAATCTGGCACAGATCTCGTGCAAAAAAAAGACAGCATTCTCAATGCGCGCACCCTCGCATGCCAGCGCGCCTCGTGCCCACGCGGTCTGAGCGGCATCCCTCTCGTCGCGCGTCAAGCTGAGCACAACTTCAAGCCAGCGCACGTCCACATGGTGCGTATGGGCCAGCGCCAGTGCCTCTCTGAACTCATCGGGACCAAGGCTCAGCAACTCGCGCTTCAGCGCGGCCCGCTCGAGCGAGGCTGTCGAATAGCCTCCATGCGGCTGCAGCAACATGCGAGAAATCAGGGTAAGTGACTCTAACGACGGAAACTCTGTGGCTGGCTGAATCATCTGTTCTGCTCCCCTTAAGACAACTCAGTTAGGTAGCTTGGGTGTTCTGGATAGAGGAGGCGCCAAAGGCGCATTCTGAGAGGGTTTCTGCCCCGGCGAGGCGTTATCGCGAGGCGTCAATTCGATAGGAGACTGTTCCATGTGGCGCTGGCGGCTATAGACCCCCACCGCGCCGTCAACTTTTTGATCGCTCTCTGTGGCCACTTGAAACAGTGGCCTGCCCACCGCTGCCGAAGTTGTTGCGCGGCCCACGGGAATGTTCGCGTCGACGGCCTTTCGCGCCTTCTCATAGAAGAATTGTGCCGACTCCAGATCGCCATCCTTCTCCGCAACGTAAGCGCGGTTATTCAGCGAAAACGCGCTGGTTGGATCGAGCGAATATGCCATCAGGAAATCTTGCCTTGCTGTAGCCCAGTCGCCTTGATTCTCCGCAGTCACTCCCCGCAGGTTCAGCACGTCGGCCCTTGATGTTGTGGAATCAGTCCCCGTCATCCGGCTCTGAAGGCGTTTTGCATTCGCCTCAGCCATCTCGCTCACCGGTTTTCCTCGCCATGCAGAGCTGTCGGTGAGGTCGATTGTGTCGGCAGAACTGGAGACTGCAGCCGCCGCGTAGTGTTTCAACGCGCTCGCATAATCTCCCATCGACTCTTCGGCCACGCCCAGATTATTCAGCGTGTACGCGTTTTGCGGATCCAGAGACCGCGCCTGCTCGAGAAGTGCTGCCGCTTCGTTGCCCCTGTTTTCCGACAGCAAGCCCATCGCCTCTACATTCATGCGATTCACCCGCATCGGCGTTTCCTTCAGTTCTGCGAATGCGGTATTCATGGGCTTTCCTTCAAGATCCTTCACGTTGCTCAAATCGATATTCGCGGTGGAGGCTTGCTCTGACGCCAACTTATAAAACTTGTTGGCCTCTTCAAGTTGCCCTTGCAACTCCGAAATGTAGCCAAGATTATTCAGCGTAAAGGGGTCAGCGGGGTCGTACAGATACGCCTTATAAAAGAGATCGGCGGCTTTTCCCAGGTTGTGCTTCCGAACTGCCGCCACTCCTTCTCGATTAAGACGCTGGACGTAAGTCAACTCGCTGCGTCTCGGGATAATGATGCTCACGGTATGGCTCGTTGACTGCGCACAAGCTCCAAGCGATCCCAAGCTCGCCATTACTGCAGTTACGCTTGTGAAGTGACGTAAACCCTTGCCCATCGTGCTCCCTTGGCGTGACGCTGGATAGAGGTCCAAAACCCTGAAAGAGCCCGTATAAGAGGTCCAACCCACTGAAGAAGCCCTTCAGTACGGGGTACTGTGTAATTTGTTAGATGCGATGTGACGACCCTCGTTGCCTCTATTGCACACCATAGACCACCCTTTATCTCAAGCCATCATCGAAACTATTGCCGTTCAATATCGCGGAGAGGTGTGTGCAGAATGGTTCGATCTCTTCCAGTGGCCTTTATCCAATGTGTGCTGCTGGCTGTTCCACTCCTTGGCGCTCAGTCAGAACATCCAAACAACGCTAACGCGGCAGTAGAGACCATCAGGCCGTCGGGCGATTTGGCCGCCCTGCCATCACTCCCCCACGGAATGACCACCATCGTGGGCGGCACAATACGAAACCTGGATTTCGTACGCGACCAATTCTCCCTGGCCCTCTACGGACAGCGGCCAATGAAGATTTTGTTTGATGAGCGGACCAAAGTTTATAGAGACGGAGTCAAGATTCCGCTGCGCGACTTGCGCGCCGACGAGCACGCTTCCGTTCAAACCGCCTTGGATAGAAGCGATGTATTCGCCGTGAGCATCCATGTCCTGTCGGCCTCTCCCGAAGGTGAATGCCGTGGCCAGGTACTGAATTACAACCCTCGCACCGGGGAGTTGAGCATCCGTTCAGAACTGTCCTCTGGTCCGGTCAAGTTGTTGGTTCCGTTGGATGCGTCCATCGTTCGCCAGGGCCAAGCCGACTTTACTTCTCAGTCTTCAGGGCGAAGCGATCTCGTAGCAGGGGCGCTTGTTTTGGCCACATTCCGGCGCGGCCAAAACAGCAAGGATGTGGCCAGCCATATCGCAATTCTGGCCGTCTCTGGCTCGTCGTTCCGGTTTGCCGGGAAAATCTCTTACCTCGACCTTTCAAACGGGTTGCTCGATATGGTCGATCCGCTGGACGGAAAACGCTACGAAATCCATTTTTCTTCCGCACGCATCCCGACGAGTGGAAATATTCATCTCGGCGAAAACGTCACCGTTGTGGCGTCTTACGACGGGTCCCAGTACCAGGCCACTGAAATTACGGCTTATTGAAGATGAATGATGTAGTCGGTGTTCGCATCGAACCGATGGCCCGCCTCATTGTCAACGCTGACGATTTTGGCCAAACCCAGGGAATCAACCGCGCCGTCTTCGAGCTTCATCAGGCGGGTCTGCTCACCAGCGCCACACTCATGGCTCGCGCGGCTGCCACCGACCAGGCCATTGAATTTGCGCGCGCAATACCATCGCTCAGCATCGGCTGCCACATTGTCCTCACCGATGGCGAACCAGTACTCCCGGCCGCTCAAATCCCTTCACTGCTCGACCCATCTACCAGTCTCTTCTTTGCAAGCCTTAACGCGTTCCTCGGCCGGCTCTTCACAGGCCGTATTCGCGCCGATGAAATCGAAGCCGAAACCATAGCCCAGATCAAATCCCTGCAGTCTCGCGGAATTCGAGTCACTCACATCGACAGTCATAAGCACACGCATATGTTCCCGAGCATTCTGCGTCCCATTCTTCGCGGAGCTCGCGCCTGTGGCATTCAATCAGTTCGCAATCCCTTCGAGCCGACATGGGCAATTCGCGCTACCGCCAACTGCAACTTCGTTCGCGCTGCGCAGGTCAGCGTTCTCCACGGCCTGCAGACCCGCTGGCGACGCATCCTCGCTGAAGAAGGCTTCTCTACCACTGGCGGTACCCTCGGCGTATCCTGCACCGGTGCACTCAGTAAGGGGACTCTTCATAGGCTTCTCGATCGGGTTCGGACCGGCACATGGGAACTGGTCACGCATCCCGGCTATTACGATGCCGATCTGGCGCGCATTCAGACCACCCTCCGCGCGTCACGCGATATGGAGCGCGAGGCACTTCCTGTTCTGCATGAATTCCCCGCACTACACCTCATCTCCTGGAGCCAACTCAAGCCCCGGCGATGATGCAATAGCGCTGTCTCTGCACTCTGGAGACAAATTGGCCGAACTCACGCTGCCACATCGTCGCGCGGTGAATTGCTGGGTACTTCCAGTGGCTCCGATGCTATGCTCTCTCGAAAAAGATTCGTGCTGAGTTTGACAGGTTCTTGAGAGGAAATAGGGGCTGGAAATGGAGGTCCGTAAGATCCGCGAAAATCATTCCATCGAATCTCGAACAACTCCGACAACGTCGCACAACCGTCGGTGAGCGGCCGAAAATGAGAATTACGATAATCGTGCACAAGGCGCAAATCGATTTCCGCCACTTGCAGACGGCGCAAAAGGGCAACGTGAATCAATTCGCTGTCGTATCCCCAACCATTCAGGCTCAGCAACGGAAATACGAGATTAGCCGCATTTAGCGTGAGCGATTTCAACCCGCACTGCGTATCTCTAAAAGGCAACGCTAAAACATGACTAGCCACAAAATTGAAGACACGGCTCGCGACGCGCCGATGCAGGGGCTCCCCACTATGAGAACTGAAAGGAGCAAGCCACCGAGATCCGATGGCGATGTCTGCTCCGTTCCTCACGGCCGCAACAAGGCGTAGAACTTCGCGAACAGATTCCTGCAAATCCGCATCGCAAAGGATCACAATCTCACCGCTCGCGACCCTTACACCCTGACGGATAGCGAATCCTTTTCCCCGGTGAGGAAAGGATAGGATCTCGACGCCACAGTGGGGTGCTTGAAAAGCACGAGCGATGTCTGCTGTAGAGTCCGTTGATCCATCATCAACAACGATGATTTGGCATTCGCCGAGATGAGAAGCCGACAGTTCGGCGATCACACTTAGCGTAGGTGCAATTCGCTTTGCTTCGTTGTATGCGGGGATGACAAAGCTGAAACTATAAGTTGACACGGACACTCCTGGAAGTTGAGCTTGGCGGATATGAGGATTGGATGTTCGCCCATCTTACTTTCTGTATCCGCTCGTGAAGTGCCATTATGGAAACCCTCGCGCTACGCTGCTGTTGCCTCGCCTTGCGGCGCGGTGGGAAGTTGCTTTGACTTATTGAGCAAACGTTCAAACTCCGCTAAGTATGATGCGACGATCCGCGGCATTGTCGACCGCAAAGCTTCCTGATAATTTTGCTCGGCCATGCGCGCCTGTCGTTCCGGATCATGGGCCAGTGCGATTAAGTGCGAGGCCAGATCGGCAGAATTACCCGTCTCATACGTATCAATCGCGAGACCCTCCTCTCCCGCTAGGCGAACAAAATCCTCGACGTCGGCCGCCACAATCGGCAGGCCGAAGCGAGCCGCAATATGCGCCACGCCGCTCGGTCCGCCAGATGAAAGATACGGCATGACCGCAACATGAGCCGCGCGAAAGACATCTTCGAGTTTGTCCTCATCCAGATAACCGAGAAACTTTATGTGAGGATTTGATCCCCATTTCTCTTTGAGTTGAGCCAGATAACCTGGGCGGTTCGGGTGATCGCATCCGGCAATAATCAGCGAAGCATTAGGTACTTTGGAAAGCACTGCGGAAAGCGCTTCGAGCGGCGTTTCCAGGCGCTTGTAGCGGCCCCACTTGCCGAAAGCGAGCATACGGAATTCGTTTGGTGGACGTAATGCCGCGTCGGGTGGGTGTGGTTGACCGAGTGTTCCGTGCGGACGAACGCCAATGTTTTTGGCGCCATACTGCTGCTGAAGGATGTGTTTGTAACGCTCGAGCAGAACAGACACCGAGTCAGCGCGTAGAAGCGAGCGCGTCACGATGGAACCAGCAGAGCGATAAACACGAGGGAAGGCGATGTCCGCATGTTTCAAGTCGCAAAGGGCCATCAGGTGATGTAACGTGACATGCGTCCTGAAGCCGGCGGCGCGTACAAGCTCAGGTGTGCAGAGTCCTGCAAATGCAGCAATTGGGTTCGCGCCAAATGTCGAATACACGAGATTGAACCAAACGATGTCGGGCCGAATTTCCCGCACAGCATTCGTTATACGCAGAGCATTGCCCAGCGCACCCACCCGCCAACAACGACGGACCGTGAAGCCGGGCAATTCAGGCTGTTCGGGTTGCCCAGGCGCATAAACGTCACCAAGAATCGTGAAATCGATTTCCTGGCGACGGAGCCCCTCGGCAAGGTGAAAGCCGTATTCGCTTAGATGGTGTCGGCTAGGGGGAAACGTCGTGACGAGGCAAATCCGCATCTAGTTCCCTTCAAACGAAAGATCCTGATCCGCCGGTCACCCGGTCGAGCGCGCTCCAAAAGATCAAAAATGTCAGTGGAATCTCAGTAGAACAAATACTCAACCGGCACAAAAGGCTTCACTTTTTGGTCTACGTCGTTAATTACGATGCCGTGGAAACTCAAGTGGGTTGTTCAGCGACGTACGATTCAGCTCGCTGATCCCGAAAGAAGATGCATACGCGCGGAATCGCCGCGCCGCGGTTAAACAGGGCTCCGCTCGCGCAGCGCGTCCAGCGACAATTCCGGTTGAAGAAACTGCTTGCCCTTGCGCAACAATTCCTTGCATTTGGTCAACTCGAACCAGCGAAGATAGTTGGATACAACGTACGTTATGTTCATTTCGACGCCCGCTGCGTAGTTCTGCATCGCCATCGCATGCTCGAGCTTGGGTGACTGCAGAACCGCAACAAGTTGCTCGGCAAGATCGTTGGTGTCACCTACTTTATAAAACCGAATCGCGAGATCTTCGTTCTCTGCCATTGTTCGAAAATCTGGAATGCCTGCGCATACGATGGGAACTCCGAACTCACACGCCTGATGAGCCGGCCCACTCGAACCGGTCGAGGAGTCGTAAGGTAGCACCACAATGGATGCGGTCTGAAACAGCTCCGCGACAGCTTCTTCGGCAACGTATCCGCGAAATTCGACTGGCAACCCCGGCGGCAGAGACGCGCGAATCGATTCCCAGTACCCAGGCTTGGTGTAATGATTGGCACCGGCGACGATCAATTTCGCGCGCGGCGCTTTCTTCAGAACCAGGGGGAAAGCTTCCATAAGAGTCTCGAGTCGTTTATAGGTTCCCCAATGCCCGAAGGCCAATATGCGTTGCTCGGGATTGCCGCGTTTCGAAAAGTCCGGCGCCGCAAGAACTGGCGAAAATGTTCCGTGAGTGCCCAGCAGCACATTTCGGGCTCCATACTTTGTCATCAACGTCTGGTAATACCCGGGTAGCAGTACAGACACCGAATTCGCGCGCAGCAGCGCTTTGGTGGCCATCTCAGCACCAAGGCGGAAAAGACGCTCAAGGCGCACTCCGGTCGCTGCAAAGTCCACATGCTCAATGATGTTGTGCAGGGTAACATGCGTGTAAAAGCCTGCGCTCCTGGTAAGCGCCGGAGCCGACAGGCCCGCAAATGCCGTAATAGGTGCCTGCGGAGTCGCGAACGTGGAGAAGACGAGGTGGTACCAGACGACATCGGGATTCAATTTGCGGATAGTGTTCAGCAGCCGAGCAGGATTCGACAAGCTCCCGAACTTCCAGCAGCGGACTACGTTAAATCCAGGAAGTTCCTGAAGCTCATTGGTCACGATCATCTTCCCATTCTCGTCAGTCGCGAAGTCATAACTCGTCAACTCGTCCGCCAGAATGGTCAGCTCCACGTTGGGATGACGCCGAAGTTCGTTTGCAATGTAAAACGCATATTCATTTAATTGACGTCCGCTGGGCGGGAAGGTAGCCACTAAACAAATCTTCATCTCAAAAGCCCTCTAGAATACTGTGATTTCCGCATATGGTATGAACTTTTGATTCTGCGCGGTTGAAAAATTGAAAAACGTCTCCTGTCGCACGCCGGCTGAAAACCGGATCGGATACTTCAGGGCGAGCGGCGTCGAACCATCGTGGAACATGTGGCTAAGCGGCCGCGAATAGGAAACGGAAAAGCTATTTTGCGTTGCGTCGTAGACGTGGAATCCTCTGACGCTGGAGTAAGAGCTTGAAAACTGCAGATCCCAGTTGCGCTTCGGGATGAAATCGATGCTTCCAGCTGGGCGCAAGCTCTGCGCTATGCCGGAGCGGTTTTGATAGATTCGCCATGAGCGCACAAATTCCGCAATTGCTTTCACATCGAGCCGCTGAGAAAACTTGTGTTCAAAACCGACGTAAGAGGATGTGAAGTAATACTCTATGTGCGCGCTCCTGAACCACAAATCGTCGACTCCCCATCCGGTTAGCAGCGCCGTCTTCCCCCAAGGCGCGCCTACTCGAAAGTCAACCTTCGCTGCAAGTTCGTGCGAGTTCTGTCCACTCTGAGTGAACGGGCCTGTTTCATGCATCAGAAACCCGGTGCCTGAAATTACGTTGAAGAACGAACTCGTTGACACATAGCTATACAGGCGAAAGAGATTCTGATTCATGTCGTACGGATCCTTGGTGTCGCGCCGTATTGTTTCCTGAGCTCCGGCATTGAACGTCATCGCGTTGCTGCCAAGGCGAATCGTTGGGTTCAGCGAAAAATTGAAAGTTGAGTCAGTGGTATTGCGGTCGATAACTGAGTTCCTTATCGGCACCGAAATGGAACCTCGGGCATTGCGCATTTGAAAGAATCCGCCCGGCGCCAGCGCGCTACCGACAGGTAAATGAAGATGGAATGCGTCGGTCCACATCGTCTGAAACGATGAGCGTGGTGGCGGCAATTGAGCCGTGTCGGAGCTTGGCACAGCAAGTGCCGCGAGCGTTTTGGAGTCAAGAACGTAAACCGTCGGATCTTCAAAGATGGGCGTGGCGGAGAGATCAGAGATGACACTTAAATGATGATTTACTCTCAACCCCTCTTCCGACGCGGTTTCCAGCAATCCCTGTTCGGCGGTTTGATCTTCACCACCTCCGTTCGTCGCTTGAGCAAATGCCGTGAGTGCCTCCCGGCTCTGGTGTTCCTGTCGAGCGACATTGGCTTTGGCCAACAAATATTGATAATTCTGCGTGCCATCTCCTGGATCGATAGCCGCCAGCTCGGCCTTCGCCTTGACTGTCTCGCCCAAAGCGAGATCGTCATTGGCCAGAGCGATGCGCACGTCAGCGTCCGGCGCACCTGCGGCCTTCGCTCGTCCCAAATAAGCCTCTGACAAGTCGTAATGATGCATTGAACTAAACAGGTTTGCAGCCTGAAGGTATTGAAGTCCGTTCGGGGGCGCCGTTTCACCAGCCTCGGCTTCCATCCAACCCAGTGCAAGCTGGCGCTCTGCATCGCTTTCCTGGCCGCGCTGCGCCATGATCTCGCCAATCGCCAAACGCACACTGATGCGATCGCTGCCAGCCGCGACAAGTGCCTTCTGGAACCTGTCCATCGCTGCGTTCTGATCGCCTAGCGTACTGAGAGCCTGCCCTGTTGAGATCAGGATTTCACTCATATCCGATCCAGAATCCTCCGTCTGCCCAACTCCGCGCTGGGGCACTTTCGACAGCTGCGATAGAGCATGCTCTTCCGCTAGCCTCACATTGAGATAAGCTTTCTCTCGATCCTGGAGACTTGCATAGGACTGTGCGAGCCACGCGTAGAGCTGCGGGTTATCAGGTGAGTACTTTTCCGCAACTTCCAATTCAAGAATTGCGTCGTGGTAGCGATGCTCCGCAAAATATGTGCCTCCCAAGCCAATGTGAAGAGCGCCGTCGTTTGGCGTAAACTTCAAAGCGGCTTGATATTCGCGGACGGCCGACGTGAGCATACCAATGCGGCCATAAGCTGTGGCGCGAATTACATGAAGTCCAAGGGAGTCTCCGGACGCTCGTTCTGCCAAGTTTGCTTCTCTGATAGCTTCGTCAGGCTTGCGCAATCCTAAATCGGCATAGGCCAGTCCCATGTGCGCCTCACCGTTGTTCGGCTCTCGTTTGAGAGCAGCCTCAAAGTCTGCAGCAGCCAGCTGGGATCGACGAAGATCGTTCAAAACAAATCCGCGATTGACGTAAGCCGTCACCGCATTGGAGTTCCGATTAATGGCCTCAGTAAAGTCCGCAACCGCCCGTTCGTTTTCTCCCCGACTCTTATGAACGTAGCCGGCGAGAAGAGGAATATCCACCTCCTTGGGCAATACATCCCAGTACTTGGAGGTAAGTGCGAGAAGATCATTTTCTCTTCTGAGAAGAAGAAGATCGTAGCCCAAATAGACAACTACTTCGCGATCGTCAGGTAGCACTTTGATAGCTTTTTGAGCTACTTCTTCTGATTCCTGGTATTTGCCTGTAAGCCGGAGATACCTTTCGGTCTCGCGCAGAATTTTAGGCTTGTCTTCCATCGATTCAGACACGCGGCTCTGCCATTGCCCGGCCAGAGTGAGGTTATGCGCCTCAATTCCAGCGTTAATACCTCCAGCTACAATGAGCGCATTTTGCGGGTATAACTCATAGCCTTTGCTATAACTGGCCTGAGCTTTGCTGTATTGGTGTAACGCCGTGAAGAGATCGCCCAGCGCAAGATACGGCACGTGCGACGAAGGGTCTACCTTTTCTAAATGCTCGAAATACTTCTGCGCATCCTGGCCATGGCCAACCTCGCGCGACGCATACCCAAGGGAGGTCAGAGCTAATCGATTATCCGGATCGCTTGCGAGAACCTGCTTATACACAACAATGGCCTCGTCTGTATGGCCAAGTTTCATCAGGATGTCGCCGTTAAGCTGCAAATTCTGCCGATCATGGCTCATTCTGAGAGCCTCATGTACGTCGGCAAGCGCTCCCTCGGGATCGCCCGCGGCGAGTTTGATTGACGATCGAAGGTGCAGGAATTGTTCTCGTTCGGGTCCCGAGCCGTCCAAGGCATTGATTTCGGCCTGCGCAGTCGCTACCTGCTGCTTCGCCGCTGCGTCGTCTTCCAGGCTTTGTTCGAGAGCTGCCAGGTCCATGTGCAATTGGATGCCATACAACGGGCCCTCAGCTGGATGGTCAGGCAAGACCTTCAAGGCCGCAGTAAACTCCTTGACGGCATCGCCACCGCGGTCCTCCAACTCTGCAATTTCGCCCTTGATTGCGTGCAGCCGATAATAGTTGGCATCAAGTGTTGAGGCGCGCTTAAGAAATGGACTAGCCTCGTCAATGGAGCCCACGGCAACTTCCGCCTGCGCTGCGGAAAGCTGCAGCGTCATGTCTTTCGGCTCCTCATTGGCTGCGCGCGCAAAGAGCCGCGCTGACTCAGCAAGCTCCCCGGCAATCTGGTAAGTGTATGCCAGTTCGGCCGTCACGTCAGGCTTGGGATTGCGAATCGATTTAAGCACCGCGATCGCCTGGGCATAATTTCCTGTGTCGCGGTAGTAGCCCGCTACCGCTCGCTGAATTTCAGGGCTATTTGGTGCGCGTCGCTCGGCGAGTTCGAGAAAGTGGTTCGCCAAGTCAATCTGGTTCGTTTGGTGGTAGGAGAGCGACAGCAACAGTTCCGCGCGCGCATCGGGATTAACTTTCTCCGCGCGGTTTAGCCAATCGATCGCGTCAGAGTAGTTCTTCGACCGCATGGAAATCTCCCCAAGCATCGTGAGATCGCCAGTGCGGTTCGGGTTGGACGCAACCGCCTGCTTGAGAATGCGCTCGGCTTCATCAGTCCGCCCCATCAAGTTGTAAACCTGAGCAAGGCCCGATTGCGCGTCGAGGTCCGAAGGATTCAGACGAAGACCGTGTGCATAGGCATCCACCGATTGCTGGTACTTGCCGTCAAGCCGCGCCGCGTAGCCGAGCATAAACCATATCTGCGGATCGTTGGGCGCGGCTTGCGCAGCTCGCTGCGCGTAGTCAAGCGCGCGCGCGTAATCCCTTTGCTTGAGAGCAGTCTCTGCCGCACGACCTAGCCGCGCATTTTCGATATTCGATCCCCATCCCAAAGATTGTCCCTGCTTCTTTGCACTGCCAGAAGGAGCTTGAGAACCTTGCGAAGCGTCAGGTCCCACTTGGTAGACTTGCGCGCGAACAATACACGCTACCAAAGCGAACACGCATACCATCGCGACCTTCAAGAAACCGTGTCTAGCAATCAAGTCAAGTCACCGAGCTTCGAATTCTAGTTATAGGGTGGGATGCCCACAGCATTAACTCTGTTGTATGTTGCGGGTACAACGGTGCAAACTCGAACTTAGAGCGAATAAATCAGACTTGCATCTATAAAGAATTGCTTTCTAGGCAACCCTAAAGGACATTGGTTAATCGAATGAATGGTGCAAGGTCAGAACTTGGACCCCGCAAGTACAGGTAGTAACGCGGTTGCCAACCAGCGCTGCGCCACCATTAATCCAACATTCAAATTCTGAATACTACGGTTTTTTCGAGAGGCAAGCGTGAAGAAATCCGAGCCCCTTGAATCTTGGGAGCGGCCGATACCCCTCAGCCTGCTGTTCATGGTTGCGTTGGCGGTTCATCTTCCTCTTCTCCTGATGAAGTTGCCGCTGCAGTCCTACGACGCGAACTTCCACATCTTCTTCTCATCGCATTATGTCGACCACTGGTTCGATCCGTGGAATACGAAATGGTTTGCAGGCTTTAGCCAAGCCACGTATCCGCCGATGCCGCATTACTGGATCGCAGTAC